>Ga0209374_1000358_pt1 | contig 52084 bp, 54 predicted proteins | sample SaaInlLV_DNA_10m_FD_184683 | JGI IMG/M metagenome (GOLD analysis project Ga0209374, IMG submission 184683) | Marine microbial communities from expanding oxygen minimum zones in the Saanich Inlet - SI075_LV_DNA_10m (SPAdes) (version 2) | ecosystem: Environmental > Aquatic > Marine > Unclassified ... | reverse complement strand
CGCACCAATTCAGACAAACCACGACGTACTTTACTCATGGGCGAGCCCCCGGAGGGGCCGATAGCATCAGCACCTCAATTCCCTGTAGTCACTGCGCGCTCCGTGCGGTCGGTTGTCGTCAAATCATCCTTGTCTGACTGTGTAGAAATATGACTAAGCGCCCAAAGATGCGCCTGTAAGCGCGCATTTTTCGGAAATTGCTCAGTAAGCGATTCAAAATAGGGAATCATCTCCTGAGACGATACCGGCAGCTTGTGCGTCTTGGCCTCGTGGATTGCGCTGGCAACGCCATTTTCAATCAGCAGGCTGGCCCGGTGTCCCCCGTAGTAGGCCGAGATACCGGTATCGATAATGACGACCTCGCCATCAAAGCGTGGCGTGATTACGTTGAGATCGGGGGTATGCCCCAGCACAATCATGCTAGCGCCGAAATGCTCGAGTACGGCATCAAGAACAGGCCGCTCAATCGTCTCGCTGTTAAGGGCGAGTCCGCGATACCACAGCGGGCTATGACTTGCCGTGCCCAGAGGCTCTCCCTCCACCGGCTCGCCGCGCAGCTCCGCCCGGATCTGCTCGTTAATGTCGGTCATAGACAGGGGTAAGAGATCAACACTCAGGCCCCCGTGGAGAAACAACACATCATTAATCCGGATGATGGTGTTGTGGTTACTGACCCACTTGGCCATCTCGCCACCGGGCTGCCATGCCAGCCGATGCTCAACAAAACCCAAAGGGTGTTTTGCATACCAGTCGGACTTAAATGCGTCGTCGATCGTCGGGAGTGGGGTGGGAGCGGTATCGTTGGCAGCCTGACTATCACGCTGTGACTCCAATGTTTTCAACACGTATGCGTAATAGTTCTCGCGGATCTTCTTGGATTGCCGCGTCTCAAACGCCTCGTATTCTCCCGGATGCACGTAACTGAGATCACCCGAGACGTTCATGTATTCGTGGTTGCCAATCAGCAGGTGAAGATATCCACCTGCTTTCTTCGCCTGTTTTTCAAGCTTTTGCAGGTGCTCGATAATCTTTAGGGTATCGGGGCCTCGATCAGGGATATCTCCAACCTGAACGACATGGGTCTCACCCGCGGCCCATTTCCCCCGATTATTTACCACCCCCGATTCCTTCAGTACGGCGATGTAGTTTTGATAATCGCCGTGGATATCACCAATGGCCACGATACGGTCGACCCCCTGCCAGTCATCTTGAGTTGCCTGCACGAAACTAAAGCCCGAGAAGACCCAAAGTGTCGACAGCAGTAGGGCCCGAGCGACTGCCGTGGAAATCGATTTCGGGAAGGCGATTGTGGTCATCGACATGCCTCCAGAATCTCGCGATTTAACTTCTTGGGATTGTCGATGACTTGATAAAAATCTTCGAGGTACGAAACGGCGCGCTTTGCAGTGCGTTTACTCAGCATCTGTGGCTCATTTGCTACGGCAAGCAAGGCCTCGCGCTGGTCACGAAAGTTGTTCAACACCACCTCAAAGACATCCTCCTCAACACAGTAGCCGCGATAAAGGCGCTCACGGACCGAGCGGAGCTTCAGTTTGTCAGGCGGAGAAGCGTAAGGTGCGCTGACCAAGCCTGAGGAATCAAAGTCATAGACGACGGGTAGATAAGTGGCGTCCTCGTCTTGCTGAAAGAGTTTGGCATTGTGGCAACAGGACCCCACATTGCTGCCAGTCAGAGAAAAATCGGCATTGCCTACAAAGTAGTTGAACAAGGCAGCCATGGTGGCTTGCTCTGGATCAAGGCGGGATCGACTGACCTGACTGTCGTCGACTGTCAGCAGGTTCTGACGATCTGCGAGCCGCTTCTTGTGTTCGATGAAAAATGCGGGGTTTTCCCAGAGCGTTTTACCATTCAAGTCTTGGTAGGTGACATTAACCCAGCGGACTCGATAGCTGATGTCAGTCAAGACATTCAGCATACGGTACGCAAGATATTCTTTGCGCAAGTATTCTGTGTAGCTTTTACTGTTTCGGCATTGCACTACCAACTTCAGTTTATGTTGGTTTGCAAACTCGGTACCCGATGTTTGTTTCTTTTTCAGATCCAGCCACAGCTGCGCGCGACTACAGGTCTGCTTGTCGAGCCGAAAATTACCGCGAGGACGATAGGTGGTCGTAATGCTGACGGCGCCATTCGGTCCGTCGTAGCTCAATGACCCCGGTGCGTACTTGGCGGTCTTGTCTCGCCGCTTGTCGATGTCCTTGAAGGGGCCCTTCAGGATGATCGAGAGCGGTTCATCGCTGGCGAAGAGTGGATCGTGCGGAGCGGCGTCCGATTGAGCGGCTATCGAGGATGAATACGACAACGTTAACCATAGCGCTGCCACGCCCAGATGCCATCCCGGTCTATTGAGACTATTGGTGACTCCACTGCGCACAACGTCCCCCCCTAAGACTACCGATGCTCTCAGAGCACACATGCCAGCGCAACAGCCCGCGCCACAAGATAAAACCCAATAACCGGGGTGCAGATTGCCACGCCCTGTGAGCGCGCATAAGATGAGGTGTAAGTCTGCGAAAGGTAATCGGATGCGGAAGTATCTCGAGATCATTAATCACCGCACTTTCATCATAGTCACGCTCTGTATCGTGTCCGTCTATGTGTGCTTACGTCTGGACTACGCCTACAACGTGGACTGGATTTTCCTGAGTATCGCGGTGCTTTTCCCTCTCGTTTTCAGCATTCGTGAGGCTTTTCGTCGCCGCCAGCTGGCGATCAGGGTCTTAAGTGCGCTTAAGGCAGCAATCAGCGCGTTTTATTTTGGCCTTGAAAACAACATCAAAATGCCCATCGACGAAAAGCGTCATATCCACACGCTGATGCGGTCCCTGTCCGAGAAATTTACGCTTAGCCTCAAGGACCCGGAGCGCCAAGGCATGGATGAAGTGCGCGACATCATCAGGCAGATTTACGCCGTGAGTACACCTCGGAACGAAGCGATTTCAGGCAATGCCAGCCTGAAAATGATGCGCGTCATTCAGGATATTCAGGAGAATATAGAGAGCCTCAACGGTATCAAGATACACGGTACGCCGGTCAGTTTGCGCGCGTACCTCTTGGTGTCACTTTATTTTCTTCCCTTAATTTTTACGCCAAATCTGGTCTACAACCTGCATGACGATCCCCGATGGCTGATCTATGTGCTCAACAGCATCAATGGATTTGTTTTGATCTCTCTCTACAACTTGCAGGACGCGCTGGAAGATCCGTTTGATCAAATGGGCTTGGACGACATAAAGCTCGATGAGTTTGAGTTTCTGGAGCCCGGCCCGCGCGATCACTAGGCCAATAAGCAACAATGCCACTGAAAAACTCGTGGCTCTGTCTGCCTTGGACGCTCCTTAAGGAAGGAACGAATATGAGGTGCAGAATCACTGACACAAACAGACATCCGGTGAGACAAACCGACTACCCTCAGTCTTTTTCGAGACTAGCAACTCGTATTTATGGGGAGAGCAGCTTAACAAAGCCCGTATCGGTCCTATGCTTGAGGCTCTCACCGAGGTCTCCAAGATCCTCACAATCGATTGGTCGTAGGTTCAAGTCTACTGCCCCACCAATTTCATTGATTCATCCAGAGGTGCCAAAGGAGCAGAAAGCGCGTGCCTGGCCCCGTGGTGCCGACGGCCATAGGCATCACTGAATCGGATGATGCTGGATGTGCTTATCTTTGTCCCGTTTTCTATGCGCGATCCGCGCGCCGACACCGCTATCATCGCTCTACCGATTTCCGTTGCCTTTACCGCTGCTCCAACAGGCCGGAAAAACCAGTACATCAGGTCCTGTCCGAAGTGTGCTTTTTCTTTGGTCGGACCAATATAGTCTGGCCGGTAGGCAATGACGCGAAGGTTCGATCCGTCAGCAAAGCTAAACAGCGACTTTTCGGCGCGTATCTTCTCACGCACCCACATCACACTGGACTCCTCCGAAATATCGCTGGAACTGATGAAGTGGAACGACAGGTCACGCTTGTGATTGATGCCAGTCCATTCCCGCACGAACTGCATCGGAAAATCGACATGAATCCTGCCATAGGTCTCCTCGTCAACACCGACAGAGCTGGTGCCAATCGCCCAGTACACTGTATCGACTTCTGAAATTTGATCTTGGATACCCTCGTAATCAAGGTAATCCATGTGCAGCGTCATCTGCACTTTTCCCGAGGCAATACCCTCTTCGATTCGTGCAGTAGCACGGCGGGTAATTATATGAATCTTGCGGATATCGGGGTCAGCAAGAGTAGCTTTTAAAATACCGTCTCCAGCCGTACCACTCGCGCCAAATAACGCTATGACCTCGGGTGATACTGCCCGTGCCTCAAGCGCGTCAACCGAACGATCGTCGATCACAACCATAAAGACCCCGGTCAGGTAAAAGAGCGTGAACAAAACGACAGGAACAAAAAGGAGGGTCCTTATGGGAGATAGGTTCATAGTGGATCACCTTAGGGTTTCTAGGATCCTCATAATCGATTGGTCATAGGTTCAACCCCACTGGGCCCACAAATTTCTCAAAATAGGCAAGGCGCACTCTGCAGCGCCGCCTCTTCCGCTACTCTGCCTGCTATCGTGAGTACAATATGGTGCAACTGTATTTACTGAGGCACGTAAGACCGAATCATGGCCATTAAATCGAGTATTTACAAAGCGCAATTGAGCGTTACGGATATGGATCGGCACATCTATGACGCCTTTCCGCTGACTATTGCGTGCCATCCCTCAGAAACGACGGCACGCATGATGCTGCGTATTGTCTGCTTCGCGATGCATGCAGACCCTAATTTGGCATTCGGCCGCGGCATCAGCACCGATAACGAGCCTGATTTATGGCAGCGATCGTTGTCGAATGATATTGAGCTTTGGATCGACCTCGGGACGCCAGATGAAAGCCGGATCCGCAAGGCAAGCGGCCGCGCGAAACGGGTTCTTTTGTATGTGTATGGTGATCGATCAGTTGCAGTATGGTGGGCAAAGAACGAAGCAGCGCTAAAGCGATTTACTAATGTCAGTGTCGTGCAAATATCAGACGAATCGATGCAGGCTATGGCTGCGTTAGCCAGCAACAATATGTCATTGCAGGGCATGATCGAGGACGGGCAGTTGGCACTGAGCAGCTCCGAGCACGAGACGTTGATTGAGGTGGAACTGACAACGCTGAAAGCCTAAAACAGTGCATTTCGCCCGAGTAACCGCCTCTTCTCGCAGGCAGCGGAGCCGCGATAACTAGGCTAGATAAGCAACGACGCCACTGAAAAACTCGTGGCTCTGGCTGCTTTAGGCGCTCGGTCAGGAATAAACGAATATGAAGGGCAGCATCACTGACACGGGCAGACATTCGGTGAGATAAGCCAACTACCCTCGGCCCTTTTTCAGGACTGGTAAATCGTATTTGTGGGGAGAGCAGCTTAACAAACCCCGTATCTGTCCTATACTTGAGGCCCTTACCGAGTTCTCTGAGATCCTCATGATCGATGGGTCGTAGGTTTAAGTCCTGTTGGGCCCACCATCGCTCTCATATAGCTCGAGTCTTACTCAGGTCGTCCGCGCTGTGGCATACGAAATCGCAAAGTTTATACACATAACGGGTGTGGTTATGCTCATGGGCAATATTACGGTTACGGCCATCTGGAAATACTTCGCAGATCGCACTCAGCGGCCTGAAGTAATGGCATTTGCCCAAAAGCTAGTGACTTATACAGACTGGTCCATGACTGTTTGGGGGGTAGTACTACTAATGGGTGGCGGCTATTTCATGGTTTTTTTCGCCAACTGGCCATTGACACAGCAGTGGTTGCTTTGGAGCCAGGCTTTGTTCGTGGCAGCAGGTCTTATCTGGTTGCTCGTGCTTGTCCCAATTCAAATAAAACAAGCACGCCTTGCGGCGATATTTTCTGATGATGATGTTGGAGACGAATACCGACAACTCTCTCACCGCTGGCTCATCTGGGGACTCATCAGCACCGTTCCATTGTTAGCCGCAACGTGGTTGATGATTGCAAAGCCCGCTAGTGGGCTTTACTGAGCACCCTTTGATGTGTCCGCACGGTATACACTTATCAACAGCGATAGTGGACCCACCCAACTTTGATCTTCGCGAGTCGCTTCTCACTAGACAGACTATTTTAACAACGGTGATGAGGAGAGCTGCTGACTTTCTCAGTGATCAGGCTAAAGGGCTCTCATTAACTGGCCGAGTCATCTGCAGGTAGAAACTTACCGCTAAAAACTGCACCGCTCCATTCAAGCTGTGCCAAGGCTTTTTTACACCTCACCAATATTACTGCGGTTGATTGCCTGAAGGACTTTCCGTCACAAACCGGATACTGGGTCGGCCACATGCACCATACGCGCCCCTATATTGGCACCGGTATAAAGATCCGTGAGTGCCCCGGGAAGGCTTTCAATGCCGCGAGAGATATCCTCCTTGGGCTGGAGTAAGCCCGCTCGAATCCAACTCGCCAACTCACTGGCATACGCACTATATTGATCGCCATAATCGAAGACAAAAAAAGCTTCCATACGAGCGTCCTGCCGCCCAAGCTGCTGTATGTTCTTGAACCGGTGCTGCGCCTCTGCCGGCAGCAGATACTCGGATATCGAACCACAAATTACAATCCGAGCACGGCGCCGGATACGCGCAAGAACCTCATCGAGCACTGGACCACCCACGTTGTCATAAAACAGATCAATGCCCTCGGGAAAGTGATGCTGCAAGGCTTCCGCCAAATCGGAGCTCTTGTAGTCAATGGCTGCGTCATACCCCAATTGCTCAACCAGTAGTCGACACTTCTCCGCTCCTCCCGCGATTCCCACCACGCGGCTGGCGCCAAGCGCTTTGGCGATTTGGGCAACCTGACTGCCGACCCCGCCCGCCGCACCGGAAACGAGGATCTTGTCGTCATATTTCAAAGCGCCTATCTCCCTCAGGCCGATCAGCGCTGTGAAACCAGTAGGACCAAGGCTGCTCAGTCCATGGGAGTAAGGCAGATCATGATGCTCAAGCAGGAACGGTGTAGGGCGCTGCGCATTATCAATCAGGGCATATTCTTGCCACCCAAGTCTGGCCTGTACTACCGAGCCCTCCGGTAGTTCAGGGCAATCACTTTCCAGTACCTGCGCTACGCCACGGCCCATCATCAGGTCACCGATTTCCAGCGGGGCTTCAAATGCCGTGTCATTGCGCATGTACCTCAGCATGACTGGGGCCACACCTAGATACAGTGTTTTTACGAGCGCCTTACCCGATTGGAGTTTGGGTATGTCGCCCCGTACCATACGAAAGTGGCTGGGTTGCGGATAGGATTCCGGCCGCTCCGCCAATACCCACTGCTGATTTACCATAACTCGCTCCTCAGCGGCTTGGGCCGCAGCAAAAAGTAGCTAAGCGATTTCACCCCTGTCGCCAAGAACCTCTCCTATGGCCAACAGTGCCAACGACAATGCCTTATCATCATGCTCCAGTGTGACAAGACAGGTTCTGGACTCTGGCAATCAGTCAAATAGCTGATGACTCCATGTCCCCATTTCACGCTCGCTCTCTCGAGACGCAGAAACATCACCCTGTACCCACATGGCTCCCTCTACAGTGGAGATAAGTAAAACAGGCCTTTTAATTGCAACACCATGGAGTTGTGCATTGAGCTGCCTGCCTGAGGCTATCATTTGGCGGCATACGGATACAGTAAACCACAGGTAGTGGTCACCCAGCAGAAGCACCTCTTGCCCGGTCACTGCCTCATTTACATAGGTAAGGTGGTGTGTATTGCCTCAACTATACTGCGAACCGGGGGAAAGCGTGTCGAGCGCAACATTTGGAGTTTTCACACCACGCAAAGTTGCACTATCTGAATCAGGCAACGTGCGCATCGCTGGATTACGCAGCCTCGGTGGGCGCCGTCAACACCAATATGTCTCTTACCAATGGCTTACTTCGGCTTTGTTGGGCAGTTATCGATAGGGTACAATATGCACCGCCTAATTCGCGCAGGGTCGATTTGGGTAGCTTCACGCGACCGTTGCCCCCATGCAACTGCGCTTCCGGCACCCAAGAACAAAAACCTGTCAAGAGGTGGCTCTGGCCCGATCTGATTACCGATAGGCCACTCTGGCCGGATAAAACGCCAGCCAAAACATCACGATCGGCCTACAAGCTTGGCTACGATTAATCCCTAACACTGCACCGAGACCGATAGGACAGTTAATGAACGACAAACTAACACTGAACAAACTGGAAAAACTCATTGAAGTAGAAAGCAATCTGCGTGGTGAATATCAACAACAGTTGGATGCGAAAGACGAAACAATTTCGCAACTAAACAATGACAAAGCGGCACTCGAGACCAAATTGAGTGAGCTAGAAAACACCATCGCCACACAGCTAGCTACAATCACCGACTTATCGAAAAAATCCGGCAATAATCAGGCGCTGGAGCAGCGTAATCGAGAGCTTCACAATCGATCCGAGAACATGAAAGAAGAGGTCGCAACGGTTAAGAGCCGCATCAAGACGCTTCAAAAGGACCTCGCTGAAGAGCGTGCTGAGCTTGCTGAATTAAAGAAATATGACCCGCAACGCCTCCGCAAAAATCTGGACGCGTCAAAAAAGAAACTCGCCGAAAAAACCACTGCCGCAGACAAGCTGCAAAAGCTGCTCAATCAGGCTCGAACAGAAAACACCCAGCTTGAGCAAAAAATCAAAGAGCTGGAGACACAGGTGGAGACGCTAAAGCCAGAGGAGGCAACACCGGAGGAACAGGCGGAACAGGCGGAACAGGCGGAACAGGCAGCAGCATAAGCCTCGGCGAGCTAAGTAGCTAAAGGGCCGTAAAAGCATGGGGTCCTATCAGAGGGGATCCAAAACGGCTCGCCATTCGACGAGCCTCAACAATCCAGTAGCCGTTGTCGAGTGAACGCCCCGGTGGACTCCGTGCCTGACAATATACCGGAGCAAACGGTGGCAAGAGAAAAGACATGAATCCTCTGGATCTTCAATTCTGGCAGCAGCATCAACGCACACTGGGTGTGCTTGGCATCGCGATCGGGATGGGCGCATGGGCAATGGAGTTTGCCGGCACCGTTTATATTTGCCCGTACTGCCGTGTTCAGCGGACGGTCATCTTGCTTCTGGGATGTGTGATGTTGCTACCCGCTCCGCGGCATTGGATTCTGAAATATTTGTCCTCAGTGGTGGGCTTTCTGGGGGGAGTGGTTGCCGTCAATCAAAACTTTATGGGCTGGGTGAAAATCTCTAAGGGAGAGTTTGCTTTCAACGAAAACCTTTTCATCGATCCCTTTCTGCTTTCCACCGGATCACTCTTTATTATTTTGGGTCAACTCTGGCTCATACTTGGCAAAGACCATGCGCTCCCTGAGAAAAAGGCATCTGAGATTCAAGCAGCGTGAAGTCTTCACATTGAGACAACGCATCAGCGCAGCCTGGCGATTTGAAGCACGCGCTGAGGCTGACCAATCAGAACCATAATTCATGCCAAAAGAGCCTATGCCCACCACCATCGATCACATTATTCTCGCCGTCACCGATCTGCCAACAGCGACTGCAGATTATTCTGCGCTACTGGGTCGATCACCCAGCTGGCAGGGCTCACACCCTGAATACGGTACCGCCAATACCCTTTTCCGACTCGACAACATCTATATCGAGTTGCTGGCACCCTTTGGAGAAGGATTGGCTACCGATCACATTAACAACGTGCTCGATGGCCAAGACGCGCGTCTCGGAGGTCTCGTATTTGGGACTGAGAATGCTACCGACTTTATCGATCGTGCCAGAATGAGGGGCTTAGCAGCATCCGACCCCGTCCCGGGTCATGGTATTGACGCCAACACCGGCGCGGAGCGTTACTGGAGAAATGTTTTCTGGGACGCCACCGCATCAAGAGGCATATTCTCTTTTTGTATTGAGCATAAATCAGGATCATCACTCCCCGAAGCGCCACCTACAGGCGCCGGCGCGGTGACTGCGGTAGACCATGTTGTCGTCAAAACCCAAAGCGCCGAGGCTGCAAAACGATTCTATGGTGAGCAGATCGGTATTCGGCTTGCCCTCGAACAGGACGTACCCGAATGGGGCGGTACGCAACTTTTTTTCAGAGCCAGCTCAATGAGTATCGAAGTGGTCGCCTCAAATAAGTCGCCCGCGCAAGATGAACTGTGGGGGCTGGCGCTCAAGTCAAGCAATCTCGAAGAGACTCATACTCGGCTGCTTGAGGTCGGCGTGGAGGTTTCTGACATACGAGAGGGGCGCAAGCCCGGCACGCGGGTGTGTACGGTCAAATCGCACGCCCTAGGCGTGCCCACGCTTTTGATCGAACATGGTACGGACTGAGCAGCGGTGCTAAAGACACGTGACTGCTCAGCACAGCAAATGAACCGGGCGACCGCCACATAAGGGGCACTGACGGTCACTCGCCAGCAAGCAGACCTCACTCACTTTACTGATGCCCCGCTAGGCTGCAACCGGACACTCACCATGGCGCCGAACAATACAAATGCGCCTCCTACAAGGGTTGTAGAAGCTGGCACCTCCGCGAAAAAAAACCAGCCGAGAAGTGCTGCAAATACGATTTGCACATAGCTCAGGCTGGTTGCCCGGCTTGCCGAATCTAATTGCATGGCTTTGGTGAGAGCCAGTTGCCCGAGCTGGGTAAAACACCCGATCCCCACCAGTACTAACCACCCCATTGCATCGGGCCACACAAAGTCGTTGCCGCCGAGCAATAAGGTGCCCGGAATGCAGATCAGTGGAAAATACAGAACGATAACGGACGGGTGCTCCGTTGCGACCAGTTTTCTGACAAGGGTGTAGGCGATCCCACTCCCCAAGGCACCACCCAAGCCCGCCATAACAGGCCAAAATGCGAGACTGGTTGGTTCGGCAGAGAACCACAGAGGCGCAACCATGAAACCAAGACCAATCAAACTCAGTACGATACAGCTCAGCGTGGCCGTTGTCGGCCGCTCCAGTAGAAAGATGAAAGCCAGTAGTGAGGTGAATACCGGGTGCATGTAATGCAGCATCGTGGCGGCCGCAATCGGTAAATGAATAATGGCATAGAACACGCTGGTCAACGCGGTGAAACCTGCGATACCGCGTGCTAACAAGAGTCCCCGACGATGGCCCAACGGATGGGCCCCGACCCGGCGGATATCTGCAAGGGACAGCACTACCGAAATAATCGCGCGAACAAATATGATTTGCAGCAGTGGCACGCCTAGCAGGCTAGCCTCCTTTACAAGGGCAGACATCAGCGCGAAGGCAAACGCGCTGATGAACATGTAACGCGGTCCGGTCACTTTGAATAACGCTCGCGCAACTGCGTAACGTCGTAACGCTCATCCCCCTCTTGTCGGGGTGCCGAACGGGTATAGGCATCGCGCATCAACCGGTAGCGCTCATCAATGCGAACCTGGTTATATCCATGTGACACCACGTAGCGCTCTCCCTTGAGTATTTGCGGCAACGTGATCGCCGCAAACTCATCGATCGGCATACCCAGGTGCCGCATTGCCTCTGGTATCAGTTCTGTTGCAACAAATCCCGGCGCGATCATGCCAACGGTGATGTGCTCGGGCATTTCCTCACGCAGGGCATCGGTCAAGCCGAGCACTGCATGCTTACTGGCAACGTACGCGGCTGCCTTGTGCACCGCGACAAAGAAGCTATTTTCTGAACCGGTATTGTAGATAGCCGCCTCGCACCCCTGTTTAATTAAACGACGACCAAACACCTGACAACCTTGCCATACACCCTGAAAATTTATCGACATCACCCGCTGCAGCTCCTCCAGGGGCGTATCCAGAACAGAACCTGAGCGCTGCCCGATACCGGCGTTATTAATCACCAGTGCCACATCGCCCAAGGTGTTGAAAGCAACATCGGCCAGGGCCGTAAGTTGCTCAACCGAGGACACATCAACCACCTCACCATGCGCCGACACTCCGGTCTCACGCAACAGACTCACGGCCTCGTTAAGATGCGCGGGTCGGGGCTCGCCAATCAAAATGCGGGCGCCTTTTTCACCGCAAGCTTTTGCGAGTCCCAGTCCGATGCCGGTGGCACCGCCCGTAATCACCACAGTTCTATCTTTGAGCTTTAGCATGGTTTATGTCCTCAGCGATGTAATGGGGTCGACTACTGACGGAGCGACACGAAAGACAGAGATAACACGCCGCGATGTCGGGAAAAGCCAAGCAGTGCCTGCCTTTAACAGTCAGCCGAATACCGAAAGCAATTTGGTCGCCGCGAGCAAGAGCACGACACCGATAACGCCGGTCACAATCAAGTTTTGTGGCCAGCCATTACGGTAGTCATGGGGAATCAGCGGACTATTCACGATAGCGAGCAATACCAGCGCAACGAGTGGTAAAAGCACCGCGTTGGTCGCCTGAGCCAGCACAATCAACGCGACTGGCCGCGCGGCAAAAATGGCGAATAACATGCCGACCGCCAAAACCATAAGCGCAACGCCCTTGAACGCCTTGCTGCCTGATGAAGTATTCCACCCCATCACACCGCACACCGCCCAACCGGCCGCAACCGGTGCTGCTATCGCAGAGGTCAACCCGGCCGCAAACAGGCCCGCCCCCATAGCCCAACGCCCAATGTTGGGAAACCGTTGATCAATGCCCACTTGCAAAGCCTCAAGCGCTGGCCGCGAGTTATCACCAGCAATCACGACAGTGGCGACAATCATTATTGCCGCGGTGACCACACCCCCAACAATAATAGCACCAGCAGATTCTATACGTGCCTGGCGCAATGCATCGGCCAAGGCAATACCTGACCAGCGATGACGTACCGCAGTTGCGTGAAGAAAGAGGTTGTACGGGACAACCGTTGTGCCAATTAACGCCAGCACCACAGTGGCATCGAAGGCATGAACATTGGATACCACCTGTCGGTGCGCTGTTATCAATTCTGGCAAGCAGGCCACCGCCAAGCCCGTTAGCAAACAAGTCATCAGGCCCACCAATATCAGCATGGCTCGCTCAAGCAATCGATACCGATCAACCAGTATCAATCCGGCAGCAAAGCTGCCGGTCACCAACACCGCATGAATGAATCTTACCGGTGTAGCACCCGACAGCCCCATCGCGGCACCCGCTAAATTACCTGACTGGTAAGCGGCGTTTCCGAGGCCGACTGAACACAGTATGAGAAGCGCAATCGGCACACCCCATCCACGATCATGGCCAAACTGGCGAATCAATGGTGCCAAATCCTGATTTGTTGACAACGCGCTACGAATGGAAAGTTCCTGCAATACGATAGTGGCAAGCACAGAAATGGCGACTGCCCACAGCAAGCTCACGCCCGAACTGGCGCCCGCCACACTGGCCGTAGTGACCGTTCCCGGTCCAACAAATGCCGCGGCCACCATGACACCAGGGCCCACAGTGATCTTCATAAAAACAGCTCTTACTCTGGCACGGTGGATTCGGGTTGCAAGTGAGGCTCAAATTCGTGCTGGGTCGCGCTATCAAGAATTTGGATCCATTCCTGCTTGGACGCTGTCCATCCATGGCACTCGGGCCTGAGATCGTGAGTATCATCGAGCGTACCCACCGCTACGTAAGCCGTTTGAGGGGCGGCTTCTACAACGACATAAAGAGGAGACCCGCAATCGCCACAGAAATGCCGCGCGACGGTCTTACCGCTCTCTGTGTCATTGTCCATAAAGGCCTTTGGTGACCCGGTGAGCTGTAGCGCTACCATGGGTATTGCCACAAATGGCACAAACGCAGCACCTGATTGACGTTGACAGTTCTTACAATGGCATACGTCAAGGCCCGATAATCGATGCGTGAAAGTGTATTGAACACGGCCACACAAGCATTTTCCTTTGGCTGACATGAAGCTCCTCCTGGTCGATTGAGCCGATTTGGTAATCGCTTTTCTCTACCGCTCAGTCGACGAGATAGCGCTCTGGCTCGCCCACCTTGTGCACCCTAAAGATCACCAATTCAGCACCCTCGTCTCCGGTGTGTCCAGTATGGATGGTCTTCGGCGCAATTTTTTGCACATCACCGACCCGAGCCGGTACATCGGGTAAGCCACGGCGCACAAGAGTAACGGCTCCTTCAATAACATAAAAAATCTCCTCTCCCGGGTGCCAGTGCCACGGCAGCTTTGTTTGCGGGGGGAGGCTCACGCGACTCACGATAACCTCCTTATCTGGTGCGCCTGTAATGGCCGCTCGGAGCAAGTTTTCAGCGAAGACAGCCGGCAGAATCGGCGCGTCATCAGCTTGTGCGAAGGAGAACGGCGAAGCACAAAACAACCAAATCAGAGCGGACAATAAAGACGAATGCGGAGAGCGCTTGGCGATTGGCATAACGTTTTTCCTGAGGGGAACGAGTATTGCGCCAGCATAGCCGCTCAGATTATTGGCGGGTAGCGTCATGAGCATGGCCAGCAATATTAAAGCCAATCAACAACCGTCTCGCTGTTGAATCCCCCTTCACAAGGGCTTATAAGGCTGTTAGCCTGTCAACTGACATGTAAACTTTTTTCCCCACCATCACCTGAGTGGGGATACCCGTATCGGAGCACCCTATTATTGGTCGATCACGAGCCATGGCATAGCGAGTGACGTCCCAATATCATCGGTAGACTGGGACGATCATGACGGAGCATTAAATCGATGGAACAGCAAGAAATTCAGAAACTGCGCGCACTCATGGAATACGAGGCCGCTCGAACAGAACCGCCCGAAAGTTTCCCCCATCTTCCTGATATCCCGGCAGGTCGTTACACCGACCAACGATTTTTCGAACTGGAGCAGACCGAGATTTTTAAAAAATCCTGGCTCTTTGCGGCGCACCTCGATGAGATTCCTGAACCAGGCTGTTACATGACCTGGGAGCAGGCGGGTGAGCCGGTGGTGCTCGTTCATACCGAGCAAGGTGAAATAAAAGCGTTTTATAACGTGTGCTCTCATCGCGGCGCACCAGTCGTCAGCGAACCCAAGGGCAAACGACTGCGGCTCACCTGCAAATATCACGGCTGGAGTTACTCACTGGATGGTGAGCTCAAAGCCATCAAAGACCCGGAAGATTTTCGTGACCTGGATTTCAGTTGCAGAACTCTTAGGAGCGTTCGCTGCGAAGCCTTCGGCAAATTCATTTTTGTGAACTTCGACCCCGAAGCCATTAGCCTTCTGGAATGGCTGGGGCCCATCGCCGACGAGTGGCGCGAATTCCAGTTCGATCAGTGCCGGCTCTCGGCCCGGCATAGCTTTGATCTCGACTGCAACTGGAAAATCGCGATGGAGGCCAATACCGAGGTTTATCACGTACCCAACATTCACCCCACTACGGTGGCGCCGCTGCTAGATCACCGGCGCAACGTGAATACGCTTTATGCGAATGGTCACGGGCGCATGGTGGCGCCGCCGCCACGCGTCGATCAAACAAAGAATGCTGAATCAACCCGAAGTGTAGGCGCTCACGCCGAGATCGCGACCGTGAGTGAAATCGCTCGCACCTGTATCCAGTCGTACGGCATGTTCCCGAACTGGGTTTCTCAGTTGACAGAGTTCGTGCTTGCGCCGCTGCTATTCTGGCCCAATGGCATTAACAAGTGCCGTCTGGAATGCTGGACCATTGCTCCTGACTGGGGTGACGGAGAAGGGCCGGACTACTGGACGGTCAACAGCGGAGAAAGGCTCTGCGACATACTGCTAGAGGACACTGAGTTTGGCACACAGATTCAGAAATCAATGGAATGTCCGGGGTTTAAAGGCGTGCCGCTCAGTTATCAGGAAGCCCGCATTTACCACTGGAATCAGAACGCAGACCGCATGATTGGCCTTAACAACATTCCCGCAGACCTTGCTGTGCAGCAAGTGATTGGCGAGGAGTGGGTGTACCCCAACGACCCCAGAGTGAGCGCGCTTGACTAAAGCACTGTAACCACAGCGCCGAAGGCAAGGGCCTTTGTTACCAAACAGGTGAAAACGCCGAAACACTTCGGCAAATCAGATTCTCTTCGCCGCCACCACGGCGGCAACAGAGCCCGACCCCACAATCGCGCACCATAGCCTCAGCAACAAACTGCGATTGGGGGACGCCAGCTGCGTCGCCTCATTGCGATGGCTCACCTCGTCGGCCTGGCAATCCACCAAACTTTGTCTGAGTGAACCGTATTCGCCCTCTGCATCCAGCCGAGTGATCTGTTGTTGGTAATGATGGTCCACAAAGGTCTCCACCGCTTCGATGGTCGCAAAGGCGGCCTGACGTCCAAAAAGCGCAGGCAAGGCCCCGGTCAACCACCCCATGACCCGCCAGACAGGTAGCAGGCGCGTGCGACCGGACGCGGGAATAATGGTGTCCATAAGTGCGAGATGCTTCTGCTCGGTCAGCAAGTGTTGCTCGGCAAACTGCCGCACACTCGCATCCCGAGAGACCGCCAACATACCGCGGTAAATCATGACGGCACCGTACTCTCCTGCGTGGTCAGAGCGGAGCTCCTGTTGCAGCCATAGCGGCATTGCCGCAAACGGCGGCCACGTGGGATTGGCTTCAGCACCAGCGTCTGGCATCGTTAGCGGAACTGGCATCTCGACGATGGGCTCGCCCAAACCGTCACGAGATGGCGGCTTAGAAGCGTCAGCCGCGGCAGACGTCATACGAGTCATAAATAGTTAATGTCATCAAGAAACTTTAGCGAAATTGCCAATAGGAACAAATCAGGGGGCGCACATCCGCTGCCGCCGCTAGCCCGAGGAGAGAGATGCGCGCCAAATCGCTCGCGCTCAGTGCTGACCTAGTGGCTCCAGATCAATCACGAATCGGTACTGCACATCGCCTTCATGTAATCGGTGCCAGGCACCCTCAATCTCTTCCGGCTGAATCAGCTCGATCTCGGCACCCAGACCATGTCTGTGGGCAAATTGCACCATCTCGCGAGTATCGGCGATACCGCCAATCAAGGAGCCCTCCAGGCTTCGGTCACCGAAGACAAGCAATGCAGGGAAGACCTCTAGCTGGTCCGTAGGCACGCCCACGAGACAAAGCTTGCCGCCCCGTCGTAGGAGTGAAAACCAACGATTCAAATCGTGTGGGTTGGAGATCGTATCCAGAATCAGATCACACTGCCCCATCCAAGCCTGCAGGTCCTCAGAGTCTGGGTCGAGCGCCACCTCGGCACCCAGCCGCGTGGCGTCGGCGCGCTTCGCTTCGGATCGGGAGGCCACAATTACGCGGGCACCCATGGCGCTGCCGAACTGGATGGCGAGATGGCCGAGGCCTCCCATACCCAATACACATAAGGTAGTGCCGGGGCCCACATTGAAGCGCTTCAGCGGTGTGTAAACCGTGATCCCGCCACACAGTAGAGGCGCCATCCGTGCGAGATCCGCACCTTCGGGAATCGGCACAAGGTAGTCGTAGTCGACCACATAGTCGGAGGCATAGCCGCCATAATTAACGCGCCCCTCGCGGTCCTTACTGTTGAAGCTCAGGGTAAAGCCGGTCTCGCAGTAATGTTCATCGCCCGAATCACACGAATGACAGCGTCGGCAACTGTCTGCAATACACCCGACACCCATCACATCACCTACCGCGACGCCTTCGACTTGGGGGCCCATTTGGCTCACCACACCCACCATCTCGTGGCCCGGCACCATTGGGAACATGCCTCCACCCAGTTTGTCACTGGCCGCCACCAGATCGGAGTGACAGATGCCGCAGAACTTCAAATCCAATCGGACATCCCGAGGCCCTAGCTGACGCCGTTCAATGGTGGTGCGACTTAGGCAAGTGCCCGCTTCCTCGAGTTGATAGGCCACGGCCATGGTTGGTCTCCTTATCATTCTGCACCGAGCTCGAGTGGCGCAGCGCAGCAGACGACTGCCGCTGCTCGACCACTATTGGACAGATCGTATCAGGGAGGGCTAGCCCCTGCGATGGCCAAACAGGCTACCAGCGTGTGCGATTCACAATCGCCACCAGAGACAGCATGACCGGCACCTCGACAAGCACTCCCACTACGGTGGCTAGCGCCGCTCCAGAGTGTAAGCCGAAAAGGCTGATCGCCACCGCGACCGCCAATTCAAAAAAATTGGAGGTGCCGATGAGCGCACACGGCGCCGCAATAGCGTGTTCAACCCGCCACCAGCGCGCCGCTAGGTACGCGATAGCAAAGATGCCATAGGTCTGAATCAAAAGCGGGATTGCGATGAGCACAATATCCAATGGCTGGGCAAGAATGGTTTGTGCTTGCAAACCAAACAGCAGAACGATGGTGCCTAAAAGCCCAGCGATCGAATAAGGTTTAAGCACCGTCAAAAGTGATTCGAGTCGCTCTGGCGACTCGGGGCTATGCAGGACCTTACGTGTCATGGCACCCGCCACAAGGGGCATAACCACGTAGAGCGTGACGGATAAAATGAGCGTCTCCCACGGTACAACGATATCGGTGATGCCCAAAAGAAAACCAGCCAGTGGTGCAAAGGCGAAAATCATGATGAGGTCGTTAACCGAGACTTGCACCAGCGTGTAATTCGCATCGCCCTTTGTGAGATGGCTCCAGACGAACACCATCGCCGTACAGGGCGCGACGCCCAGTAAAATCATGCCTGCAATGTATTCAGTCGCTGTTTGCGGATCCACCAGATCGGCAAACAGCATCCGAAAGAAGAACCATCCTAGTGCCGCCATGGTGAAGGGTTTGATCAACCAATTGACTACCAGCGTGATGACTAAACCCTTGGGTCGTCGTCCAATGTCGCGAATCGAACCAAGATCCACCTGCACCATCATCGGGTAGATCATGATCCAGATGAGGGCAGCCACCACCAGATTCACTCCAGCAACCTCGAGACTCGCCAGTGCCGCAAAGAATTGGGGTAAAAAGTTACCCAGTGCAACCCCAATCACAATACAAAGCCCCACCCAACCGCTTAGATAGCGCTCAAAAGTGCCCACAAGTAACTCCTCTTAGCTATGCTCAATCTGTATGCAGTCAGGGGCGCGCCGCGAGCATCCATTCATCCACTTTGCCCTCGATACGATCGATTACCGACATAAAGGCGTCGCGGATTACCTCGCCGTCACCTTCTACCCTAGAAGGGTCAGGTAGGCCCCAATGCCATTTTTCCACATTGCCCATCCATAACGGGCATACCTCTCCCGCAGCGCTGTCACACACTGTAATAACGCGATCGGGCTCAAAGGCCTCTAGGTCATTCCAGGACTGGCTCGTCAGGCCGGAGGTTTCATAGCCGCGCTCACGAAGATAACGGAGCGTCAAAGGGTGCACGGAAGATACGGGCGCACTGCCCGCACTGGCGGCTTGCAACACGCCGTGGCCTCGCTGGCTGGCAATTGCCTCGCAAAGGATACTGCGGCAGCGGTTATGAGTGCAGATGAAGAGCAGTTTCATGGTGCGCTCTGATAGTGAGCCTACCTTAAGCGGTTCACACAGCGTCGCTAATATAGAGGGACCGCTTGGGCTCTTTGAATACGCGCTCCATCATCGGTTCAAAAAATGACAGCTCGAAGCATTCTCCCTCTGGATCAAACGCGGGGGCATCGTACTTTTCGATGAACTCTAGCGTGCGCGCATAGTGGGAGTGATCCTTATACTGCTCCCGCAAGTCGCGGTCGAGACCCATGTAATGAAAGAAGTAGTATCCCTGAAATATACCGTGATGCTTCACCATCCAGTAATTGGCCTCACTCACATAAGGCTCAAGCAACACCGCCGCAACGTCGGCATGGTTCGCCGGACCCAGGGTATCTCCAATGTCATGGAGCAAGGCACACACCACATACTCTTCGTCTTTGCCGTCCTGATACGCGAGCGTCGCGGTTTGCAGGCTATGCGTGAGTCGGTCTACCGCAAAACCACCGCAGTCACCCTCTAATAACATCAAGTGGTTCTTGATTCGGTGGCACACATCACCGCGAAATTCGAAAAATTCAGCGCCGATAATTTCCCAGTCTTGCTGGGTGCCATCCTTCATATGGTGAAACTGGGCACGCTTTGGTAAAGCCTGATTCATGGCGCTTACTCCTGTTTCCAACTTGTTCGGTCGCGACAGTGCCGAGAATACTGCTGTGGCCGCGCTGCTTCAAGAATCGGGTCAGCGCCGGCCTAGAAAAGATGCTCTGATCAGTGAAGATCGGCACTTTTCACACCCAACAACGAGTCGTCGGGTTAAGCACTGGCGATTCGTGATAAATAGGCTATAAAGGGAGCCCTTGGGGCGGCCGTTTTAGCGCATTGCAGAATCACTCTGCTCAAGTGGCCGCGCTAGAATCAAGGATTGATGAAAAGGACAGAAACCATGAACAGAACTATTGTAATCACGACCCTGCTCACGCTAGTTGTCACGGCCGGATGTGCCTCGACTTCGGAGCCACCGCCCAGCGCCACACCCGACGGATTGGAGTTGGTGCGCAGCGATAAGCACAGTGCGGTCTACATGAAGCCCGACGCCCAGTTTGAGATTTACCAGAAGTTCGGCATCGTGCCCTGCCAAGTGGCGTTCCGCAAAAACTGGCAACGCGACTACAACTCGGCGCACCGCAGTTCAACCCAGCAAGTAAAGCAGCGTGATATGGAGCGTATCAAGACGGATCTGGGAGAAGAATGCACCAGCTTCTTTACCAACGCGCTGACCGAGGACCCTGCTTACGATCTGGTCACTGAGTGGCAAGAAGGCGAGGAAGTGCTGCTGGTGTTCCCGAATATTGTCAATCTGGACGTCACCAGCCCCGACCTGAACAGCCCCAGCATGAGCCGGTCCTACTCCGCCTCAGCGGGCGCCATGACGCTCTATCTTGAATTGATCGATGCCGAGACGTCAGAGGTGCTGATGCGCGCTTACGACAGCAAGGCGGATCCGGACACTTTTGTGAATTACGCCAATCGGATTACCAACCGCCAGGCAGCTGATCGGATGCTCAAGGACTGGGCAACGCGATTGCGCGCGGCGATGGATCAAACGCTGAGAGCCTCTGCAGACGGCGCATGACCCGCGCGATAAAAAGATGAGGCGTGCGCTACAGATTATGGCCAGCCTGTTCGTTTTGGGGCTGACCATACTGTGGCTGGCGCCTCGATGGGCGCCGGCCCAAGCCGTTGCCTGGAACCCTCCTCCTAACCCCGGCCTGACCGGGGTATTTGCACCGAATCAGGCACTCTCCGCGATTGCAGAGATTGCCGTGGGCCCCGCCCCCGAGCACGTTGCCTGCGATACTCAAGGCCTGCTATACACAAGCCTAGAAGGCGGGGCAGTACTGCGCGGCACTGCAACCGGTGACTGGGACATCATTGGCGACACTGGCGGACGCCCATTGGGCCTCAGACCCGACGGACAGGGTGGACTATGGATTGCAGATGCCATGAAAGGCCTGCTTCACATGAGTGCTGGCGGCGAGGTAACAGTATTGACCACATCGCTCGACGGCGAGCCCTTGCAGTTTGTTGACGATCTCGATATTGACCAACAGGGCCGCATCTGGTTCTCAGATGCCAGCCAGCGCTTTGACTATACGCAGGTCGCGCTCGATTTTTTTGAGGGCAGCCGCACGGGCAGGCTGCTTCGTTACGACTCCCACACCCAAAAGACCGAAGTCATGATGGACGGCCTCTTTTTCGCCAACGGCGTCACGTTGGGCCCCAACGAGGACTATGTGCTGGTAAATGAAACGGGCATGGGTCGGGTACATCGGCTGTGGCTGAATGGTGACAAAGCCGGGAAGCGGGATATCTTTACCGATGAACTACCCGGCACACCCGACAACATTCGCTTCGACGGAGAAGGCACCTTTTGGATTGCCATGCCCTCACTGCGCGCTGACCTCGACGCTTTGGCCACCCTGCCACGCCTTCGCGCGCTACTGTCGTTCTTACCTATCTCCGCGTTGGAGGCCGCTGCTCAACCCGGCAGCTTTGTCATTGGTGTCAATCTGGAGGGTGAGGTCGTGCACAACCTGCAGGATCAAGACAACCCCTTTCACTACATCACGGGCGTCACCCCCTGTGGCAACAATCTGTATCTTGGTAGCCTGCAAACCGAGGCCATCGGCGTCTTGCCCAGCCCCTGATCAGGACCAAGCCATGCACAATGCGTCACAAAGGGAATTCTGGAACGGGGAAACGGGGAAAAACTGGGTCACCCACGACGCGCTCATGGAGACCATGCTTCAGCCACTGGGCGAGGTCGTTATCGACACACTTGCACCGATAGCGGGTGAGCGCGTTCTCGACATCGGCTGCGGCTGCGGGCATACCTCACTCAGTCTCGCCCATCGCGTTGGCGCCGAGGGCGCTATTACCGGAATCGATATTTCTGCGCCGATGCTCTCGGTTGCGAGGACACTGGCGGAGAATCGCGCCGAACCGAGCGCTACCATCGAGTTTGTGGAAGCCGATGCACAAACACATGACATTCAGCCAGATTCTTTTGATGCGGTCTTTTCACGTTTCGGAGTGATGTTCTTCGAGGACCCCGTCGCAGCATTCAGCAATATCCGTAATGCCCTGCGGCCCTCCGGCCGCTTGGGGTTCTGCTGCTGGCAGCCTCGAGCCGTAAACCCCTTCATGACGTTGCCGGCGATGGCCGCGCTCGAGCTGTTGCCAGCGCCACCGGAGATGCCGCCGAGAACTCCCGGACCATTCGCTTTTGAGGAATCCGAGTACATAGAGCGCATCCTGACCCAGTCAGGGTTCAACGGCATTAGCGTTGCACCGCTCAGCCATCCCTTAGTGTTTGGTTGCGGGCTTGCTCTTGCCGATATTGTCGAGCGTCTGGTCCAGATTGGCCCGATCGCACAAATGGTGCGCGAGGCGCCGGGCGATCTGCAGCAGCCAGTGCGTGACAGGGTCATTGCCGCCGTTTCGGCTTACTACACCGAGGCGTCTGGCATGACGCTCGAGGGACAGTTTTGGCACGTGAGCGCCACAGCGTAAACGCGCCAACCGCAGGCGCTTGCTAAAGCGCACCACGACCCACACCCATCACAGCCAGCCGCCCTCCGACCCCATCAGAAAAGTCAGTTTGCTTAATACCCGTGGTTCCTTGTGTTACTGCATCAGTTCGTGCGGGCGGGGCCTTATGGCATAATCCGTGCCAATTGGGCTCAGGCTCGCTCGTCACACCTCCACACAGGACAAACTTATGGACACCCAATCCCTCTTCTCACTTGCTGGGCGCACTGCGCTGGTGACCGGCGGCTCCCGCGGTATCGGTAAAATGATTGCCAGTGGGTTTATTGCTCAGGGTGCCAAAGTCTATATTTCCAGTCGCAAGGCTGATGTTTGTGAGGCCGTTGCCAACGAGCTGGGACCTAATTGTATTGCCGTGCCCCAAGACATCTCTACGGTGGACGGCTGCAAAGCGCTGGCAGCGACCATGGCCGAGCACGAATCAGGGGTCGATATTCTGGTTAACAACGCCGGCGCTGCATGGGGCGAGGCCTTCGAAACCTTTCCCGAAGCGGGGTGGGACAAAATCATGAACCTCAATGTTAAATCGATTTTTTTTCTGACTCAGGCAATGCACGGGCTGCTAAAGACCGCCGCCTCTGCGGAACAACCGGCAAAGGTCATCAATATTGCCTCGATAGATGGTTTACGACTCAACCCCTGGGAAACCTACAGCTATCAGGCGTCAAAAGCGGCCGTAATCAACCTCACCAAGCGACTCGCCGCGCGACTGGTCAAAGACGGCATTCTCGTTACGGGCATCGCGCCTGGCGCTTTTGCTTCTGAGATGAACAAAGCCGCGCGCGATCTGGAGAATATTGTGGGGCAACATGTTCCAGCAGGTCGAATCGGTAATGATGAGGACATGGCAGGTGTGGCGATTTATCTCGCCGCTCGATCAGGCAACTACGTGATCGGAGAGACGATCGCGGTTGACGGCGGTGTCGTGAATGCGTTTCTCAGTGAGAGTTGGGAAGTTGACCCCTCGGGTAATCATTAATTTACCCTTAGTAAAAAGCAAGCGAGCCACTCAGTTCGCTTGCTGAAGCGTGTCTGTTCGTCTCAGCGCATTGCGGTAGTGTTCCCCAACCCTTTCAGTGAGCGCTACTCAGCGCGCTGATACAGTCCTTCCATCAGCTGATCAATAGTGAAGCTCGCTGGGCGTTGCCTTGGCGGATAGATCTTCAGCGTTTCAAGAAATCCCTGCAGTTCCACCCGCGCCATGGTCAGACGAGGCAATGCGGTGCGAACCCACCAGTCGTTATAGGTATTAGAGTGCTCATCGGCGCGCTCAAAAGGATCGCGGCGTAAATGAAACACCTTAGGAATACGCAGGGTGTCGAACTGTTCACGCCATACGTCAAACTCCTTGGCTCGCTGTTCGGCAAATACCACCTTCCAGTCACCCACCCGCATGGCTGTCAGTAAGCCGTCATCGCTCCAGTAATAGAAAGTATTACGAGGGCCCTGACCAACATCGCCGGTCAGATAAGGTAAAAAATCAAAGCCGTCCAAATGGTTGTGATAGTCACGACCATTGATGTTAACCCCGGCCTTTAATTCTTCCGCCACCGTCGGGCGTCCTGCCGCGGACATCAGGGTGGGCACCCAATCCTCGTGTGACATGACATCATTCAGGATGGTGCCCGACGGGATTTTGCCGGGCCAGCGAACCATAGCTGGTACTCTAAACCCGCCCTCCCAGTTGGTGTTCTTCTCGCTTCTAAAAGGCGTAATGGCGGCATCAGGCCAGGTATTGAAGTGGGGCCCGTTGTCGGTGCTGTAAACGACGATGGTGTTATCGGCGATACCAAGCTCGTCGAGCTGATCCAGCAGGCGCCCCACAAGATTGTCGTGGCCCACCATGGCGTCATTATAAAAGCCCTGCCCAGAAAGCCCATTCTCCTCTTCGGGGGTGTGTGTCCAAAAGTGCATTCGTGTGGAGTTAAACCACACGAAGAAGGGCTTGTCTTCCTCGGCGGCGCGCTCAATGAACTGCTGTGCGCCATCGAGAAATTCCAGGTCTACTGTTTCCATGCGTTTCTTATTCAGGGGCCCCGTATCGGTCACGCGGCCATCCGCAAAGCTATGCACCACCCCTCGGGGACCAAAACGCGCCTTAAAGGCAGGATTCGTCGGATAATCCGGGTCTTCCGGCTCTTCTTCCGCATTCAGGTGATACAGGTTGCCAAAGAACTCATCAAACCCATGCTCGGTAGGCAGAAACTCATTGCGATCGCCCAGGTGATTCTTACCAAATTGCCCGGTCGCATAACCCTGCTCTTTGAGCAGCGTCGCAAGGGTGACATCCTCGGGCCGAATACCCAGATCGGCTCCGGGTACGCCCACCTTGGTGAGACCTGTACGGATAGGCGACTGACCGGTGATAAAGGCTGAGCGACCTGCGGTGCAGCTTTGCTGCCCGTAATAATCGGTGAACTTGGCACCTTCGCTGGCGATGCGGTCAATATTGGGGGTCTGATACCCCATCATGCCCATGTTGTTGGTAGAGAGGTTCCAAAAACCAATGTCGTCGCCCCAAATCACCAAAATATTCGGTCTCTCCATCGCGGCCACGGCGCTACAAAAGACACACAGTGCTGACAAAGCAATTTGGACGATTGAACGGCACATACCCAACTCCACTGACAATATAATGGTGTGACGGAGAGGGTAACTGAAGGTGGGCTCATTGGCGACGCGAACAGCGTATCGAGAAGCAGTTTATAGTGACGATCTTGAAGGAGTGTAGGTCATGACCGCTATTCAATTTAATGGCAAGCCTGTTCGTCCCGGAAAAGTGATCTGCGTTGGCAAAAACTATGCTGCCCACATATCCGAAATGGATTCGGTCCCGGCTGAAAATATGGTGGTTTTTATGAAACCGGCGACGTCCATCGGCACCGAACTACACGCTGTTTTGGATGAACCGCTGCACTATGAGGGGGAAATATGTCTACTTGTGCAGCACGACAACATTGCGGGGATCGGGTTTGGGCTCGATCTAACCAAACGAGAGACCCAATCGAAACTCAAAGCCGCCGGACTCCCCTGGGAACGCAGCAAAGCGTTTACCGGATCTGCTCTGTTCAGTGAATTTGTTCAAGCACCTGAAGATCTCAGTCAATTGGGTCTCGAGTTGCGGGTAAATGATGCCTTGCGGCAAAAGGGCGATGTCAGCCTAATGCTCTACCCCCTCGCAGTGATATTGGAAGAGCTACGACAATTTCTGACGCTTGAGGACGGCGACATCATTATGACCGGCACACCAGCCGGGGTGGGCCCGGTGCAATCCGGTGAGTGCTTTGACGGCCGGGTTTTAGCCGGCGAGCAAGTGCTGGCCCAGGCTGTCTGGCAAGCACACTGATGCTGCGCCAAAAGCCATCTAGGGATTTTCGTATTGAACGCTACTAGCTGCCCCTGATCGATATCGCTTTCAGCATTTTCAGCTTCAATCATTGTCATGGTGCGAGTTTTTCAGTACCGTCGAAAAAACCAGTGAGTGAGACCCATGCAAGCGATTCTCAAGCTGGACGTGTCGGGCCAACCCAGAGGGTGGCTGACACTGAATGAGGCGGTAACCGCCTACGCCCGCGGCGATGTTCTTTATGGCATCGGGGATTTCCTTCCCCCCGTTTTCGGTGGCGTGCAGCGGCTCACAGGGATTCGATCCGAAATCACACTGCAACCGATCGTCGCCCTCGAAGGTCGTGTACTCAGCCACTTCACGCCTCCCTTATGCAATCGCACGCTTTTTCGGAGAGATGACCATCGGTGTCTGTATTGTGGCGGCCAATATCAGCGGAGCGAGCTCACTAGAGACCATGTGCGACCTATCTCCCGCGGCGGCTCCGACAAGTGGGAAAACGTGGTGGCCGCCTGCAAGCGCTGTAACTGGCTAAAGGACTGCCAGACTCCAGAAGAAGCCCACATGCCTCTCCTGGCCGTACCTTTTCGACCCAACACCTTCGAGTGGCACTATCTCGCGAAGGACCGGATTTTGACTGATCAAATGGATTACCTCTCGCAACAGTTTAAAGCGGAGCGGGATTGGGCTCACTAGAAACACATCCACCCACTTCTCTGGACACCGGTTTATTAATGCACTGGCGCTATGATCGAATCGGGCGAGGTTCCGGTAAGCCCTCACAAGGGCTTTGGCACGCAACTACCCCTTGGTAACATAGCGATCTGCCGAGTGGATACAGGCTGAAGGAAGCTCCCCTTTGTGAACTCAGATTTGATGATTACTCTAATCGGCATGCCGGGTAGCGGAAAAAGCACCGTGGGGCGCGTGCTCTCCGAACAACTCCACCTCGAACGAGTCGATACCGATCGATTGATTGAGTCGCAGGAAAAACAAACCCTTCAGCAAATTATGGACAAGCGGGGCAACGCAACCTTTCGGGCCATAGAAGAACAGGTATTGACCGAAATGCCTTTGTTTCCATGCATTATTTCTACGGGGGGCTCGGTGGTTTATAGCGACAAAATTATGCGTCGCCTGCGCGGCGCCTCTACGGTGGTTTACCTGCGTGCGCGCTTTGAGACCATTGAATATCGCGTATCACTAGACCCGCAACGTGGCATCGCCGCGGACGGCTCACAAAGCCTCAGAGATATATACGATGAGCGCATTCCTCTTTACGAACGCTACAACGAGTTCGCGGTGGATTGCGATAACACCTCTCCTAAAGAGGTCGCCGAGACCATTGTGGCTCATTTAACGCAAACCGCACCGCCCTCATAACGTGTCGCGCAACACGTAAAGTAGCACTCCGCGCTTTTTATCAAGGGGAACTCATCTTTATACCGCTAAACCGACCACAGTACTTAGCTTAATTAGTTATTTGGGGCATAACGGTTCAGTCCAAAAAGTTTCTTGTGGCGAACGGATGCTTGCGCTGTGATGCCATCAACCAGCCGAGGGAGCTGGTCTTTTATGTTCGGGATCATCGGGAGGTGATTTGTGGGTAAGGGAAAGTCCAATGCGGTGACAGGCGAATCGGCAGATGACTTTTTTGAGGCGACGGGAGAGCTAAGCGACGAAGACCTTGATTCGCTGGACTTTGCCGAGTCCGTCACTGAAAAAGCACTGAAAGCGGAAAAACGACGACGCGCCGAGGAGCGTCTTGAGGTGTTCCGTTTGCGGGAAGAACTGGGGGATTACGATCTGGAGTTTGACGAGGATTTTTAGGGGTGAATTATCCTAGGTAGCGGCAGACTGATCACGTATTTCCTGCTGCCACTCAAAGACATTCAGCTCGATAAAAACGAATGCGAAGAGCCAGAGTGCCGCATCCCAAAAATCCAGAAAATCCCCTTTGAAACCCCAGTAAATAGCCGCGACGACTAAGGTGGCGTAGAGCATCATTTTGAACGCATTCGTAATGCGCGTGGCAGGCCTTAAGCCGGCGCCCCAGCGCGTCAGCACTCTCACTTCAATCTCCAGCAAAATCACCACCAGGATCCAGGCTGCCGAATTCACCACGTCCAACAAAGCTAACCGCTGCGCCTCGAGCAATCCTTCAGGTGACGCCATAACCTGTTCCAAACCCGATACAAGGCGAGTCTCTGTCGCCAGTTGTGAGCAGTTTTCGGCCAACAGGGGAACAAAGTCATCGAGCTTGATCATGACTGACCAACCTTCGCTGATCCGAGCGCAGGCGTCTCCCATCAGTGGTTCACTGGGCAGCAGAGTTCGCCATTCTCCAACGTAACCTAAAAACGCCATGACGATGGCCGCGGTGCAGACGAAGCGAATTCCGTGAATGGCTAAACGCAGTCGTCCTTGCAGGCGATGGTCGGGAATCACTGCCGTCTCAAGCTCAAACAGCAGTAAAAGGATAACCCAGGCGACTGTGTCGAGTGTGGCGGAAAACAACTGAATACCGGTCGCTACGGCTTCGCCCGATGCCACTGCAAAACGGGCGCTGCCCATCTCCTCGGCAAAAAAGAGCCAGATGTTTAGCGACAGCAGCAGATAGGTCGCATACTTGACCCAGCGAAATAGCTGCAAACCTGTTCCGGTGGTCTCACTCACCTTACGTTGTTGCTACTAGTCTTGATACGTGACGACACCGAGCTACACCTGAAGCAAAAGATGCTCGCGTTCCCAAGAGCTGATTACCCGATTAAATTCCTCAAACTCATCCAGTTTGACCGCCGCATAGGCGCGCATGAAAAGCTCTCCGATCATGGCTTGCAATTCTGGTGTGTCATTGAGCTTACGAACACCCTCTTCCAGCGTTCTGGCGACACCTATACTGTCTTCGTTGGCGGTACCCAGATGTGGCGCAGTCGGCTCCAAATGCTGACGCATCCCCAGCAGTCCGCTCGCCAAAGTGGCGGTAATCGCTAAATACGGATTGGCATCGGCACCCGGGAACCGATTTTCTATGCGCAAATTCGCTGGATCCGAATTAGGCACTCGAAACGCGGTGGTCCGATTATCAAAACCCCAACTCAAATTAATAGGCGCTGAAATATCCGGAGCAAGGCGGCGATAAGAATTCACATTGGGTGCATAAAAACTGATGAGCTCTGGCGTATAACGCTGCAATCCCGCCATATATTCCATCATCGCCTGACTCGGTTTGCCCTCAGCAGTGGCGAAGATATTGCGCCCTGTCTCAAGATCCAACAGGCTTTGATGAAGATGTAGCGCAGAGCCCGGCTCACGCTGCATGGGCTTAGCCATAAACGTCGCATACATATTGTAGCGCTGTGCGGTTTCGCGCACGGTGCGCTTAAAAACAAAAACTTGATCGGCCATTGTCAGCGGATCACCGTGATTGAAGTTGATCTCTAATTGTGCCGCTCCGTTTTCGTGTATGAGGGTATCGACATCCAGTTGTTGTTGGTCTGCAAAGTCGTACATATCCTCGACAAAATCCTCGAACTCGGCCACGGCATCAATGCTGTAAGACAAACGGGCGACCTCGCGCCGACCTGACCGACCTTTCGGGGGCATCAGTTCATAATCCGGATCGGTATTTTTGTTAACCAGGTAAAACTCCACCTCGGGCGCCACCACGGGTTTGAGCCCTGCAGCCTCGTACAAACCCAAGACGTATCGCAAAACGTTGCGGGTAGAGAGTGGGTGGGGTTGCCCCTCTGCCGTATAGCAGTCGGCAATGACCTGGCCGGTGGGTTCTCGAGCCCATGGCACCATGCGCAACGTATTGGCATCGGGTCGCAGCAACATGTCGGTGTCGGTGGGTTCAACGAAATCCCAGTGGTCGTCGGTATATTCTCCGGTCACGGTCTGGACCATAATGGATTCGGGCAATTTAATTTCACGACTGGCGGTGAATTGATGCGCTGGGATGAACTTGCCGCGAGCATTCCCTGTCATATCGGGAACAAGGCACTCCACCTCAGAAATCTTGTGCTCTTTGAGCCAGGCCTCGATGGTCGACATATCGACAGTAGGCATCCGAGAAGCCCCTACCGCATTGGGCGGCGCATAGGCACCGGGTTTACTGGATGCTGTTTTATGACTTGGTTCACTCATAACGCCCCGCGGGCAGCCAAACATCCGTACAGTATCTGATGGCAACGGGGTACCGGCAAGCGGCATAATGCCACCTATGCATACCTTCGCCATAGACCCAGCGCCGCGCCATTATCCGCCGAGTTGGTACGCCGCCTCGGCACAATTACTGCCTCCGTTCACACCCTTACAGGGCGATATTCAAACCGATGTATGCGTCATCGGTGGCGGATACACGGGACTTTCCACCGCGCTTCACCTGCGAAAAAAAGGCTATGACGTGGTGGTACTGGATGCTGAACGCGTGGGGTGGGGTGCCTCGGGACGCAACGGGGGCCACGTTGGTACTGGACAACGTGCAGACCAGACTGCGATCGAAAAATGGGTGGGTTTGGAAGCTGCAAAAGGCTTGTGGCAATTGAGTCTCGAGGCTGTGCAGCGCGTCTGCGATCTGATTGATGAGTATCAGATTGATTGCGAATTGGGCTCAGGGAATCTTCATTTTGCCGCAAAGCCCAGCCACGCGGGCGGACTCCAGGATGAGCTGGAGCATCTGGAAACCGTTTACGGCTATGAACAACTGCGCTATGTCTCTCCCGACAAGATCAGCGAACTGAGCAGCGCGCGGGGCTTCCATGGCGCTCTGTTGGATAATGGCTGCCGGCACCTCCATCCACTGAAATACGCGCTGGGTCTCGCTCGAGCTGCCCAAGAAGCAGGCATTAAAATTTTCGAGGGGACTCACGGCCGTCCATCCTCCGACGGATCGACGGGCGAGGTGATTACCCAATATGGCCGGGTCAAAGCACGCCATGTCGTAATGGCTTGCAATGCTTATCTGGGAAAGCTGATGCCGCGACTCGCTGGCAACATTATGCCGATAAACAATTTTGTTATCGCCACTGAACCACTGCCCTCCCAGTTATTACAGCGTATCAACCGCGACAACCTGTCCATGTCTGACACCTTGTTTGTCATCAACTATTGGAAACTATCGGAGGATGGTCGGCTGATATTTGGCGGCGGCGAAAACTACTCCAGCCGTTTCCCCCGAGATATCGCTGCCTTCGTGCGACCGCATATGCTCAAAATCTATCCAGAGCTTGAGGGGACTGCGATTGAGTTCGGATGGGGCGGCGCAGTGGGAATTACACTCAATCGCATGCCGGATTTTGGCCGCATCGGTGACCACCTCTGGTACGCCCAGGGGTTCTCGGGCCATGGCGTACCCACTGCCACCATGACGGGACATCTGCTGGCAGAAGCAATCGACGGCGATTCATCAGGTTTTGATCTCATGGCTTCGATTCCCACCCACCGGTTTCCCGGAGGCACGCTACTTCGATGGCCCGGGCTTGTTGCCGGCATGTTGTTTTACAGTCTTCGAGACAAGTTTGGTCACTAATGGCATAGCTTGCTGGAGGGCAGAGGCCGCAGCACTCAGATCGGTGATTCCGCGGCTTTTTTCATTGGCTCAAGTGGCATACTGTTGTGGGACACGCTGTGCGCAGACGCTCACTTGATTGTGGCGGGCGGAGGCCTCATTGGTCTCGTGGCGCCGGACCGTACATTTCAACCGAGGTGCATGGCGGCGCGGGTACAACGACCGAGGTTGTCGGAGAATGTGTGATATGGGTTGTGGCAATCGCTACGGCTACAGCGGTCGGTAAACACCACAATGAGGAGAGTTTTCATTAAGCGGTCACTTTTTGATGCTGTTAAGTAAACTGAAATCGTTGCTCAGCGCCGAGCCCCATCCGGCAACGTCGGCTGCACGCGATCCATTGGAACTTGCCAGTGCCGCGTTGATGATGGAAGTAGCCCGCGCCGATTTTGCGACCGACCAAGTTGAGCTAGACGCTATCAGGTCGTTGCTGGTAGCGCACTTTTCACTCAGTGATGACGAGGTAGCAGATCTTGCCGCCGAAGCCGCCGGACGCGTTGACGCTGCCACGTGTTTATTCGAATTTACCAGACTGCTTAACGAGCAAGCGTCGACAGAGCAAAAACGCTCGCTGCTTACCCTGATGTGGCAGGTCGCGTTAGCCGATAATGCATTGAGTCGATATGAGGAGCACGTTATTCGCAAAGTCTCCGATCTGCTGTATCTAACTCACAACGACTTTTTAGGGGCGAAGCGCGCGGCGCAAAACACCCAAGGATGAGCCGTCGGCGAAGCGCCCAACACAACGTCGATAGTCACTGGGGCGTCAGTTACTGACCACGAGCACTAATCAAACACCCCAATACGATGAGGCTGGTGCCGAACAATGTGCGTGCGCTTACGGGCTCCGCAAAAAACCACCAACCCAGTATCGCTGCCCAGATAAATGCCGTGTACTCGACCGATACGAGACGCTGCGCTTCGGCCCGACTGTAAGCATGGGACATGAGCATTAACGATATCACCGCAAGCGCGGCCGCCAAAGCAGCACCTCCCCAATGTACGAGTTCTGTCGGCACTACAACTAAAAACGGTGCTCCCAAGAGTAAGATGCAAAAAATAATCAGATTTTGATAAAACGCGACCTCCATAGGTTTGGCAATCAACGCCTGCATCCGTTGCAAGATCAAATTGACGCCGTAAAGTACTGCCGAGCACAGTATCGACAACATTCCCAGAACATCGCTACCCGGGCTCGCCGCAAACACCTCGCCTCCCACCACCGTCATCACACCGCCAAAGCCCAGAGTAGAGGCAAGTTTGGCGTTGGCGCCTATTTGCTCTCCCAGCATTGGCACCGCGAGAAATAACGTGACAATGGGCGCTACAAAAGAGAGACCAATCGCCTGGGCCAGAGGGATACGAGTCAGGCCAAAGAAAAATAGATAAGCCATGACGGCGTTCAGTCCAGCACGAATCAAATGAATTTTGAGCGCCCTGCCTGACGCTAGCGCCGGCCGCGTGGGCAAGTAGAATATCGAGACGAAGATCGCGCCCATCGCCATACGCCAAAAAATGGCATTAAAAGTTCCGAGTGCCATGGCCTGGGCCTTCATCACCGCATCCATCATGGAAAAAAGCATGATTCCAAAAGTAGCGATATAAAACACATGCCGGACCTCGTGGTGCATCGGCTTCATAGATCACGCTCGTTACAAAGACACATGTCTGGCTAATCCGCCATTAATCTAGACGGGATCTTTAAAAAACGCAGTCTTCTTTTCTCCGGTTTCAGTGTAAACAGGCTCGCCACGCTCAATCAGATAAGCCTGATTGGTACTGCTAACGATGCCTACTTCCTGTAACAGGCCGGCCATGCGCTCGTAATAAGGGTGATCAAAATGGGCGGCCAGACTCTCACCATTCTCCCAGCGCTCATACACTTGCATACGGGTTGGAATAGCCGGGTCGGGAGCAAAGCAATAATCAAGGCAACCTGCCTCGTCCTCTCTGGTCAATCGCTGAACATCTGCAGTGAGCGTAACCGCGTGATTCCGATCTTGCTCGCTCGCAAATTCCAGTGCCGCCACCACAATTACCATTGGGTTTTCTCCCTCAACTCATGTTGTGACGTGTCCCAAAGATACGCCATCGTCGCGCTCATATTCCGACGCTTCGCCCTATAAGTCGCGCTATCACCGCCACGGCATAAATCGCGGCTTTCCGGTGCGCCATTGCAGATACTTACCCACTAACAGCCACACCGCTAAAAGGTACGGTGTGTCAGAAATAAGATCGAGCGCCCACACCCTCTCTTCTGCGAAACCCATGGCGATTTGATCCGGGCTCAATCGCACGCCTTTAGCATAAGAGTAAATCAACGGTATAAATTTCAACACGGCGGCGAGCAGCAAAGCAAAGTTAATCCACGATAACGCCGTAAGACCGATGCCAACGGGATTTTTATCTTGGTGTTCGCGCCGGCGCTGCGGTTCTAGCTCATTTTTCTGTTGTATCACGATTTATTGCCCCGCCCAGATAGCGTGATCAAAAGGCCTCACGAGGGAGAGGAGAGTTTCTCCCGGCTAAAAATCACCGCGAGATTGTTGGCGGGCATTGCGATGACTTCTCTGCATTCAAATCCCGTATCAGTTGCAACGGTCAGCACTGCTTCGAGTTCTCTGACACCCCATTGGATGTTTTGCGCCTTCAACTGCAGGTCAAAGGCTATATTTGACGGCGCCGTATTCTTCTGCCCTTGCTTAAACGGCCCATAAAGCAACACAACGCCGCCAGTCTCAAGCATTCTGGCAGCACCCCGAAACAGAGCGATACAGCATTCCCAAGGAGCGATGTGGATCATATTGATATTCACCACTGCCGACACTGGCGCGGATAGTGCGTTCCGCTCGACAGGCCATTCGTCATCCATGACATCCAGCATCTGTGCAGGAAGCAGATTCGGCGCAGGCAGATCTGCAGCCCAGCTAGTAATGGATGCCACATTGATGCTCGATTGATCAGTAGGCAACCATAGCCTCGGCGCCAACTGCGAAGCAAAAAATACCGCATGCTGCCCTGTGCCAGCGGCCACTTCGAGTACAGTGCCTGAATCGGGTAGGTGAGATTTCAGCACCGTCAGCAGCGGGTGCTTGTTACGGTCAGTGGCGGGCGCAAAACGTTTGGTCATGGGCCCATTCGTATCCTCTGGTATGTAATGGCAACAAAGATCATTTCCCCGGACCAACTCATGCGCAGGACAATATTAGGGGCTGCAGTCAATTCCGCTTTCCCATGGTACTGCGCTTTTAATCGCCACCCGCCAGAAAAATAGCCAAAGTGGGCATCAACAGAACCAACCCACCAACCACTAGCAAAAGCACTGCTATACGCCCGCGCCATTTGGGTTGCTCATCATTGGGCTCATAAGAAGAATTATTCATCATCAATTTGCCTCGCTCCTGACCACACATAATGAAAGCGGGCACGCCTTAGCGCAACACCGACCAACATGCCCAATAGCTAGGGTCTTGTGTCACTTATTCACTCCCCCAGAGATATCGATTGGAAGAAAAAATAGTCTACACTGATGCCGGAAAATAGCGCGCCACTGCTCACAGGAGATCTCACATGTTCACCAAACGCACTTTACCCGCCATGCTCTTCGTCTGTGCCACTGCTGGAAGCGCCTACGCCAATGTGGTGGTCGATATGTCTCAGGTTCAGGACTACACAAAGTATCAAACTGATCTGCAGCAGTGTGAGGGGTTAGCAGTGCAAAATCAGCCCAGCGCCCCTCAACGAGACAGTGTAGCGGGCACCGCTGTTAAGGGTGCAGCCGTCGGTGCAGCCGCAGGAGCCGTCAGCGGCGGGTCAGGCTCAAAGGCGGCAAAGAAAGGTGCCGGAGCTGGTGTCATTTTAGCCGCCGGACGAAACAGCCGTGAACGACGCAACGCAAGCGCCAATGCAACCGCGCAAAAAGATCAGATCGTCAAGAATTGCATGCTCGGCCGCGGCTATAACGTCCTGAACTAATCGCCCCTTAAAACGTTAAGGCAAAGCGCTCTCGGGCACTCGCTTCACGCTAATCGGCTTGTAGGCCGGGCGTTTTTCTCAGCCGGGCCTTACGGGATGCCGATAGGTTTTGGCTGCTTGGCGGCGGTTTCGCTACAGCGACATCTCTTTATAGGCGTGGCTAAAAGCAGAGACCGCCTTGTCGAGATCAGCGCGAGTATGCCCCGCCGAAATCTGAACGCGAATCCGTGCCTTACCCTGAGGTACAACAGGGTAAAAAAACCCGATCGCGTAAATACCTAATTCCAGCAACCGCTCTGACATCTGCTGCGCCACCACCGCGTCTCCCAACATCACTGGAACGATCGGATGGTCGCCCTCGGGCACGGCAAAACCATTGACCTGCATTTGCTCTCGAAAATATTGGGTATTGTCGTGGAGCCGGTCGCGGAGCACCGTCGATGCCTCCAGCATGTCGAGCACCTTCAAAGAGGCAGCGCAAATTGCTGGCGCCAGAGTATTTGAAAATAAATAGGGACGGGACCGCTGGCGCAAGATATCAATGACCTCCTGGCGACCAGATGTGAAGCCACCGGAACCACCGCCCAGCGCCTTGCCAAAGGTACCGGTGATGATGTCGACACGGTCCATGACGCCGCAATACTCGTGCACACCTCTGCCCTGCGCTCCCATAAAGCCCGTCGCATGGCAGTCATCGTGATGAACCATCGCGCCATACTCATCGGCCAGATCGCAGATAGCATCCAGTTGCGCGACGGTGCCGTCCATTGAGAAAACACCATCAGTAGTAATCAGTACCCGCCGCGCCCCTTCATCGCGGGCCTCCTGTAATTTGGCGGCCAGATCTCTCATGTCATTGTTCTTGTAGCGATAACGTTTGGCTTTGCAGAGACGGACCCCGTCAATAATGGAAGCGTGGTTCAGCTCGTCTGAAATCACCGCATCCTCGGGGCCAAGAATAGTCTCGAACAATCCCGTATTGGCGTCAAAGCAGGCCGCGTAGAGGATCGTATCTTCCATGCCCAAAAAGTGACTGACACGCCCTTCGAGCGTTTTGTGAATCCCCTGTGTGCCACAAATAAAACGTACCGACGCGGCACCAAAGCCCCATTCCTGCAAGCTATCGCTAGCCGCCTGCTTCACGTCGGCATTGTTGGCCAGACCAAGATAATTATTCGCACACATATTGACGACATTGGCACCGTCTTCGAGGGTAATGTCATTTTTCTGCTCAGAAACGATCACACGCTCGGTCTTCCACAGTCCGGCCGCCTTGATCTCTGCTATCTCGTCAACATAACTCTGCTTAGATACTTGGTAACTCATGTCAGTCCTTCCAATCGAGGATGACTTTGCCAGATTGCCCAGAGCGCATGATGTCAAAGCCCTGCTGAAAATCGGTGTAGTGGAATCGATGGGTAATCACGCGCTCCACCGGCAACCCACTCTGCACCATCATCACCATTTTGTACCAGGTCTCGTACATCTCACGGCCGTAAATACCCTTGATGTTGAGGCCTTTGAAAACAACGTCAGTCCAGGAAATACCGGTGTCATCGGGCATCAAACCCAGCATGGCAATGCTGCCGCCATTAATCATTTTACTCAGCACATCGCGAAATGCGCTAGGCGAACCCGACATCTCCAGACACACATCAAATCCTTCCAGTATCCCCAGACTCTCCATGAAGTTACGGGTAATTCCCTGTTTGGCGACGTTGATGGGCTGCACCTTGGGTACGATACGCTTGGCGAGATCCAGGCGATATTCGTTGACGTCGGTGAGGATTACGTTACGCGCACCACAGTGGCCCGCCACCATCGCCGCCATGATTCCGATCGGACCCGCCCCGGTAATAATGACATCCTCTCCGACCATGTTAAAAGAGAGCGCGGTATGAACGGCATTGCCGTAAGGATCAAAAATACTCAAAAGATCTGTGGGGATGTAAACATTGGGTCGAAATACGTTTGTGGCAGGAATCACAACATACTCTGCAAATGCTCCGTCACGATTGACGCCCACACCCTGAGTATTGGGGCACAAATGCAAGCGTCCCGCCAAGCAATTACGACAACGGCCGCAAACAACATGGCCTTCGCCCGAGACAATATCGCCCACCTGCAATCCCGTTACGTTGGCCCCAAGCTCGACAATTTCGCCCGCATATTCGTGCCCCGCCACCATCGGCACCGGGATGGTCTTTTGTGCCCATTGGTCCCAGTTATAGATATGAACGTCGGTCCCGCAGATCGCAGTTTTATGGATCTTGATCAGGACTTCATTGCCACCCACCTCGGGAATGGGTACATCCTCCAGCCAGAGGCCCTCCTGCGCATACTTTTTAACTAACGCTTTCATGGCACAAGCCATCCAATATCAGTAGTTTGTTGGCCTTTTTATGCATTTTCGCGGCATTTGGATGCCTATACTCAAAATTTTTCTTGTGCACTCCAATACACAGGGGACCGGCTAGCCGCCGCTTATTAATGGCTCTCAGTGGAAAACGGCCTGTATTCCAAAGGCGCCGGCGAGTCTGCATTTCCAACTACAGGTCGCATGGTCAGCTCGTGCTAGCGAATGTCGCTGCCTAAGTTGTAACGAACAAGCGGCCCCTATTTTGCCCCACACTAGCCGCGCTCCGATCGAGGTGCATAGGTGCAACTCGCCTGCATCCAGCGGAGATTGATGCCAAGTCGTTTCGCAGTGGGCTCGGCCCAAGCATAAGAAACCGCGCGCGTCTCTTCGGGGCGATGCGCGTATAAGACAAGCGAAGGGCGATTGGTACCATATGGCCAGCTGACGTTGCGCATTTTGATCCCGATCTGTTGCGGATCCTTTTCATCAGTGCTGAGCCAGATCATGCCACCCTGATCATATATTTCGAGACCACGGCGAAAAGTCCATTCTCCATCCCGCTGCATTGCCGTCATCCAGCACTCGAATCTGCGCGCCTTGAGGCTCTTGTGGGGCACTCCTGCTGGGTGCCCAGTCAACAGACGACCCGCCGCATCGTGCGTACGCTCCGCCATCCAAAGCGCCTTCTCAGTTAAGAGCAAGTCATCGTTTACGGTGATGCGCTGGTCACTTTCCTCAGACACATAAGTGCAGGCATCAGGCTGCAGATAGCCGACGAATTGATTCGCCTGACGGTGCCAAATAATATCGCAACCAGGCGCGACGGTCGTCTGATCCGGCGTCAGCGCCTCAAGTAGCGTGGGATTATCGTGAGCATCGGTGAGTGCCGTTGGGTCATTGGGAGTATGAATGATCAGCCGGATCGCATTTTGGGCGTAGTCGGGACGAAATGAATAAATCTGTTGCCGATAAATGTGGTCAGAGTCATCGTTCAGATGCTGCTGCACATAAAAAACGTGCTCGCCAAAGGCCTTTAAATCAACCGGCTCGAAAACAGAGTGAACGCGTTGATGACGAAGCGCTTCATCAACCCCCTGCTCCTCTTCAAAGTAGACCTGCTCCTGATTGTCGTATACGCCGGGCAACCACGCCATCATGGTCTGGAAGTCCTTATCCAGAATAGCGGCATCATCGGCGCGAGCATTCAGTGCGATGGCGCAGAGCATAGTCCATAGAAATCGCTTCATGATCTTCCCTCCCATCGCGGGGCGAGCACCCACGGCATGGTTATCTGTCTTTTGATCGCAGCATGGCACTGCTCACTGTATACCGCCAGCACGCGAGCATTGCCTTTGTCAGTTATTAAAACTAGTTTAAGCGGGAAGAGAGGGGCGGCCACGCTCCCATTGTGCACGAAGGGCTCAAGTGAATGTATCACCAAAAAACCATAATCAGGCCTCTGTAATGAAACCACTCGATGGAATTACGATTCTAGAATTCTCAACCATGATTACGGCAGCGCTGGCGAGCATGATGCTGGCCGAGCAGGGTGCACGCGTAGTGAAAGTAGAACCCCGCGACGCTGGCGACCCAATGCGATACCTCGGTGCGCGCAAAGGCGATATCTCTTCACTTTTTGCGGGATGCAACCGCGGCAAAGAGTCCATCAAGATCGACCTCAAAAGCGAGGCCGGCCAGGCCGTGATCCGCGAGATGATTACTCAGGCCGACGTGGTTATTCACAACTTTCGCCCTGGCACTATGGAGACGCTCAACCTCGGCTATGAGGCGCTGAAAGCGGTTAATCCCCGACTCATCTACACCGCGATTTCAGGCTTTGGTACAGAGGGCCCACTGAGGCGAGCGCCAGCTTATGACCCCATTATTCAGGCTCAGTCAGGCATGGCCGCGACACAAGGCAGCGACGAGTCTCCCACGTTTATTCGCTCGCTCCTGTGCGACAAGATCACCGGTTATACCGCCTGTCAGGCGGTCACCAGTGCGCTATTCGCTCGGGAGAGAACAGGCGAGGGGCAGTTGATCGACCTTTCCATGCTGGATTCCGGGCTATTTTTTATGTTTCCGGACGGGTTTCAGAATCACGCCCTCCTCGATGCCGATGTTATTCCTGGGGGGCTGTTGATCGATATGCTCTATCAACTCACGCTGACCAAAGACGGTGGCATTACCATAGCGGCGGCCAATCAGGAGATGCAGGGGCGCATGCTCAAAGCGATAGGACTCGCGCACCTTTTTGAGGATGCGCGGTTTAACAGTATGGAAAAATTAGTAGAGAACTTGCACGTTTTCCGGGAGCTCATCGCTGAAAAATGTTTGACCTATACCAGCGATGAACTGCTCGTGCTGCTGCGTGAGGTCGAGGTACCCTGCGCGAAGTGCCTAAGCCGTGACGAAGTCCTGGCACAAGAACAGTTAAGCGCCAACGACAGCGTGGCAGTGGTAGATCACCCTCATCTAGGCAAAATGCGCATCGTAAAGGCGCCGCCACGCTTTGGTGGAGAACGACTTGAACCCTCGAGGCCCGTGCCGGCCCATGGTGAGCATACCGAGTCCGTGTTGCATTCTTTTGGGCTAACTAATAGCCGTATCGACGCGCTCAAATCCGAGGGTGTATTAGGCTGATACCGCGGTTTGGGTGCGATTTCAGATCAGAGGTCAAACACCGACAGGATCATCTCTTTATATGCCTCAGGGCCCGAAACGGAATAAGGCCCCCGGTAGCCATACCAAGCGACTTCGCCCGCCGAATCGATCGCCGTCGCCAAGGTAAAAAACCCTGATTCCTCCCAGGCTGTCAGCCAGCCCAAGGTCAGCACCGTGGTGGCTACGCCTTGTGCAATACTTTCAGCAGCCGTCACTCGCTGACCATCCGTGACCATGAATATCACAACTTGATTCTCTGCCAACCCCAGTGCAGCAAGCTCTTTCGCATGGAGTTCATGCGCCTCGGCATCGACATCGATACCCCGCGCAATACGTCTTAGGGTGGCAATGTATGCCTCCCTTGCAGCATCAGAGAGGTCAGGCGCTGAATAGACGTCATGGATATCCGCGACGGTTTTGCGCGACTCTGGACGGATCTGAGCGCCAGCAGTGGAAAGCGCCACTCGAACAGTGTTAAAGCCTTTAGAGCGCAGTAGTTCAGCAATATCTCCGAGTGCTGACTCTGCCTCTGCTGAGCAGAGCCTAGCGTTATATTCCTGATCGAGTGCTGCATCTGAGGTGTTATCGAGCACCGAGCAGTCCTGAACCAAAATAAGGTCAAAAGCGGGTGCACCACCGTATGCTTCTACTGTCTGATCGAAAGACTGTGCCTGCACCCAAACGGCACAAAACAGTAACCCCGTGCCAGCAATCAAATAATGTCGTAATGCGGCGAACATAATTACTCCCTGTTATAGGTTTGAATCGATCTTATCCAAACCCATGAATTAGCAACGTGTCTATTGCGCGGTAAAACCACCGTCGACACTGAGCACTGCACCCTGGCAAAGACTCGAATCTTCGGAGGCAAAAAATAGGATGGCGCCCGCGACCTCTTCCGCGGTTCCCATGCGACCAATAGGCATCACCCCGCGCAGCATTGCCTTGGCCTCTGCTTTATCGGGCATGAGGTCAGTCCAGCGCTCCATCATGGGGGTTTGAATCACACCCGGACAAACGCAATTAATGCGTACGCCACTGGTGGCAAGCTCAATTGCCATATCCTTGGTGAACACCACCAATCCACCCTTGGCACTTCCGTAAGCTGTTGACAGGGGAAACCCTACCAGACCATTCAAGGACGAGACATTAATCACGCTGCCAGCACCGTGCTCCACCATAGAGGGCACAAAGTACTTACACAGCAGCCAGGGTCCTTTCAGATCTGTATCCAGCACTCGGTCCCACTCATCCATGGTGGTTTCGTCATAGGTTTTATTGAGCTCGGAGCCCGCATTATTGACCAGCACATCGATCACGCCCCAGCGAGACAATACCCGCTCTGCAGCACGCCGAACCGCGGTCTCCTGCCTGACATCCAGTTCCAGCGCAAACGTCTCGCCACCGCACTCGCTCGCAAGCCGCTCAGCAGAGACCAGGTCTCGATCCAGGATACAGACATCTGCCCCCTCCCTGACAAATCGTCTGACAGTAGCGGCACCGATGCCACTGGCACCTCCGGTAATCACACACTTCATATTTTCCAGTCGCATAACCAGCCTTCCGTTCGAGAATGGTCCTGAGTTAACGCGGCTGAGCCGGCAATATCAATCCCTATTCGAACAAGTGCCCCCTGAGCCCGAACACACATATCGGTGGCATAACTAAGGGCCCGCCCGCCATCATAAAAAAATGGAAAGTCGGGATAAGCTCACACCGGTAAAACGTCATGTCAGTATGAAAAATATCCAACTCAGCCACTCCGAAACGGCCTCGTTACTGACCGCTGCCATTGTCCTCACAGTATTGGGCATCGTGGCCATATAAACGGGAATCCCCCTCTACTGGGGTTTTGGCAACCCGAGGTCTCTCACAGGGTATATCCCGTCGCCAATGTGGCATCAATTTTTGTCCAAAAAAGCCGATATTCAGGGTATTCCCCTGAATCGGATGCCCCATGTTGGTGGTCAATTCCAATACAGCTGCCGCCTTTGCCCAAAACGCCTTGGTCAAGACCGGCCGGCAAATGAACACCGCTTTGGAGCAGCTCTCCACCGGCGTACGAATTAATGGTGCCGAAGATGATGCGGCAGGATTGGCAATTGCATCTCGGATGACCTCACAAGTGATTGGGCTCAGCACCGGTATCAAAGCAGCCTCCGACGCTATCGGATTGGTGAGCACCGTTGATGGCGCGCTCGCTGAGATGGGTGAGATGTACCAGCGTTTGAGGGAACTGGCCCTGATAGCAGAAAACGGCACTAACAGTCAGCAGGACATACGAATACTCCAGGCCGAGTTTGACGCTGTCGTCGGCTCCATTGAGTCGGTGATTACTCATACCACCTACCAGGGCTATAACGTTTTCTTCAACCCCTCTGGACAGCTATCAAGCCATCTGGATTGGCGCAATGATGGGCAAGCCGTGGTCATGAACATGACGTTTACGCTGGGGGATACCGGCACGGTCTCGACCAGTTTTACGCCGGACGGTGCAGGCGGCAGCTATTCTTTTGTCGATTCAGAGGTGCTCTCTGGCTGGGGATATTTCTTCTACATGAATTCCAACAGCAATAGCGACAGCGTCATAGGCCCGTTTCGAAACGATCCGAGTGCCAGCATGTTCTCCAATCAGGTCCTAGATCCTTCACATGCCGACTATCGCAAACAAGTATCCATTGGCTCAGCTGATGACACAGTCACCAACATCGACAACCTGCTGGATAACGTGAACGCCTCAAGAAGCAAGCTGGGCGCCTTACACAACCAGTTGGTTCATGCGACCAATAGTATGAGCACTACGCTCACCAATACGCGCTCCAGCCGTAGCACGATTCTCGATACCGATTATGCGGTGACGACCGCGCATCTGGCTAAAGCCCAGATTTTGACACAGGCGAGCACCGCCATGCTCGCTCAAGCAAACGCCCTGCCCGAAGTCATACTTCAGCTTCTGCAAAGATAAAAAAACGTTTTTCTAACGCACCGCTTTACTGCGGTTTTCTATAACACTTCGACCGAGCACCGCCGAAACGCACTATGTAGTCAAGGCGGCCAGCACTTCTCTGAGCAACATTGTTGCTAATGCTATCCAGCTGAGTATGAAGAGGCTGAATCGCAGCCAGACATGATTAATCGAGATCTGGACAATGGAGTGAATCAAACGGCAACCACAGTACGCCCAGGCACAGTAGAGATGCACTGTGTCGGTATGCCCCAGGCCCCAAATGACACCGATAATGGCGTAAAAAAGAGTTGGCTGCTCCCAAAGATGATTGTAATTATCCGCCACGCGCTCCACATGGCTGGGGAAAACACCCCCCAGCTGAGAGGGATGGGACAGCTTCTGGAGATCAACACCCTGGGTCTCCAATACTTTTGCCGCTGGAATACGCGTGGCATACATCATGAGCATCATTACGAAACTGAGTGCCCCCATAAATAGAATGGGGTAAAGGATAAGATCATTCATGCCTGCAGCGCTTCCTTAACGATTTAGTGCTAGCAAAGATAACGTGAGTCGACGCACAGTGCCTATAGCACCGATTTCTTTAGTGGCTGTAATTACGAAGCGGAAATCTGGTTTCAGGGGATTCGGCTAGGGGCCGTCCAGAAAAGCTCGAGACTGTCCCGCGATCACATCGGGCGCGATATCAAAAATGCCATACTTGAGATCCGGGAGCTCGACGAGCTCCGCGTTCGCTATTAGCGATGAAAAGTCTTCGGTCGGCCCCTTCAGACTGCCGTGAGGATTCAGCACCAGTGTAGGGTGTATCAACAATGGCGCGCGCTGCTCTGCCGGATATTGGAATACCGCGCCGTAAATTCGGGATTTATTTTGCCAGGCCGCTGCCGACTCAATGAAGTTCTCGAAGCCTCTTTCGAGAGCGACACCCTCTGCGCGCTGCTCAACAGCGAAGATCCAATCCTGCTCCAACGCGGCGAGCGCTTCAGGCAGCGGTCTCACCTTGCCTAGTTTTTCATAGCGCTCAGCGCGCTCAGCACCCTGATAAAACGGTATACCTATCAGCACCAGCCGCCGTACCAGAGCCGGGTGCCGCAAAGCCAGTTCTGTCGCGATAAAGGTGCCGGTGTGGTAACCGCAGGCATCTATTGGGCCACGCCCCTTGGGCCCCCAACCTGCTTTGAGCAGTACCTCGGCCATGATGTCGGCGTGATCAGCTATGTCGAGCTCTGCCTCCGGGCGATCAGATTGTCCTAACCCCGGATAATCCGGTGCTATCACGACCCGATCCCGGGCTAGCTCCCTCAACAACAAGCTATAGTAATTTCCCGAGTATGGATTAGGCGCAAAACACACTACCGGCGACGCATCACCTAGATTCACAGGATACGCAGTCCGCAAGTGCATCTGCCCCCACTCAAGGTCCACGTAGCTTCGCTTAACAGAAACCTCATCGGCGAAGCCCGCCGAGGCGACGAGAAACAGACTAAGTAGCGAGGCAGTAAATAATCTCAACATGCTCCGGCTCCCTAGGTATTCATGTCTTGCACAAAGGTACTCCACACGCCACTTCTATTTCAATCGACCGCCACAGCTCCCAACTGATCATCTATCACGTTCGCCAGTGGCACCGGACTTACCAGACTAGTTGAACAGGGCAAGAGGTATCGCTATAGACGCCGTGAGAGCACGCCTAATCCTCCAGCTCGAACGCGTCAAACTTTTCGCGGGCTCTGATGACGTCGACGTCACGTTGACCGTCGAACCGCTTGACCAGCGTGTCGAGTTTCTTAAAGCGCGCGTAAACCATGCCTTCACGTTCACCTTGGTAGAACGTCGCCTTGATGCCGACTTCCGCTTTCTCGCTAGTAACGAAAGCCTTTGGCACTCTGAGCTTGCCGTCACCCAGATTAATTGTTGCTTCACCTGACAGATCCTTGACCGCCATCATGTTGGCAAGCCACTTCGGTGATCGGCTCCGGTTTTTAAACAGCACAACCAACGGGCGCGTATCACTGATAGTGATTAGGGCATCGGCACTGAGAGTGGTGGGCCGCATAAAAGTGCCGCGACCTGACGCAACCTCCATCAGGGAGGACCAATACTCGCCATCAAACTGGTCTTTTTGGCCATCGACGTATACGTTAAACAAGCGCAGCGTCGAGCCGCTGAAGTCTGCGCTGAGCGACCGGGGATTGCCGCTACCAAGACGGATATCCATATCGAGATCTGCGCGGAGTGTCGAGTCGTCAATTTGTAGCTGGGTGGCTGCAGAGTCAAGCCGGATCGACCCTTCCAACGATGACTCGGTGAATTGAATATCGGCGTTGAGTTCTGTCTTGCCCCCGGAGAACTGCACGGTAGTGTCTGGTGGGACGTAGTGATTCAGTGCCGCCATATCTGGCACTGTGGCCTGAGCTACCCGCAGTGCAAACGTGTTGCCCTTGCGGCGGCGCTTCGCCTCTGCATCATCCCATAAGTCAGATAATCCCAGGCTGGGATCAGGAATAATGAAGTTCGATCCGCGATACGCGAGTTGCAGCGTCTCTCCCGTTAGAAAAGGCTTTTCGTCACCAACTCTTGTGGCCCTCAATTGGTCGTAATGAATATCCAATCCAAGCGGTATATCAGTCGCCTCTGGCGTGTGAACTCTCACCTCCCCAATGCCCGCTATCCCCGTGTCGTAAATACTGACGCCTAGGTCATCGGCCGTTACTAAGAGATCTGTCCCGGCGCGCACGTGGCCGTCACTGATTACTAGATGGCCTGCAGCCTGACCTGCACCACTGACATTAAAGTTACCCAATCCTCCAGCCAGCACGTTGATGAAATCGAGACTTTCCAGATTCAGGTCTAGATCTGCATCAAGGTAGGCAAAACGCAGCATGCGACGGCCGGGATTTTCGGCACGGACTAGCGGGGAAAAACCCAGTGAACCAACGGCAAGACCGCCGTGGAAGGCTTCGGCAGCACCATTCAATAGCGCGGGGCCGAGTTCGAGATCGAACTGTTCAATATCCAACCAGAAGGCACCTCGACGGGTTTCCGTATAGAGATTTCCAAAGGCAGAACCCGTTGCAGTGCCTTGAATATTGAGGATCCAAAATCGGTGCTCGCCAGCGACCGTTGCATCACTGACGTGAATCTTCCATGGTCGCTTTTTCTTCAGCTCACCGGATTCTACCGGGATGATCTCGCGATCTTTGATATCGGGGAAATAAGCCAGTCGGCCGCTATAATCAACGTTCGGCTTTAATCGCGGTCGCTGCCGGTAATCGATATTTTCAGCTGTGATGTTCGATAAGTACACTTGCTTCAGAACGAGCGGCACTATCGAGATGGATCCAGAGGCTGAGGTGGCCGTCACTTGCCATTGCTGAGTGCGCGCCTGCCCGTTGGCAAAGACGCCTTCAGCGTGCACCCGGAATGGATACCAGCTCCAAGCGCGCTCCCAAGAGACATAAAACTTTTCCGGCCGGATTTTGTTCACCAAATCCTGAGTTATCGGCAACTGGAGCGCCGCGTTAATCACTACGAGGTAGGATATCTCTGCAATGGCCAGAATGGTCAGTATGCGTTTGATCACGGGTACCGATCTCCAATGGAACTTTCATATAAGGTCATTACGATGACCGATGAATATACCCGGTAGGTAGAAAATAGCGGGCGTCCAATCCTCGACTCTTTCAATGTCGAGCGCAACTAGACGATGCTTAGGTCTATTGGATAAATTGGCCGCAATCTCGCATGACCGCCAAATGTCTGTGGCGCGTCAGGACAAGTCCTCAGAATGTTTCAACCACGGTGACCTTTCTGGTCTACGCCCGGATGGGTGTAGTGGCGCTCACGAAACCTAAAAGCCCGAGTCGTATGCAGCGCCCTGTTTTTGATTGGTCGGTGTGAGAGGATTTGAACCTCCGACCCCTTCCTCCCGAAGGAAGTGCGCTACCAGGCTGCGCCACACACCGAATAGGTTTAGCAGGGTCTTCAAGGTGATGTAAGTACAACTTAAAGCCCTGATATGTTGTACCATTGTTGTACGGGACTGAGATACAACGTTGGTACGGGCGTGACATTAACACAATCAAAAGTAGACAAACTACAGCCAAGAGATAAGCGATACCTCGTAAAAGACACTGGTGGATTGAGCGTCTGTGTTCAGCCAACAGGCGCTAAGTCCTTCCAACTTAGGTACCGCATACATGGCAGACAGAAGACTTTGTCATTTGGCAACATAACCCTCAAAGACGCCAGAGCCAAAGCACAAGCAGCAAGAGTGGCTATCTACGAGGGCGACAATCCACAGACCAAGGCCCTACTTCGCAAAGAGAAGCAAATATCCTTTGGAGCCTTCGTAGAACAACATTACTTGCCGCACTTGAGGGCAGTGGGTAAAAACGCCAACGAGACAGAGAAGATGCTTTCCGCACAGTTAAGCTGGCTCTGGACTAAGCCAATAGCCGAAATGCGCTTAGTAGAAATGAAGGCTTGGCAGAACAAACAAGCAACAGATAAAAAAATTGCCACAGCTAACCGCTACACCAATGCAGTCAAGGCTGTCACTGAACATGCTAGATACCTTGAACTTGTCAGCGATGACCCATTAGCCGACTTCCACAGGCTCAAGGAACCAGACGCTCTGCAGGAAATACGCTGGCTCACCGAAAAAGAAGAGCAAGTGCTGAGAGCCACCTTATCCAGCAGAGATTTCTCACGGCATGGAATAGAAATCACGGATACCAAAATGACCAAGTCAGGCAAGGTCACCAGCATCTCCTTAACACACTCAGGCTCCATACAAGATGCCATTAAAAACGCAAAGACTCGTTGGTTTAAGGATCACCTAACTCCGGCGGTGCTGCTTATGTTGGACTGCGGCTTGCGCAGACAGGAGGCTCTGAGATTGCGGTGGTCTGACATACGCCCCACAACTCAGGAAGGTGAGTATCAGCTACTCGTTAACCCCAGTAGCGAAAAAATGAAACGAGGACGCTACGTGCCACTTCTCAGAGAGACACTAAAGACCCTTTTAGCCTGGCAAGAGGATCAACAGCTTAAGGGAGTATCTAGTGAGTTCCTATTTCCTCATCCCGCTACAGGCAAACCACTTGGCTCTGTTGATACTGCTTGGGAAAACTTGATTACCGAAGCTAGTAGGCGCTGCAAGAGCCTTCAGGGCCTGACCGTAAAGAACCTGCGGAGCACGTATGGCAGCAAACTTGTCCAGAACGGCGCGCCTATATTCACCGTCAGTAAACTTTTGGGGCACTCGTCGGTTACCGTTACGGAGAAGCATTACGCAGCATTAAGCGACGAGGGCAAGCGAGAGGCGGTCAACACGCTGTCTAAAATGCCCAAGGAGATGAAGTTAAGACTTCTGAAGGCAGTAGATACCAGCACCAGCTGATTCTCTGTCCCGCGAGCCACCTTAAGGCCACTCAACCGCCAGAGTTATTGTTGCTAAAGCGTAAGTAAGCGCTAACTACACTCCTATTTTTGAACCTAAGCGCCACTCTAGAAATAAAAAGCCCCAGCCTAAACTAGGGCCATTGGAGAACTTTATTCGCCGCTGTTTTCACGTACCTGAACTGACGAGTAAAGATCATGGATATCACAGGTGCTGATCTCTTCGAACTTAGCAAACGTTGCACTGCCAGTTTCGCTGTTGAAGAAGTCACCAAGACCAGAACCCATTCGTGGATAGTCGGGCCATGCGCCAACCCAGAGGAAATCTAGGTCAGTCATGTTGCTTTTGAACATTGGTGTCATCACCCAAGCGTTGTAGCCATCATCAGGCAAATCATCTGCCACCTCGCCCCACTCCTCAGTCCACTCCATCAAATCTTCCATGCCCATACCGTCATTAAATTTGCATCCCCAAAATTCGACAGGGTTGGTGGCGGCCATAGTTTGTGTGCTTGCAAATACTGATAAGAAGAAGCAAAGCTTAATAACTGATCTCATTGTTTTTCTCCCAGAAAGGTTTACGGACAGGGGTGTCTCACCCAAATTAAAACTATCACAGCTGACAACAAAAGCGGTTAATGAGTCACTGCTGAAGCACTTGCATTAGCAAGACAACAGCTGCAGCCGCCAGAGGAAGCAACGTCAAGGCTGTGCCACCGACACGCAGAGGCATATTGGATCTCGTGAAGCCCATGCAAATTCCATGCATCACACGTCCAAGCAAGAACGCACCAGCAAGAACATGCAGCTTAGTATCTGTTGCTCCAGAGTTCTCAAGAAAGAACAAAAGGATGAGCATAGTTGGCAGGTACTCAGTGAGGTTACCGTGCGCACGAATAGCCCTTTGAAGTAACTCATCGTCACCCTTCCCTTGTGCAATAAACGCAAACGCAGGGTTACCTCTCAAGCCAATGACTCTGATGGACAGGATGAACAAGAGGATAGCTAGCAGGGATGCATACAGTGCGGTAATCATTAGTCGTACTCCGTGAATTTGGTGCGCAGAGTACTACGAGGGGCTATTTACGCTCCTATTTTTGAACCCAAGCAGTGTGGCTATAAGTACGCGGAGATAGACCATGATGAAGCCCTCTGAGCCTTGAACTTCAGACTACTCCACACGCCCATACTGTTCAAACGCCCATGCTTTTTCAAACGCCCACCAAAGACCTCAACTGACCACCTATGCATAGCAACGCTATCGCTATGACGTTCTAGCTCAGCACCTAACTTGGCAGCCTAGTTGGACAGCGGTTGAATGAAGGGCTGCTGCTTCACCACTTCTCAAACTGACTGCCTCAATACATGCCAATTTTTTCGCAATCAAGAGGCAAAAAATATAACTTATTGGAAGAGTTTATGTATATTGGAAGCTGCCTGGCTCTTTAAATACAGGTGTTAGTCGAAAACAAAAATAGAATAAATTTGGAGATCGATGATAATGGCGACGTCAAAAGGAAACAAAAAAAAGGTACAGCAAAACCGTAGGGCAATATTTGAAGTTGAAGCTGCGGTGACATCCAACAGGGCTAAAGCTTATGCCGCAAGATCCAGCGTGGAAGAAAACAGAGCTGGAATTATCAACAACTATACTGCGGCCTTCATGGGCAATAGGCAGTTAGCTAACCAAAATACAGATGATGTCTTTCGAAACAGGAAAGCGATTCTCGCTAATCTAGATACGTCAACGGAAGCGGAGGAAAACTTCAAAGAGTCTATGACGAACGAAGCAAACTTAGACTTCTTAGAACACCGCTCCAAACTGAACGCTGCAGTGCTTGCGGTCAATGAAAAGATGGTCGCGGTTAACCAGATGCTGATCGAAGTCAACGACACGATTATGCAAGCTAACGAGGAAATAGTTCGATTTAATGCAAAGGAAATAGCGGCAAACAATAAACTCCTCGGTGGCAGTACAGCTATGAGTAAAGCCACGCCCGCAACCAACGCTGCACGAATTAAGAGAAATGCGGCCAGAGCAAAAACCATCAAGAGTAATGCTATCGCCAATTCAAAGAAGATGGACGCTATGGCGAGGGAAATGAAAAAGAACCGCGGTAAAATTGATAAAAACAAAGCGACAATAATGTCTAGGCGCGAGGGAATTTTGAAAAACGCAGCTGACATTTCACAAAATCAGGCCAAAGTCGCCAAGATGATCTCTTCCTGAGTACCAAAGCAGTGGGCGCCGTATTCATGGCGCCTGCTGTTGCACACCGGTAGATTGCCTTTGATCCTGTTACCACTGCTCTCTGCCAGTACGTCTACCTCCATCTGCGTCGTCAACTGATAGTTCCTTTCAGGACACTCTTTACCCCCGGCAGTAACAACCCACAACAGCGGTAACGGCAAAGCAAGGGCCAGCCTTTACGATTTGCAATACATGCGCTAGTTGTATCAACACAGCAGTACGATGTTTATTCCTAGCGTATCTAGGCACTGCCCGTCACAATCACAACGGCAGTTAGCTTGTTTCAAATCCAGCTTTTAAGTGTGCCAGCAGGATCATCTGTATCAACGACAGGCGTTTACGGCCCCCCTGAGAGTACTACCGATGAGCTAATCGTCGGATTCCGAACAGACCGAGAAGGCCGCTAAGGATGAAGAAACCCAGCATGGTTAGGGTCGGAATGGGCCGGGCGTCCGGATCATCCTCTCGGGCGTTAGACACCCCACGCGACCAAGAATTTTGTGCAGTTCTCGCAGAGCCGATGATGTTGGTGAGTTCTGCCTCCCCGTCAT
>Ga0209374_1000356_pt1 | contig 52103 bp, 54 predicted proteins | sample SaaInlLV_DNA_10m_FD_184683 | JGI IMG/M metagenome (GOLD analysis project Ga0209374, IMG submission 184683) | Marine microbial communities from expanding oxygen minimum zones in the Saanich Inlet - SI075_LV_DNA_10m (SPAdes) (version 2) | ecosystem: Environmental > Aquatic > Marine > Unclassified ... | reverse complement strand
ACTTCAGTCGATTTTAGAAAAGTTCTAATGCCTTCTCTTGGTTGTTTTGCTTTCGATTTATCAGTTGTCACGGGATAATGTTTTTTATGTTTACTAACGAGGTAATAAACGTATTACGTTTATTACCCTTATAAATATATATAAAAGATACATTACTGTAATTATGATGTCTTCAGTATAAAACTAAATCATTTAACATTTAATTATTTACTCTTCCCCCCACAATAACAGATAATAACGTCTTTTATAGTGTAACCAAAATAAATATTATGAAAAAAACACTATACACTTTATCCTTAGCACTTATATCCTTCTTTGGAACAGCACAAATGGCAGTTTGTGACCAGATTAACCTTTCAGCAACTGGAACTGCAGGAAACTCCTATTCTTTTCAAGTTGCATCTAATGCAGACAGTCTTGTTGCAGTAGGTTTAATTTCATCCAACAATGTTCAACACAGGTGGAGAGCCTATTCCTATAATAATATGATGGACGCCATTAGTCAATCTTTTGATACTTCTTTAAGTTGTGTTAATTGCTTATGGACTAGTACTTTATCAGAAGATTCTTATACTGCCAACTTTATGGATACAATTACTATCATGGTTAACATGGCTATTTTAGATAATGCTACATGTATAACATTATTTGGAGTAGCATTTGATCCATCTGCTAACAATAATTCTAATGGTGGTTTTTCTTACGCACAACTAAATCAATCAACTGGAATTTCAATGGTAAATGACAAAGAAAAGGTTTTATATAAAACTTTTAATGTACTGGGACAAGAAGTAAATGCTGATGAAGTAAGAAATGAGATTATCATTTACGTTTATTCTGATGGTACGTCTGAAAAAAAATATATTTCTAGCATAGAAGAGTAGTATTTTTTTATAAAAAATTAAGAGAGTAGTTAATTCTACTCTTTTTTTTGTGCAATATTTTTTTGGATTAAAATGGTATACCTATAAATAAGATTATAAATAACTTAACCAGGTTTTATCTTTATTTTTTCGTTTGTAAATACTGAATTTTTTACAAAATGGATATAGAAAAACAACTATAGCTGCCCAAACTAAGTATACATAAGGAAGGCTAAAGCCAAACCCATCTAGTTTAGGCGACACTGTTACCCAACCTTTAACTATCATATTTTCCCATCCAAAACCAGTAATCCATGCAGTTATTAAAGCTAATAAATGGATGATGTATATATGAATGATATAGTAGAAAAACGGAACCTTTCCAAAGACACTAATTATATTAATAATTTTTCCTTTTAAGTCTTCAGTTAGTGAAAGAATTAAAAATACGGGTCCTAAAGTCATCAATAAATAAGAAATTGATGGAGGATATTTTGCAGGGTTGAAAAAAGAATAGGCTGTTTGAATACCTAACTCGTAACTTTTCCAATAATTGAAATTCCCATATCCGTTAAGCAATCTCACAAGAAAAAACATAACAAAAGAAGAGATGCCAATTATGAAAAATATTTTCCTTCTTTTTTCTGCTAGGTAACTTTTTTCATAAAATGAACCCATAAAGTACCCTAAAGACATAACTCCAACCCATGGTAAAATAGGGTAGGCAGCTAGTAATTTTATACCATTAGATAAATCTATAAAATTACGTTCGTGAATTACGGACCAAAATATTTTATTGCCAATTTGGATAGAATCTAGTGTATGGTGTCCAAAAATAACTACCAAACTAAAAAATAATATGTGCTTTAGTTTCAGATGAATAATCGCTGCTAAAAAAATCATACTTATTCCAAGAGACCAAATAACAAAAAGCCCAAAGGTTTGAAAATGAATGTCAAAAAACCAAGAGAAGTTTACAACGGTAAGCTCAATAAAAATTAGCCAAATTCCTCTTTTTAGTAAAAAGTAAGATAGTTCTTTCTTACTTTTTCTAGTGCCGATTAAATATGCTGAAACACCTGCTAATAAGCTAAAAGTAGGCGCACAGTAATGAGTAATCCATCGGGTGAAATAAAGTCCCATATTGGTTTGTTCAGGGTCTGTTGGGTCAAAAAAGAAAGCATCATAATGAAAATAGTCTCTTACATGGTCTAATGCCATAATTATCATAATAGCACCTTTAAGTAAGTCTAAAGAAGCTATTCTTTTACTTTTCGAAGTTTTAACATTCATTGAATTTATTATTTTTTATAGTTTTTTTTAAATAGTTCTTTCATATCACCCACTAATTCTAAACCCGTAGTTTGAGAACTTTCTTCAAAAAGTACATTATTATTTTCATCTAATAATTTTAATTTTAGTTCTGCATCTATTCCTTCAGAAATGCGTCTATTCATATTTCCATTAACAGGTGCTTTAAGTATTCCAGCCCTGTTTTTTAGAGTTTGAATTTCTAATATTTTATCTCTTAAAACAATATTAAGGTTTAAACTATTTTCTTCACATTTATCCAACTTTACTTTGGCTTTGGAATAGGTTCCAAATCGAACCACCTCGTTATTTAAATAATAGAATCCTAAAAAACCAGTAAAAGAAAAACCTAGCCATGGAATTTTAGCAACAGATAGCATAATGGAAGAATTGCTGTTTTTAAAATTATTAGTCTGAATCCATATCCAAGAAGAAGGCATAGATTTTCCCCAGTCTTTTTCTATATATCCTTTTCCATCATCAAAGCTAAAGCTGCTGTTATTTAATTTGATTTCTCCCTTTAAATCATGGTTTAAACTGACTACACCATGATAACATTCCATAAACGGGACTTTATAGTACCACCCCATTATTTTTTGTTTTTTTTTGTTTTTTTCACCTCTTAATTCGGTCAGCTTATCCATATAAATTTTTCCAGTTACATTTAAATCATCTCTTTGAATATCTAAAATTAAACTGTCTTTAGAGAAATAATTATTACCTATTTGAACTAAAAAATCATCTTTTGAAAAATAGAAATCATCTATGGAGAAATTTATATAATCTGTTTCAGCAGTCTTTCCATTTATGATTTGAATAAAAGCATGTTTAAAGCCACCATCGTCAGAAATTGAAATGCCAGGAATTACACTTAAAATAGATTTTTCATCTTTTGATACCATTTTAAAATACCAACCTTCAAAATATCTTCTTGTTTTCTTATTTCCCTGAAATATAGAAGAGTTTTTTTTCTTCTGAGCTTTGTAAGATTTAATCTTAGGATAATCTATAAACTTAACTAAGCTGGTGTTAATTTGACACTTAATTTTAAATCCTATAATTAAAATAAAAGGTATTAATAAGAGTATATTCTTTTTCAAGTTTATTTATTTGACAGTAACCACTAAGTAATTTAAATAATTATAGCCATATAAATAGATTCACTTAACTTTATATTATGAATAAATTTGAAATTAAATACCAGGGAAATTTAAGAACTTCTGCTACTCATTTAGATTCTGGTTCTGTAATTAATACCGATGCTCCAAAAGACAATCACGGCTTAGGAGAAGCCTTTTCACCAACAGATATGGTTTGTTCAGCACTTGCCAGTTGTATTCTGACTATTATGGCTATAGCAGTGGAGAAAAATGGAATTAGTATTAAAGGTACTAATGCTATTGTAAAGAAAACCATGGGAAACAACCCGAGAAGAATATCTAAAATTGAGATTCATATTACTTTTCCTATTGATTACGATTCTAAAACAAAAACTATTTTAGAAAGAGCTGCTCATAATTGTCCAGTTCACCACACTTTGTCTAACGAAGTAGAAAAAAATATCAACTTTATTTATCCATAAATATTTGTGTATGGTATTAATCTTGTAGGGAACTCACTATATACTTTTTTTTCAAGCTGTTTTCTTATTTAAGTTCAAGCTTTTCAATTCGATTTCCTATTGTAATCTCTTTCATTTCTTGCTCTAAAGTTTTGAAGTCTTCCTTTTGAACTGATTTTATTTGCTCCCCCTTCCTTAAAAGATGTATTTCATCACAAGTATCACTCAAAGTTGAAAAAATATGTGAAGAGACTATAATTATTTTGTCCAATTCTTTCAGCTTCAATATTATTTCCGTTAAAACGATATTACTCTGGATATCAACACCATTAAAAGGCTCGTCAAGAATGAAATATTCATTTTCTTGAAGAAGAATGGCTGTTATTGCTAACTTCTTTTTCATTCCTGTTGAGTAGGTAGAAGCATATTGATTTAGTGGCAAGTCGAAAATATTTTTTTGGTCTATGTTAATGTTCTTCTTATTCCGAGCATTGCAAAGAAGTCTTATATATTCCTTGCCCGTAATTTTAGAGAAAAAAAAGGGATCTGTCAGCAGCAAACCCAAATGATTTTTTAAGGGTTGTACATCAGAAAAAACCTCTCCAGTATAACTTTCTAAACCTGCAACACATTTAAATAAGGTTGTTTTCCCTGCACCATTCTCTCCAACTATCCCAGAAACCTTTCCTCTTGAAAATTCCATGTTAATTTCTTTCAACACTTCATTACTATTATAAGACTTGCAGAGCCCTTTAATTTTTATCATTAAATATGAATTTTAGTTTATTAATAGACTTGGTGTAGAAATAAGGGATAACAACCAATATTAGTGGAGGAAATAACAGTATAAAAGCAATTATAAAACCTACGGATAAATGAATCTCATCAGGGAATGCCGAATACTTAGCCAACACGATCGTCCATAAAAACAAAATACCAAAAAGTAGAAAGAGTAAAATCAAATCAAATTTAATTGGATAAAATATCAAAAGACCAATTAAAATTGGAATTGTCAACATTATATAATTTTTTGTTGCGTTAATAATTTTCTTCTTTAAAAATGATTTTGTAGTATCTGCATAAATCCACACATAATATTCTTCTTCTGGTTTGGAGTAATAACTTAATGTGGTAAGAGAAATTAACAACATTGAGAATATGCCTAAGTTAAAATTGTCCACGTTGATTGCGATAGTAGTTAATGCATAAGCTAAAGGGAATATGAAAAAAGTCTTTCTAAAACCTGTTGAAAATTCAAATGGATTTTTGGAAAAAGGTGTAGGAATTGTCAAATTTAAGCTTGTCCTGAAAGAAAATAATGCAATGGTAATTGAACATGTAAACAAAATGACAGCTTCAAGAAATAAATTTTTGAATAGCAGGATAGAAACGAAAGGAATGCAGATGATTAAATTTTCTAAAACTCTTATTTTATTTTTTGCTTTATCACCAAAAATTGACAGTAAGAAATCTGTTCTTCTATTTTCAGAAAGTTTGAATTGAAAACTAAAGCAAACTAATATGACCAAATATTTAGCAAATTCTGTCCTATGAAAAATATATTCTGAGAATGCTACAAATAAGATTAACCCTAAAAGACAACTTAAAAGAGGATTTAATCCCGCTTCTTTAACCTTCCTCTTTGTCATTACTAATTGTAGGTTAAAGTAGTCTTTCATAGTTATCGATTGTCTGCTTTTATAACTTGTAACGGTTAAGGTAAGCGACAGTTTATAATAGTTGCTACTTAGTGGCTCACCATAATTTTACTTGAAGACCTTATGTTATTTGCATCTGTAAATGAAATATGATATAAATTATTAGATAGGTAAGATAAATCAATTTCAAAATTCAACCCATTTTCATAATTTTCATACACTATTTGTCCGTAAATATTAGTGATAATAATGTTCTTTATTTCGCCAGTAGAACTTATGAATAATATATCTCTTGTAGGGTTTGGATAAATTTTTAGGTTTTGCTTAATATCCAAGTTTTCTAAACCTACAAAGTAACAAGGTTGTACATTTATAGTTGGGCTGTTACCAAGGTTAGCATCAATAATTGTATCTCCTAAGCCATTCTGAACGGTATAGTACTCATCAAAACCATTCAATCCGTTGGCAATAACCCTTACTTCATCATTTCCTCTAACACCAAAAGAAATAGGTTCACTTCGTCTGTACCCGCCAGCAACAAAAGATCCAACATATTCAACATTATTATTTATTTCTATTTCTACGTTGCCTTGCCAGCCACCCGCAAATGATTTTCTCATAATAAGGGTATAGATATCACAAAAATCATTGGTAGAAGAAGGAGCAGTTGCACATGCTTGGTAACCGTAGGTATTTGCAGGTGGCTCATTACTTCCTGTTCCTTGTTCACTTGCAATTATAGCATTGTTAGGGTCGAAAAGAATATAATTTAAGTCAGAACCCCAAACTCCACTTGAAGAAAATTCTATAACAATATCTAGAATATCACTAGAGTCTAGGGGGAAACTAAATGTTTCGGATGTTCCATTAGATAATGTATAGGTTTGGTATAAATTATTATTGATTTTAACTTTTGCAAAAGAATTGCCCCAGCCTTGACCAGAATTATTTATCAATTTAAGATTGTAAACTCCACATTCACTACCAGATGAAAAATAGATAGTTGTAAAGGTTAAAGGACCCACCCAACTGCTTAAATCATTTGCGTTACAAACCTCTTGTACATAATAATCATAAGTGGTTATGCTACCTAAACCAGATAATAAATAACTATTGCTATTTATATTATTAATAATGGTTCCGTTTCCTTGATTAAATCCTGTAGGTCCCCACTCAATGTTAAAAGTTCCGCCAAATGGATTAGTACCACCAGTCCAGTCTAATAAAGCGGTACCTGCTGTAGAAGTATTGGCAGAAAGATTGGATGGTGCAGGGCAACTTGGACAAGCTTCTACTCCCAAAACACTATTAGGAACAACATTACTTATTCCTTCTTCAAATAGTAAAATACCATTCTGATCAAAAACTTTATAGAAATTTTCATCGGAAAATCCACCACCATAATATATGAAATCTACTACATCTCCAATATTTACAGAAATTGGAAAAATTTCTGGTCCTCCACCTGTTAAAATGGTTAGTCCGGTTAAAGTTATATTCCCATTAATTGCAACATCAATAGACCCGCCATTCCAACCATCACCAAATGAGTCGTATAATTCTAGATTAAAAAGTCCGCAAGAACCAGCTACAATTGCTGTGGTAAATGAAAAGGGACCAGTCCAACTACTTATTTCATTGGCACTACAAGCTTCTTGAACATAAAAATCATAAGTTGTACTATTATTCAATCCATTTAATAAATAACTATTGGTAGAAATACTATTAATTATAATTCCATTTCCAAGAGTAAAACCTGAAGTTCCCCATTCAATATTGAAAGTTCCACTACCGCCATTCCAGCCAAGTAAAGCAGTTCCAGCTGTAGATGTATTTGCAGAAAGATTGGTAGGTTGCGGACAAGATGTGCATGCTTCAATACCGAAAACACTAATAGGATCAGCTCCGGAAATAAATCCATTTAATCCTTGACTAACTATTAAATTCCCACTATTATCAATTAAATTATAGGTGTTTTCATTATCCCAACTTCCAGTATTGTAAATAAAATCAATAACATCATTTGAGTCAGTATTAAATGTGAATATTTCTGGGCCGTTTCCGTTAGCTAATGTTATGTTTTGAAATGGATTACCATTTATTATTACGTCTAGAGAGGCTCCATTCCAGCCATCGCCATAAGAATCGTACAGTTCTAAAGTAAAACTACCACAAGTTCCTACAGGGCCTGGTGGTGGTGGTGAAGAATTAGGACATGCAATAATTCCAAAGGTACTAACAGGGTCTACATTTGGAATAAATCCAAATTCACCTTGACTTACAATTTGACTATTTAAGTTGTCAAATAAAATATATGTATTTTCATCATCAAAGTTTCCAGTATTGTAAATTAGGTCAATCACATCATTGGAATCTGTTGAAAATGTAAATATCTCAGGTCCATTTCCTGTTAAAAGTGTTATATTTTGAAGAATTTGACCATTAATCACTACATCAATTGAAGCTCCATTCCAGCCATCGCCATAAGATTCGTAAAGTGCTAAAGTGAAAATGCCACATGCAGCACCGGTAGAAATATTATTGGTATTAAACGTATAAGGTCCACTCCATGTACTATTGGTATTCGAATCACAAATTGCTTGAACATAAAAATCGTAGGAAGTATTGATTGAAAGTGAATTTAAACTGTAATTAGTACTAGTTAGACCATTTACTAAAGTTCCACTTCCTATCGTAAATCCACTAATTCCCCAATCTAGATTCCACGAAGTCTCATTTCCTCCAGCTTGCCATAATAAATCTGTTGAATTTGGAGTAATATTTCCAGCATTTAAAAAGTTAGGACTCAAGCAAGGATTATTACTTTGACACGTGGAGTTAGAGGTATGGGTGAAAAAATCTAAATCGTCTAAATCTGATGCTGATATCACATTTATTAAAGTATCTCCCATCGGATCCATAATGGTAAATGAAATCTCACTATCCCAGTTTCCAGAATGCCAAATAAACTCCATTGCGGCCCCTGTTGTAGAATATACTGAATCTAGTGTGAAACTTTGGGAGCAATCAAAGTTACCAACAAAAGTTCCATTCATATTTACTTCTAAGTAAGCACTATTCCATCCATCGCCGTAGCTATCGTACATGTACATTAAGTAATGACATTGAGAATTAATGGTAGTAGTTAGAGAAACTAAGAATATTGCAAGGGAAAAAAATATTTTTCGCATAAAAGGGGTTTAAACTGTTTAATTTTTTAATTTAAAACTTAAACAAACATAGTTATAAATCAATTAATTTATTTTAACATATGGTAAAAAAGCGGTTTTTAAACCGCTTTTTACAGTTATTAAATTATAAATTATGTAAATGACATTACTTGTCTTTAATACATTATAATATTAAACGACGAAAATGTAATGTGCTGGGGGGTTATAAACTGTAACCAATCCTAAAGGATGGCATAGCTTCAACATATAAAGAGGAATTTGAATAGCTAATTCCATAACCAAAATTAAGTTCTAGGTTAAAATGTGAACTGATATTTCTTCTGATTCCAAAAGTAGGAGTTAGGTTATAAAAATAAACTTCTCCATTTTCTAAATTATTTAAAATATTAAGATTAGTTCTTAACGAAATAAAGTTTCCAGCATTATTTTTAATGTTTTTATTTTTCTTTTCTCTTTTTACAAGGTTAAAATAGTATTTGGGTTCTATAAATAATGAAATTTGGTGCTTTAAGGAGTTAAAACTTTGTTTTATTGCAAATTTCAATCTGTATTCTGTTCCAATTTCAGATTTTAAAACTAATTGTTTATATATTTTTAATTCATGATTAACCCAAACACCAAAATAGCCTGTTTGGATGGATAAAATAGATTTTTCTACAGCAGTAATTTCACTATTAGATGATGTTTTTTGAGAAAAAATATTTGAATATAATACGGTAACAATAAAAAATAAAATGAATTTTTTCATAAATTTTATAAGCCAATAACTATGCCATGTATTTAATCAACTTTAAAGGATTGAATGATTTCCTTATAATTTAAAACTAATTCCAATATTTCCACCAAATAAGTGGTATTTATGGTCAACATTTAGAGAATTTGTAACATTGGTAACATTTAACCAATATTTGGGTTCTAAAAATATTTCAAATCTTTTAATCTGATAACCAATAGAAGTTGTAGCGACAATATTGAAAATAGTTTTTTTCATTTCAAATGGATGTAAATCTTGAATATTTTTATTGTAATACTTTCCAATAGAGTTACTAATTCTAAAACCAATTGCTCCACCAGCTTTTAAGCTAAATCTAAATTTTCTGACGCTAAATTCATACCCAACCATGAAAGGAACATTAAGGTAAGTATACCTGTTTTGAACTTTGTAATTATTCATTGTTGTCTCTTCATAGTTTTCACTCTCCCAATAAGTGGTGTCCTTTGTAACGTTATATATGGCTGTATCTGTTTGTCCGGTATTCCAATTGTAAAAAGGAATGTGAAAAGTGCCAATTATGCAAATAGTATCAATAAAATTAGAATCATATACCATGTTAGATTCATGAATATTGTTGTAATCAATTTTTTCTCCGAAACTAACGGTGCTTAGCCCTGAAGAAATAGAGAATGATTTATTCATCTTATAATTAATTCTTAAATCAACAGGAATATTAAATATGTTATTATCTATAATCTGATTATTTATTGCTGAACTTAAGCTTTGATTTACAGCTGGTGACATCCCTTGATTAGGGTTTAAAATCGATGATTTTTTCATTATTAGGTTACTACCAATTGAAAAGGAGAGGCTCCATTTTCTTTCTGGTTTTATAGAATCATAGAACTCTGATATTTGAATTAATAAAGAATCAGGATTATTTAAAACCGAATCCTGAACAAGAGAATCTGATGTTTTTTTTATTAAATCTTTATTAAGAGAATCTGATGAAACATTGGTTATGTTATTTAAATCTTCTTTAATATTCTCCAAGCTATCAATGGAACTGTTAAAAGTATCTTCGTTTATAATTGTTTCAGAATCGTTTTGGCTTTCAAATCTACCATTGTCAATAATTGGAATTTCAATATTGAACTCCATTGGTTCATCTTCCATTTTTACAAAAGAATTTTGAGAAGAATCAATTTGGCTTGCTTTAAAAGATATATTATTTATACTGTTATATCCATTAATTAAATCTTTGCTTTCAACATTTTTTAGAAGACCAACTTTATTATTTAAAAGATTCGAAGAAAATTTATTTTCTAAAACATGAGTAGTGGTTAATGATTTTTTATTTTCATTATTTAAATTCGTATTAGGTATGGAGTGGTCTCTTAACAATACCTTATTTGTATTTTGAACTTTCAAATCTTTCGAAGCTGTTTCTTTAGTTACTTTCTTATCATTTCCAATTAATTTCTTTATTCTGGATGGATTTTCTGATTTAGTAAGGTTATTTAATTCAGTTGATTTCTGTTTTTTAGGTGATTTATTTGTTTCATCAGTTACTGATTCATAAGTATTGAATTTTTCAGTAATATTTTTTTTTGAATTAGTTGTATTGGTGGTAAAGTAAACCAAACTTGTTATTCCAATTCCTAACAACAAAGACGCAGCCCAGTACCATTTTTTAAAATTAGAAGCATTAAATTTAGAAAGCTGCTTTTTTAGAGCATTAAGGTGTTTTACATCCAAAGGAAAGTCACGTTGCAACAGCTTCTTTTTAAATAAACTATCAATTGGATTGAAATTAGAATTATGTTTATTTAACTGTTGGTTAAAATCATCTAAATGTTTTTCATCTAGATCAAAATTCCTTTCATTTAGCTTGCTGTTAAACAGCTCGTCAATATGATTTTTTTTATTTTTCAATTAACTCTTGTTTTTTTAATAGGAGATTTTTAAGTTTTTTTCTAGCTTCCTTTACATGCCATTTGGAGGTATTTATTGTTATTCCAATTCTTTCAGATATCTCTTTGTGTGAATATCCGTCTATTGCAAAAAGGTTAAATACTGTATTTGTAGCTTTTGGCAGCTTCAATAACATTGAATTCAGTTCTTCTGCCCTAATTTCATATTCATATTCATTAATGGTGTAGTTTTTTTCAAATTTTATTTCATCTTTATACTCAACAATGTCTTTTCTTTTTTGATTCTTTCTAAAATCATCTATTGCATTGTTTATCGATATTCTTCTAATCCAAGCTTCAAAAGGTATTTTAGGATTGTAATTTTCAATATTGGTCAATATTTTTAGAAAAGCACTGATTGCCAAAGATTTAGCATCTTCTTCATTATTTTTATATCTTATAGCTACACTCATCAATATACTAAAGCATTTCTCATAGAGCAATAACTGAGCTCTTCTGTCATTATTTATTAATTTCTCTATGAACGATTCTTCTAGTTCCAAAAAAATAAAAATAACAATCACCTGGAATAATAATCACAGGTGATTGTATTGTTAGCTATTAAATTTACTTCTTTACTTTATAAACTTCATGGTTTTATTGAGATTTTGAACATCATTACTAATCTTAATAAAGTAAATGCCGCTACTCATGTCTAGAGCATTAATTTTTATTTTATTAAAGCCGTTAATTAAACTTACGTCTTGAGATTTAATAATTTTCCCGGAATAGTCTAAGTAAGAAATATTAGCGTTTAAATTTTGTGTTGAGTTGATTTCAATAAATGACTGCTCACCAATTGGATTAGGGTATATTTTAGAATTTGTTAAAATTTCTTTATTGTCAATAACTAATGACGCAACTTGACTTTCGTCAATAACATTTAGAGTAAACCCGTTTCTTGAACTTATAGTTACAGTGTCGCAATAGTTACTTGAGTAACCATTAGCGTCTGTGTAGGTTAAACATAAATTGTAGTCACCAACTTGGTTGTAAACATGAACAGGATATTGGATACTTGAAGTATTACCGTCGCCAAAAACCCAGTTGTAACTAAAAGGTCCTGTTCCTCCAGAACAATTTTCGACACAGTAAATATCTGTAGTAAAAGAATTACTAGTACTATCAAAATCTTGCCACCAATAGAAATTAGCATTAACAGTAGAAGGTGGAGGATTAGAACCTGAAGAAATAATCCAATTATTTCCATTCCAAACTAATGTTGCACAACAATAAGTGTTCATAGTATATATACATGTCACTAGGGTATCATAATATTGTCCAGTACTAGAATTGAAATTATAAACACTATGATTAGTACTCATACTGGAGTCTTGTTCAAGTATGCTACCATCTGATCCGCTGGTTTCCCAGTAATAAACAAATGAATTTAAGTTATTCGCAGTTATTTGCAACTGATATTGAGACCCAGTAATGGTTAAGGAATCACAAGCTGTGGTTTGAGCATTACCAAATAAAATAGTTAAGGTGGTTATTGTTGTAAAAAGTAATTTTTTCATCATTTTTTTTTATTAATTATTATTAAAATATTAATTCCTAGTTTATTGGAATCTTTGATAAATCAAACGAAAGAACTTTAAATAAGTGGGGGGCGATACGAGAATATAAAGTTATTTATTTATAAATTTCTTCTCTCCAGAACCATCAGAATATTTGTAGATAACTATTTCTTGATTAACTTTATTTGGATCTACAATTTGCCCGGATAGGTTATAAGTATTTATTAATTTTTTAGAATTAGATTCTAGTTTTGAAATGTTAGTGGTACCATTGCCTAACATAATTAAATTCCATTGTAACGAACCAATAGTATCTCTAGAAATAAAAAAGGGTAGTAAACAAATGTTTACTGGAAGAAGTGATGTTACAGTATCTCCCATCGATAGGGAAAGAATAAAAAATAAGTTGTTATCATTTAATGTGACACTGTAGTGAGGTTCTTCAAGAGTACTTTGCCAAAGATGAGAATTTCCAGACCAGTTGTGATTCCCTGGCGGGTAAGCTCTCCAATCATATATCGCAGATACTGCAGCTGAATTAGGATTCAAATTCACCAAACTGTCATAGTTGGTACTTAATTCAACTTCGTAGGGATTAATAGGATTTACGTTAATATTTATTTGATCACATCCTTGAGAACTACCAAAAAGATATCCCAAAAGAATAAAGATTAATAAAATATATTTCTTCATAAATTCGATATGATGTCTGTATAACGAAAGTTTAATCATTAGTTGTTAATAGTTATTTCTTAATGAATTTTTTTTCTGAAGATCCGTCAGAGTATAGGTAAACAATAACTTCATTGGTTATTTTTTTTGGATTTATTATTTGACCAGCAAGATTAAAAGTGTTTATTAATTTTTTGTTTTTGGTTTCTGGATTTAAAACATCAGTATTTGAGTTAAGCATTGTTAAATTCCATGTTGGCAATCCATTTGCGTTGGGGCTTGAGTTAATGTAAAATGGAATTAAACAATTAGTAACTGGTATTGGAGAGGTAGCAGTATCTCCCATAGATAATGATAAAATAAAAAACGATGTTGTATCTATAAAAAGTGAATTAAGGTAAGTAGGATAAGCTAAACTACTTTGCCAAACATGGGAATTTCCGTTCCAATTATGATTACCTGGTGGATAGCCTCTCCAGTCATAAATTTCGTTTAAAGAAGAAGTATTGGGATTCATATTAACTAAACTATCGTAATTAGTGCCAAATATTAGCTGGTTAGTAATATTTTGAGAATTTTGATTCTGTAAATAAACTCTTAAATCTGAGCAGCTTTGTCCACTTATTAATAAGTTTAAAGAAACTAACGCTAACATTATTTTGAATTTTTTCACTCGCAATTTTAAGTTATATACTGTTGTATTTGCTAATTGTTTAATTTAAACTGTGTTAAGGGGAGTTACTTTTTAATGAACTTTTTCTCTACCGATCCATCAGTGTAAAGGAAAACAACTATTTCTTGGTTAATTTTTTTAATATCAACTTCTTGACCAGCAAGGTTATATGTATTGATTAACTTTTTTTCATCATTTTCAAAACTTTTTATATCAGTAGTGTTACTGTTAAGCATCGTGAGGTTCCAATAGGAAGGCAATAAAGTGTCTCTAGCAATGAAAAAAGGTAAAAAACAAGTAGTTATTGGAGTCGCAGAAGATGTTGTATCTTCCATAGATATTGATAAAATAAAGAAAAAATAACTATCATTAAAATTAAAATTACAACTGAATGTTGGTCTAGGAACTGAGCTGTACCAAACATGGGAATTTCCGTTCCAATTATGATTTCCTGGAGGATAACCTCTCCAGTCGTAAAGAACAGCAGTAGTGCTAGTGTTCATATTTACTAAATTGTCGTAATTAGTAGTAAAAGTTAGTTCAGTAAAAGAGACTTGTGGCAGCATCTGAACTTCTAGTTCGCCGCAAATTTGAGAATATATATTTGTTGTTGTTGCAAAAAAAATGATTAATAAAACGATTTTTTTTATAAAATTTAAAATCTTAACCATATACATTATACGAGAGTTTATTAAGCCTTTGAGGGGTGAGTCTTAAATAATTAAATTTCCTTTCGAGTAAGTTACTGCTTTTCCGGTGATATTAACGCTGTCTTTTTTTAATTCGCAAACAAGTTTCCCTTTTCTTTCAGAAATTTGTTGTGCTTTCATAACGGTTTTATTTAAAATTTTAGACCAATAAGGGGCTAGAGTGCAATGAGCAGAACCTGTCACAGGGTCTTCTAAAATAGTAGCTTGGGGAGTGAAAAATCGAGAAACAAAATCGTAATAATTCCCTTTAGAGGTGATAATTACCCCACCAGGATTAATATTTATCTGATCAAATATTCCCCTATTAATAACGATATTTTCCACCTCTTTTTGATTTTCATATACCAATAAATAGTCTCTTGATTTTAGTACTTTTTTGGGCTGAATATTTAAAGCATTTTTTATTTCATTTGGTAGAGTTGCTAATTGGGGGTCTCTCCTTGGAAAGTTCATTAAATAGCTTTCATTTTTAATCGACACCTCTAGATCTCCACTAACTGTTTCAAAAATAACTTTTTCAGACACTAATTTTAATTCTGAAAGAATACAATGTGCAGTTGCAAGTGTAGCATGTCCGCATAAATCCATTTCTATATCAGGAGTAAACCATCTTAAATGAATTTTTTTTCCTTTTCTTACAAAAAAGGCAGTTTCAGCCACTGCATTTTCTTGAGCAATTTTTAATAAAACATTGTCTTCCAACCATTTTTCTAATGGAACTATACAAGCAGGGTTCCCCCCAAACACTTTATCGCTAAAAGCATCTATTTGAAATATTGGCAACTTCATTTTAAATAGCTTCTAAATTTTTTCGTGTGAGCTCATTTTCTAATGCTCCAGTGTTTATTGTAGTTGCAGGTTCAAAAAGCATAATAGAAACTTCCTTTTCAGCAATAGGTTTGTGTTCTGTGCCTCTTGGAATAATAATTATTTCATTTTCATTTATGGTCTCTGTTTTGTCTCTAAAAGCAATTTTCAGGGTTCCTTTTAGTACTAAAAACATTTCATCTTCATCATCATGCTTATGCCAAATAAATTCACCTTTAATTTTTGCTATTTTAACATGTTGTTTATTGAGCTCTCCAACAATTCTAGGATTCCAATGATCGTTGAATAAGGAAAGTTTTTGTTCGATATTAATTGGCTGTCTATTCGGTAAATTAGTTTCATTCATATACACCAAAATAAAGAAAAACTACTAATTAAGATTTCTGTAACTAATAAAACTGTAAATATTGTGGTAAATAGAGGAGTAATATCCATCTATATCTTGGGTTTGCGTGTGGATATTTTTAAATTACTTTATCAGCTTCTTTTTCTTCCAAGGCAACTTCTTTTGGGTATTGAATGTTAATTTTTTCGAATTGAATATGTAAAATTAGCATTAAGAAGCCATAAACTACAGAACTTACAATAAGTACATTATTCATTAAACCATCTGCCGAGAAGGAAAGACGAATTAATATGGTAGATATAATAAATCCTGAGTTTCTAAATACCTCGTGAAATTTATCAGTCTTATAAAGTGATATTAATAGTAGAAGAACATCTGCCATTATAAGAATAGTAAAAAACTCATTAAAAAATAGTTCGTTAATATCTTGAATAGAAAAGAATACTTGGTCTATGGAGGCCACTTCAACATAAATCCATTTAAATAAACTCGAGACGGCTAAAAATATAAGTACCGGAAGTAAAAAAAGAGCAATGGTTTTTTTTCGCTTTACAAAAAGATCTAGATTTTCAATTTTTTCTTTTTTAGGATAAAGTTTTTTACTCCTAGTATTGAAGTAGTTAAATAAAAAAATGATAAAAAATAATACTAGGGTTGAAATTAAATCATAGGTAAGTTGAAGGTCGTATTGCTGATTAAACCAGTCTGCAGTCACATCTATATTGGCCATGTCCTTAAAAATTCTTCTAACAATAATTAAGGTAATTATCTCGTATTGTTTTCTAATATACTGGGATATAGACCGAGGAAGATAGTAAACAACTAAAAAAACTTCGTACACCAAGATGAATGAAAATGGAGTGTAGATGGCGGCAATGGGATTGGTAAGCAGATTGTCGTCTGAAAAATTAAGTACATTGATGTACTTTAAAAAAATGAGTAGTAAGTGAATGACAAAACTAACTATGGAAAGAGTTACAAAAACTTTTTCTGTTTTATTTTTGAATTCTTCTGAGAAAACTTTGGTGCTTAATTTTCCTATCATTTTGAGTTTTGTTAAATTTAATCATAAAAGAAAACCTCTAAATATCTGTTTATCAATTTTTTACACGATAATTGATATTGATCGGTATTTAATATTATTTAAATTAATTTATATTTTTCAGATAAAAAGTTGATTATTTAAATCAATATAAATTAGAAACTAATTTATTTATGGAGACATAACTAAACTTAAACAATAATATTTAATCTTCCAAGAATAATAATTATGATAATTCGTAAACAGTTTAGGTAGTATATTTCAATCCATTCATACTTTACACTAATAATAATCTAATGAAAAACTAAAGTTGTAATTATTGTTAGTTTTTAATATTAGAACTTACCATCGTTAACTTCATTGATAAATCTAATTAAACCTTCAAAAAAAGTTTTTTGATCGTCATACATACATAAATGCGAACCTTTTTCGCAGAACAAAAATTTACCATTTTGAACTTCATTAGCTATCCATTTCATATGCTCTGGATCCATAGTGTCGTACTTTCCACCAATAGAAAGTGTTGGTACAGTTATTTTGTTAAGTTTATTTTTTACACTCCAATTTTTAAGTTTTGCATTTCCTACAACACCAAATTCACTAGGTCCTTGCATGGTAATGTATAGTCCTTGGCTCATATTAGCAAATGCTCTATTTACAGGATCTGGCCAGTCTTCTAAAGGCATTCTTAAGACATGCTTTGGGTAGTAATTATTAACTATTAATTCATTATATCTGGGATTAGCGTAATCTTCTTGAGCTTCCAATACTCTTATTTCTGATAAGACAGCCGAATCAAGTTGAGGACCAAGAACATTATTCGCATAATCTACATAATCTGGAATGGAGGCCATCATATTAGAAATAATCAAACCTTTTAAATTATTCTGATATTTTAAAGCATATTCCATACATAATATTCCTCCCCAAGAAGATCCATACAAATAAAAATTATCTTTATTAAGTCCTAATGCAACTCTAACTTGCTCTACTTCATCAACATATCTTTTTACTGTCCATAATGCACTATCATTAGGTTGGTCACTGTAGTAAGATTCTAGTTGATCATAATAATAATATTCTATTTCTGCATTGGGAAAGTAAGAATCAAATGCTTCTAAATATTCATGGGTAGCTCCAGGTCCACCGTGAAGTAATAAGACTTTCATTTTAGGATTGTTTCCAATTCTTTTAGTCCAAACATTAAATTCTCCAGATTCTGTTTTTATTGGAATCATTTTCACTCCACCACCTAAAAGATCGTCTCTGCCGGAATAATCTAGATAAGTAGATTTTATATCTTCAAATGATTCTTTTTTTTGTTTTTTTCCACAGTTATAAAATGCAAAAGAAATTAATAGTATTAAAGTTAATTTTTTCATGATTATTGATTAAAAATTGATAAAAGTATTATTCTCATGATCGCTTAAAGAAATGAATAGTTCTGTAGAGTCTGCACACAGCGTGTAAAGTTCTGAAATATCAAAACAAAGTTCTTCAATTAAAACTGCTTCACAATTATCATTATTACTGTTATGGGTCAAATAAAGTGGGACATGAACAGGGGGAGTACCACAAAATAAAGGTTCTTGAACCAAATTGAAAATATGTTCCTCACATCCTCCACCATAACTAATGTTGATTTGTAAAAAATCACCATATATAAAAGCGGTATCAATATTATAATAATCCATAGCAAAGTTGTCGAGATTTACATCTTGAATTAAATTCAGACAAGAAGAATCGTAGATGCAATGACTAACGTCAGAACCCGGAATTGAAGTCGCTTCAGCATCATAGTTTAAAGCTCTCGGATCTGTGCAACCTATTTTTTTTTCTTTATTGCAAGAAGCAAAATATAAACACATAAAAATTAATCCTGTCAAAGTAAATCTTAGTTTTCCGTAAATAAATCTCATAATATATTTTAGAATAAATTTAGAACTGATTTTAATAAATTTAAAAAAAAATGATTTCAAAATGAATGAAACTCAAATAAATTGATCTACTTTGAATCGTGAAAAAGTATTCTCTTTTTATTTTTTTTATCTTATCATTTTTTTTGGTTAAATCTCAAGAATTACCAGTTCAACGCTCTCGTTTTTCAAAATATATCGATAAAATCATTAATGACACTAATGATTTAAGTGCCCCTAAATTCATGAATTATCCTACCCTTGCTTTTTCACCTGAAACTAATTGGGAAATAGGTTTGTCTAGTTTGTTTATTTATTCCGCTAAAAAGAATTTGAAGAACAGACTAAGTGAAATTAAAGCTTTCACTTTTTACACGCTAGAAAAACAGTATGGTATTTGGTTAGATCATGCTCTGTATACAGACAAAAATAAGTGGTTTTTACTAGGAAGGGCTCGATACCAATCGTTTCCTTTACTATATTACGGTATTGGTTCAGAAACATCTTCAGATTATTTGGCTGTCATTGACGGTAAATTCAGTTACTTTAAAGAGAGAGTTTTAAGAGAAATAGTTCCAAACCTTTATACAGGGCTGGAATTAGACATTCAAATATTAAATCAGGTTTCATATAAAAAAATAAAAAACTCATTTAACAAGCCTATCGGAGGAAATGGTTCTGTAAATGTTGGGTTAGGTTGGGGTATTGTTTTTAATAATATTCATAATATTTTAAATCCTAGAAAAGGAATTTTTAGTGAATGGGCATTTCTAAATTACAGCAGTAACATTGGAAGTGATTATCAATTAACAACCTTGCTTTCAGATAACAGATTTTATATACCTGTGAAGAGTAACAATGTTCTAGCATTTCAAATACTTGGTCAATTTACAAATGGAAATCCACCTTTTAATTTACTATCTCTTATGGGTGGAGAAAGTTTAATGAGAGGTTACTATCTTGGAAGATATAGAGACAGGCATTTGTTAGCAAGCCAAATAGAATATAGATTACTTCCTTTTTCATTTTCTAAGCGTTGGGGTGCCTCGATTTTTTTTGCTGCTGGAGAGGTTTTTAATTCAGAAGAAAAATTCAAGTTCAACAACTTACTCCCAACTGCTGGAGCAGGTTTAAGATTTTTATTATTTCCTGAAAAAGATATTTACAGTAGGATTGACTATGCAATTACGGGTGAAGGCAGTGGCATATATTTCTTTATTGGAGAGGCATTTTAAGCCAAAAAAAAAGGGTCCCTAAGAACCCATTTAAGTTGTAAAAAAAATAATTTAATCTTCTACAATTTCAAATGAAATCTTTCCACTTACTTCCTTGTGAAAAACAATATCTGCTTCGAATTTACCAACAGATTTAAGATTGTTAGTTGGTAGCGTAATGTTTTTTCTTTCAATTTTAAATCCGGCTTTGTCCATTGCATCAGCCAATTGAATGTTAGAAATAGAGCCAAATATTTTACCATTTTCACCAACTTTAGCAGGTACTTTGAAAGTTTGCTTCGACATCTTTGCAAAAAGCTTAGAAGCCTCTTCTTTCATTTGGTTGTCTTTGTGTGCTCTTTGTTTAAGGGTTTCAGCATGCATTTTCTTTACTGATTCCGTTGCCAAAACAGCTATTCCTTTAGGAATTAGAAAGTTTCTTCCAAAACCATTTTTAACCGAAATAATTTCATCTTTATTACCCAGTCTGTCTATATCTTTTTTTAATAAAACTTCCATAATAATTATTTTAGTTGATCAGCCAAATAAGGTAGAATAGCTAAATGTCTAGCTCTCTTTACTGCTTGTGATACTCTTTTTTGATATTTTGCAGATGTACCAGTAATCCTTCTTGGAAGTAATTTTCCTTGTTCGTTAATAAATTTCATTAAAAAATCTGGGTCTTTGTAATCTATAAATTTGATTCCAGATTTTTTAAATCTACAGTATTTTGATTTTTTAACCTCAATATCTATTGGGTTTAGGTATCTAATTTCTGAATTGTCAGCCATTGTAATGTGTTTAAGGTGTTTATAATTTAAGCAGTTTTAGAGAATTTATTTCTCCTTTTTACTGAATATTCTAAGTGATCTTTATCCATCTTCATAGTTAGAAATCTCATAACTCTTTCGTCTCTTTTGAGCTCGAGTTCGAAATTTTTAACAGCATCTCCTTCACCTTGGAATTCGATTAGAAAATAAAATCCAGTAGATTTTTTCTGAATAGGGTAAGCTAATTTTTTTAGCCCCCACGATTCTTGGTTATTGATTTTAGCACTGCTATCCTTCAACGACTTTTTGAATTTATCTACTGCTTCCTTTGTCTGTTTTTCAGACAAAACGGGAGTTAAAATGAAAACAGTTTCGTAATGATTCATGATTTTTAGTTAAAATTTGGTGTGCAAAGATACAATATTACTCGATAAATAAAATTATTTACACAATAAAACCCAAGTAGTAAAAAAATAGAATTATTTACACGTTTTTATCTGAATTTACGAGAAGCTTATTTTATATTTGTTTTAATGTCTAATAACAAGTATATAGTATCTGCCTTAAAGTATAGACCAAATAGTTGGGATACTATCATCGGTCAAGAAAATATTGCGACAACTCTAAAACAAGCCATAGATACTAATCAACTAGCACAGGCATATTTATTTTGTGGACCTAGAGGGGTTGGTAAAACCTCAACAGCTAGGTTATTTGCTAAGGAAATTAATTTAAAACACGATCCTAAACTAGAAGATTTTACATACAACATCTATGAGTTAGATGCTGCTTCCAACAACCAAGTTGATGATATTAGAAATTTAAATGATCAGGTTAGAATACCACCACAGGCAGGAAAATTTAAGGTTTATATTATTGATGAAGTTCACATGCTCTCTCAAAGCGCCTTTAATGCTTTTTTAAAGACCTTAGAAGAACCACCACCACACGCAATTTTTATATTAGCAACTACTGAAAAGCATAAAATAATCCCTACGATATTGTCTAGGTGTCAAGTCTATGATTTTCACAGAATATCTATTCCTAACATGGTAGTTCATTTGGAAAAAATAGCCGAAAAAGAAGGTTTTAAAACAGAAAAAGAAGCTCTGCATGTGATTGCAGAAAAAGCAGATGGAGCACTTAGAGATGCACTTTCGTGTTTTGACTTAATGGTCAATTTTACTTCAGGTAATATTACCTACAAAGAAGTTGTGAAAAATCTAAATATTCTCGATCATGACTATTATTTTAGGTTTACTGAGTTTTTCATTAAAAAATTAATTCACGATAGTTTATTGTTATATAATGAAATTTCATCAAAGGGTTTTGATGGCCGGTTATTTTTAGGAGGATTGGCTTCCCATTTTAGAAACTTGATGATTGCTAAAGATGAACGAACTGTTAAAATATTAGAACACACAAAAGAAACAATAGATAAATTCACAAAGCAATCTCAAAATTTAACAAATGAAAATTTAACCAATTGGTTGACTTTAATAAATGAAGCAGACTCACTTTACAAGATGAGCCAAAATCAAAGGTTACATGTTGAAATTCTAATTATGAAATTATGCTCTTCTGAGGCAGAAAAAAAAAAGTCTAAATTTCTAGATATTTCTATTTTACCACCAGACTCTCAAAAAGATAAGGAGAAAATCTCTACTAATTTGGAAGTAGAAATCTCTACGAACGTAGAAAAAGAGGTTCCTTTATCTGTCACTACTAATGTTTCTAAAGTAGAAAGGTTTGAGAAAATTGAAGTTAAGACTGAAATTGTTAGACCAAATAGCAGTCTAACAGACAATAAGAGATTTACAACAGCTTCTATTTCTTCAATTCGTAAAAAAATAAACGACGATTCTAATGTTAAATTAGAAGAAGTCAAGAAACAAGATTTATCATCAACAAAATTTTCACAAACTCTATTAAAAGAAAAGTGGAATAATTTTGCTGAATTAAGAAAGAAAGAGGGGAAGATGGGATTGTATACAACTCTAACTAAATCAACACCAATTCTTGGTGAGGATTTTTCAATTAGTTTTGAAATTGACAGTGAAGTTCAAAAAATTGAATTTCAAACGGAAAGTCATTTACTTTTAGATTTTTTAAGATCAGAGCTTATCAATGGTAAAATAAATTTAAATCTTAAAATAACAGCATCTCACAGTCCTAAACTTACTCAATTAACAAGCAGAGAACGTTTTTTTCAAATGGCTGATGAAAATCCTGAACTCCATAATTTTAAGGAAATCTTTGATTTAGACATAGAATATTAATCATTTTCTTTTCAAATGATAAATCTTTGTAATTTCACACCATGATATTACCAATACTTTCCTACGGAGCCTCTGTTTTAAGACAAGAATGCGAGGATTTTGAAGAGCATACACCTTTGGATAAACTAATTAAGGATATGTTTGAAACCATGTATGCAGCCAGTGGCGTTGGATTAGCAGGTCCTCAAATCGGGGTTGGAAATAGAATATTTATAGTAGATGGATCGCCATTTGCAGAGCCAGACGAAAATGAAGATATTGATGAGGAATTGCTAGAACTAAAAGATTTTAAAAAAGTTTTTATCAATCCTATCATTGAAAATGAATCCGGTGATTTATGGCCTTTTTCTGAAGGTTGTTTAAGTATTCCAGGTATAAGAGAAGAAGTGGAAAGAAAGTCAAATATTAAAATTAGCTATTTTGATGAAAACTGGTTATTTAAAGAAGAAACATACAAGGGGATACCAGCAAGAATAATTCAGCACGAATACGATCACATTGAAGGTATATTATTTACAGATCATTTGAATCCTTTAAAAAGAAGATTATTAAAAAGAAAATTGGAAGATATTTCTAAAGGGAAAGTGGATGTGAACTACAAAATGAAATTTCAAAATATTAAAAAATGAAAAGATTAATATTCATTATTTCCAGTTTTTTATTTTTTCAATGTGCTGGGCCAGAACTTGAAGAAAATAACCTTGATAATTCTAAATTAGAGTTGGAAGAGTTAAAAGAGATAAATAATCAATTGATTAAAACAAATCCTAAAGATTTAAAAACAATTTACCAATTAGGAGTTCAGGTTAAAAATACTTCATTAAATCTTTATGTTAGAAATAATAAGCATTATACAGTTGAAGAAAATGAGTTTTTATTTAAATCTGCTGCTACTGGAGCTGAGGCATGTAAAATGTATGATGACGCAGTGGCTTATTTTTTAAGAGCACAAAGAAAATTTCCAGATAGCAAAAATGCACCAATTTATTTACATAATAGAGCCCGAATACTGGACAATATCTTGTTAGATAAAAACAATGCCCGTCTAGCTTTTGAAGAACTTATAGAGTTATATCCAAAGCATCAATTAAGCATCAATGCACAATTATATCTTGATAATGCATTTGGTAAATCAAACGACGAATTATTGAAATTGATTAAATAAACTACATGTGAATAACTTCACCGTAGGCTGCAGCAGCAGCTTCCATTATCGCCTCACTCATTGTAGGATGGGGGTGAATGGTTTTTATTAATTCTTGACCTGTAGTTTCTAATTTCCTTAGGGCGACAATCTCAGCTATCATTTCTGTAACATTAGCACCAATCATGTGGCCTCCTAATAGTTCTCCATATTTTGAGTCAAATATGAGTTTAATGAATCCATCGTTATGACCAGCAGCACTTGCTTTTCCAGATGCTGAAAAAGGAAATTTTCCAATTTTCAACTCATATCCAGCTTCTTTTGCTGCTTTTTCAGTCATTCCTACAGAAGCAATTTCTGGGCTGCAATACGTACATCCAGGAATATTATTGTAATCTATAGGTTCAGGATGGTGACCTGCAATTTTTTCAACACATGTTATTCCTTCTGCTGAGGCAACATGAGCGAGCGCTTGGCCAGCAACAACATCTCCAATGGCATAATACCCTGGTAAATTAGTTTGATAGTACTCGTCTACTACGATTTTACCAGCATCTACCACAATTCCTGTTTCTTCTAAGCCAATATTTTCAATATTTGGTTGAATACCAACGGCAGATAAAACAACATCACATTCAATCATTTCCTCTCCTTTGGAGGTTTTAACAGATACTTTGCAACCTTTTGAAGATTTTTCAACATTTTCAACTGAAGAATTAGTCATTATATTCATGCCTTTCTTTTTGAATATTTTCTCTAGCTGTTTGGAAACATCTATATCTTCTACTGGGACAATATTAGGAAGGTATTCTACGATAGTTACGTCTACACCCATTGCGTTATAAAAATAAGCAAATTCAACTCCTATAGCTCCAGAACCAACGATGACCATTTTTTTAGGCATTTTTGGAAGTACCATAGCATCTCTATAACCAATAATTTGTTTCCCGTCTTGGACAAGATTTGGAAGTTGTCTAGATCTTGCTCCAGTTGCAATTATTATATGTTTACCGCTGTAATTATCGATTTTTCCGTCTTTGTCAGTAACTTCAATTTGTTTTCCAGAAAGTACTTTACCTGTACCCATGATAACATCAATTTTATTTTTCTTCATCAAAAATTGAACACCACCACTCATTTTTTCAGCAACATCTCTACTCCTTTTCACAACAGCCGTAAAATCAGCTTTATGGCCAGAAATTTTAATGCCGTAATCATCTGCATGGTTGATATATTCATAAACATTAGCACTTTTCAGTAATGCTTTAGTAGGTATACACCCCCAATTTAAGCAAACACCTCCTAAAGATTCTTTTTCTATAACAGCTGTTTTTAACCCAAGTTGCGAAGCTCTAATCGCAGTTACATATCCACCAGGACCACTTCCTAAAACAATTACATCATAATTCATACAACAGATTTTAATAATTTATGCGAATTTATAAATTCTCTTAATAATTTACTTCAAGAATGCAATTTGTTTATAAATTCTTTAATATACATCGCCAGTTTATCTGCCGCTGTTATTTTAAATCTAAACCATAATTCTGGTTCTATGAGCTCTAATTCTATAATTACAGCTTTATTTTGATTGTTTAAAATAACATCTACTCTGCAGTAAAGAGGTGTTGGATTTAGTTTTTTAATGGCTTTTTCAGCCAAATCAATAATTTCTTTTGAAGGGGTTATTGTTTCAACAGTTCCTCCGAAATCGTCTTGGACTCTAAAATCTCCTTTTTTTGCTTTTTTTAAGACGGCATGTGAATATTTTCCTCCAAAAAGCATTACTGCTATTTCTCCACTTTTTATTATATTTTTTTGAAATTCTTGAACAATAAAGTCTTCTTCGTTAGTTAGACGTATCCACTTTGTTTGAAAATTTTCTATTTCTTGATCTTTTAATTGAAAAGTATTTTTAGCAGCTCCAGAAACGGTAGGCTTTACAACTATATGATTCCATTTCATATTGGTAGCAATATCTTTTAATTTGGTACCGGACATTTTATTAATAAAAACACTTTTTGGAATTGGTAAACTCCAATTTTTGAGATCTTGTAAATAATGTTTGTCCAGATTCCATTTTATTTGTTCATAGGAATTTATGAGTGCACATTTATTTTGAACTTGACTTAACCAATTTTGGAAAATTGAGAATTTATCGAAGTAATCCCATGTAGATCTGAAGACAGCTGTTTTTGTACTGTTCCAATTGAAGTTGGAATCATTCCAATCTTTTTTAATAGTTTTTAGTCCAAGATTATTTAAAGCTTCAATTAGTAATCCATCCTCCTTTAGAACATTTTCTATATATTGATTTTTTTCATTCGGCTGTACGTATCTTGAATCTGTAAGAATAACTACATCATAATCTTTCATGAATCCAAATATAATTAATAGCTACAGAATCATTACTTATTACTCATAAATTCTATTTTTGAATAATGAAGTACATTGTAAAATTCAATAATGCAGAAAGACACTACATTAATCTTGAACTAGTAGTTGATACTAGTAAAGTAAACTCTTTAAAAATGCAACTTCCTGCTTGGCGACCTGGAAGATATGAATTGGGTAATTTTGCTAAGAATATTAAAGATTTTAGTGTCTTAAGTGGCGATGGTAAAACAATACCTTTTACAAAAAAGACTAAAGATCTGTGGCAAATAGAGTGTACTGAATTTACTCAAGTTAATGTCAGTTACAGTTATTATGCCTCAGAATTAAATGCTGGTTCTACTTTTTTAGATAACAATCAACTCTATATTAATCCTGTAAATTGTATGTTATATAATGTAGATGATTATGGAGCTAGCTTTGAAATAGAATTTTCTATTCCAAGTGATTACCATCTCTACAGTTCCTTAAAAAGTATTTCAAAAAACACTTTATATGCAACGAATTTTGAAGAATTGGCCGATTCTCCGATTATTGCTAGTAATAACGCTCAGTCAAAATCAATAACTCTTAATAATATTAATTTTAATTTTTGTTTTCAAGGAGAGATAAATATCGATTGGAACAGGTTGTTACAAGATTTTAAATTATTTATTGAGTACCAAATTCAACTATTTGGTTCCTTCCCACATAAAGATTTTCTATTTTTATTTCAAATTACACCTTATCGTTCTTATCATGGGGTGGAACATCATAAGTCTACTGTAATTTTATTAGGTCCGTCTTACGATATATTTAAAAATTTTTATTCCGAATTACTAGGTGTTTCTTCTCACGAATTGTACCATGTTTGGAACGTGAAAAATATAAGGCCACAAGAGATGGCTCCTTATGATTTTTCTAGAGAAAACTATACCCAAATGGGTTATGTAACTGAAGGTGTGACAACCTATATGGGTGACAGAATTCTTTACGAAAGTGGTGTTTTTTCGTTAAACCAATATTTTGAAGAATTACAAAAACTATTTCAAAGACATTTTCATAATGACGGAAGAAATCATTACTCGGTAGCTGAATCAAGTTGGGATAGCTGGCTAGATGGCTACGTGGCAGGAGCTCCAGCTAGAAAAGTGTCTATTTATGTTGAAGGAGCTTTAATATCTTTAATTTGCGATGCCAAAATAAGGAAGTCAACCAGTTACAAAAAATCCCTACACGATGTTATGAAGTCAATGTATCAAGGCTCCGATAAATTATCCCCATATGATAAAAAGATTTATAAAGAAAAATTAGAGTCTATTTCTAAATCAAGTTTTGATGATGTTTTCAATAATTTAATTTATAATACATTAGATTTCTCTAATTATTTAGAATCTGCTTTAGAAGTTTTTGGATGGAAATATGAAATTGAAAAAAGTAAAAATTGGAGTTGGCAATATGGTTTTAAAACAAAGTCGACCAGTGGAAAAGTAGAGATTGAAAACGTACTCGAAAAAAGTGCAGCATATAACTCACCGTTAGTTTTTAAAGATCAAATTATAGCAGTCAATAATTTTTATTTAGAAAATAATTTAGATTACTGGTTAGAGTATTTTAAAGATGAAGATGTTGTTTTAACAATTAATAGAGGCGGCAGAGTTTTGGAATTAAAAATTAACAAACGAAATAATTATCAGTATTTTAACTACAAAATTTCCAAAATATGAAAAAAATTGATGCCTTAAAGTGGCTCTGTATATTAAGTCTAATTGGATTTTTATACTGCTTTGTTACAGATCTCGGATTTTTCATGCTTTTTTTAGAATCTTCTAAGAATTCGCAAGATTTTGGAAGTGTAATTAATATTATTATTGAAAATTTAGATGATAACGGCTTTGTTTTCAATGAATACATAGCTTCTCAGGTAAAAAAATTATATGCTGTTAGAGTTGTTTTTGATCTACTTGCAATGGTAGGTGTAGCTTTCATGTTTTTTAAAATTAAAATAGGTTGGACTTTCTATTGGATTTTTCAAGTTGCATATTTTCTTTCTCCTTATGTTTTTTTAAATTTTCAGTTTGAGCCCTCTTGGCCTTACTTTACAGGAATTGCTTTTGTTATGTTCCCTCTTTTTAATAACATGATTCATTTAGTATATGTATTATTATTTATGTCGCAAAAAGAACAGTTGAAATAGAAATAGTTATTTTAATACAAAAATTTAACTTTTTGCATTAAATTTATTAAAAGAACCAGTTTGTAAATGGAAGAAAATAATGAAATTGATTATGATCCAATTAAGTCAGAAGCTGATAAGGTTTCTGTAAAGCAAGCATTTGTTTCAATTGTAAATTTTCTTAAAAATTTATTTTCAATTTATGATGGTGTCAATAAAGAAAAAACAATAAATGACATTCGGAATGATATTGAATTTTCTGCTATTAATATTTGGATTTTAATATGCTCAATTTTAGTTGCTTCCATTGGCTTAATTAATAATTCTCCTGCTGTTATCATTGGAGCGATGCTTATTTCTCCTTTAATGGGCCCAATAAGAGGAATTGGCTATGCATTATCAGCAAACGATTTCAAGGTTTTAATACAATCTTTGAAGAATTTTGGAATTATGGTAGCTGCCAGTGTAATTGCGTCTTATTTATTTTATTTAATAACACCAATCAAGTCTGAAACTTCTGAATTACTTAGTAGAACAAAACCACATGTTTTAGATATTTTAATTGCCTTTTTTGGTGGTTTAGCTGGTGTTATAGCTACTATCGTTAAAAATAAGACTACCACTATAACTGTGGTTCCTGGAGTTGCTATTGCTACTGCATTAATGCCACCTCTTTGTACTGTTGGCTATGGAATGGCCATGGGAAATTGGTCTTATTTTATAGGTGCTTTTTACCTCTTTTTATTAAATAGCGTTTTTATATGTTTATCTACATTTATTGTTTTAAGACTATTAAGCTTTCCTAAAGTAAAATTTGTAAATCCTAAAATTGAAAGAAAAGTAAAAGTTTATGTATTTACAGTTTTACTACTGATAGTAATCCCGAGCGTTTTCAAATTTTATCATATTATTCATGAATCAATTTTTATTCAAAATGCAGATAATTATATTAAAAATGAAATATCAATTAATCCAGAAATAGAGGTGCTAACCAAAGAATTAAATTACGACGATGAATTTTCGGAAATAGTACTAAATATCGGAGGAAAGTATATTAATGAAGAACAAATAAATAATTGGAAATTACAGCTCAATAACTACGATATGGCCAATGTAAATTTGGAGATTCACAACCTTCAATCTAAGGCTATAGATGAAGAAGAATTACTTAATAAAATATTAGTTGATAATGATAAAAAAATTATGTCTATTTCAGAAGAAAGAGATTTATACAAGAATGAATTGCAAAATATAATTAGAGAAAATAATGCATTAGATGAACTTAACACAAGAATCCTTACCCATTTCCCTGCAATAAAATCATTAAACTACGGACCATCTTTTAAAGATCAATTAGAAGGATCTAGAGACACTAATTTTGTTTTCATTGTAAATTGGAATAATGACACTTTAAAAAGCGACCAGAAATCTAACCTTGAGAGCTTCATAAATACAGAGCTGCAAACATTTTATGCTAATAAAAGCAAAGTGCTAATTTTTAATCAATAAAGTGGGTAAGTCAAAAAAAAATAGAGTTAACGTTATTTATTCTACCAATCCTGATTTTGATTTTGATGACCATTCAGAAGATCAATTAACCATTCCTTTTAATGAACAAAAATTATATGTTTCAATTGATAGAAAAAATAGAGGCGGTAAGTCTGTAACTTTAATAGAAGGCTTTGTTGGAAATGACGACGATGCAAAAGATTTAGCTAAGCAACTAAAGCAGCTATGTGGAGTAGGAGGAGGATATAAAAATAAAGAAATTCACATTCAGGGAAATCAAAGAGATAAAGTTTCCAATTTTTTAGAAAAACTTGGTGCTTCTGTGAAATTAAAAGGCGGATGATATGTGATTTCTTTTTTTTTAATTTATCTTTGACTAAACGGTCAGTCAAAAATGTCTCCAAAGACAGTTGTTCAAAATAAAATTATTCGACAAGAGAAGAAAGATCTTATCCTAAGAACTGCTTTAATATTATTTGCAGAGGAAGGATACCATGCCAGTTCGGTTAATAAAATAGCGGATAAAGCGAATATTTCTAAAGGACTTATATACAATTACTTCGAAAGTAAAGAAGACTTGTTACGTAATATTATTACCAATATTATGGATAGGTATATGGAAAAATATCCTCCAATTGATTCTAGTCCAAATGATAGTCATATTGAATACTTTATTGACCAATCATTTGAATTTATACTTGAAGATAAAGCTCGAGCTAAACTTTTATTTGCTTTGACAGCGCAATCTATGGTAATGGATGTGATGACTAAAATAGCCATGCAAAAAGCCGAGCCTTTTATGAATAATGTTATGAAGTTTTTTGAAATTAAAAATTACGACGACCCAGAAGGAATGATGCATTATTTTTTTTCAACCTTAGAAGGGGTCCAATTGCATGTAACTTTTAATCCACTATACCCAATTGACAAAGTGAAAAAGATTCTAAAAAAACAATTTTTAAAATAATGAAAAAAATAAATTTTATAATATTATTATTTTGTTCTATTAATATATTTAGTCAAACAGCACTTGAAGTTATCGAAAAAGCAGATGCTAAATTAAGAGGCGAGTCTTCTTATTCTGAAATATCTATAACTATAGTTAGACCAAAATGGCAAAAGACCATGACTATGAAAAGTTGGTCAGAAGGAACTGATTATTCAGTTTCTTTAGTTACAAGTCCTGCTAAAGAAAAAGGTTCTGTTTTTTTAAAGAGAAAAAATGAAGTTTGGAATTACTTACCTACTTTGGAAAGAACTATAAAACTACCACCATCCATGATGACCCAAAGCTTTATGGGTACAGATTTAACCAACGACGATTTAGTCAAACAATCTTCAATGGTAGTAGATTATTCGCATAAGATTTTAAAAGAAGAAATAGTAGAGGGATTGAACTGTTGGAAATTAGAATTATTACCCAATGAAGAGGCTACAGTAGTTTGGGGTAAGTTAATTGTTTGGATAGATAAATCGGATTACATGCAGCTAAAAGTGGAGTTTTATGATGAAGATGAAGAGCTAGTTAATTTAATGAATGGATACAATTTTAAAATATTTGGCAATAAAAAACTTCCTTCTAAAATTGAATTTATTCCCTTAGAAGATGAAGGTAATAAAACAGTAATTGAATACAATTCTTGGGAATTTGATAATGAAATACCTTCCAATTATTTTACAACACAATATGTATCAAGATTAAAATAGATGATGTTAATTAAACTCGCTTGGCGAAATATTTGGCGCAACAAAAAGAGAAGTATCATAACTATTACAGCTATTGTGATTGCTGTATTTTTAGCTGTTGTAATGCGTTCTTTGCAATTGGGAATGTATGACAATATGATTCAAAATATTGTTGGCTCTTATTCTGGCCATATTCAAATTCATTCTAATGGCTATTGGGAAGAGCAAACTATAGACAATGCTTTTGAATATAACGACTCATTAATTGAGAAAATTGAAAACAATAAAGAAGTTGACCACACGACCAGAAGAATTCAAAGTGGGTGCTTATCCTCTTATAAAGATTTATCAAAATTTGTTTTTGTTAATGGAATAGAACCGGACAAAGAACAATTAATGACCGATTGGAATAAAAGATTAGTAGATGGAGAATTATTGACTAAAAATTCTAGTTCTGTAAATATTGGAAAAGGAATTGCCAAATATTACAAGTTGAAAGTTGGAGATACTTTAATTTTTGTTGGTCAAGGATATCATGGAATGCAAGCGGTGGGAGCTTTCCCTGTTTGTGGAATTTTAGATATGAAAAATCCTAATTTAAATAATGTTAGTGTATTCATGTCTCTGGCTACTGCTCAAGATTTTCTATCGGCAAATAATTTAATGACACATTTAGTTATTAATAAAAAAGAATATAGCGATGAAGAAACTATAGTTAGTTCTTTAAGTGAAAATTTTAACCAGGAATATGAAATTATGACATGGCAAGAAATGATGCCAGAAATTCAGCAGGTTATTCAAGCCGATAGTGCTGGTGGCCTTGTGATGATTTTTATTTTATATATGATTATAACCTTTGGAATTTTTGGAACAGTACTAATGATGACTCAGGAGAGAAAATACGAATTTGGCGTAGTAGTTTCCATAGGAATGAAGAAAATTAAATTAATGATTTCTATGGTTTATGAAACCATTTTTTTAACCTCTATTGGAGTCCTTTCAGGTGTTATCTTATCTAGGCCACTTGTTATCCACTTTCACAACAATCCGTTAGAATTTCCTGCAGAACAAGCTGAAATGATGGAAAATCAAGGATTTGAGGCGATTATTCCATTTATGAGCTCTTACGATATTCCTATTACCCATGGGTTAATTATATTTTTTATTTCACTATTTATTTGCATCTATCCTATTATTACTATTTACAAGTTGAACCCTGTTAAAGCCATGAAAAGATAATATGAAAACAGTAATAAAAATAGCATGGCGAAATATTTGGCGAAATAAGCTGAGGAGTTTAACAGTGATTGTTTCTATGGTTTTAGGTCTTTTTTCTGGTCTTTTTGCTGTTTCTATGATGTTGGGTTTAAATGATCAGAGAATGGGTAGTGCAGTGGATTCCTATCTATCCCACATTCAAATTCATCATCCGTCTTTTAATGAGAACTTTGATATAAAGCATACTGTAGAAAACTTTGATTCTCTTAAAATTTCGCTTAAAAATGACCAAACTATTAAGGCATTTAGTTCAAGAACAATTATCTCTGGAATGGCATCTACAGCCCATGGTTCGGCAGGAATTCGTCTAATTGGAATTGATCCCACTACAGAATCAAAAGTTACTAATGTGCATACCAGCATGGTCAAGGGTACTTACTTCACTAGTATTAAAAGTAAACCTGCTTTAATTGGTAAAAAATTAGCGGAGAAATTACAATTAGATATTAAAAAGAAAATCTATTTAACATTTGTCGATGAAAATGGGGACCAGCAACGCATTAAACTAAAAGTGGAGGGTATTTTTAAAACAGCTAGCAACTTATTTGACCGTACCAATATCTACATGAAAAGAGAAGACTTACAAAAAATATTAGCTAACAATTCTGCCATTCACGAAATTGGAATTATTTGTGAAGATTTAAATATAGTGGATATTAAAGTAGATGGTTTAAATAAAAGTTTTCCAAATAATAAGATAGAATCTTGGGGACAGATTGCCCCTGAGTTGGGTTATGCGCAAGAAATTATGGGAAGTGTGATCTATATTTTTATGGGTATTATTTTAATAGCACTTTCTTTTGGGATTATCAATACTATGCTTATGGCAGTATTGGAAAGAAAAAAAGAGTTGGGTATGTTAATGTCTGTGGGGCTTAATAAAAGAAAAGTATTTTTCATGGTAGTTTTTGAAACACTATTTATTTCTTTAGTTGCAGCTCCAATAGGCATATTTTTATCCTATTCTTTTATCTCTTATTTTGGAATTCATGGTATAGACCTTTCTTCTGTAGGCGAGGGACTGGAAGAACTGGGAATTGGAACAAGAGTCTTTACCAAATTATCTTTCGATAATTATATAAATATTACCATTTTGACTTTGATTGTAACTTTTTTCTCATCCTTAATTCCTGCAAGAAGAGCTTTGAAATTAAATCCTGCAGAAGCAGTTAGAGCACTATAAAATTTAAAAATATGAACGTAATTGAAACCAATAATTTAATTAAAATATACCAGCAAGGAGATATTGAAGTTAAGGCTCTAAATGATGTGTCTATTAATTTTCAGCAAGGGGAGTTTACTGCAATAGTTGGTCCTTCAGGTTCTGGAAAAACTACATTTTTAAATTCTATTGGTGGACTCGACACGCCCACGTCAGGAAAAGTAGTCATTAACGATACCGATATTACCAACCTAAAGTCCAATGAACTTATAGATTTCAGATTGCGCAACATAGGTTTTGTTTTTCAGTCTTATAATTTAATTCCTGTATTGACAGCGAAGGAAAATGTAGAGTTTATTATGTTGATGCAAGGAGATTCTGCAAGCGTTAGAAAATCTAGGGCTGAGGAACTTTTAAGTGCGGTTGGTTTGTCAGATCAAATAAATAGACGACCAGGACAACTATCAGGAGGTCAGCAGCAAAGAGTAGCAGTAGCTAGAGCATTGGCCTCAAAACCCAAATTTGTTTTAGCAGATGAACCTACTGCCAATTTAGATTCTACATCTACTTCAAATCTTTTAGATATTATGCATAGGCTAAATCAGGAAGAGAATATGACTTTTATTTTTTCTACTCACGACCAAAGGGTTATTGACAGAGCTAAAAGAATAATTACTTTGGAGGACGGGAAAATTCTTTCGGACAAAAAGCAATAAAATGAGAATTTATTTTTTATGTTTTCTATTATTTTCTTTTAGTTTTTCATTTTTTTCTCAAGAAAATAAAAAAAATAAATGGAAGGAAAAAGTAGAGTTTTCTGGTTTTATAAAGTATATGAATACCACATCAGTTGTAGATTTGGATTCTTTAATTACAGACAATCTAATTCATAATAGAATAAGATTCAAAGCATATCTAAGCGATAAAATAACTACTGTTATTGAAATGCGAAATAGGATATTTTATGGGGAAGCAACCCGCTTAAATCCTAGCTTAGGTAATCAATTAGAAAAAGACAATGGACAAGTAGATTTGTCTTTTGTTTCCTTGGATAGAAATCCTTTAGTCATTCATTCTATTTTAGATAGATCATATATGAGATACAGTGAAGATAACTGGGAGCTGACTGTTGGTAGACAAAGAATTAATTGGGGCGTTAATTTGGCTTTTAATCCCAACGATTTATTTAACGCCTATAGTTTGGTTGATTTTGATTACCAAGAAAGACCAGGAGTGGATGCAGTTAGATTTCAATATTATGGAGACGATATGTCTAGTTTTGAAGGAGCTATTCAAATTGGAAATTCCTTGGATAGTTCTGTAATAGCTGGATTATGGAAATTTAATAAATGGAAGTACGATTTTCAATTTATTGCCGCCAACTATTTTAAAGATATTGCTATTGGAACTGCATGGGCTGGTAATATCAAAAAAGCAGGATTTAAAACTGAAGTATCTTATTTTCAACCCAAATCTAAATTTTTTGAAAGTAACGGTGCTTTAAGTTTGTCTACCACCTTAGATTATTCGTTTAAAAAAGGCACTTATATCAATGCCTCAGTTCTTTACAATAGTTCAGGAATTAGTCAGCCATTAAATTCTTCGAACTTATTCCAAACTTTTATAGGAGATATTTCTGCCAAGTCATTAATGCCATCAAAATGGACTTATTTTGGACAAGTTAGTGGTGCATTTAACCCTGCACTTAATGGATCATTTGCAGTTTTTTATATGCAAGGAATAAATCTTGCTCTTTTAATGCCATCTATTGTTTACAATATTAACGATGATTGGGAGTTGATGGTTACTGCACAATCTGCCTTTGGGGAGCTCAACACCAAATTCAAGTCCATGGGGTCAGGTATTTATTTTAGAACTATGTATAGCTTTTAATATGAAATTAGATTCTTAAATAATACTTCTTTATTGGAAAGAACGATCTTTAAACGGTAAAAGCCCTTCATATTAGAAGAATTAATTCTCAAGCTTTTGCCATTGATGTGTTTTTGATTAAAAATTAGTCTTCCCAAGTTATCGAAAATTTCAATTTTATCGATTAAGGATTCAGCATATAAATTAATAATGTCTGATGAAGGATTAGGGTAGGTGACTACATACGGTTTTTTTAACTCATTAATTCCAACATTTGGACAATTTCCAGGCATGTTAGCATCCAGCCAAGCGAGTCGATTATAAATCCAATTTTTAAATTTTACAATTTCACCGTTATAAGTGGTGGGTTGGGTTCCAATTTCGGGAGTTCCTACGTTTACTCCTAATATTGGCCATCTAACGTAATGCCTATTTTGAGCATTACTAAGTCTATTAGCTAATGAATCAATAAAAGAAAAAAGTTGGTTGGTATCTAAAATAGAATTTCTTAAATTAAAGTATCTGCAATTTAATTCATTGGCAAAAGTTGTGTCTTGAAGAAGTCTTATATACCATCCTGGTGGTTTCACATCGCTTCCACCAGAAAAAGAATGTCTCCATCCAGCGCCATTTAACATGGATGAACTGTGATCTTTATAAGCCCAATCAAAATCCCAAACGGGCCCTGCATAAATAAGGGGGTTTTCAGAGGATTTATCTTTATGAAAATTTCTACTTTTTTTAAATCCATCTACATTTCTGGCAAATTCGTTCACTAAAAAGTAATCAATAAAAGATCGTGTGTTTATATAAGGCCTGTATCCGTAAATTGAATCTTCAAAATCATTACTCCAAAGTGCATTTTCAAAATCACCAACTAAGGTTTGTATGTAATTTTTTTGCTGAGGAGTGATTTCATCTGATCCAGGATAATTGTAAACGTAACGTACAGCATCATTAGGGTAATTGGGGTTGTTGTAATTGGATTCCCAGCTGTTGTTTTGATTCCAATAATCTACCTTGAATATATAGCCTCCAGTTACACTGTCACCAGCATTGTCGTCTAAATCTAATTTTGATATGTCTACTCTTCCATTATCTCTTTTTATTTTCTCAGTAAAAACATAGATACCATTGTATATGTCATTTATTACTACCTCACACAGTTTAGTTCTTGGAGCATAATACCCCATTTTTCTAAATAGATCAAAAGCAAGTACATTTCTAAGAAATGTTTTATCATTATAATTGGCTAGTAAAATCCAATCGTTTTCAGAAGGCATTCCAAAAAGAGCAACATTGTTGTTATTCCCTTGGACGTCTCTTGTTTCAATGCCAAAGGGTTTTTGAGGAAGTGTAGAAGAGTAAGACCCTCTGATTTCAATTCCTGCTGTACCACTGTAAATATTACCTAGATCGTTGGGTTTATTGAAGCTATTGGGGAAATTGTCAATAATTTTAAAGTCAACATTAATTTTAGGTTCATCAACAATAGTTTGATTATTGGTCTGAATCATAACTAATGGAATATTAGTTGAATCAGGTGCGTTTAGTCCAACAGATTCGTTTATGTTTAGTTGATAATCGCCATTAGAACTTGCGCTGTAGCCGTCTACAACAATATAATAAGTTGTGTTGGCACTTAGGAACTGTGCAGTTATTTTAGAATTATAAGGAGCAGAATAGTTTGGTGATTGACATCCGTCTTCCTGGCAACCAACAGTATTTCCGTTGCAATTGTTTTCAAAAATATATAATTGGCAGTCATAGTTTGTAATGTTGTCACATAGACTTAAATCTATGTATCTATCATTAGCACCATTTGTAAATTCATAAACGATATCATTGGCTCCACCTTGATTTCCATAGTCAGGACAACTAGCAAAATAATCATCATTAGCATTCGAAGTACTACCGGTATTGATGTATGGAAGGGAATTAATTATAATTGGATTTGAACAATCTTCTCCAAGTAATTGACTAGTGATAGTGTTAAAAGAAACTATAAATATTACTAAGGAAAATATATGTATTCTCAAATTATAAATATTTAGTTATAAATGTATAAATTTATTCTGTTTATGATTGAGAAAGTTTTAGTTCTTGGAGCTAGTGAAAAGACCAATAGGTATTCCTATAAAGCAATAATTAAATTGAAAGAGTACGGTCATAAAGTATATGCCTTAGGAAAAAATACTGGAGAAGTAAGTGGAGTTAATATATCTACAAAATTTCCAAACGAGCAAATAGATACTGTGACCATATATCTAAGTCCTAAAAATCAACAACATTATTACAGCCAATTATTAGAAATGGCTCCACAAAGAATCATATTTAACCCAGGGGCAGAAAATGGTGAGTTTTTTAAAATTGCTCAAAATCAAAATATAAATGTCTTGAACGCCTGTACGTTAGTGATGTTATCAATTGGAAATTTTTGAATTAATCTTTTATATTTGCGCCCTTAAAATTAAATTATGCTTTCTGCTAACGATATAACCCTACAATACGGTAAAAGAGTACTTTTTGACGAAGTAAATATAAAATTCAACGGAGAAAATTGCTACGGAGTAATTGGAGCCAATGGTGCTGGAAAGTCTACATTTCTGAAAATATTATCTGGAGAGATAGATGCGAATAAAGGAACCGTATCCTTAGAATCTGGCAAAAGAATGGCAGTATTGAAGCAAAACCATTTTGAGTATGACGAATTTAGAGTTATAGATACTGTAATGATGGGCCATAAAGTTTTATGGAATGTGATGAAGGAAAAAGATGCTATTTATAGTAAAGAGGATTTTTCTGAAGCAGACGGTATAAAAGCTGCGGAATTGGAAGAGGAATTTGCTGAAATGGACGGTTGGAATGCGGAACCTGATGCAGCATCTTTACTTTCAGGCTTGGGTATTGAAGTTAATTCCCACGAAAAACCAATGAAAGAATTAAATGGAAATCAGAAAGTTAGAGTACTACTTGCTCAAGCTATTTTTGGTAATCCAGATTTTTTAATTTTAGATGAGCCTACTAACGATTTGGATATTCAAACAGTGACTTGGTTGGAAGATTTTTTATTAAATTTTAAGAATACAGTAATTGTTGTATCTCACGACAGACATTTTTTAGATACTGTATGTACACACATTGTTGATATTGATTTTAAGAAGGTGAAGATGTATACTGGAAATTATACTTTTTGGTATGAAAGCAGTCAATTAGCTTTAAGACAGCGTAATAACGCTAATAAAAAGGCAGAGGAAAAGAAAAAAGAATTGCAAGAATTTGTATCAAGGTTTAGTGCTAATGCTTCAAAATCTAAACAAGCAACAAGTAGAAAAAAACTATTAGAAAAAATCAATTTAGATGATATTGAGCCATCCAGTAGGAAATATCCAGCTATAATACTTAATTCTGAAAGAGAAGCTGGTGACCAAATACTTCATGTAAATAATATGAGTAAGTCTTTAGATGGGGAAGTGCTTTTCAGTAACTTAAATCTAAATGTATCCAAGGGTGATAAAATTGCATTGATTGGTAAAAATGATTTAGCTACATCCGCATTTTATGATATACTAAACGGAATAAGTAAGGCTGATGGGGGTGATTTTCATTTTGGTCAAACAATAACGACAGGATATTTACCAAACGAAAATGAGGAGTTTTTTCATGAAAAACAATCTTTAATTGATTGGCTTAGACAATTTTCAACAAATAAGGACGAAGTGTATGTAAGAGGGTTTTTAGGGAAAATGTTGTTTTCTGGTGAGGAGACCTTGAAAATGGCCGATGTTTTGTCAGGGGGTGAAAAAGTAAGATGTATGATATCTAGGATGATGCTTAGAGGCGGCAATTTTTTAATGCTTGACGAACCTACCAATCACTTGGATTTAGAATCTATTCAAGCTTTTAATAATGCATTAATTAATTTTCCAGGTACAGTTATTTTTACTTGCCACGATCATCATTTTACACAAACTGTTGCTAATAGGATTGTTGAAATTACTCCAAATGGTTGCTTGGATAAATTGATGTCTTTTGATGATTATATATCAAGTCCTAAGGTTAAAGAGCAAAAAGAATTATTGTTAAAATAGTTTATGTATTTTTAAATTAGAACTTTTATTTCACTGTTTTATTCTTAGTTACTTCGTCTATATCTTCTAATAAATTTATGTAAATGCTGTATTTTGGATTAGAAGATATTTAAACGGTAACTGTCAAAGGTTATATATATTATTAAAAAAATCCTATCTAAGTACGACTCAGATTGGAAAATAGATGATTGTAACATCAAATATTAGAGCACTTAATCCATTTGATATTTTACTAACTGCTTTTCCATTATGGGTTTAAATATAAATGGAAAGTAACCCATTAATAGCATTGCAGGATATCCGTAAGGTAATAAAGGACTATTATCTTTAGAATCCAAAATTTGATATGGTTTAGCTCCTGCAAAATGGTGGTCTGAGTGTCTGGTAAGTTCGAATAGTAATATTCTACCTATTAAATGGTCAGAATTCCAAGAGTGATGTGCTTTTACTCTTTCATAAGATCCGTCTTCTTTTAATTTCCTTTTTAAACCGTAATGAGAAAAATAATTTTGAGATTCTAGTATAGAAATCCCAAAAATACTAGCCAATAAATAAAATCCACCAATGATATATCCAAAATAGAAAAAAATCAAAGCTTGAAAACTCCAGGGGATTAATGTGGTTAAAATCATAGGATTTAATAGTAAACTTTGTCCTTTCTTTTTCAATTTTTCATTTTCTAATTTCCATGTTTTAAAATAACCACCTATCTGAGATTGAATAGCAAAAACATAGAAATTTTGTCCTTTTTTAGCAGTAGTTAGATCGTTTGGTGTGGCAACATCTCTATGGTGTCCACTGTTGTGATAAGTCATGAAATGGTTTTGTAGACTAGTCATCAATAAAATATGTGCTAAAAACAACTTGATGGGATGATCTGTTTTGTGCCCCAGTTCATGACCACCATTAATCCCATTAATTCCTAGTATGGTTCCCATCATCATGGTGTAGCCAATAATTTCTAAAGTTGAAATATTTGGGTTGGTTAGAGTTGTTAAATAGTAGTAAACAACGAAAAGTTGGAAGGGAACCAGTAAAAAAAGTATCCAATCGTAGAATTTATCTTCTTTAGCAAGTTCTTTTTCTTCTTTTGAAAGATTATAAGTGTTTTTAGGTAAGTATTGTTCAAGAATAGGTACTAAAATGTATAGAAAAAATACACCACTAAAAGCCCATACACCGTTTAAATTAAAGCTAATAACAGCTAGTAAAGGACTGAAAAAAGCACCTAAATATTTTAATTTATTCATTTATCCATAATTATTAACACTATTAAAGTAAAATAAATACTTGATTTAAAGTAAGTTATGGTAATTTATTTATAATTTTTTCAAATGCATTCCTTGGACTTTTTCTAAAATGTACTATTCCACAATAAGAGTATCCTAAAGTTTTAAACAGCTTTATCATGGGAATATTGTCATGGTTAGTATCTGCTTTAATACTGTGAATTTGAATTGATGCAGCATGATTTTCAATTAATAACACCATTTTTTTAGCCAATCCTTTATTTAAAAATTCTCCAGAGATAGCCAACCTATGAAAAACAATAAAATCATTTTCAGATAGCCATTTACCTTGTATTTTCAAATATTCTGGTTCGTTATTTTTAATAAGAGCACAGTAACCAACAATATTTTTATTTGATGTTAGAACATATCCATAATTATTGTGGAGATCATTTTTAATAACCTCTTCATTGGGATAACCGTCTTGCCATTGATTACTACCATCCTCTTTTCTTCTAATTATGGCTTCTTTGAGGATTCTCCATATAATTTGTAAATCGGTTAGTTCTGCTTTTCTAAACTGATAATCCATTTTACATGTTTTATTAATTAATTACTGTTTTATTTATAGCCTCCAAAACTCCTTTAGCTGCGTTTTCCCCAGCAAGTATGGCAGCATTTAAAGAACCATTTAAAAGAACGTCTCCAGCTAAATATATCCCGTCTTTTAATTTTGTTTCTGAAGGTGATAGTTCGTACTGCACGTTATTAATTTGTGGTAATGCTTTTGTTATATGATATAATTTTAAAAATTTAAGGTCAGTAATGTTACAAAGTTCATGTAGTTCTTTTTGAACTTGGTTGATCAATTCAACTTCCGATAAGTTATGACTTTTTACAACAGTTACAGATAGTAGTTCACAACTTCCCTTACTTTTAGTTGGAATACTGGTAGGATAAAAAATATTGTTTATTAAGCTTTCTTTATTTGTAATAAGACCAATAAAAGCTTTTTTAATAATTTTAATTTTGGTGGTGAAATATAAATTATAGCAAGATTTCCATTCAATATTTTGATTATTTAAATTGCTAATAATCTTATTCGGATCGGTAGCAATAATGGTGTATTCAGAATTAATATTTTTTTTGTTTGAAAGCTTAATTTGTTGGTTTTCAATAGCAATAACTTTAGTATTAAAATAAAATGTTGTGTTTTTCAGATTATTCTTTAGCTGTTTAGAGATTTGTTCCATTCCATTTTTGGGAATAGTAGCGGATCCTTCTCCAAACTTTTTAAAAATAAATTCAAACATTCTAGATGATGTTTTTAGTCCCGTTTCTAGAAAAATACCATTAAAAAAAGGGAGGAAAAAGTGGTCTATGATTTTATTTGAAAAACCAAAATCTTTTAGATACTGATCGGTTGAAACTTCTTTGGTGGCAAAAATTGAGACAATTGATTTCTTTTGAAGTTTAAAATTCAATTTCGCAATTTTTATTTTATCTTTTATGGTTCCAATATTTGAAAATAATGTTGAAAAAAGCAGGTTAGGATCTCGAAGAGGATCACCAAATGAAATTTTCTTGCCATCCTTAAAAATACAGGCACCAGCTTTAAGAGTTTGTAATTCCAAATCTTGAAAATTCAAATATTTTTTGGCTGCCTTATAACTTGATAGTAAAACTTGAAAACCGTGATCTAATTGGTATCCATCTGTAATATCTGTTTTGATTCTTCCTCCAACTCTTTCGCTTGCTTCAATAATTATAGGGGAAATTCCATTTTTTTCTAATACGGTCGCTGCTATTAACCCACTTACGCCACTTCCTACAATATGTACTTTTTTTGATTGTTTATTCACAAGATTATAAATTTAAGTTTATAATCAATAAATTATTTTAGTTGTTGAAGATATCCTTAATTATTTCTTAAATAATTGTACTAATTAATTGCTGTCCAAAATATGTAGGCATTAACTAACATGTATAAAAATGCCGGTAAAGAAATCCACATATTGTCTTTAACTTTTATTCTAACCAGTACTCCAGCAAACATTAAAAGTGAAAGTCCCAGCGACGAAATTATTAATATAGGATGGTATAAGACACCTATCAAAAGCCCTAAAGCACCCAAAATTTCTAAAACAATTGTAAAAAGCCCCATTTTTTCTAATCCAAATCTCTTAAATTCATTTTTCATGTGAGTCCCATAAAAATAGGAAAATGCGTAACCGAAAAATGATAAACTAGAAAATATAATAACTACCGTAAATAAGTTCATTACTAATTACGCAAATGCTGAATAAGTAATAAAAGCACTCAATAATAAAAGAATTAATGATGGTAAATGTTTGATAAATGGATTACCAACCTTAAAATGAAAAAACTGCGCACCAATCATAAAAAGTCCCATTCCTATAGCTGGAATAAGGACTAAAGACGAATGCCAAATACTAACAATTAGTAAGGCAGAAAGTGATATTTTTGATGCACCTACTGCATTTCTAGTAAGGTCGCTTAATCCAAATTGTTTGAATTCAGTGATTACATTGTGGTATCTAAAAATCCATACAAAATATACGGATATTGCAACTGCTATTTGACATAATTGTGTAATATATTCCATAGTTATTATAAAAATTTAAAGACTAAAATCAACTTTGAATTACTTAACTACTGAAAGCTTTTTCAATATAGAACTTGAATCCTCTAATATTAATCTTACATAGTAGATGCCTTTTTCGTACTCTGCTAATGAGAGATCATATTCATTGCTATTTACCATTATATCGCTTTTAATCTGACTTATTTGGTTGTAAATAACAATTTCTTTAATCATTTTCCCAGATGAATAATGAACTATATCATTTGCTGGATTTGGGTATTGCTTGACAAGATTTTCTTTTTCAATTAAACCAACTGAACTGTTGTTACAAGGGAGTAGCTGGTATAAGAAATTAGTAGAGAATTCAACGGCTTGTGTAAATAGAGGGTTAGCATTTCCAGTTCCCGGCCAGTCATGTCCAACATTTTGATAAACCATGGTATCATTTAAAATTCCTGCATTATCAAGAACTGGTTTCATGGAATTCATTCCACAAAGATTTAAAACTGTAGCTTGTCCAAGACCTGGAGCACAATTAAAACTTACTACATTATCATCTGTTCCGTGGACCATAACTATTGGTTTATCATTCGAATCAATAAATGATAAATCATTAACCGCTCCGGCAAAACTTACAATTCCACCTATTTCAGAAGAGTAACCGTCATTACCAGCATCTCCGTCTAATGTTCCTCCAATATTGGATACCAAGGCTTGTACGTCTAGTGGACTTGTAGGAAGGTCGCTTATTTGATTAATATAGGACATATGGATAGCTAATACAGCTCCAGCAGAATATCCACCAATAAAAACACCTTGAGGGTGTATCCCAAGTGCGTTCCCATTTGCATGATCTTTTCTAATATATCTTACAGCAGCTTTTATGTCTGCGACAGCTTTCAAAACAGTGATATATTGAACATCGTTGAAAAAAGCAAAAGTTAATGCGTTAGCAGCCAATCTGTAATTTGCGGAAATAGCAACATATCCTTTTTTGGCATAAGACGTACAAAAATCAACACAGTCTGCAGAAGTTTTATCACCGGCATAAAATGCGCCACCGTGCATAAAAACAATTACAGGTCTGTTGGTTACGGTATCTCCGTCAGGAGTATAAATATCCATTTTATGGTAAAAATCATTGTAAACATCAGAGTAGTTTACAGTAGAAACTGACACGGAATTAAATATTTCTGTTTGGTATCTTCCATTGCATTGTCCGTAATTAAGAGTAATAAAAGAAACTAAAATTAAACTTGATAATATTTTTTTCATTTGTATTAAAATTTAATTACAATCTAATTAAATTAAATTTATAAATCAAATAAAAACCTACTAATAGGCGTTTTGTAAAATAATTTTAATAAACAATACATTTTGGTGTAGGTTTAATTATGTCCATTGTAAAAATCAATTTAAATTTGAGAGAATGGTACATCTAAAAGCGTTTGGGATATTAATTTTAGCCTGTGTTATGTTTAGTAAACTAATTTTCTAAGAAATTAATTTCACGATTATACATTCCTGCTAAAGAAACCTTGAAATTCTTTTTATCGTTTTCGAAATAACCTGGATATGAAATGCCTGGGTTTGAATTTGGAATAAAGATAATGTTAAGATTATCATCTACATTAGCCTCACCTTCTTCATAGGCCAAAACCTTATCAGATTTATCTGAATTGTTTTGGATTTCGGAAGACTCAGCAACTAACTTATATTTCCAAATACCCTTTTCTTGAAAAAAGACGGTGTAGAGAATGTCAATATCAGCAATATTAATATTTAAAATTGTGGCCGATCCAGACTTTAAATTGTCTGATTTAAAATCTGTGGAATAGTAATAGTACGCGTCTTTTTCTTTTTCTTCCCATTTGTTACAAGATGAAAGAATGAAAATAAATGAAACGATAAATAATGCTGATAAAGTTCTCATAATGAAGTATATATCCCTTAAAGTTAATTATAATTTACAAATGATTATAAATTATTATTTATCAATCGGGTGTGACGGTTTGTCAACGTTGAGCTAAACTACATTTAAAAGTAGTTTAGGTTTTGTTAAGTACGTTATTATTATAAATAAAAAAGCCTATCATATTTGATAGGCTTTTCCATACATATATGTTTAAAGTATTCTATTAAATTACTTTTACATTGACTGCATTCATTCCTTTTGGACTTTCCTCTACATCGTAGTTTACTTTGTCTCCTTCATTGATTTCATCAATTAGATCGTTTTTATGTACAAACACATCTTTTGCCCCATCATCTGGAGTGATGAAACCAAATCCTTTAGAATTATTGAAAAATTTCACTGTTCCGTTACTCATGTTTAATTTTTTTTAATTTGAATTGTAAATTTAGGTTTTTTTAATGCCGTTTATAAAATATTAGCTGTTTTTATTGTTTCAATCCTAACAAATTATTGCCTAATTAATTTAGGGCAAGTCCGAATATCATTGTTAAAAGGACTTTTCCTTTTTTTACATTTCCAAACCAACTTAAATTTCTCTTCTGGTATAGAATCATTTTTATCCGAAAATTCGTATCGTACAACTTGATAGTATACCTGTCTTGTATTTGTATCAATTATTGGCATTCTCAAGTTGTAATCAGTAAAAATAGAATCTTTTCTAGTCCCAATTTTCATTGTAAAACCATCTTCGAGCAGGATGCCTTCAACATAGTATCCATCACCGTAATCCTTTTCAGGTTTCATTTCCCAGTTTTGATAACCTTCTCCTCCGAGGACCCATGAATGTTTAACCCACCAGGCACCACTTCCGTCAGAATTATCTAATTCGGCACCTGACCCATTCAAGTAAACGGCATTAGGATGAAAGCACAAGGTATCGTTTTTTGTTTCGATGCAATCTACTGGCTCTACCTGAGGAGGTGATACAATTTTCCCTAAAATTCTAGACTGAGCATAAACCGTAACTCTATTTGTAGAAGTGTCTATATGCATATCGTTGATGACTGTGATTTTTGCAGGTGCGCCTTCTGGTTTTATTTTAGCCACCCAATATGCATCATGATAGTAAAGAGGATTTTGGGAATTATCCATTTGGAATGTTCGAGAAGTTCCACAAGATGACATAAAAATTCCAATTAGTATGATCGCTATATAAATGAGTATCCTATTTTGCATAATTATTCAATTGCACATAACGTATAGTGTAAAGATAGTGAACGTTGTGAATTAGCTTTATACATTGTTATAGGCAGGTCACCAAATTATTATAAGATCTCTTTGATCTAAAATCGCTGGGAACAACCAAGTCCCGTTTCGAGGCGGTTCGGAATTTATAGTTGTGTCAGTTACTGTAATAGTTGAGTTGTATATAGTTAGTTTATATTTTTCTTGTGATTTTGAAGAGTTGGAGGCGAAATAATTTCTTTCACTTGAAGACAAGTTCTGATAGTTTTTATCTAATAGTTCAACAAGAGCATCTTTAAATTCTTCTTTTGAAATTTCATAATTATTGATTGTACCTCTACATTCAATATGGTCTATGTTGGGAAAAGTAGAGTATAGATTCCTACCACTTACTTGGATCTTATCAAGTGCGTCTAGAGCCTTTTCTTCATCAGTTCTATTATCAATTATTTTAAAAGTGTTAGCCACTGAATCACTAGTGACAAATTTTTCATTCGACTTGGAATCAGGTGAATCTTTCACATTTGAACATGAGTAAATGAAAAGTACAAGGAGAATTTTTGAAAAGCAGTGTGAATTTATAATTAACAACCGTTTAATTTCTAATATCAATTTCATTTTAGAAGGTTCAAAGTTACGACTTGACTATAACGTTGCTTGTAAAATGTGTTTTAATGCATTTTACAAAGTGTTGTAGCACGTTTCAATTGTATTTTTTGAAAACGACTTCATTGTTCTTGCAATTTATTATTTAAAAACCAAAACCTACTTTAAATCCTCCATAAACATTAAATAAATGCTTTGGATAATTTGATTGGAACTCAGGTATTGTCTTTCCATTAGGTGCTAGTTGAACAATATATGCTGGTCCGAAATCAACACTTAAGTATAATTTTTTTAAACCGAAATAGTTAATTCCAATTGGCACATAATTTACAATCCTACTACCGCCAGAACCTTGGATATTATAAGATGAGCGAACACCTAAAAAAAGATTAAATTGATCAATGTTAAAGGATTTAAATGGATAAAAGTTCATCCCGAAGCCACCTCCCAATAAACCAATTCCTATTTCCAATGAGACTTTGCTGTATAGGATATGTTCGTATGTAATCCCAAAAGTCGTGGATGTTCCACCTGCAACGATTGAAAGTAGATTTTTTACTTCTTTTTCTTTAGTTGAATCTTGCGCTAGACATGATGTACTAAGTGAAAATATATAAAGTAAAAATAAAATATTTACTCCCTTCATAAATCATTTTAATTCAATGTACCATAACGTTCAGTGTATGGTGTCGTAGCATCCCGAAGGGTGCTATGCACTATACACATTGTTGGCAAGCGTTTATTTTAATCCACTTATAATGTATTCATAAATGCCATTGCTTTCATAGTCAATAGGTTGCTCAAAGCTTTTAGTGATGTGCTTGGGTTTAGCAATCATTTCACGTTCAATCATTTCATCAATTGTATTATAGAAATCCAACGAAGTTTTCCCCACTAATAGCGGAGATAGACTCACATCTGATTTCCAAAGTTTTAATATTTTCTCGAACCCAACCAGATATAAATAGTCTTTGGTAAACCCTCCACCCCTGAAAATTCTTGTTACAATTGTGTACGCATCATTAATTGAAACCTGCTGTTGATTGACCAGATATTTGAAACATTCAATAAAATCAGCTCCATTACACATCATATCTGTTATAACAACTCTAAGAGCTATTTTTTTCAATCTTTTTAGTGTGATATTTCCACTTAAATATTCTGATAAAATAGCTAAACCCTCTTGAGTCATGGTATTTACTGGTAAACCGATATTGAATATCTTCAATTTCTCATTAGATGAATTTTGAGTGGTCACCATATGAACACCTATTTCATGATCTATTAATGCATCGGCTTCTTTTTTGGTGAATTGTGCATCTGGTCTGATTAGAATAGTCTTTTTTGAATTAAGAACCATTACTTGCGAAATCACTCGATTACTTAGTTCGATTTTACAATCTATCCCATATACATCCAGAGCGTTCTTAAATTTAGCAATAGCCTCATCCATCGACAGAAGCGGTACTCTTTTCGGTTCGGTAGAGATAGGTGGTAAATGAAGAATGTATTGGGCATTGGTTAAGTCCTTTTTACTTGGTCTACCGAAGTATCTCAATGAGTTGTATAAAAACTTTCTGGTGCCTAAAGTTGATAATAAGTCAATTTTGTCGAAAGAGCTATTGATAACTGATTCGTATAATTGGCGTATAGAAATATCAGATATTTCCTGTGTTTTTAAAGAACTAAGTTGTTGTTTTAACTCAAAAGGATTGACCTTGATAGGTGCATATTTAAACTTTGGTAATTCTGTGTATTTGTTCTTTATAAATCGCTTTTGCTCGGAGTTCGTATTAACAGGATTGACATAAGCCAAGAGTTCGAAACCTTTGAAAAGTCTATAAAGTTTCTTGTCAATCTTAACAATAGCTGGGTCATTTTTTTTATCAAGTAGGTGTGAAATATTCTTTGATTTCCAGTTCGTGTTTTCCTCACTAAAATACTGTGCATTGTTCAAAATGGCTTTTTTTAGCTTTTGTTGCAATTCCCTTATTAGTTTGGGGAAATCTTCACCTGTTAGTTCATTGCTGTATACTTTTTTTACTTCTGTGGCTAGAACAAGAGTGTTGGGGAAATTTTGAGAAACAAATTCAAGGTTATATCCTCTACCAAAGAAAACATCATTGACGGCAGTATGATTCTCAATCCCTGATAATGAAATAGCACTTAGCTCTGCTACCCAGTTTTCAATGAATGGCCCAAATTTCTCTTTGTCCAATCGTTCAGTACCTATATTGAATAGCGGCACAGTTCGTTCCCAACGCTGGTGGTTATAAGAATGGATGTCATAAACAACACAAGAATCGTAAAGAGATTCCAACTTCAATATTAAGGCATATACTACTTTGTAAAAGTTTTTATGCTTGTTAAGGCTTGTTTGCTTTTCTGTAGGTGTAAGTGGACGTTTCCATACTTTTTTACCCCATGCCTCTTCATAGATACACTCTTCAGGTTTTCTATTCAGATCATACTCAAAACGTGAGTCTAATCCAATAATAGTAATTGGAAGGGAATCAATAAATTCGCCTGTATGTGGGTCTTCTTCATACCATCTGTTATAATCATCAATGGCAATTTTATTTTTTAGCTGCTCTCGAAGGTTACTTCCATCATGAATAGCTGTGCAGCAATAGGGTACATATCTATTAATTTTAATACTAAATGAATTGTCCGATGAGATTGCTTCAAAAGTCTCTTGCTTCTCAATCAGCTTGATGATTTCACTGATTTTTAATTTCTGCATTTTCTACTAAGGTTTCCGGTCTAAATTCTTGTTTCAATTCGTTTCTGCTTTCAACTACTTTTTCCAAGTAACTCAGAATTTTTTCTTGCAGTTTCACTTTGTTGAGCTTATTAATGTCAGTGATCGTACCGGGACTCATTACATTCACCTCAATCAATTTTCCACTAATCAAATCAAGACCCGCATAGTAGATGCCGTCTCTCACTAGTTTTTCACCAATCTTCTGACATAGAATTTTATCTGCTTTTGTTAGTTTATATTTTTCAACTGTTCCTCCTGCCGAAATATTTGATCTTACATCACCTTTAATAGGTCTTCTTCTCAACGCACCAATAGGTTGTCCATTTAGCATCAAAATACGAACATCCCCTTCTTCAGCTCCCTCAATATATTCCTGAAGAATAACGTAGTTAGAGTGACCCTTACCTCTGTTAATGTAAAAATCAAGTAGGGAGCGAATGTTTTTCATTGCGGCTTTTTCGATGATGATCACACCACTTCCTCCATATCCGTCCAAAGGTTTCATAATCATCTTATCATTCTCTGATTCATCGATAATTCGGAGGAGGTAATCTATATTCTTAGAGACATGAGTTGCTGGTATAAGCTCTCTTTCTGGGTCGAAATAGGCAGCAGTATATATTTTATTGTTTGCCTCTCGCAACCCATCAATCGCATTAATGATAAAAACATCATCTTTTATTGAGTCTAGAAAGTTCAGAACCAATCCATCTAATGGAGGATTATCACGCATGAATATGACGTCAAACTCACTGAGTTCTCTCATCTCAGATTCGAATTTCACTGTCTTGTAAAAAGCAGGCATGCTATTGGTAAGTCTTTCCTCAAACGAAATTTTCTTACACAAACTAAGCGTGATGCTGTCTCTAATTGTCAAGTTAGATGGATGGGTGATTGAAACCTCATGACCTCTTTGCACACCTTCATGTATGATTCTTAATGTAGAATCTTGTGATGCATGCACCTTTTCCCAAGGGTACATGATAAAGCATATTTTCATATTTATATTATAGAGTTTTCAATTTTATGTTTGCCAACGTGTTTGTATATGGTTTGTTGCGTGTTTTAAGCACCTAATTTAGCAAATACAAACCGAATAGAAAATCCGCGAGGACTTTCGTAAGTACGCAAGAAGCCAGCAATAAATTATATACGGTGTTGGCGGTAGTTATTATTTTTTCGGTAAATACAATTTCATTTTTTTAA
>Ga0209374_1000349_pt1 | contig 52683 bp, 42 predicted proteins | sample SaaInlLV_DNA_10m_FD_184683 | JGI IMG/M metagenome (GOLD analysis project Ga0209374, IMG submission 184683) | Marine microbial communities from expanding oxygen minimum zones in the Saanich Inlet - SI075_LV_DNA_10m (SPAdes) (version 2) | ecosystem: Environmental > Aquatic > Marine > Unclassified ... | reverse complement strand
GTCCGTATTGGACGAATGCTCATGCCTCTCTTCAATGCCTCCCGCATGTCGATGAGAAAGACGCTTAATCCACGTGACGGCTTTACGACATCTTCCCGCTTTTCTGTTCGTGCCAACAGAATCATCAGATCGCTATGTTCTGCGCGACTGGTCCAGATTTTCTGCCCAGATACGATATATTCCTTGCCCGCACGGCGGGCAAACGTGGTTATTCTGGTGGTATCAGTGCCGCTCGTGGGCTCCGTAACCCCGAACGCTTGCAATCTGAGTTCCCCAGTTGCGATCTTTGGCAGGAAATTTTCTTTTTGTTCGGCACTACCGTGCCTCAAGAGCGTGCCCATTGTGTACATCTGAGCATGGCACGCTCCGCCATTTCCGCCTGATCGATGTATTTCTTCCAAGATTGCAGACGCTGCAGATAGCTCAAGGCCTGCCCCCCCATACTCTTCAGGAATTAAAACGGACAAGAAACCGCTGTCGGTCAACGCCGATACGAAATCTGTTGGATAGCGCCTCTCTCGATCCATTTCCCGCCAATATTCACCGCCGAAGCGAGAACAAAGCTTTCTTACAGCATCGCGGATCTCATCATAATTGTCGTCTACATAGGTCATCATCTGGGGTATTTTGAAGGTCGCCACCTCATCAGAGCCTTTATGGCTACAGCGGTGAGGACAGGCGTAAAAAACCGCGCCGACAATTCAAACAAAGAAGCCTCACCGTTCTCCCAAAAAATGTCGACACGCTAACGAATTTCGATAATGTCAAAGCCCTGCTCTGGCTCTCACCATTTCAGGGTAACATCATACAAAACGTCGTCAACGAACGCGTCGTAAAGCTTCACCCCGTCTCCTGCTACCGAGCACGTTGCACTGTTTAAATTTACTGCGTCTGGATCAGAGATAAAATTCTTTGCGAATTTAACGACGTTAAAAGTCGCTGATTTCTGCTCGGTATCGCCCAACTCCGAATGAGCCACGACCGTCACCGTATGCTCACCTGCCGACAGCGCACTGCAGTGATACGCCAGCGAAAAACCCGATTTATCTGAGTCCTCGATCTCTGAAAAAGCACCACCGACGTCCCCACGCTGACCACCGTAAGGCGCGTCATAAACGTAAACACCGTCCACCAACACTTCCACTTTGGCAATCCCGGAGGAAGCTAAGGCCCACCCTCGTAAGTTACCAATGCCCAAGTGAGTCTCGTTATTTAGGGGCTCCTCAAGTGCTAGACGCAATACCTCCTTTAGCCCCCTCCCCCCCGGAGGGGGGGGACTACCGATTACCTAATCGTCGGATTCCGAGTAGACCCAGTAGGCCGCTGAGGAGGAAGAAACCCAGCGTTGGGATAACGGGGATCGGTTCAGCATCTGTGGGTATGTCTTGTCGTTCTGAGGCTTGTCTCAACAAACCGTCTTTTTCTGCTGAATGGCCGGTCGTAACATGCATCATACTTTCGACCGTATCCAACAGCTGTAAAAAGGTCACTTCGGGGCCGGGTGGGGCATTATTGGGCGTAACTGCGTTACTGGAGTCTGAATCAGGCCCCTGCCCCGCCTCGTTTGTAGCGCTCACGGTAAAGGTGTAAGCAGTGCCATTGGATAAACCTTCTACAAGACAGGGTGAGGCGGTGCAGCTACCCGAAAGCGATTCAGGGGAGCTGGTCGCAGTATAGGAAATGATCGTGGCGCCCCCGTCGTCAGAGGGCACTGAGAAGCTCACTGTCGCGCTTGCATTGCCTGCAGCAGCCGATACATTAAGAGGTGCTGAGGGCAACGACGGCGTGGGTTCAGGCACTTCCGATAACAAATCCATGTACTGGGTAAATCTTTGGTACTCACTTGAGCCCTCCGTGACCTGAACACCGCCGCCATGTCCTGCTCCACCTCGAATTTTAGTGAGTACAGTATTTGCGCGGGAGCCGGGTGTCGGGGTATTGACGTAGGAATCGAACACGTCGTGGTTAGACGATGCTGAAGACGTAAACCTCAACGACGTACCGCCAGCCTGCCCCCCCGAACGGTGACAACCAATACATTTGGACTGAATGATGGTCTCTACGTTCTCGACGTAGTAAGACTCAGCCTCTTGAGACAGTGCGCTAACGCTCCATAGGGGGATCGTTAACAGCAAAATGGCCTCTATAACCTTATACAACATGCTTTTCATAAAAAGCCTCCCGGGAAAGATAAGCCAGTACTCAATGTTGCTTGCTACGCGCCAAGAAGAAAAAAGGCGCAGTTTTGACCTGTTTTTTTGTCGACAGCCTCACTTGGCTTTCTTCTTGCCCGTTGTGAAAGCACTGGCAGTCGCTCATCATATAAGTCCGAAACTTGTGGATATGTAGCCAGTAATGACCGCTCTACGCCTTTGCGGATTGGTCTTGTCGTGTTTGTGCGCTTCTGGATGCGCCACGACGGAGCCGGTCCCTGCTTTCGACCGGGGCCACCTAGCGGAGCCGGGGATGGCTTGGGAGCCCGATACACGGAGTGCCAAGCTGAGAGGCCATGTTCACACGAGCAAGGAGGCCTCTTCCGGAGACGCTGGAGCGGCTGGTGGTGGCTGTGGCTGTAACTGAACCTCGAAACCGCGCGCTTCACCCCCGCAGTCGGCTAATGCGTCGTCTTGGCAACGCGCTCGCTGTGCTGCCCGCCTACCAGACAATCCCGGCGCATGCAGACGCCCCCCCTGCCTTTACTGAAGTGGGGCTTCGGTATAGCCGCTACAGCGAGGACAGTCTGGGCGCGGACAAGTGGATATTTGGCTCGCGCGGACGCTACGATATCGACATCACGCAGTTCTGGATCGAGGGCCCAATCGGCGCTAACTGGTCCGTCGCTCTTGACATACAAAATGACTATCAAACTGGGGCATCTCCCTGGTTTGTCGGCACGCAACAAAATGGCGAGCCGGGCGTCATTATGAGCGGCGCAAGCATTGAGGATAATAGGTTGGAAGTTGGCGTTACGACGCGTTACTTTTGGGCCGACGGGAATGCCGGCTTCACAGCAAGCCACTCGGATGAAGACGACTACGCCGCGACCGCACTTGCCATGGACGCCTCATGGAATACCGATGACGACTCGAGGACATGGAGTGCCTCGCTCAGCTCATCCGAGGACACCCTCACTCCCACTCAGGGTGCGATACCGGTCTTCGTCGAACGAGAAGAGCTCGACACACAGTCAGCCTATTTTGGCGTTTCGCAAATTCTGTCACGTACAGCGATTACGAAAGTGGGGCTCAGTTACACTTACAGCGAAGGATATCTATCCGACCCCTACAAGCTGCTCGATGCGCGCCCGGAGACCCATGAGCGGGTCGCGCTATCATTGGGTTACCGCCAGTTTTTTATCGCTCCGGATGCTTCACTTCAGATCGATTACCGCTATTACGGCGACAGCTGGGGCACAGACTCCCATACAGTTGAATTGGGTTGGGCACAAAACCTTTCTAGTCATCTCATTACTCCCTATTTGCGTTACTACAGCCAGCGACAGGCTGACTTCTATACCGTAATTGCGGATACAAACGCCCGTTACTACGCCGATGACTATCGTTTGTCGTCCTTTGGTGCGCTGACGATTGGCGCGCGTTGGGCAGTTGCGCTCGGAGACCAGTGGACCCTGCAGCTTGAAGCGGAGCGTTATGAGACTGATGCCAGTTGGAGCTTGTACAGCGGCGCTGAGGCTCCCGCACTAGTCAACTTTTGGCGCGGCACAGTGAGCTTAACTTGGCGCTATGACTAACAACACGTCGCACCGTATAGAGCGGCGCTTTAAAATGATGGGAGGGCCCGCCTGCATCGTCATTGATACTGCAAAGCGCCCTTTCGACAACTACGAACCGCTCCTTGATGCGCTGCTTGCCGAACTCACTTGTCTCGAGACGAGATATAGCCGATTTCGAACAGACAGTCTTATCAGCACCATAAATCGGCGCGCCGGCTCGGGGATCCAAACTGAAATCGACACTGAAATGTCAACACTTCTCAATTTTGCAGGCGAACTTTGGGCGGCCTCTGACGGATTATTCGATATCACGTCAGGCGTTCTTCGCAAGGCATGGGACTTCCAGCGTGGCGGAAATGCATCACCCACGCAGCTAGCTGAATGTTTACCCAAGGTAGGATGGGACCTTGTCGAATACAAAAATGACGCGATTTATCTGCCGCTGCAGGGCATGCAAATCGATCTGGGTGGCATCGTGAAGGAATATGCCGCCGATTGTGTCGCTGCATCAATACGCGAGGCAGGCATCACATCTGCGCTGATTGAACTGGCCGGCGATGTCGTTGTCATTGGCGGACAAGGAAACGGCAAACCATGGCAAATAGGGATACGAGACCCCGACAGTAGCGGCAGCCTGCTTACGGTGTCTCTCCAAGACGCGGCCGTTGCAACAAGTGGTAACTACGCCAGAACGATAAAGCACAATGGTCGTGCACTGAGCCATTTCTTGAATCCCCGCACTGGTTGGCCAGTTAACGGTCCAATAACCGTGAGCGTTCTCGATCAAAGATGCCTTACCGCTGGAGCAATCGCGACGGTTGCGTGCCTGAAAACAGACAGCCACGCGCAAGCCTGGCTCGAAGAAGCAGGCTTGCCGTGGCTGATGATGAAGTCTTGTGGAACCCTCATCGATACGCTGACCAATCCGGTCTCACAGCGTGAATCTTTAACTTCACTACAAACGCTCCAGTTGTCGCATTAGGCGACCTGCACATTTCATCCGCCTGTTACACTGGCTCTATGGCACTCTCGACAGAAACCCGTTATGCCCCAACGCACTGACACCAGCATGTCATTGAGCTCGATCGACGCCAACGGTAAAGAAAGTTAAAAAGATTCTTATGATTTATCCAATATTCAATACATCACGGGGAGCCTCCTCATTGGGGCTACTCGTGCTCTTCTCATTTTTTTCCGCGGCGCTATCAGCCGCTCCGGTGCCAACAGGATCGCCGCCCGAAGGCATGCAGCCCGAAGATGCGGATGGCACCGTAGAGGCAAAGAGCAGCAAATCAGACGAACAAAAGTCATGGCTTATTACGCCGACGTTGGCCGCTGACCCAAAATTGGGCACCAATCTTGGCGGAGTCATTGCCTACTTGAAACAGTTGGACTCCGAATCTACTCCGTCGATGCTAGGACTCTCCGTATCCTATTCCGACACTGACTCGATATCGGGTGGCATAGGCGCTCAGCTTTATTGGAGAGCGGACTCACGCCGGCTGACCATGCTGCTGGGGGGCGCCCAGATCAATAACGAGTACGACGATTTTCTGGGCACTGGACAAGCAGTCGAGACGCAGGACACCGTGCATACGATGGGATTTCGTTATCTCCACCAACTTCACAAGGCAGGCTGGTTTGCCGGAATACAGGGCGTCAGCACAAACTACGCAGTGGGTGCCGATGGACTGATGGATGGAATGCTAAACCTCGTGGGCCTGTCGGGCTTTGACGCCACCGGGCTGGGACTGGTTCTGCAGCACGATACAATGGACCAGCAAAGAACGCCCGAGTCGGGACATCTCTTAACCTTTCACAACTTCGCCTACCGGGAGACTTTTGGCGGAGAGTCCTCTTTTGACGTGGGTTTTGCCGACCTCCGCTGGTACCGCGCAATAGATCGCCTCTCGTCCGGGCGCAGTAACCGGCCGCCTGTTCTCGCCCTTCAAATCAAAGGCCGTTTCACCTCAGATGCACCGCTATCGGGTTACTCATCGGTCTCGTTGCCGGGTTACACGATGGGCAACTATCTGTCTCAGCACTTCACCCACTTTTTGGTGGATGGACGATTCCCCCTTTCAAGGAAACTAGGTCTTGTTGCTTTTGGTGGAGTGGGTTGCCAGTTTGGAGACGATATCACCGGAAGAGATATAGACTGCGAAGACAACACCTACCCCTCTGTTGGCGTGGGAGTCTCCTACGTACTAGATGAAGCTGCATCAATATTGATCCGATTGGAATTAGCCAAGGGTAAAAGTGATAACGAAGCCATATACCTCAGGTTTGGTCATTCTTTCTGACTCTATTAGGCTTAGGGGATGTGAGGTGCAACCGGGGTGTGAGGAGATCTAGATTTTGTCGATGAAGACTTTATTACGCAGTGTTGGTTTTTGCTACGCGGCCATGATCGTCGCGCCAGCGTATCCCCTCGCTCCAACTGAGGCTCAGAGTGCCACGCTTAAGGAGCTCGTGGAGGTTATAGAGGAGCGACATTACGCCAGTCGTCGCTACGATGACAGCCTTTCCGCGCAGCACTTTGCGGCCTATATCGATGCGCTTGATCCGCAAAGAATGTTTTTCGATGCTGCGGATATTTCGGAATTTGCAACATGGCGCTTGGAACTCGATAACGCTGGCAGAAGCGGCAACCTCGATCCCGCGTTTACGATGTTCGACCGCTATCATCAAAGGCTTAAGGAGCGTCTTGAAAGCATTCTAGCGTCGCTTCCCGACACCTTAGCGAGCTTCGATTATAGCGTTGAAGAGTTTCTGGTTATTGATCACTCGTTAATGCCATGGGCGGATGACACATCTGAACTTGATGATCGGTGGCGAAAGCGGTTAAAGAATCAGGCGCTGAGTCTCAAAATGGCCGACAAAGCACCTGAAGAGATACCCATAACGCTCGAGCGTCGGTACCAAAATCAACTGAATCGTTTGGATCAATATAACGCGCAAGACGTTTTTCAGATCTACGCGAATACACTTGCGGAGCAATACGATCCGCACACCAATTATTTTTCGCCACGACGTGCCGAAAACTTCGACATCAACATGAGCCTGTCTTTTGAGGGTATTGGTGCGATTCTTCAAATAGACGATGAATACGCCAAAGTTGCTCGCCTCGTGCCAGCGGGTCCAGCGGATAAGCAGGGACAGTTACGACCCTCTGATCTCATTATCGGGGTTGGCCAAGGAGATGAGGGTCCAATCGAAGACGTGGTCGGCTGGAGGCTCGATGAGATCGTTGACCTCATTCGTGGCCCGCAAAATACGACAGTGCGTTTGGAGGTCATTCCCGGTAAGGGCAAAACAGATGAGCGTCGTGTGGTTCCGATACAGCGCAATGAGGTAAAGCTAGAGGAACAGGCGGCTCAAAAGGAAATTATTGAGTTCGAAGACGAAAGCGAGGTAAAGCATCGCATTGGCGTCATCGACATTCCGGCTTTTTACATCGATTTTGAAGCCTATCGTCGAGGAGATAAAAACTACCGTTCGACGACTCGAGACGTGAAGCGCCTCATTGATGAATTAGTGGCTGCAGGTGTGGAGGGCCTTGTGATCGACCTCCGGGACAATGGTGGCGGCTCTCTACAGGAAGCTAATCAGCTGACAGGATTATTCATAGAGTATGGTCCGACGGTGCAAATCCGCTCGGCCGAGAGCCGGGTGTGGCGTGATGGAAAACGGCGCCGCTCCAATTATTACGAGGGGCCCTTAGCAGTGATGATTAATCGCCTGAGCGCGTCGGCATCCGAGATATTTGCTGGGGCCATTCAGGACTATGGTCGCGGTATTGTCGTGGGAGAACAGTCCTTTGGAAAAGGCACCGTTCAATCCTTGGTGCCGCTGCAAGAGGGCCAGCTCAAGATCACAGAAAGTAAGTTCTATCGAATATCCGGCGGTAGTACTCAACACAAGGGCGTACTCCCCGATATCGATTACCCTTCAGTATTTGATCCGGCTCAGATTGGCGAGAGCGCGCTGGACAACGCGCTGTCTTGGGATCAAATCTCGCCGGCCCGCTTCAACCGCTACCAGAATTACAACACGATTCTGCCGGGCTTAATGGCTCGACACCAGCAGCGGGCGGCCAACGATCCTGATTATCGTTACCTAGAGGACCAAGTTGAAATGGCGCGAGAAGCACGCAAAGTAAGCGCCCTCCCGCTTCAGGAGTCCGGTCGCCTGGCTATGCGTGACGAGCAAGAAGCGAAAGCACTAGCTATCGAAAACCGCCGTCGATCAGCCAAGGGATTAGCGACACTTGAGAGTCTGGCGAGTGCCAACGACGATGCTGAGGACGCAATGACGCCTTCAGAGCAAACAAAGACCACATCAGAGCCTAGCTCAGAATCACCCGAGGACACTCGAGAAGAGGCAACTGCTGACGTTTTATTGCTCGAGACGGGGCGAATTCTGGTCGATTCCGTAGCGATGCGCCCGGACACGAGTATCGCTCTACGAGCGCAAAATCACGGTAACAAAGGGTTGTAGCCTTGGAAGCTATCGTCACGGCCCTATTTTGCTCTGCCCACCTAAATAGGGTTGCATAATCGCAGGCACCGCAATACTACCGTCGGCGTTCTGGCCATTTTCCAAGATCGCGACAAGGGTTCTACCCACGGCCAACCCCGACCCGTTCAGCGTGTGCACCAACTCAGGCTTTCCCGTAGTCGGATTGCGCCATCGAGCCTGAAGGCGACGCGCCTGAAAATCGCCAAAATTGGAGCAACTTGAAATCTCTCGATACGCAGACTGTCCGGGCAGCCATACCTCAAGGTCGTAGGTCATTGCTGAACTGAATCCGAGATCGCCGCCGCACAACATCACCTTTCGATAAGGTAACTCCAGCGCCTGAAGAATCGCCTCGGCATGCCCCGTCAGCGCCTCCAAATCGGCCTCTGACCGGTCCGGGCGAGCAATACGGACCAGCTCGACCTTCTCAAATTGATGCTGCCTGATCAACCCCCGAGTATCTCGTCCGTAGCTGCCCGCCTCGCTACGAAAACAAGGCGTGTGCGCAACGTAACGAATACCCTCCTCACCCAAATCCGCTGCGTCATAGATCCTGTCTCTTGCAATGTTGGTAACTGGCACCTCCGCAGTTGGTGCTAGGTAGAACCCCTGATCACCCTCCAGCTTAAAGAGATCCTCAGCAAATTTCGGCAGATTACCCGTGCCCGTCAGAGACGCCTCATTGACGATATAAGGTACGTAGAGCTCGGTGTAACCATGTTCTATGGTGTGGCGATCCAGCATAAATTGGATCAGTGCCCGATGCAGTCGCGCAAGATCGCCTCTCAAAACCGAAAACCGAGAGCCGGCAATACGCCCTGCGGCCTCAATATCGATTTGCCCCAGCGCTTCTCCCAGATCAACATGGTCCTTGGGCGAGAAGGAAAACTGCTTTGGCGTACCCCAACGCAGCACCTCTACGTTTTCTGCCTCTGACGCGCCGAAAGGCACTCTGTCATCGGGCAGATTGGGCGTGTGGAGTAATAGCTCATCCAACTGAGCTTGCACTGAACTGGCTTCCTCGGTCGCAGCCTCCAACTCACTCGATATTTTGGACAGGACCTGCTCCACTTCCGTCTTGGCTTCCTCAACCGAGCGACCAGAAGAGACCAGCTCGCCGATTTTTTTGGAGGCAGCCTTCCTCTCCGCGAGTAACCCTTGAGCCCTAACGTCAGCGTCTTTTCGACGCGCATCCAGAGCCTCGAACTGCACCAAATCAAATTGCACAGCGCGCTTTGACAACGCGTCCACTACACGCTGGGGATCTTGTCGAATTGCTTTAATATCAAGCATGAAGCCGTCGCCTTTTTTGGGGAGCCGGAGTGTAACCGAAATCACCGCTGTCTGACCCCCGCACGCCTCTCGAGCCGGGATTTAGGTGGCTATATACCAGTGTCTAGCTGGGCACTTTGCCTTCTGATTTTTGGTTTAAAGCGCGCCAATGTGTCAACTTGTCGCTGATACGCTGCTCCAATCCTCTCCCCGTTGGCTCATAAAATACCATCGGTGCTAGACCATCAGGAAAGTATTGCTGGCCAGGCGAAAAACCATCCTCTGCGTCATGCGCATAATGATAGCCTTTCCCGTGCCCTTGCTCCCGCATTAATCGCGTGGGCGCGTTACGCAAATGCAAAGGCACATCAAGAGAACCGGTACTTCGCGCCGCTTCCATGGCGCTGTCAAAAGCTCGATATACCGCGTTACTTTTGGCTGCGCACGCCAGATAGGTGACAGCCTGGGCTAGCGCAAGTTCTCCTTCGGGGCTCCCCAATCGCTCTAGCGCAGATACTGCATCAATTACCAGATGCAAGGCCCGTGGGTCTGCCAAACCAATGTCCTCAGATGCTATTCGAATACAGCGCCTGCCAACATAAAGCGGGTCGCAACCCGCTGTCAGCATTCGAGCAAGCCAGTACAGCGCGGCGTCGGGATCAGAGCCTCTGATTGCTTTGTGCAAAGCACTGATCTGGTCGAAAAACGCATCGCCTCGTTTGTCAAACCGCGGTGAAGTCGCACTTGCCACGTCATGAAGTAGGTCCTGCTGAAGACGACAAATTGAACCTTCGCGAGATGCGAGACTCACGGACAGCTCAAGCAAGTTCAGACCCTGCCGGACATCGCCGTCGGCCAAGCGACTCAAGCTACTCAAAAAATCTGCTTCTACTTCGATCTCAGGATAGCAATCTGCCAGGGCCCTCTGCAGCAAACCGGTCAGTTCTGCACCGGTAACCGGCTCTAATTTATAGACTCGTAGTCGGGAGAGTAAAGCGTTGTTGATTTCGAAGGAGGGATTTTCCGTTGTGGCACCGACAAAGAATACTGTTCCGTCCTCGATGTGAGGAAGGAACGCATCTTGCTGACTCTTATTGAAGCGATGAATCTCGTCAACGAATAAGACTGTCGCGCGCTGTCGTGCCGCAGCTGCTCTCGCCTGATCGACGGCGTCACGGATATCTTTGATCCCCGAGAACACGGCGGATACCTGAATAAACAAGGCGTCGCTGTAGCCAGCAACCATCCGTGCCAGGGTCGTTTTACCGACGCCGGGCGGCCCCCAGAGCAGGAAAGAGTGCAGCTTGCCGGATTCAATCGCGTGGCGTAACGGTTTGCCGGGACCCAAGAGATGGTTCTGCCCCACCAGTTGCTCCAAAGATTGGGGTCGCATCCTGGAGGCGAGCGGTTCATGTGCCGGACGCACCACCTCAAATAGATCCCCTTCTGTCATACAAAATGTTCCGAACGTTTTCTAAAAGGCGGTTTCTGGCACGTCAAACGCGCTGACTTCTATGGATAATTCCGGGTTTTCGAGGAGAGAGAACTCCAGCACCTGACGACCCAAGTCGGTAATTCTGAGCGTCCAAGCCTCATCGCTCACACGGCTGATGGCAATGCTCAAGACGCCTGAACCGTCTCCAACAGGCGTTAACAGCGCCTCAGCATCTGACAATGTTATCTCAAAAGCGCTCTCCAGCTCTGACCGAGGTGCGAGTAACCAGTGCAATGAGCTGCGCGTTTCATTTGTAATTTCCCGCTCTACCACCACCTCTAAATCCCAATCGATTTGCGTCAATGTATCGCCCACCGCAATCAACAATTGGCGTTCAGGTGACTCAATCTCCCACCAAAAATAATCCGGGCGCAATAACCGGAATTGGCCAGTGGCGGTCTCCAGCACAGTCGCCTCCGGACTGATCACTCTCTGTGTAAACCGTCCAGCAAAACTGTGTTTTTCTGCAAGGTCATGCAACACGTCGGCGTAAACCATAGCGGGAGCAAACAGCCAAATAAAAATCGATAGGGGTAAATGCTGCATTTAGTCTTCCCGCGGCGGTGGCGCCAGTACCTCTCGTTGGCCGTTACTGCCCATCTCGGATACGACGCCCGCCATCTCCATCGTCTCAATCAGGCGGGCTGCCCGGTTATACCCAATTCTTAACTTACGCTGCACAGAGGAAATAGAGGCGCGCCGGCTTCGACACACATAGTCCACCGCCTCGTCGTAAAGCGGATCAGCCTCGGGGTCTTCATCTCCCGCCGCTGCCGTCTGGATTTCATTCGCGGTCACTGGCGTTTGACCGCCCTCGTCCAATAACCCATCAAGATATTGAGGGTCATCCCGTCGTTTCCAGTCACCCACTACTCGATGCACCTCATCATCCGAACAAAATGCACCGTGAATGCGGACCGGCACGCTGGACCCCGCGGGCAAATAGAGCATGTCACCATAGCCCAGAAGCTGATCAGCACCACCCTGATCCAAGATGGTCCTCGAGTCGACCTTGGAGCTCACAGAAAAGGCGATTCGTGATGGAATATTGGCCTTAATCAGACCTGTGATCACGTCCACAGAAGGACGCTGAGTCGCCAGTATTAGATGAATACCTGCTGCCCGAGCCTTCTGGGCGATGCGAGCAATGAGCTCTTCCACCTTTTTGCCGACTATCATCATCATATCGGCGAATTCATCGATTACCACAACGATACTGGGCAGCTTATCCAAGGAGGGATGCGGCTGCTCCTCTTCCGTCAGCTCCAGTACAGGATCGGGTTTCCACATAGGATCCGGGATGGGGTTGCCCTGCTTCAGCGCATCAGACACTTTTCGGTTGTAGCCCTGAAGGTTCCGCACGCCCAACAACGACATTAACTTGTAACGCCGCTCCATCTCCGCAACACACCAACGTAATCCGTTAGCCGCGTCCTTCATATCGGTAATGACCGGGGTCAGTAAGTGCGGAATGCCATCGTAAACTGACAACTCAAGCATTTTTGGATCAACAAGTATTAATCGAACTTCGGCAGGGGTCGCCTTGTACAGCAGGCTAACCAGCATACAGTTTACCCCGACCGACTTGCCGGAGCCCGTTGTCCCGGCAACCAGCAGATGCGGCATTTTGCTTAAATCGGCTACTACAGGTGCGCCTGCAATGTCATGGCCCAGTGCCAGTGTCAGCGGCGACTTGGAATCCTCAAAAGTCCGGGAGGCAAGCACATCACGGAAATTAACCGTCTGACGATCAGCGTTTGGAATTTCAACCCCGACCACGCTCTTACCGGGAATCACCTCGACAACTCGGACAGATATCACTGCCAAAGACCGTGCTAAGTCCTTGGCTAGATTGGATATTCTTGATACCTTCACCCCCGCTGCCGGCTGTATTTCAAAGCGGGTGACTACAGGCCCCGGATAGACGGCAACCACCTCTGCGATGATGCCAAAGTCTTTGAGTTTTAACTCCAGCAAACGAGATAGCGACTCCAGCTCGGTAGCAGAGTATCCCCTCTGCCCTATTTCGCTCGGCGCGTCTAAAAGATCCAGCGGTGGCAGCTCACCTGACAATGGAATATCAAACAGGGGCTTCTGTTTTTCCTGCTCGACTTTAGTGCCGGTGACAGCGACTGGCTTTGGGGCCTTAATTTTGGGGGGCGCTCGCTTCTTTTCCTTGGCCACATGCTGTTCAATCTGCAGCTTACGCTCTGTAAGTTGCTTTTCTCTGGCGCGCCGGTCGCGCAGTTGATCCATTTTTTCCACGAATCGTTGCCTAACTTGTTGCCCGCCGCTGAGCGTCTTGCTTCCCAGCCAGTCGACCACTCCGAGCCAACTGATATCGGCAAATACGGTGAGCCCCAGTAAAAACAGGCTCACCAGAACCAGCCGGGCCCCCACCGGATTAAAAGCCTGATCGAAACCCTCTCCGATCGCCGCACCCAAAATGCCACCAGCTCCTTGGGGTAGGTGAGAAAGACCTCCATCATTGAGTGACAGTAGCGCCGTAGCGGACACAACCAACAGCAGCAATCCCAATGTCCGCAAACCCATCATCTGCCAGTCAATGGCTTGATGCTGGTCTTCGGTGAATAACAGTGAAATTGCGCGATAGGCGAGTAGAAGCGGTACCAAATAAGCGGCCGAGCCTACCAAGGCGTAGAAGACATCTGCCAAAAAGGCTCCTGTCACACCACCCAGGTTTTGGATTGGCACCCCAGTCCCGCTGGCGGACCAGCCCGGGTCCGTCTCACTGAAGGTCATAAGCGCCATCAGCACAAACAAACACATCGCGCCAACGCTGATAAACAGGACGTCACGGATACGCCGCCGACCGCGGGCCTGATCAGCCTCTTCTGTCTTTTCAGCGGTTTTTGCCTTGCTTGCCACCACTATGCAACCCGTTCGGTAAAGGCCCATATTACCACAGGCTCTCAGCTGATTAGTTTCGTAATGGCATGAATTTCCAACGTTTTATAAGGCCAGTGCGGGTTTATTTTCTGCTCTTCGCGTGCCGTTCGTCTGGTCTAAGGGGGCGACCTGCGATACCCTTCAACCTTGGCTACAATCCTCGCCCTCAGCTGTAACGGAACACCATCATGAGCAACGCATCTCATCACCGATTGATCATTTTGGGGTCAGGCCCTGCCGGATATACCGCAGCAGTCTACGCCGCTCGCGCCAATCTCAGCCCAGTAGTCATCACGGGACTGCAGCAAGGCGGTCAACTGACCACCACTACCGAAGTAGAAAACTGGCCTGGCGGAAGCCATGACCTGCAGGGGCCTCAACTCATGCAGCAGATGCAGGCGCATGTAGAGCGGTTAGAAGCCAGCGTGGTGTTTGATCATATTGAATCAGTAAATCTGCAGGAGCGTCCGTTTCAGCTAACGGGTACGTCGGAATACACTTGTGATGCTTTGATCATTGCGACGGGGGCCTCGGCTCAATACTTAGGCCTGCCATCGGAAACGGCGTTCATGGGCAAAGGGGTTAGCGCATGCGCCACTTGCGACGGATTCTTCTATCGTAGTCAAGAAGTTGCGGTGGTCGGCGGCGGCAACACCGCGGTAGAGGAAGCACTTTATTTGAGCAATCTCTGCTCCAAAGTACACCTTGTTCACCGTCGAGACTCTCTCCGGGCCGAAAAAATCTTACAAGATCGCCTCATGGACCGGGTCAACGAAGGCAGAATAGAGACCCATTGGCATCGCACCTTGGATGAAGTGCTCGGGGATGAAAGTGGTGTCACGGGCATCCGCATGCGCTCAACCATTGAACCTGAAGACTGCGATTCAATCACCTTATCTGGCGTATTTATCGCTATAGGCCACAAACCTAATACCGATTTATTCAAGGGCCAATTAGAGATGGTCGGCGGCTATTTAACCGTTCATTCCGGCACCGAGGGCTGCGTCACTCACACCAGTGTGGGCGGTGTTTTCGCGGCCGGAGATGTGGCTGATCACGTTTATAGGCAGGCCATCACCTCTGCAGGATTTGGATGTATGGCTGCACTAGATGCTGAGAAATACCTAGACGGACTCCGCCAGGACTGAAGTGGCGCCAAACCCGTTCCCTCCGACAAGTCGAGCATTATCAGAGCCTAATGGGCTTCTGGCTCACGGGGGCGACCTCTCTCCGGAAACGTTACTGCTCGCATATGCGCAAGGTATTTTCCCTTGGTTCCATGAGGGACAAGAGATCCTGTGGTGGTCGCCCGACCCTAGGATGGTGCTTAGGCCTTCTGACATTCACATCAGTCGGTCGCTGAGACGAACACTACGAAACAAAGATTGGTTGATCCGCTACGACACGGACTTTACAAGCGTGATCCATTGCTGCGCTAAGACGCGTCAGCGTGAAAGTACGGGCGCTGATACGTGGATTACGGGAGAAATGTTGCAGGCTTACACGACGCTTCACAACTTAGGAATTGCGCACTCGATTGAAGTGTTCTCCGGTGGTTCATTGGTAGGCGGCCTATATGGCCTTTTGATTGGCAATGTTTTTTTTGGTGAATCCATGTTCCATAAGGAGACCGACGCATCGAAAGCCGCTTTTACCGCACTCGCGAAACTCTGCGTTGATTATGGTGTCGAGGTCATAGACTGCCAGGTCTATAATCCTCATCTCGAATCACTTGGCGCCACATTAATGTCGCGTCAAGACTTTGAAAAAGCCCTGCGGGACGCTATAAAGCAACCTATGGCGTCGATTTTAAACAACCCACATTGCTTACTGCCCATCACCCCCATGGCGCTTGATGTGCGTATGCAAGGGCAGGTGCCACGGGAGGTGAGGAGTCTGTTATGACAGCTTCGCTTAGAGAGATTAAGGTGTACACCACCTTTCCTCATCGCTGCTCGTATCTCGCTGGGGAAGAAGCGACAACGCTGTTTGTGGATCCAAGGCAAAAACTGAGCCAGGAACTGTATACACAACTGTCCCTGCTGGGATTCCGTCGAAGCGGTGATCATGTATACCGTCCGCACTGCAGCAAGTGTAGTGCCTGCATTGCCTCTCGTGTTCGCGTTAACGAGTTCACACTCAGTCGCACGCAAAGGCGAATCGAGCGCCGCAATGCGGACCTCCGTTTAGAGGTTTCAGAATCTATTCTTGACGATGAAGCCTACGGTCTATACCGATATTACATTGAGTCACGTCATGCTGATGGGGATATGTATCCTCCTGAGCGGGAGCAATATGAATCGTTTCTGAATGACGGTCTTGGCTGCGCTCACTATTACAGGCTTTATCAGGGCAACAAACTAGTGGCGGTGACGGTCGCCGACGAGATGTTAGATGGGTTGGCCGCGATTTATACCTTTTTTGATCCCGATCAGCCTCAGCGGAGTTTAGGTACCGAGGCGATTCTCCTACAAATCAGGGAGGCCAAAGCAAGAGGACTGCCCTATATCTACCTCGGTTACTGGATCGACGGCTGTCGCAAAATGTCCTATAAGGCGCGGTTCTCACCGCTTGAGTTATTCATTGATGGCCACTGGCAACAGCAGAAAACCCAGCAAACCGTTCCACCAGACACGACAGCGGTGGTAACTTTGCTTGATCCGCGCGTTGACGACAGCGAATGAATAATTGCTGTACTTACGCTTTCCTCACCCGAGACTTTTCGATACAGTGCCGGCCTGTTAATGAATGGGGCGTAGCCTGAATGGCTAAAGAAGACCAAATCGAAATGGAAGGGGAGATCGTCGACACCCTCCCCAATACCACCTTCAGGGTTAAACTTGAAAACGGGCATATCGTCACCGCGCACATATCAGGCAAGATGCGCAAGAACTACATCCGTATTTTGACCGGTGACAAAGTGAGGGTAGAACTGACACCCTATGATTTGACCAAAGGGCGCATTACCTATCGGGAACGATAGATCTCATTGCGCCTAGTCCTAAAGCCTCCGGTCTTCAGCGGCATGAGGGGTCCGGGCGGCGCGCCTACCGAGGGCTATTGAACTCAAGTTTATTGGGCTTAGTGTCGACAACAACGCGGCAGGCTCATCAGGCCTCGACGGCTTCACTCTCCTCGACCAAGACCGTAATGGCCAAGTCAGAGCGATCTGCATTGACCGATATTGCTACAGCACCACCCTTGGCTAATTCGCCGAACAACACCATATCGGCAAGGGGCTTTTTGATGTGCTCCTGTATTACGCGCTCCATCGGTCTGGCGCCCATGGTAGCGTCGTAGCCTTTTTCAACAAGCCACAACCGGGCTTCCTCGTCGACCTCTATGACTACCTGTCGCTCGTCCAATTGCCCTTGCAGTTCGGTCAGAAACTTGTCGACTACCGTCAGAATGACGTCCTCGCCAAGAGGACCAAAAGGTACGACAGCATCCAGTCGATTCCGAAATTCTGGCGTAAAGGTTCTATTGATGGCTTCGATCGAATCCGTCGAGTGATCCTGCATAGAGAACCCGATGGAGCGGCGGCTCACATTTTCGGCACCCGCGTTAGTCGTCATCACCAAGATCACGCTACGGAAATCCGTTTTACGTCCATTATTATCTGTCAACGTGCCATGGTCCATGACCTGCAACAGCAAATTAAACACCTCAGGGTGCGCTTTTTCGATCTCGTCTAGCAATACCACAGAGTGCGGGTGTTTGTTGACGGCATCCGTTAATAAACCGCCCTGATCAAATCCTACATAGCCCGGCGGTGCGCCAATCAGCCTCGACACTGTGTGACGCTCCATATACTCAGACATATCAAAGCGCAGTAACTCTAACCCCATCTGCAACGCTAGTTGTCGCGTGAGCTCAGTCTTGCCCACTCCAGTGGGTCCCGCTAGCAAAAAGGAGGCGATTGGCTTGTGTCCGCCTCGAAGACCGGCTCTGGCCAATTTGATCGCGCCGACCATTTGGCCCACCGCCGCATCCTGGCCGAAAACTGTCATCTTTAGATTACTTTCCAACTTACCTAGCAACGCTTTATCGTCGCTACTAACGGTTTTAGGCGGTATACGGGCAATCTTTGCGACTACCGCCTCAATATCTCCAGGGCCAAGCACTTTTTTTCGCTTGCTGGGCACTTGCAACTGCTGGAAAGCACCTGCCTCGTCGATGACGTCGATTGCTTTGTCTGGCAAGAACCGGTCAGTGATGTATCGCGCTGCCATTTCTGAGGCTACCCGGAGCGCTTTATCGGTGTACCTCAGCTTGTGGTGGGCCTCAAAACGCGATTTAAGCCCCTTGAGAATCTTGTAGGCGTCCTCGACCGAAGGCTCTAAAACATCCACCTTCTGAAAGCGACGGCTCAGCGCTTTGTCTTTGTCAAATATACCGCGGTACTCGGCATAGGTGGTGGAGCCGACACAACGCATCTTGCCCGAAGCCAATAACGGCTTCAGCAAATTGCTAGCATCCATTACACCGCCTGAGGCCGCTCCCGCGCCGATAATGGTGTGGATTTCATCAATGAACAAAATGGCATTGTCGTTATCACTGAGGTTACCCAGCAACCCCTTCAACCGCTTCTCAAAATCCCCCCGGTACTTGGTACCGGCAAGCAAGGCACCCAGGTCGAGAGAATAAACAATGGCGTCTTTAAGTGTTTCCGGCACCTCGCCATCCACGATCATTTTCGCCAGGCCCTCGGCAATTGCTGTTTTGCCTACGCCCGACTCACCCACTAACAACGGATTGTTTTTTCGCCGCCGCGCAAGAATTTGAGCGACACGCTCTACCTCGTTGAGACGTCCGATCAATGGATCGATGTTGCCTGCCTCGGCTTCGGTATTGAGATTGGTGGCGTAGGCATCGAGCGGCCGTTTTTCGACGGCCTCGGCCTCCTCCTCGGCTGCCAACATGGCCTCATCAGACCCCGCCTCCTCGCCGTCCTTACCGATGCCGTGGGTAATGAAGTTCACTACGTCCAAGCGAGAAACACCCTGTGCCTTCAGAAAATACACCGCCTGGGATTCTTGTTCTGAAAACATGGCAACCAGCAGATTGGCGCCCGTGACCTCTTGCTTACCCGAACTTTGGACGTGGAATACCGCACGTTGAAGAACGCGTTGAAACCCTAAAGTGGGCTGCGTATCGCGACCGTCATCTCCGTCGGAAAGTAAGGGGGTTGTCGAGTCAATAAATTCAATTAACTCGCCGCGTAGTTCTTCCATGTCTATCTGGCAGGCCTTTAACACCTGCACCGCAGTGGGATCATCGAGCAATGCGAGCAACAAGTGTTCCACGGTAATGAACTCGTGGCGTCGGGCTCGCGCCGTACGAAATGTCTCGTTGAGCGTATTTTCGAGCTCTTTACTCAGCATTCAGCTAACCCTCTTCATCATCCATGGATGGCTCAACCTCGCATAATAGCGGGTGACCACTGTCGCGCGCACTTTGATTAACTTGTGCCGCTTTTGTCTCTGCAATGTCCTGCGGATAGATGCCACAAACACCCTTACCCTTAGTATGGACCGCCAACATCACCTGCGTGGCTTTCTCACGATTCATACCGAAAAATTGCTCGAGCACGTACACGACAAACTCCATCGGTGTGTAATCATCATTGAGCAAAATGACCTGATAGAGTGACGGCCTCTTGAGCTTCGGCTTGGCCGGCGCGATCGCTAGGCCGCCCTCACCTTCGTCGCCCTCACGATCGCTGTCTTGGGAGCCGGCGCGGACCGGAGCCTTAGAATATCTGCATAAGCTGTTGCGTCTCATGCCTTAAGTATAATCCACCCGCGGCGATTTGAGAGCGTTAGTCGAGACTGCCGACATTTGCTTGTTCATGGCTAAAAAGCGGTTCAAGGCAGAACATCTTTGTTTTTTGGAAAAGTCAATTTTCAATTTGTGAGCGTGAAAATAGAAAAACCCGCCATCGGCGGGTTTTTTTGTTGGCGACTACAGGGTTTACATATGCGCCACGATCGCCTCTCCAAAAGCGGAACAAGACACCAACGTAGCGTCGTCCATCAAGCGCTCAAAGTCGTACGTCACGGTTTTTGCCTGAATCGCACCATTCATACCATTTATGATCAGATCGGCCGCATCATTCCATCCAAGATGCCGGAGCATCATCTCGGCGGAGAGGATCAAAGATCCTGGATTTACCTTGTCCTGCCCCGCGTACTTGGGTGCAGTGCCGTGTGTTGCCTCAAACAACGCCACCGTATCTGACAGATTCGCGCCGGGGGCGATACCAATACCACCCACCTGTGCAGCCAGAGCATCCGAAAGATAATCGCCGTTCAGATTTAACGTCGCGACCACACTGTAGTCTCGCGGCCGAGTTAACACCTGCTGCAACATAGCGTCAGCAATTACATCCTTGATTACAATGTCTTTGCCAGTACGGGGGTTTTTGATGCTGACCCAAGGTCCACCGTCTAATAATTCACCCGCAAATTCTTGCTGCGCCAGCTCATAACCCCAGTCGCGGAAGGCGCCCTCAGTAAACTTCATAATATTGCCTTTATGAACCAGTGTCACAGAAGGCAAATCCTGATCGATGGCGTATTGAATCGCTTTTCGCACCAAACGCTGCGTTCCCTCAGCTGAAACAGGCTTGATTCCAATTCCCACATTCTCGGGAAAGCGTATTTTCGTCGCCCCCATCTCTCCGATAATAAAGTCGACCACTTTCTGTGCTTCAGGAGTTCCCGCCTGATACTCGATACCAGCGTAGATATCCTCGGAGTTCTCCCTGAATATCACCATGTTGCAATCACCCGGACGCTTGACGGGGGACGGCACACCCTCAAACCATCTAACCGGTCGCAGACAGGTGTACAGATCAAGCTCCTGCCTGAGCGCTACATTTAGCGACCGGAATCCACCTCCCACCGGTGTCGTGAGAGGCCCTTTGATCGCCACACTATAGGCTTTGATAGCGCCCAGAGTTTCTTCCGGGAACCAATCGCCGTCGTATAACTCGGCGGCTTTCTCGCCCGTATAAATTTCCATCCACGATATTTTGCGAGCGCCCCCGTACGCCTTTGCCACCGCCGCATCCACTACCGCAATCATGACCGGAGAGATATCCACCCCGATTCCATCGCCCTCGATGTAGGGAATGATGGGATTGTCGGGTACTGAGATACTGTTATCTTCATTTACAGTGATCTTCTCGCCCATATCGGGTACTTGGATGTGTTGGTATGCCATTTTGAAACTCCCCAGAAATTACAAACTTTGCCTCTGCAAGAGACACCGCCCGCGCACCCCTGTCCCACACTGTGGACCGGGGTTGAAGCACTGCGTAGCTGAGCCACCATTTTAACATTAAATCCGTCACACTATGCGAATGTCGCCGGTTATTCTGCTTAACAAGCCCTTCCGCGTACTCAGTCAATTCACAGATCGAGAGCGGCCCCATGCGCCGCGAACAACCCTGGCGCAATTTATCAGTGCGCCCAATTTCCGCGCCGCCGGACGCCTGGATTACGACTCAGAAGGACTTCTGGTCCTCACGTCCGACGGCGATTTACAACAGCGTATAACCAATCCAAAAGGGCAACTCTGGAAGCGTTACTGGGTGCAGGTAGAGGGCTGTATCACTGATGAAGCCTGCTTGCAGCTGTCCCGCGGCATACACTTAAAAGATGGCATCAGTCGTCCAGCACGAGCGTTACCGATGTCCCCACCAGTAATCTGGGAGCGGGTTCCACCCATAAGGGAGCGGAAATCCGTTCCGGACTCCTGGCTAGACTTAAGCATTAGCGAGGGACGCAATCGTCAAATCAGAAGAATGACTGCTGCCATTGGACACCCTACTCTACGACTTATACGAGTGGCCGTCGGGCCCTGGCAGCTCGGGGACCTGCAGCCAGGCGAATACCTGACGGACTCATCGTCTCCGACTGCCGTTGACCCCGCGTCAGGCTACCATCATGCTGATGCCTCCATCGAATAAGTGGTTCGGAACTCCTCAGTGACTCGATCTGAAGCAAAGACTAATGAGACCGTCATCGTTGGCATGTCTGGGGGCGTCGACTCGTCGGTTGCAGCGCTACTGCTGCTGGAAGCGGGCTATCGCGTCGAGGGCCTGTTCATGAAGAATTGGGAAGAAGATGACGGCACGGCATATTGCACCGCCGTCGCCGATCTTGCTGACGCTCAGACGGTCGCAGATCAACTGGGCATTCCGCTTCACAGCGCTAACTTTGCTGCCGAGTATTGGGACGATGTGTTTGCGCATTTTCTGTCCGAGTATCGAGCGGGTCGAACTCCCAACCCTGATGTCTTGTGCAATCGCGAAATCAAATTTCGCGCCTTTATTGACTACGCAACGCATCTTGGCGCCGACCTCATTGCTACCGGTCATTATGTCCGTACTGATCAGGAGTCAGGCACAACTCGACTCAAGAAAGGCCTAGACGGCAATAAAGACCAGAGCTACTTTTTACATCAGGTAGATCACACCGCACTTGGGAAAACCCTTTTCCCGGTGGGGGATATCGACAAGCAAACGGTCCGGGAAAGGGCGATCGAGGCGGGCTTTACTAATGCCAGGAAAAAAGACAGTACCGGGATATGCTTCATCGGCGAGCGACGCTTTCGCGACTTTTTAAAACAATATATTCCCGCGCAGCCCGGCCCTATTGTCACCGTGGATGATGAGCCAATCGGCGAGCATGAGGGCCTGATGTACCACACCATAGGTCAACGTCAGGGGCTTGGTATTGGTGGCCTCGCGCATCGTGAAGAGGCACCATGGTATGTGGTCACCAAGAAGGTGGATCAAAACACCTTGGTCGTTGCTCAGGGCGCCGAGCACCCCAGCCTCTTTCATCAACGATTGAAATCCTCCGACGTCCTATGGGTGAGCGGAACGCCCCCTCAGCGACCTTTCCGGTGTAATGCCAAAATCCGCTATCGGCAACCCGATCAAGCATGCGTTGTCACCGGCACAGGACAAGATTACGAAGTAAAGTTTGATGTTCCGCAAAGAGCCGTCACACCAGGACAGTCGGTTGTTTTTTACGATGGGGACATCTGCCTTGGCGGCGGTGTTATCGAACACGCACTATGACTCAGCGTTCAATCGGAGAGCAGCGCACCCTCGCTCTGGCTGGCGTCGCCCAGGCAGCAAGGATTGTCGATGTGGCCGCCAAGACCGGAAGCTGGCCTACCCCTTTCGCTGAGGCTTCCATCCATTCCCTTTTTTGCTTTGAACCTGACGCCGTGGACAACGTGTTTGGCACTCCCCAAGGCATTCGACTGGGTCTCGAGCAGCTTGCGGCCTGCCTACACCTCTCACAGGATCAGTCAGCAGCCGACACGCTGCGCTATACCCTAGCGATCCTGCAACTAGAGAAGCGTTTTGCCCGGCGAGAAGATCTGCAGGCGATTGTGCATTCAAGACTAAAACACACGGCCTATAAGGCTGAGAATTTTTCAAATGATATAAAAAGCTTAAGCGCAAATATATCAGCCATTTATCAGGATACATTGAGCGCGCTACCCTACCGTATTAAGGTGACAGGCAGTGCCCAGCACCTGAATAACCCCCAAGTTGCAGATGTCGTTCGCACCCTATTACTGTGCGGCGTCAGGGCTGCATTTTTGTGGCGTCAATTGGGAGGGTCGAGATTGAATATGATGCTGACACGAGGAGCGCTACGTGAAACCGCAGCGCGGCTCGCGCGCGAACTTGGCACCGTAAGCCACTAGCGCGCCACCCGAAGCGCAGTTTGCTTGCCCCCAATACCTTCCAAACGATGCACATGGTGCACATGGTAAACTGAGCTTTTTTCAGGCGGTTATTATGACGGATCATCGGCTCACTGCCCTTTCGCCGCTAGATGGGCGGTATTGCGAGAAACTGGACGCACTCAGGCCCATCTTTACTGAATTCGGCCTGAATAAACGCCGGGTTGCCGTTGAGATCGGTTGGCTGAAGATGCTCGCAAGCTGTCCCGCCATTGCGGAAGTGCCGCCGCTTACTGACCAGGCACTTCAACGTCTTGATCATATCTCAGAACATTTCGATGAGGCGGATGCCGCTCGCATTAAAGCCATCGAAGCGACTACCAATCACGATGTCAAAGCCGTTGAATATTTTTTGAAAGAAGCGATCTCAGATACCCCAGAACTAGCGGCTATCAGTGAATTTATTCACTTCGCATGTACCAGCGAGGACATCAATAACCTCTCACATGCCCTGATGCTCAGAGACGGCCATCAGGTATTGATGGACGCACTCGACGCGCTACAAACCCAGCTAGCCACCCTGGCACAGGAGCAGGCCCAGCAATCCATGTTAGCCCGCACTCATGGGCAGGCAGCCACCCCAACCACGCTCGGCAAAGAGGTCGCAAACGTGTTGGCTCGAATAGTCAGACAGAGACGAGCACTGGAAGCCATCCAACCCATGGGCAAAATGAATGGAGCGGTGGGAAACTACAATGCACATCACATAGCCTATCCAGAAATTGATTGGCCCACGCTCTCACGCGACTTTTTATCCACGCTGGGGTTAGCGTGGAATCCATACACCACTCAGATTGAGCCACACGACTATATGGCCGAGTACTTTCACGGGGTGATCCGCATAAACACTATCCTGATCGATTTGTCCCGCGACGTGTGGTCTTATATTTCCCTCGGGTACTTCACCCAAAAAGTGATCGCCGGCGAAGTAGGCTCTTCGACGATGCCTCACAAGGTTAATCCGATCGACTTTGAAAACGCTGAGGGCAACCTCGGATTATCCAATGCGATACTCTCTCATCTGGCAGAAAAACTCCCCATTAGCCGATTGCAGCGTGACCTGACTGACAGCACTGTGCTGAGGAATATCGGGGTTGCGGTTGGCCATGCACTACTGGCTCTGACCTCGCTGAAACGCGGCATTGATAAACTCGAGGTGGCATCAGAACCGATGCAGGCAGATCTTGATTCAACCTGGGAAATTCTTGGCGAGGCGATACAGACCGTGATGCGGCGTTATGGCGTGCCGGAGCCCTACGAGAAACTCAAGGCGCTTACCAGAGGGCAACGACTCACGGCCGATACCATCCATGATTTCATTTTGACTCTTGAGATTCCTGAATCGGCGAAACAGCGCCTACTGGCACTCACACCCGCGAGCTACATCGGCTACGCGTCCAGTCTGGCGCAGCGCATTGACAAAGAGATCCACTGAAATCAGTGCGTGCGGATTGGAGGGGCGACCCTGAAACTGCCAATCTCTGAAACACAATTTCTCCAGCAGTATTGGCAGCGAGCTCCCCTGTTGCTACCACAGGCGCTTCCGGGCTTTACCTCGCCCGTCACAGCGGACGAGTTGGCGGGATTTGCAATGGAAGAATTCGTAGAGAGCCGATTGATTTCTAGATCCAAAGGAGTCTGGACAAAACAGGACGGTCCGTTTCACAAGGAAGATTTTCATCGCGAAGACGAGTGGACACTCCTCGTACAGGGGCTGGATCAGTGGCATGAAGGTGTTGCCGCCTTGCGCACTCAAGTGGACTTTCTACCGCGCTGGCGCTTTGACGATATCATGGTGAGCTATGCTGTAAACGGGGCTGGCGTCGGCCCACATTTTGATCGTTATGACGTCTTTCTTCTACAGGGAGCCGGGTGTCGAGAATGGCGTCTAGGGGACCACTGTGACGACCAAACGCTACAACTGCAGACAAATGGCCTGAATCTCATCTCTGAATTCGAACCTTCGGAGATCTACACTTTGTCACCGGGAGACATACTCTATATACCGCCGGGCGTCGCCCACTGGGGGGTCGCTCTAGAGGAATCGTTGACCTTCTCCTTGGGTTTTAGGGCACCCTCCGTTGCGGACCTGTTGGCAAGGCGTGCAGACAATGTACTCGAGCGATTGAACCCAGCATCCCTCCTAGAGGACATGCCTGGTCTATCAGCGGGGCGGCCAGGTGAAATCACACTCGAGCATATCCGCAATGCCAAAGATGCCCTCGCCAACGCCTGCGATGCGCTGGACGATTATCGGTGGTTTGGGGAAATTGTTACCCACGATCATACGATCGACACAGATGACCCATCGGGGGCAGCACTGCCTCTCATAGGGCCGCTCGTGTGCTTGTCTAGCCATGCGCGCATCGCTTGGAAAGAGCACAAACAGTATCTGGATGTGTTTATTAATGGTGAAGCCTTTGCGGTTCCTCTCAACGCAATACAGAACCTCATGGCGCTGTGCCGCGGTGATCCGGTGGCGCTCTCCTGCCTTGCTCAATCCGACAGTGAACTGTTTGACGCTCTCATCGCGATGAGCGCGTTAGAAGATGGGCAGACACACCATGGATAAAAGATGAACGGGCTGACAGCCTCTTTAAGCAACCCTCTATCCTCAGACAGCGGCACTATCGAGCTGTATCGATGCCAGGGGTCAATACAGCCCCTACGTGATTGATCACATCAGTCGCAGTTAGGCCAATACCGTGCTCTCGCCAAGCGAGATCACCTGCATTTGCATGCGCTACAGTCCCACCCAATGCGGCCAAGGGTGCGTCATAGCCCTGCGCCAACAGTGCGCCAACCACTCCCGCAAGAACATCACCCATGCCCGCGGTTGCCATACCACTGTTTCCTGCCGAGCATATGTTCGGCTCACAGCCCTCTTTGTCCGAGGCGATAATGCTCCCCGCACCTTTCAAAATAATCGAACTCGCATATTGCCGGGCAAGGGCTTTTGCCCAAGACAGTCGATCGGCCTCGATATTGGAAACGGGAACCTTGGCAAGGCGGGCGGCTTCACCAGGATGCGGAGTCAGCACACTGCCCGCTGTGACTCTGGGAAAACTCATATCGGTAGCCAATAAGTTCAGTGCATCGGCATCAACAACAAGCGGCTTATGGCTCTCCAATACGATCCGAAGACACGCCGCCGACCAATCGTCGACACCCAGCCCTGGCCCTACCACTACCACGGACGCCTTCTCCAGTAACGCAAACAGGGACTCGGGACAGTCAATATCGCGAGCCATGACCTCTGGCTGTCGTGATATGGCAGCGCAGAGGTGTTCCGAGCGTGTAGCCAATGTCACCAGTCCCGCGCCACTGCGGAGTGCTGCCGAGGCGGACAAAATAGATGCCCCTCCCATACCGGTGTTTCCGCCCACCACCAGAACATGACCGCAAACACCCTTGTGTGCCGTTGGGCGGCGAGGTCGTAAGAAAGCAGGAGGAAGGTCGCGCGCCCAGTTTATTGCCACCGCGGGCACTTCATCCAAAATAAACTGTGGCGTGTCAAGAGAGTCCAAAATCAGGCGGCCCGCAACGTCTGGCGCCCTTCCCGTTAACAACCCAGGCTTCATAGCGATAAATGTCACCGTTGAGTGGGCTTGAATGACTGAGGAGTCGACCGCACCGGTGTCAGCGTTAAGGCCGCTTGGCACATCGAGTGAGAGCACTGGGATAGACGCTCCGTTGATCCCCTCCACCAGAGCATCAAACTCCGATCGCGCCGGGCCCCGAAACCCTATTCCGACAAGCGCATCGACCAATACATCGTACTCTTCACCTTGCCGAGCGCTGTTCAACCAGTCGTCACTGGAGCGTTCTCTCTCGGGAGCTATTTGCCGCCAGGCTTCGTAGGCAAGCAGCGCAGCACCTGAGATTCGGTCAGCAGAGCCATGCAAGAACACATCGCACGATACGCCAGACTCCAACAATAGTCGTGCCACTACCCATCCATCGCCGCCATTGTTACCGGTGCCACAGAAAACGGCAAAACGTGTTGCGCCCGGCCAGATGGCGCTCAGGTAAGTAAAGGCGGCACCGCCGGCGTGCATCATGAGATCAAATTCGTTGAGCCCCTGTGCAGCTGCCGACCGCCGATCAAGGTCACGCATAGCCAGCGTGTCAAAACATCGACCGCTAAAACACGAAGACATCGGTACAGAACAATCCATTGACGGTTGAGTCGACGCTCCTTTGCTCATTACCCCGCTCGCTTGAATAACCGCGACGTGCTCACTGCCTGGAGAGCCCCAGGACGATTTTCGCAGCCGCCAATGGGGTTTGCTGTGCTGCGGTCACAGCAGCTTCAATCCCGGGCAGCGCAGCCTTCACATCGGGATGCTGCGCCAGCGATGCGCGCAATAGCTCATCGATGAGCTGACGCATCCACGCTAGGTTCTGATCAGCTCTGGCTTTGTCGAAACTACCCTCAATTTTTGCAGCTTCAGCGTACTCTTGAATCATGTCCCAAACAGCAGAAATACCCGCGCCGTGAAGTGCCGAGCAGGTCATCACTCGAGGCTCCCAAGCTGAACCGTGATTAAGCAATGTCATGGCGCCGCGGTAATGCTGCTGAGTGATCTTTGCCAGTGACTCACTCGCGCCATCTGCTTTGTTGACTACTATCGCATCTGCGAGTTCTAAGATCCCTTTTTTGATGCCTTGCAGTTCATCACCGCCGCCGGGGAGCATCAGCAGCAAAAAGAAATCAACCATCCCCGCAACTTGATGTTCTGATTGGCCCACGCCTACGGTCTCAACAAGAATAACGTCAAAGCCGGCGGCCTCACAAAGTAGTGACGACTCTCGAGTCTTAAATGCGACCCCCCCCAAGGCTTGGCCTGCAGGAGAGGGCCTGATGAACGCATCGTCGAGTCGCGTTAGCGCCTCCATACGGGTCTTATCACCAAGAATGGAACCACCCGCTACTGGTGAACTGGGATCAACAGCCAGCACAGCCAGCCGTTGCCCCTGCTCGATCACATATTGGCCAAACGCCTCAATAAAAGTCGATTTGCCGACTCCTGGCACACCGGTGACCCCAATGCGAACACTTTTCCCGGTGTGAGGTAACAGCTCACCCAAGAGCAACTGCGCTGCATTTCGATCTTGCTCCCGTTGGCTCTCTACTAGCGTAATTGCCTTGGCGAGTGCGCGCCGATCGCCAGCGAGAATATCTTCAGCTGTTGGAATTGATGGCATCAAGGACTTTTCGCGCGGCATCTGGGATCGGGGTGCCAGGACCAAAGATCAAGGCAACACCTTGTTCCTCAAGAAACGCATAATCCTGCTGCGGGATTACACCGCCTGCAATAACAATGATGTCATCAGCTCCCTGCGCCTTAAGAGCATCGATCAATTGCGGCACCAGTGTTTTGTGACCGGCGGCAAGCGAAGATGCGCCCACGACATGTACGTCATTTTCAACAGCTTGCCTCGCCACCTCCTCGGGAGTCGAGAACATAGGTGAGAGATCCACATCAAAGCCCACATCCGCAAAAGCGGTGGCAACCACTTTTGCACCTCTATCGTGCCCATCTTGCCCCATTTTAGCGACCAACATACGAGGTCTGCGGCCGTGCCGCTCGACAAAAGCATCGATATCCATGGCGATACCCTCCCAGTTGGCATCTTCGGCATAGGCAGCCCCATAAACCCCTGAAACTGTCTGCGCGTGCGCCACAAAACGACCGTAAACTTCCTCAAGTGCGTCGGATATCTCACCTACGGTTGCCCGGCAGCGAGTCGCACTAATTGCAAGCTCAAGCAAATTTCCGCTACCCGACTCCGCTGCATCGGTTAGTGCCTGCAGTGCAGCCCTGACGCTTTCTCCATCCCGTGAGGCACGAATATCGCTAAGCCGCGCAAGCTGTGACTCGCGAACCTGCTCATTATCGATCTCGAGAATATCGACTGCGTCCTGCTCATCTAATTGGAATTTATTCACCCCCACGATGACGTCTTCTCCGCGATCAATTCGCGCCTGCTTCTTCGCTGCGGCCTCTTCAATACGCAGTTTAGGTAAACCGCGTTCAATCGCTTTGGCCATGCCTCCAAGCTCATCTATCTCACGTATCAGCTCGCGGGCTTTTTCTGACATATCATGGGTAAGCTGCTCCATCATGTAGGATCCACCCCATGGATCTACTACCTGACCTATCCCCGTTTCCTCCTGCAATATAAGTTGTGTGTTGCGCGCGATCCGTGCCGCAAAATCGGAAGGCAGCGCGATCGCCTCGTCCAAAGCGTTGGTATGCAGTGACTGTGTGCCGCCAAATACCGCGGCCATGGCCTCAATAGTGGTTCTAACGATATTGTTATAAGGGTCCTGCTCGGTAAGAGACCAGCCAGAGGTTTGACAGTGAGTCCTTAGCATGCTGCTTTTGGGGTTTTGCGGATTAAAAGTCGCGACGATCTCAGACCACAGCAACCTCGCGGCGCGCATTTTGGCAATCTCCATGTAGAAGTTCATACCAATACCCCAAAAAAAACTGAGCCGCGGGGCGAATTCGTCTATTCCAAGACCGGCTGAAATAGCCGTTTGAATGTACTCTTTACCGTCAGCGAGGGTATACGCGAGCTCGAGAGCCGCATTCGCTCCCGCCTCCTGCATGTGGTATCCGGAAATAGAGATGGTATTGAATTTAGGGAGATTCGCTGAGCAATAAGCAATGATATCTCCAATAATGCGCATACTGGGCTCAGGAGGGTAAATGTAGGTGTTTCGTACCATGAACTCTTTGAGGATATCGTTTTGAATAGTCCCTGAAAGCGAAGCCTGTGCGACCCCTTGCTCCTCAGCAGCAACAATGTATCCAGCAAGAACGGGCAGCACCGCACCATTCATCGTCATTGAAACCGACACCTGATCCAGTGGAATACCGTCAAAGAGCACTTTCATGTCTTCGACCGAGTCGACTGCTACACCGGCTTTCCCGACATCACCAGAGACTCGCGGGTGATCTGAGTCATAACCTCGATGAGTCGCCAGATCGAAAGCGACAGAGATGCCTTGCCCCCCGGCGGCTAATGACTTTCGATAAAACGCATTGGATGCTTCGGCAGTAGAAAACCCCGCGTACTGACGAATTGTCCATCGGCGTCCGGCATACATAGTCGCCTGCGGACCCCGTATATAGGGAGACATACCCGGCAAAGTATTCGTATACGGCAATCCGTCGAGGTCTTCCGCGGTATACAGCGTTTTCAGCGGGATACCCTCGGGGGTGTGCCACAGAAGGTCGTCTGGCGTCAGACCTTTACTCTGCTTTTCAACCAACTCCCCCCACGCGGCCAGCGTAGATGAATCCGGATCGTAGACGCTCATGCGTGGGCCTGCGCCGGTTGTGAAAGCTCAATCAGCACACCATCACAACTCTTTGGATGGATAAAGATCACTCGCGATCCATGTGCACCGGGCGTGGGGGCCTCCCCAATAAACTGATATCCCTTGTCTCGCAACTGAGCCACATCACCATCGATATCATCGGTACGAAAGCACAGATGATGTAAACCGCCTCCCCGTTTTTCTAGGTAAGTTGCTATGGGGCCACTACCGTCCAACGGATGCACCAGTTCGATGTGTGTCTCTGGCAAGCTAAAGAAAGCGGTCGTAGTCTGCGCTGCCTCAACAATTTCATTACCGTCGTAATGGAGGCCAAAATCGTCCAGAAATCGACGCACAGCGGCCTCCAGGTCCGGAACAGCGATGGCGATGTGATCTAGTGCCGTAATCATTCTAGCTACCCCTGAAAATCCGTTGAGATAAAGCGACTCACAAGCTCCGTCGTATGCGCCCTTCGTGCGGCAGATAGATCGGCCTCTGACAGCACCTCTACCACTTCATCTGGTGTCACCTTAAACAACGGCTGGCCTTTTGTGATGATGGCTCCGTCGCCCTCAACTAAGACCTCTTCCACCGTGCCCGAAAATGGCGCAACGACCTTATTGAACATTTTCATGACCTCGACAATGTAAAGCGGGTCACCGGCATTAAAATGCTGGCCAGCCTCAATGTACAAAGGCGCCTCGGGGACCTCACGACCATAAAACATGCCGCCACTCGCAGCGACGATTTCATCAGACTTGGCTACCGGCGGGGGTGCAAGGAACTTTGCCATTGCCACCTGATGCTTCTGAGCCAATAACCGCTCTGGGAAATGAATCGTCATATCAGGATTTACTGCCAAATCGAAGAAGCCAGTGAATTGGGCAATTGAGGGCAACAGCTCCAAAATATCTGCCCCGGCCTGAAATCCGCCGTGTGCAGCCTGAATGGCTCGCCACTGTTCATGGTCTGTCCCCTCAGGTGCCTCCCCTGAGAGCAGATGACTCAAGTCGTCCCAATTCTCCAGCCCGTATCGCCGCGAAAGCTCGGCATAAAAATCCTCTGCTTCACTCAAGAGTTCTTGATCGTGGTCCCAAATCATGTGGGCTGCAGGCAAATGATCATTCCAATCCAAGCGCAAAAAATGGTAGGTGTCAGCCAATACCTCGATAGGATTTTCGGCCCACACAAAGTGGTCGTTTTGAAATCTAAAAGCTCTGCGATTGAGGCTCAGCCAGCCCGACAGCAAATGCGGCGACATTAGCAGCAGTTTCAACGGCCGGGTAAACAGGCTCTCCTTTGCGGCAAGGACGCTTTTTAATGCAGGCTCGAGATCTGCCGACGCTTTCAGTTGCGCTTGACAGATAAGCCGCCACGCGATGTCCACATCAACTCGACCCGCCTCTTGAGCAAGCTCACCCACTGCAGTCAAATAAGGCACAACAAACTGGGTGGTCGGTCTTGCATTCACTGTTCGACCCAAGAACCAATGGACCAACCCGTAATGAAAAGCGAGGTTGGTCTGTAGATCCTTACCTCTGAGGCGCGCTGCTCTGAGTACTTCAGCCATGTGTTCGTAGGCTGCTTCACGGCTATCACCAACGGTAAGCAGGAGAGCAATATTGGAGTCATATGCCCCAGCTAAAGTGTAGTTCATGAACACATCGGTATCGGGATTGTGCAGGCTGATACCTTGATCGTCTCTTATTTCACCTTGAATCGGATCTGACCAAAATTCGACAACACCTCCCGCGCTGGGTTGAAGCGCGTCGTTAGTCGCATTCAAACGCGCCTCAAGGCTATCAGCCAGCCTAGGAATGCGCTCGGGCTTTGGTAACGTCGACCCATGCGCCGCCAGAAGTACCATTGTCTCCACCAACGAATCCACTACAAAGCTTTCATTGGCATTCTCAGGATTGCTAAACCGCAGTGCATAGCATAGCTCGGAGACTCGATGCTCCACCTGAATGCGCGTGTTCATCTCCATGAAGAAGTGCCGATCCCGATCGACGATGCATTCAAAGGTCGAAACAGAATCAAGACCCACCGCCTTTCCAAACCGGGCCGCCTCTTCTTCCATCGCATCGAGTGTTTTGATGTCTTGGGCGAGCACATCTGCCTGAGCGCTTTCAGTTGCCGCGCGGGCTCTCGCCTCTGCACCCTCGAGAGATTCTCGAGTCACCGACACCTCTAATAGTTTCTGCTCATGCATTTGCAGAGAGCAGTCTCGTCCACCCATGGTAATGCACCAGTCGCCATTTCCGATAACCTGTATTTCCTGGTGGCGGGTGGTTTCGATATTGAGTTCGACCAACACATTCTTGTTATCGCCCACGCCCGTGGCTTTTACTTCGTTGAGTATTTCTCTCACCAACTCAGGGGTTCTCGCGGCTTCACCGAGGGGGACGATCCGTTGACCCTTGCCGCCACCGCCCCCAATCGCCTTCAGTCTCACACGGTTTTGAGGGAAATCTTCCCCCATCTGCAATACTGCTTCTGTAAGTGTCTCGCTCAATTCATCGACGGTGTAAAGATCAAGGCCTTTGCGGTAACCCGCCACCAAAACACGCTCCGCCAGAGATTCGACATCGTCGTTCGGGTTTTCAGAAGCCGTGAGCTCCAGGCTATGTTTGCCCACCAGCGCCATCAAGGCGTCCTTATCAGGATACTTTTTGAGCAACGTCAGGGTAGTGCCGTTATCAATTCCCGGCGTAACCGAGACACCGGCGCGCAGTGCCGTGCGTTTCGCCTCATCCTTTAGGCCGGCCTGCCTGACGGTTCTGGAGCAAGGCCCGATGAAAGTGAGGCCTGCCCCCTCCATCGCCGCCACCATTTGTTCGTCTTCGGCCATGAATCCATAGCCCGCAAATATGGCGTTATAGCCGCAGTCACGGGCTATATTGATGATGTCCTGAATACGCTGTTCACGCTCTTCTTTTGTGGCGCCGCTATAGTCAGGCACTCTGTGAACCCGACTAGGGTCGGTGAGAGAGCGGAGCTCGGGAGCGAGTGCGCCTCGATAGACGATAGAGTCTTTCTCTGAGAGCAGAATGCCGAAACCGGTAATGCCCATCTCAGTAAAAACATCCATTGCCTCTTTTCTGATGGGTCCTCGACAGATAATCAGCGGCCTGAGATGCGCGCATCGAAACTGCTCTGACCATTCGGACAAACGCAGCTTTGCTCGCCTATCAGCGGAGATCAAAGGGTTATTGAGATATTGATCACTTCCCACTTGGGGCGTACTCCCGTCCGTTCTTCAGTGGAATTCACGCTGAACCGATTGCATCGGTCCGGGCTCATAATGTCGTAGGCAAAAAGCCAACTGGCGCGCGAGCACCCGACGAAGCTCAGAGGGCATTACAATTTCGGAAATAGATCCAAGGCTCAAGGCTTCCTCAGGATTCATAATTTCCCGCTCGTAACGCTGCACCAGAGCCGCTTCTTCTGCTTTGATCAAGGCATCAATCGACGATGACGCCTCGCTCAACGCCTCGCTATCGCCAGCCCCAGAGGCAGTGAGGTCGGAGATCGCCTTGGCAATCCGCTGCTCTCTACCGGCGCGAATTTTCTTTAATTCGTCCTTATAAACATACTCCACACCCGCAGGCCCCATCACCGCAACTCGCGTGGTCGGCAGGGCAACAACGAAATCGGCGCCAGTGGCGTAGTTGTTATAAGACGCGTATGCACCGCCAAATGCGTTTCGGACAAGAACCAGAAACCGCGGCGTGCGCAAGTCAACGATGGCGTCCAACATAGCGCGGCCTGCTTGAACAATACCGCGGTGTTCTTGTTCGCTACCGGGTAGGAATCCGGTGGTATCCTCAAGGAAGATCACGGGAATATTGTAGAGATTGCAAAAACGGATGAATCGCGCATTTTTATAGGCCGCATCGATATCGATTTGACCTGATGAGACTGCAGAATTATTGGCAACAAATCCCACTACATGGCCGGCCATTCGACCCAATGCGGTAATGGTATTCCGTGCTCTATCGGCTTGCGTCTCTAAAAAGTCCCCATGATCACACAGTTGCTGAATCATGATGCTGATGTCAAACGGTGTGTTGAATCCGGTGGGGGAGTTGAATGCTTTTTTCAGCAATATGTCGATATCGATAGTCTCTCGATCCACCGGGTCAGAGGTCTCCCGGTAAGGCGCAAGAGATGCGTTGGAATCGGGCAAATAGCGCAAAATTTCTCGCACTTTTCTCAGCGCTGCAACTTCGTCCTCTACAACAAAGTCGGTAACACCTGTTTGGCTATGCACCATGGGCCCGCCCAATTCATCAGGCGTAATGTCTTCGCCGAGCACGCTCTTTACCACCCCGGGACCGGTCAGACCGAAAAAAGTGTCCTTTGGTTGAATGAGAAAACTTCCTTGACGAGGCAAATAACTTCCCCCGCCCGCGTTAAAGCCAAACATGCACATGATACTGGGAACGATGCCACTGATTTTTCGCAATGCAGTAAAGGCATCCGCATACCCGTCTAGTCCTCCAACTCCCGCTGGGATATAAGCCCCTGCGGAGTCATTCAGACCGACCAAAGGGATACGACGCTTGGCCGCTAACTCAAACAGGCGAGCCAACTTCTCTCCATTGGTCGCGTCCATGGAACCGGCCCGCACAGTGAAGTCGTGCCCGTAAACTGCGACATCGCGTCCATCAACGGTTATGACCGCCGTAACGAGGGAGGCGCCGTCTAGGTTGGGGCCCCAATTTTGATAGAACACATGAGGGTCATCATCGGCTAGAAAGCGAATTCTTTCCCATACCGTCATTCGGCCCTTAAGATGCTGACGTTGGCGACTCGCCATGCCAGCAGATATATAAGGAAGCTCACGAAGCTCAAGCCCTCTTTCTAATGTGGCCTCATATCGCCCCACTCGACTTTGTCGCTCCTGCACGGCGGCAAAAGGATTAGTCAGAGACACGCCCTGCGCAGAAGAGCCGGCCTCTTTGGTACCATTTTTCATGGATTAGCTCTCAGATTGGAATCGACCCACGCAGTTCATGCGTCACTGCGTTCGCACACCTTGCACAACCTTGTCTGTGCACAAGGCAAGACATTACTTATCCTTATGCATCACTGTCAATTTTACCCTTACTTTAAATGGGGTTATTTATGCTGCCAAAAGGTCGCGTCACATCGCTCACATTTACCCGATCTCTCGTAACCTGGGCAGACCGCTTCGCCCATTTACCCGGCTTCGTCTATCTGGATAGCGGAACCACCACAAATGGTAGTGAACTCGAACTCATTACCGCACTACCTACAAAAACCTTTTCCGCGCAGGATTATTCGAACAATCTTACTAGCTGGATGACCGATATCGAGCAGTCGCTAGCCGTCTCGTATGGAACCGGCCCCGCTCTCGGAACCGCCGAACTTTTTAACGGCGGGCTGGTTGTTGGCAATCTGGACTACGACACACCGGCAGCCGACTTGGCGCGTTCGAGCCCGCAACGGTCTAAAGCTATTGCCGGGCTCTATCACTGGGTATTGGTGTCGGATACCAAAACCGGCACTTCTGAAGTGCTGTATCACCCGGACTGTCCTGTCGGGACCCGGCAACAGGTCGAGTCAATACTCAATAACGACGCCAACACGGCCAGAGAATCGTTTCGACTTCGCCAATCCTTTGCAGCGAGCATTACCAAACATGAGTACCGACGAGCCGTAGAGCGTATTCAAGAATACATTCTGGCCGGAGACTGCTATCAAGTGAATTTTGCTCAGCGCTTTCAAGCAGTATTCGAGGGTGATTGCTGGGAAGGTTACCGAGCCGCGAGAGAGAAGCTGGCGGGAGGCTTCTCGGGATTTATGAGAGTAGACAGCGACCGGACCATTCTATCGCTGTCACCCGAACGCTTTCTTCAAATAAGCGAGGGGAAAATCATCACGCAACCGATTAAAGGGACAGCACCCCGCCATATTGATGCGCAAAAAGATCTCGATCTGGCCCAAGCACTCGTCCACTCAGAAAAAGATCGCGCTGAAAACGTCATGATCACCGATCTACTGCGAAATGACCTGGGGCAATTTTGTCAGGCCGGTAGCGTCAAGGTTACTGAACTGTGTGCATTGCATAGCTTTGGTAACGTCCATCATCTGATCAGTACAGTGCAAGGCGCATTGAAACCTGATCTCAGCGCTGGACAGATCTTAATCGCCACCTCTCCCGGCGGCTCAATCACAGGAGCACCCAAAAAGCGCGCCGTAGAGATTATCAGCGAACTGGAGCCCTACCCAAGGGGCGCCTATTGCGGCTCCATATTTGTCATGGCTGGGGGAAACTGGATGCAAAGCAGTATCACAATCCGGACACTAGAAACCACGGACAATACGCTTTATTGCTGGGGTGGAGGCGGTATTACCGCGAGCTCCAACTGGGAGGCGGAATATCAGGAAACGCTAGACAAAGTCGGCCCCATCATGGCCGCTCTGGAGCACACGAGTCAGTGCTCTGGTAACTCAATACCCTCATAAAGTGCCACCCGCTCTGACAGCTTCGCCCGCGACAGAGCCTCTTCTACTAACTCACGACCGAGATGCGGAGCCAATTCATGAATGAAGTCGTGCATAAAACCTCGCAGGAAGCTGCCCTTACGAAACCCCAAACTGGTCACTGAACTCGGAAAGAGGTGCGAAGCATCAATTTTGACCAAATCACTATCCAGATGTTCGTCGTACGCCATACTAGCGATTACTCCAATCCCCAAGCCCAGCCTAACGTATGTCTTGATGACGTCAGCGTCCACTGCAGTGAAGACGAATCTGGGTGCCAATCCCCTGTCCTTGAACGCTTCATCGAGCTTCGAGCGACCGGTAAAACCCGTTGTGTACGTCACAATGGGATGATCAGCAATCGCCTCAAGGGAGCAGTGCTCTAGGCTCGCTAGAGGGTGATCTTTGGGCACCACGACACAGCGATTCCAGCGATAGCACGGCAGGGTTACCAGACTTGAAAATTGGTTTAGCGCTTCGGTGGCTATGACAAAGTCAACCTCTCCATCAGCGGCCATTTGCGCTACCTGAGGAGGCGTCCCTTGCTTCATTACCAGGGACACGTCGGGATATCTCGACATAAACTGCTGAATAATCTCTGGCAACACATACCGCGCCTGAGTGTGTGTGGTAGCTATTGAGAGGGTGCCAGCGGTCTCATCGGAAAACTCCTGAGCGACCCGCTTGATGGAGTCAGCTTTTCTTAGCATTTCACCCGCCAAGTCCAGAATTACCTCTCCCGCGGAAGTAATGTGAGTTAGGTGTTTGCCGCTGCGGGCAAAAATTTCCACCCCGAGCTCGTCTTCGAGAAGCCGTATCTGCTTGCTAATGCCCGGCTGTGAGGTAAATAGACTTTGCGCTGTGGCAGAGACGTTAAGGTCATGATGAGCGACCTCCCATATGTATCTCAGTTGCTGTAGCTTCATCCGACAATGCACTCTCGATGTTGACCACACCGCCCAAGACATTACTCCGATTTCACCTACCGGACCACCTTTAAGGAATAAAATTTAGTTTTTTTATGCGTTTTTAATCGTTGTTGGCAACGCCGTGCGGAACGTGGCCTGTGGGAACATGATCGCCTGCTGCCTTGCAGTGGGTCTGCTGATCATCAAAGAACACGTCCGCCCGATAAGCGCGTAAAAACTCCGTTTTACTCAACCCACCAAGAAAGATCGACTCGTCTATTCGTATCCCCCACGCTCTCAGCGTTCTGATAACACGCTCATGCGCCGGCGCCGAGCGCGCGGTGACTAATGCCGTTCTAATTGGCGGATTTTCTGCAGGTAATGCTTGCTGCAATTGCTGTAATGAGGCCAGGAAATTTTTAAAGGGCCCGCCCATCATCGGCTGCTTGCGCGCCGCATCCTCGTTTGCCGCAAATGCGTCAAGTCCCTGTGCCTTGAAAATGCGCTCTGACTCGTCGGAAAACAGCACCGCGTCCCCATCAAAAGCAAAGCGTAACTGCGGGTCATCGGAGTGACTCGCTACGCTCGAGACCAAAGTTGCGGCCGCCACACCATTATCCAAGGCGACACGCACATCGCTGCCCTCTGCAGACAAAAAGAGCTGGCACCCAAACGCCTTGATATAACGCCAAGGCGCTTCACCTCCACAGAAAGCGGCCCGGGAAATGCTTAAGCCATAGTGCTCTATCGAGTTAAAAACCCGTAATCCGGTATCCGCACTGTTTCTGGACAATAAAATGACATCGATACCCAAATGCCCCGGCAGATTGGCGTTGAGAGCCAATAACTTTTGCACCATAGGGAACGCCTGGCCAGGGGTAAGCACTTCTTCTTCCTTCTCAATTTGATAGTCAGAATAAGCCTGCAGCCCCTGCTGTTCATAAATTCGGTGCGCTTCATCCAGATCAAATAGCGCTCGCGAGGATATTGCTATGACCAAACGCTGAGCTGATAGGTCCGACATGAAAAATCAGACGACCGACTGATCTGTCTTGCTGCGCGCAAAATAGTCCCTAGACAACGCGAACACAACGGGCGATAACAGCAGCAGTGCAATAAGATTCGGAATTGCCATGAAGGCGTTAAGTGTGTCAGCAATGAGCCAGATCAGGCCCAAATCTGTGCCCGCACCAATAGGGATGGCCAACACCCACAAAACACGAAAGGGTAGGATTGCCCTAGTGCCGAACAAGTAAACAACGCACCGCTCTCCATAGAATGACCAGCCGATCATAGTAGTGGTGGCGAACAACACCACGCCTAATGTCACCACGAGTTCGCCACCCGGTATCGCACTGCCGAAAGCCATTGCGGTAAGGCTTGCGCCGGAAATTCCCGATTCCAATACGCCGGTCAACATAATGACTAAGCCAGTCATTGTGCACACCACCAGTGTATCGATAAACGTGCCCAGCATTGCGATCAATCCCTGCTCCACCGGTTCGTTGGTCTGAGCTGCTGCATGAGCGATCGGAGCGCTGCCAAGTCCGGCCTCGTTTGAGAAGATACCGCGCGCCACACCGAATCGAATCGCAGCCCATACCGTAGCGCCCGCGAATCCACCTGCCGCGGAGGCGCCAGTAAAAGCGGTACTCACAATGGTGGATAGGGCGGACGGGATCATTTCCCAATGTAAAATAAGTACGACACTGCTCATCGCTATATAGGCAACGGCCATCGTCGGCACTATCGCGCTTGCGGTCGCAGCGATGCGTTTTATTCCTCCGAGAATAACAGCCCCAACTAGCAGCATCAGTAGTGCTCCGGTCAATAGCCAGGGTATCTGGAATTGGTCGGCCAATACCTGCGCCACTGAATTCGACTGTACGGTATTGGCCAAGCCAAAGCCGGCCATGCTCCCAAACAGAGCGAAAGCACTTCCGAGGATCGCGAAGCGCGGGCCCAAACCATTTTTGATGTAGTACATCGGTCCGCCACTGTACCCCCCCTGATCATCCTGCTCCCTGAAACGAACCGCCAATACCGCCTCGGCATATTTCATTGCCATGCCAAAAAGCGCAGTCAGCCACATCCAAAAGAGCGCGCCGGGCCCGCCAAGCGTCATCGCCGTAGCAACACCGGCAATGTTACCCGTGCCGATAGTGGCACTCAGCGAAGTCATCAGCGCGCGAAACGGGGGTATATCACCCTCGCCGCGACCACTCCTTCCAGAGGCCAGCATACGAAACGCCAATCCCAGTCTAATCCAGGTGAGGAAGCCCAGACCTGCGGTGAGAAAAACACCTGTGCCTAGCAGTAAAACCTGCATCGGCACACCCCACGCCCAAGCGTTAATTTCTGTGATGATTGCTTGCACTTTCGATCCTCTCTGTGTCGATCTCAGCCGCAGGTGTGTGCGTTCCAAATGACCCTGCACCATTCATGCCCGCTGACAGACAAGAAAAATGACTCGGCAGGAGTATGACGCAGCCCTAAATCCACGGACCACCAGTCGATAATGCCGCTATTCACAATGTATCAGTTGGCCGCCTGAATAAGCGAATGTTCATGGGCAAACAGCCCAAATATACCCCCGGTGTGAACAAAAATAATGTCGTCCACCTGATCAAAGTAGCCCTCTCGAACATCCTTGAGTAAGCCGCAAAAGGCCTTGCCGGTATAGACGGGATCCAGGACCACGCCCTCGAGACGTGCCAACTCGACAATCAGCTGATAAACCTCCGGGGTGGCAACGCCGTAGGCGGGCCCCGCACTGTGGTCACGAGTAACCGGCGCTAACGCCAGTGCCGGCAACTGACTCCAGCGGCGCTCAGCGGCGGCCCAATCTGCGGCGACCTTTGAGTTAAACCACTGCGCGTCGTCGCAGACCGCATAGCCCACTACGGATAGAGGCAGAGCGCAGAGCGCCACACCCGCTGTGAGGCCAGTTTGAGTGCCGGCAGACCCTGTTGCGAGTACGACTGTTGCTTTATCAATGTTGTGGGCTGCAATGTCGCCCCCAAGTTCCTCGGCTGCGGCAATATAGCCCCATAAGCCCAAGCTATCGCTACCCCCAGTAGGAATCATCAGCGCAGGCTCACCAGAATCTCGATAGGCCTGCTCGAGCCGCCGGTAGGCTGACTGCAACGCCTTCCCCCAGCCTTTGGCAGGCAGCACCTCGTGCGTCGCACCGGCGATTTGATCGAGTAGAAAGTTACCCGTATTGAGCTGATCTGGGCCGTCAGAACGCAATACCAGATGGCACCTCAACCCAAGCTGAGCGGCCACTAGCGCCGTCGCGCGGCAGTGATTGCTCTGCATGCCGCCACAAGTGACCAGGGTACGAAATCCGTGGTTTATGGCGTGTGCTGCAATAAACTCCAGCTTTCTAACCTTATTCCCAGTCAGTACCGAACCGGTGAGGTCATCTCGCTTAATCCACAATCTCTTGCCATTACCCCATCGCTCAGAGGCGCGGGCTAGGCAGTGGAATGGCGTGGGAGTCTGAGCAAGACTCAGCCGCGGAGGGTACTCAGGCGGATTCGACACCGACAGACTTCAATGTGCCCTTGGGCAGCACAGAGGTAACGTGAATCTTCTGAAACTTGAGCTCCACATTGCTGCCAACTGTTAGCACCAAATAATTGTCGTCGAGCCCACTGATTTTGCCTAGCATCCCCGAGGACAATGCGACTTCATCGCCCTTCTTGAGGGATCCAACCATCTCTGCATGCTCTTTTTGCCGCTTGCGTTGGGGCCGGATGGTCGTGAAGTACATAAACACCAAAATACCCACCATCATCAGGGGCAAGAACAGACCTCCCCCCTGCGGTTGCTGGGCAGCGGCCTGTGCGTATGCCTCGGGAATTAGCATGTCATTATCTCCTCGTCGCAGCGCGACACTCTAAATGTTGTCTGGACCCACAACAATACTTAGCAAGGCACATGAAGCAATTTTGATTCGCCAGACCAGTCACGGCGCAGAAGAACGCCGCCAAGAACCCCATGAATTATGCGACTACAACTGAAAATCGATAGTCAGCGGCGCATGATCAGAGAATCGCTCGTCTCGATAGATCGATTGACGCAACCCCGTCCCTGACAAACCCGGAGTGACCAACATGTAATCAAGCCGCCAACCTACATTATTATTCCAGGCCTGCCCCCTATTCGACCACCATGTGTAAAGGTCAGGTTCCTGCGTTATCTCACGAAAAATATCGACCCACTTCAGGTCGCTGTAAATGCGGTCCAGCCAGGCACGTTCATGCGGCATGAAACCGGAATTCTTTCGATTGGCTCGCCAGTTTTTTAAATCAATATTTTGGTGGCAGGTGTTCCAATCGGCACAAATAATAAACTCGCGACGCTTGCGCCGCAGCGCAGCAAGATGCTCGTAAAAGGGACCCATGAAACCGTCTTTTCGCGCCTGCGCCTTTTCGGATGCGGAACCCGACGGAACGTAAAGTGAAATGACACTGAGACCGGGAAAATCGACCTGAAGATAACGGCCCTCACTATCGACGATCTCCCAATCCAAACGAGAAACCACTCGTTGCGGCTTTTCCTTCGCAAAGATCGCGGTTCCGGAATACCCCGGACGTTCCGCTTCATTGTAAAAGCAGTGGTATCCCTCGGGGTAGAATACAGAGTCCGTTAGCTGCACCTCTTTTGCTTTGATTTCCTGAATGCAGACGACATCGGCAGACTGCTGGCTCAGCCAATCAAAAAAGCCTTTGCGCGCTGCGGCACGGATGCCATTGGTATTGCAGGTAATAACGCGATACATCGGGATACTGACCCTCGTTATGTTTTGATGGGCTCGGAATTTACAATATCATGGTCATTCGACGCAGCAGCGTCGAACCGTAACAACCGAGCGCCGCACAAGTGAAGCGCTAACAATCCGGCTAGACGTCAATTTGCTGCGTCATTATGCCGTGAGATCTCTTAACGTCGAATAATTTTGCGTGTTCCGATTATTGTTAATCGCGATCTCTTCCGCTGCTAGGACGCCATCACATCGTCAAGGCGCGTGCGTGTAATCGCTCAAACCTTTTTTGTCGAACGGAGCCGGACGGCAATAACCCGCGCATCTCGCGATATGCAATATATTGCATTTTCAGATAAAGATTCGAGAAATAATCGGCCTTACAAATTACAAAATCAGGTTATATATTTGTTTTTAATAATTTTATTTAATTTATTTGGGCTCCTCGCCGCTGTTGACATTGCTTGCAAATTGCGACACACTGGCTCGCAGCTAGGATGGCAAGCGCGTTACAGGGGGGCCACGGAAGGCCCCACGACTCTGACCTGAAACGCACCTCTCGGGGCAAAGATTGCCCCTTTTTTCTAAAGTAAAGCGCGCGATGTCATCACCGGGGGGATCTTCCTCGCGAGGTCCTCCCCTATCCTATCGTTGGCCCAATGTCACAAAACGTACAACGGCTCAGATGCCGCAACGATCAGCTGAGGAAAAAAACACGAATGAATGGGGTGGCTGACGGGTCTTGAACCCGCTACCTCCGGAGTCACAATCCGGTGCTCTACCTGGTGAGCTACAGCCACCATCAGATCAGGTGCAGGCTTCCACCTGACATTTAACCCAAGGGCGAATTCAATCCCCTCTAGGTGTCGCCAACGAGGAAATTATGGTCGGGGTGGAGGGATTCGAACCCCCGACATCCTGCTCCCAAAGCAGGCGCGCTACCAGACTGCGCTACACCCCGAAAGCGCGGACTTCACCCACGCGCGGCGCGCAGTTTACCGACATTGCGAATATTGGGCAATGCCGCAGAAAAACACTTCCTTCGGCAACGAGACTCTGCAAGAATCCCCGACTTTTTGAAGAGGAACATCCCTCATGCCGGCACTCATCCTGGATGGAAAAGAGGTTTCACAGCGCTCAGAATCAGAGCTATCCGAGCGGGTCGCCGCCCTGAAAGTAAAGTCAGATGGCAGAACACCTGTATTGGCCACCATCTTGGTAGGTGCCGACCCCGCCTCGGCTACCTACGTCAAAATGAAAGGCAATGCGTGCCGCAGAGTTGGCATGGAATCTCTGGCCATTGAACTTCCTGCGACGACTCGCACCAATGACCTTCTGCGAGAGATTGAGCAACTGAATCAAAACCCAGACGTGCATGGCATTCTGCTCCAACACCCTGTTCCCGCGCATATCGATGAGCGCGCGTGCTTCGACATGATCGCCCTGGAAAAAGACGTCGACGGTGTAACCTGTCTTGGCTTTGGCCGCATGGCAATGGGCGAGCCAGCCTACGGCTGTGCGACACCTCAAGGCATTATGCGGTTGCTCAAGCATTACGAATTAGAATTGGAGGGACTTCATGCCGTCGTGGTCGGTCGAAGCCCTATATTGGGCAAACCAATGGCCATGATGCTACTTGAAGCCAATGCCACAGTGACCATTTGCCACTCTCGAACTAGAGGACTGGATAATTTGATCCGCCAAGCCGATGTGGTCGTGGGTGCAGTGGGCAGACCTGAATTTATTCGCGCTGAGTGGATCAAGGAAGGAGCGATCGTGGTGGACGCAGGCTACCACCCCGGTGGCGTCGGCGATATCGAACTCACGGCGCTGGGTGAGCGCGCCCGTGCACTGACGCCCGTGCCCGGCGGCGTAGGCCCCATGACCATCAATACGCTGATACAGCAGACGGTGGAATCAGGCGAAAAAGCGCTCGCTTAGGGTAAAAGGAGTCGCATAAGCGGCTAGTGACGACGGCGCCAGACGGTTCCCTCTGGCCCATCTTCCAAGAGCACTCCCTGATCAATGAGTTGTTCTCGTATCTCATCCGCGCGGACAAAGTCCCGATCCTGCCGCGCCCTGAGTCGCTCCTTAATAAGACTTTCTATTTTCTCGGCACTCGGCAGCGCCGGACCAGACGCTATCGCCTCAGTGAACCAGGTCTCAGGGTCCGACTCGAGTATTCCCAGCAGCCGCCCCCCAGCCAACAACTCGGCTTTGGCTGATGATGCCTCATCGGGATTCTTCGCCTTGTTAAGCCTACTCGCTGCCAAGTGCAAATTTGCAATGGCTTCGGGAGTATTAATGTCATCCAACAAAGCTTTAAAAACACTGGTGTCCTCAGCCAAAACGGTGTCGTGGGCGCAATCCTTATGCTTTCGCAAGGCGGCGTAAAAAGTATCCAGCTGTGTGCGGGCCGCGTCGAGACCACCAGCCGAAAAGTCAAGCGGGGAACGATAGTGAGCTGACAGTAGAGAAAAGCGTATCACCTCGCCAGAATGACGCTTCAGTAGCTCTCGCACTGTACGGACGTTACCGAGAGACTTGGACATCTTTTCGCCTTCCATATCGACATAGGCGTTGTGAAGCCAGTATTTAACAAAGTTACCGCCGTAGCCGCAGCAACTTTGGGCTCGCTCATTTTCATGATGAGGAAAGATGAGGTCTCGCCCGCCCCCATGAATATCAATAGCATCACCCAGGTGGGCATGGATCATGGCGGAGCATTCAAGGTGCCAGCCTGGCCTACCCCTTCCCCATGGGCTCTCCCAGCCTGGCTCTGCGTCAGTGGATGGCTTCCATAACACAAAATCGCCAGGATGCCGCTTGTAGTCGGCGACCTCCACTCTTGCCCCGGCCAACATATCCTCAAGCTTTCTGCCGCTCAGTGCGCCGTAACCTTGCATCGACTGAACAGAAAACAAAACATGATGGTCAGACACGTAGGCGCTATTTTTGGTAAGCAGGCGCTCTATCAGCGCAATCATCTCGGCAAGATGTTCTGTGGCCAACGGCTCAATAGTTGGGGTTAACGCATTGAGTGCACCCATATCCTCGCGGTATTTGTGCGTGAACTCCCGCGTGATCACATCTATCGAAGAGCCTCTCTCGGCAGCCGCTTGAATGATCTTGTCATCGATATCGGTAATGTTGCGGACGTACATAACTTTGGGGTAGAGCGCGTCAAGAAGCCGGAATAGACAGTCAAAAACCACGACGGGCCTCGCGTTGCCAATGTGCGCCAAGTTATAGACGGTAGGGCCGCACACATACATCGTGATACACGCAGGATCATTCGGGACGAAGCACTCTTTGGTCCGAGTGAGCGTATTGTAGAGCTGCAACTCAGACATTTTTGTCAGACCAAGTGTCTCGAAGCCCGATGACTAAATTGAACACCGGTTTTTCGGAGACATGATCAAACCGGTCAGCCACAAAATAACCCTCTCGCTCAAACTGAAAAACAGCCTCGGGGTTAGCGTCACGAAGGGCAGGCTCAACCATTACATCGTCTAATATCGTGAGACTGTGGGGATTAATGACATCAAGAAGATTCTCGGATCGCCCGGGTTCTGGGGTACAAAATAGTCGATCGTATCGCCGCACCACCGCAGGGATTGCTGTCGAGGCACATACCCAATGAATGACCCCCTTCGGTTTAATGCCGTCCTCCGGGTCAAGCCCTGCTTCCTGTGTCACGCACCTTGCATAAATCGTCGTAACGTTGCCATTTTCATCTTTGTCGCAAGACTCCGCTTCGATCACCACAGACCCCCGTAACCGAACACGCTTGCCTAGAACCAGTCGCTTGAAATGCTTATTGGCCTGCTCTCGGAAATCGTCTCTATCAATGAGCAGCCCCGAATTCATAGTGAGTTCTCGGTGACCAAAACTCGAGTCAGATGGATGGTTTTGAACAGATAATTGCAAAGGAACTAACAAATTAGTCAGCTCCACTCTCACGGGTGACATTACGCACATCGCACGCGGAGCAAATTTATTGAGGCGGTCTCTCACCGCGCTCTCCAGCATCGCGACGTCAACAAGGCTATCGGAGCGCGAAGTGCCAACTTCCTCGCAAAAATGTCGGATGGCCTCTGCCGGATACCCACGGCGTCTCAGCCCTGCGATGGTGGGCATTCTAGGGTCGTCCCATCCAGAAACGATACCTTCATCAACGAGCTGCTTTAATTTGCGCTTACTAGTGACCGTGTAGCTGGTATTTAAACGAGCAAACTCAATCTGTCGAGGGGCGTGAGGGACAGGTAAATGCTTGATAAACCAATCATAAAGCGGCCGGTGATCTTCGAACTCTAGAGTGCAAATCGAATGTGTAACGCCCTCAACAGCGTCGCCCTGGCCATGCGCAAAATCATAAGTTGGGTAAATGGGCCATTGATCACCTGTCTGATGATGCGTCGCGTGACGAATGCGATACAAAATCGGATCGCGTAAGTTGATGTTAGGCGACGCCATGTCGATCTTCGCCCTCAATACTCTCTCGCCATCTGCATACTCGCCTGCTCGCATGCGACAAAAGAGGGACCGGTTCTCCTCTGCGCTACGATCACGATAGGGGCTGTTTTTCCCCGGTTCGGTCAGAGTGCCACGATACTCCCGCGCCTCTTCTGGCGACAAATCGCAAACATAAGCCATTCCCTTTTCAATGAGGTAAAGCGCCCACTCGTAGAATTGCTCAAAGTAGTCGGATGCATGCCGGACCTCCCCCGACCACTCGAAACCGAGCCAACGCACATCCTCCTGAATCGAATCAATAAACTCCTGGCTCTCCTTTTCAGGATTAGTATCATCAAAGCGAAGGTGGCAACGGCCACCAAACTGCTCCGCAAGACCAAAATTCACGGAAATAGATTTCGCGTGGCCAATATGCAAAAAGCCATTTGGCTCTGGGGGAAATCGGGTCACTAACTCACTGACTTGCCCCTTAGCTAAATCATTTTCAATCTGAGTGCGTAAAAAATTGCTGCGCAGTTCCGCGGACATGCTGAACCCTGAATCGCGATCGGAGAGCGCGCTACTATAACAACTGGATGTCTCGCGTGGCAGATCGGTGTGTTTAGTAACATCAAAAAATTCGGGATCGTCACAGGTCGCCGAGTCTAGTACGATGCGCGCTTTCCCCAATGGCCACTCGAGGTTTCTATGCCAGCAGTACAAGTATTGATGACGACCACCGTCGGACCGATCACGCTCGAGCTTGATGCGGATAACGCTCCCAAAACCGTTGATAATTTTCTTTCCTATGTGGCCGACGGCTCCTACGATGAGACCATATTTCATCGCGTTATCGACAATTTCATGATTCAAGGTGGCGGCTTCAGCGCTGATATGGAGCAAAAAGAAACCAATGCGCCTATTGAAAACGAAGCGAATAATGGCTTGAAAAACAATCGCGGCACTATCGCCATGGCGAGAACACAGGACCCGCACTCAGCCACCGCACAGTTTTTTATCAATGTGCAAGATAATGATTTCCTCAATCACACCGGAGAAAATATCCAGGGATGGGGTTATGCCGTGTTCGGTAAAGTAACCGATGGCGAGGATGTTCTGGACAAAATCCGCTGCGTTCAGACGGGTGGCCAAGCAGGCCATCAGGACGTACCGGTTGAGCCCATCATTATCGAGAGCATCACGCTCATCAGCGAATAGGCAGCTGCTCAAGTGCATAGGCTCTTCATCAGCGATCTTCATCTGAGTGAAGAGACGCCTAAAGTTGAGGCCGCCCTGGCAAATCTACTCTTGGATAACCCTCTCCCCGACTCACTCGTGATCCTGGGCGACTTTTTTGAGGCCTGGGTTGGAGATGATGACAATGCACCGCTGGCCAATCGCCTTCGGGAACTGCTTTATAAGACGTCGCAGCGCGGCTGCGAAATTTCAATTGCCAGAGGTAATCGAGATTTTATGCTGGGACAGCGGTTCGCCGATGACGTGGGGGCGTCACTGCTCGATGATGAAACACTGATTGAGATCGCAAAAAAGCCAGCGGTTGTGCTTCATGGCGATACCCTTTGCACTGACGACACGGATTACCAACAGTTCAGGACCATGGTTCACGAGGCCGATTGGCAGGCGGAAATGATGAACAAAGGGCTGGACGAGCGGCGAGAGCTCGCCCAGCAGTTGCGTGCACTGAGCATTGATGCCGCCAGCAATAAGCCAGAGGACATCATGGACGTAAACTCGGAAGCGGTCAGCGCCTTGATGGCCAGCGTAGGTGTATCAATAATGATTCACGGCCATACCCACCGACCAGCCAGGCATTTACTGCCCCTGGGGGAACGTATTGTGCTGGGAGACTGGAGTGAGACCAGCGGCTGGCTTCTCAGAGAGCGGGGAGACTCACTGACGCTGGAGCAATTTATAATCCATTAGTGAATCGCACTCGGGGGACCGCTGTGAAACCGAAACTCTGTATCTGCGCCTTCGATCAAAGGCACCTCCAGACTCCTAAAGTGATCGAGCCTACGGGATACCTCTCTCGCGTCACAGTAGTTTTCAGCCAACTGTAAGTAGTCCTTGAAATGTCGCGCCTCACTTTGCAGCAACTTACTGTAAAAGGCGCCTAACGACGGGGCCAGCTCGGGTGCCAGCCTCGCAAAGCGCTCACAGGATCTCGCCTCAATGAGCGCGCCGACTAGCAAAACGTCTACCAACCGGGCTGGCTCATTCTTTCGAATACCTGCATGCAATCCCTGAGCGTAGCGAGACGCGCTTAGCGTTTGATACTCAAAACCTCTCTTCCCAAGTATTTCGAGTACCTGCTCGAAATGCCGCAGCTCCTCTCGAGCCAGTCGAGACATTTTATTGAGCAGCGAGATATGAGTGCCATAGCGGTGCATCAAACTAAAGGCCGTTGATGCCGCTTTCTTCTCGCAGTTCGCATGATCGGTCAGCAATAAGCATTCCCTCTCGGGAGATAGCGCCGCCTCGATCCATGCATCAGGGGTTCGACAAGGCAAAAATGCCTCGATTCGTTGCAAGTCCGCTTTCAAGGTCACCCGATCAGCTCCGATCGAGAACCGTCAACGAAAAGATCGCTGGTAGCCATATACCGATCATAGTGTGCGGCCGACAGGAGCCAAAATTCCTCATCGACTTCATTTCTGATAACGGAGAGCGTCTTGCCTCGGTGCGGGGGAAGAATCTCGAAGCCATATTGCTCAGGTGAAGCAATTTGATTCGCTCCTGCTTTGAGCATGGCAAACACATGACAATATGGATCATGTTGGGCCTGGATTCGGATTTGCTGTACGTCTAACTGCCACTTCAATAAAGGCAGATCGATAATCCGTAACTTATTCGCCACGCATTGCGCCAAGAACCCATCCAGCCGCCGATCGATCGCCTGCTTTTGCTCGTGAGAATATCCATTCCAGTCGATAACTTCATGCGCAAAACGCTTGCAGCCGCGACAAACAACGTCACCTACCCCGGTGGAACAGACACCGATGCAAGGCGTTCTTATCGGAGCAAAGTGGGACACGCAGCCTCCAAAAACGGCTAGTTTAGCAGTTTGTGCGGGCAATCTTTGTGGATTTTCGGGTAAGTCAATGTACTCGCATGGGTTGAATGAATAAGGGTTATTTAGCCCCTCGGTAACGTTTCTGCCAAATGCCGAGGTATAATGCGCCGCGAAATTTCGACACCTCCCATTACCGCTCCGTATAAGGATGGATCTATGCTTGATGCCTATCGACAACACGTCTCCGAACGCGCGGCACTGGGCATTCCCCCAAAACCCTTGTCACCGGCTCAGGTAAAGGAACTCATCGAATTTTTAAAGTCACCTCCCGAAGGAGAAAGTGGCTTTTTGTTGGAATTAATCACTGAGCGGGTGCCACCGGGGGTTGATGAGGCCGCCTACGTCAAAGCCGGCTTCCTATCAGCTATCGCCAAAGGCGAGAGTGAATGCCCAGTGATTGATCGGATTACGGCAATTCAACTATTGGGTGATATGCACGGCGGGTACAACATTGGCACCCTGATCACGCTGATCGATGATGATGAGCTTGGGGAATATGCCGCTAGCCAATTGAAACAAACGCTACTGGTGTTTGATGCTTTTCATGACGTCGTTGAGCTGGCCAGAAAGGGCTCCAACAATGCGCAGTCGGTGCTGCAGAGTTGGGCCGATGGTGAATGGTTTACCAAAAGAGCGACCGTCCCAGAATCGCTGAAAATGGTGGTGTTTAAAGTGACCGGGGAGACGAACACCGATGACCTCTCACCCGCTCCCGATGCTTGGTCGCGTCCCGACATACCGCTACATGCGCTGGCGATGTTCAAAATGCCCCGAGAGGGAATCGAACCCAATGAGCCCGGAGTAACGGGTCCGTTAGAGCAAATAGAAGCGGTTAAAGCCAGCGGCCTACCCGTTGCATTTGTTGGGGACGTTGTGGGGACTGGATCTTCTCGCAAATCGGCTACTAACTCAGTGCTATGGTATTTCGGGGAAGATACGCCAGGGATACCTAATAAACGTGCCGGAGGCGTCTGCATAGGCGGCAAGGTCGCTCCCATCTTTTACAACACCATGGAAGACGCCGGTGCACTGGTTTTTGAAGCACCCGTAGACCGGCTACAAATGGGCGATATTATAGAGATACAACCCTATGAAGGTCGCATTTTATCGGCATCCGGGGAGACTTTGTCAGAATTTGAACTTCGTTCCGAAGTGCTGCTCGATGAGGTGCGCGCAGGTGGTCGCATTAATCTCATCATTGGACGCGGACTCACCGCGAAGGCGCGCGAGGCACTAGGACTCGAGGAAAGCACCTTGTTCCGTGCGCCAGATCAACCTGAAGCATCCGACAAAGGCTTTACCCTCGCACAAAAAATGGTCGGGCGTGCTTGCGGTGTAGAGGGCATTCGCCCTGGCACCTATTGTGAACCGCGAATGGCAACCGTAGGCTCTCAAGACACAACCGGACCCATGACACGCGACGAGCTACAAGATCTTGCATGCCTCGGATTCTCTGCCGACTTGACGATGCAGTCTTTCTGTCACACCGCCGCCTACCCGAAGCCCGTCGATATCGACACCCAACACACACTTCCCGACTTCATTATGACCAGAGGGGGCGTCTCGTTGCGTCCAGGGGATGGCATTATCCACAGCTGGCTCAACAGAATGCTCCTGCCTGATACGGTGGGTACTGGGGGAGATTCTCATACCCGTTTCCCTATTGGCATATCTTTTCCGGCGGGATCGGGTCTGGTTGCCTTTGCGGCAGCGACAGGAGTCATGCCACTCGACATGCCCGAATCGGTACTCGTACGTTTTAGCGGAAACATGCAGCCCGGCGTTACATTGAGGGACTTGGTCCACGCCATTCCTTATTACGCTATTCAAGCGGGACTCCTGACCGTAGAGAAAAAAGGCAAGAAAAACATATTCTCAGGGCGAGTCCTTGAGATAGAGGGGCT
>Ga0209374_1000348_pt1 | contig 52806 bp, 39 predicted proteins | sample SaaInlLV_DNA_10m_FD_184683 | JGI IMG/M metagenome (GOLD analysis project Ga0209374, IMG submission 184683) | Marine microbial communities from expanding oxygen minimum zones in the Saanich Inlet - SI075_LV_DNA_10m (SPAdes) (version 2) | ecosystem: Environmental > Aquatic > Marine > Unclassified ... | reverse complement strand
AACGCCCCAAATCCAAGAAATTGCACTTTTTAAAACCACCAAAAATACAATTGCAAATAGTAATAGGGTAGCTACTTCGTTCCAGATCCTCAACCTAAAAGAATTGTATTTAACAATTCCCTTTTGTTGTTGCTGGTAAATTTTTTGGCATATAGCATGATAAAGGTAAAGGGCAAAAACAAAAGATAATTTAACCAACATCCAGGGCTCTGATAAGTAATAAGGATTTAAATACAACATCCAAAATGCAAATAAACTCGCTAGAATTGCCGATGGCCAGGTAATAATATACCACAAGCGCTTGCTCATAATTTTATATTGAGTTTGCAAAATTGACTTTGAAGGTTCCTCTTTATTTTCAGCTTCCGCATAATATATAAAGAGCCTAACACTATAGAACAGGCCTGCAAACCAAGTAATAACAAAAATTATATGTAAAGCCTTTAAATATAAAATATGCATTTTATTGTTTTATCTATTTAATTCAGAAACAGAATTGTTGTTATGTTTCCATTTATTAATCCAACTTACCATTACCTCTACCCAATCGTCATTATCGTTCATACATGGAATGTGCTTATAGGCTGTACCTCCAGCTTCTAAAAAATCTTCTTTTCCTTCCATAGCAATTTCCTCTAGTGTTTCCAGACAGTCCGAAACAAAAGCAGGAGTAACCACTGCGATTTTCTTTTTCCCTTCGTTTGGAAATTTTTCTAGTTCAAAATCGGTATAAGGTTTTAACCAAGGATCTTTTAGTAACCTGGATTGAAAAGAATTACTATACGAACCTTCTTGGAGCCCTAAACTTTTAACGATAGCTTTAGTTGTTTCAAAACACTGGTGCCGGTAGCAAGTATGATGTGCCACTGAATTACGCTCACAACAACTGCCATCTAATTTACAATGATTTTTGGTAGGATCTGACTTTTTAATATGTCGCTCAGGAATACCGTGATAAGAAAACAATACATGATCGTAATCAAAACCCTCTAAATGGTTTTTAATATTAGCACTCATTACCTTAATATAGTCGGGTTGATTGTAAAAAGTAGGTAAAATGTCCATCGTCACATTTGGATAGTGTTCTGCAACTATTTGTTCTGCTTTTACAGTCACTGTTTCATAGGAAGACATGGCATAATGTGGGTAAAGCGGAACTAATAAAATTTCATCTACACCCTGATCGGTTAACGCTTTAAAGCCTTTTTCCATACTCATACTGCCATAGCGCATTGCAAGCTCAATAGGTAGTGACGATTTTGAGCTAACTTTCTTTGAAAAACGTTCAGAAATAACCACCAATGGAGATCCTTCTTTCCACCAAATTTTTTTATATGCTGCTCCTGATTTTTTAGGTCTCACTTGTAAAATAATTCCTTTTATAAGTAAAAAGCGTTTCCAATAAGCGATATCGATAACTCGCTCGTCCATTAAAAATTCGCCTAAGTAGCGCTTAACGTCTTTTGTTTCAGTTGAATCTGGTGATCCTAAATTGATAAGTAAAACTCCTTTCATATTATGATATTGAGTATTGTTTTGGGGTGATTCCGTATTTCTTTTTAAAGGCTGCAATAAAATGACTTGAGGTGCTATATCCTAATTTTGAGGCAATTTCATTGACATTAAATTGTTGTTCTATAAGTAATGTTTTAGCAAGTTCCATTTTATAATTTAATAAAAAAGTAAAAACAGGCGAGCCATAGTATTCTTTAAAACCACTCTTTAATTTTTTTATATTTAAACCCACCTGCTTTGCTAATTCTTGTAATCCAGGAGGATTGTTCATTTCATCAATAATAATTTCTTTTGCTTGTTTAATTTTACCGACGGTATCCCCGTTTGGCACGTAGGGGCAATTTGCATTGGTTGCATCGGTTGTTGTATTAAAATAATGACTTAATAATTCGTATACTTTGCCTTTTAAATAGATAGGTCGTAATGAATCCGTAATTCTAAATGATATAAGTTGTTTCAAGATCATTTGTTCAGAGACTTCAATCAATTTGGGTTCAATAATTGGTTGTCCGTTCTTATAATTTTTAAAATTAAATAGCACATTTTCTTTTCCGGAAAACAAACTATGGAAAAAATTCAATGAAATTAATACCACGTTTAATTGCGACTGGGGTGGCAAGGTGTATAGTATGTTCATGGACTCATCTTTATAATGTACCATACTTGAATCGTTCTCCTTAAGGGTAATGGCGCAGTGTTCCATATTAAAGGCTATTTTAACCTCATTTTCGGTACAAAAAAATAATTGAATGTAATTGTTGGTCAATTTTGTTTGAAAATTATCTACATGATCCGTTAAATTATTGAAATAGAGGACCTTAAACGCATCTTTTTCTTCAACGAGCACATGAGCACTTTTGTCGATATTTTTATATTTTTCCATTTAATTTTTTAACGATAACATATAGGTTTCATTCATTAATTATTTGCAAAATTACAATAAAATAAATCAGCAATATAAAAATATTTGTTAAGAAAAGAGGTCATTGATCACCATCTGAAACCGTTAAGTTTTATGATAGTTTTAAGAAAAAACCATTCCTTCCGTTTTATTTAGAATTACTCTAAATTACACCTTGTAACTTCTTACGATAAATTTAGTCCTTGTATCGATATTTTTCACTTAAATGATTCGGTACTTTTGTCGACACTTATAAATATTCTATAAATGAGTTTAAACGAATCACCTCAAAAACTTTATAATGTTGGCTTAAATTACAAAAAAGCTGATATTAATGTTAGAGGCGCTTTTAGTATCACCAAAGAAAATCAAGTCTTATTATTAAAAGAAGCTAAAGAAAACGGTTGTGAAGGTTTATTTGTAGTTTCTACGTGTAATCGAACTGAAATCACTGGGTTTGCTGAGCATCCATTTGAACTCATCAGCCTTTTAGTTAAGTACTCTAAAGGAAAAGTGGAAGATTTTATCCATGTTTCCAACGTCTATAAAAATAAAGCAGCAGTTAATCATCTCTTTAATATCGGTGTGGGCTTAGAAAGTCAAATCTTGGGTGATTACGAAATAGTTAGTCAGCTAAAAAATTCATTTAACCAATCTAAAAAGCTTGGAACGACCAATGCCTATTTAGAGCGATTGATCAACCTTGTGTTACAAGCAAGTAAAGAGGTAAAAAATAAAACTAAGCTTAGTTCTGGAACCACTTCGGTTTCGTATGCAGCAGTCCAATATATTATGGATACTATTCCAGAGTACAACAATAAAAAAATATTAAATTTTGGACTAGGTGATATTGGTAAAAATACGTGTAAAAACATTTTACACTATACCAAAATAAATGATTTAACACTCATTAACAGAACGCATGATAAAGCAAAAAACTTTAAAGAGAAAAATCCTGAAATCACCATTAAAAACCTAAATGAATTAACGAATGAGCTCCATCATACAGATATACTAATTGTCTCAACTGGAGCAAATTACCATACGATAACTCAACAACACATTCAAGAGGATAAAGAAATGTTAATCTTAGATTTATCGATGCCAGAAAATGTTGATTTAGCTCTAAAAGAAAGACCTGGTATCACCCTAGTGAATGTTGATGAACTCTCAAAAATTACTGATAAAACCATCGAAACTAGAAAAAAAGAAATTCCATTTGCTGAAACTATTATCGAGCAATACAAACAGGAATTTAACGATTGGATATCGTACCGAAAATTTGTTCCAGCTGTCAATGCATTGAAAGAGTCTTTACAAACAATTCAGGGACATGAAATAGATTTTCATCGAAAAAAAATTAATAATTTCAATGAAGAACATGCGGAACTTATTACTTCGCACATGATTCAGAAAATTACCACACAATTTGTAAAGCACCTAAAGGATGATGAAACTTCAGTTGATCAAAGTATCGAGGTTATTAGTAAAATATTTAACTTGAAAGAGCTTAATCTAACAGAAAATGATTAAAATAGGGACCCGATCTAGTGAATTAGCCCTATGGCAGGCAAACACGGTAGCAGCACATCTAGAAGAATTAGGACACACTACGAGTATTATAAAAATTGACTCTTTAGGAGATCAAGTTCTCGACAAACCACTCTACGAATTAGGGGTTACTGGTGTCTTCACCAAGAGTTTAGACGTGGCATTATTAAAAGGCCAAATCGATGTAGCGGTTCATTCACTTAAAGACGTTCCAACAAAGTTACCAGAGGGTGTTGTTCAAGCAGCGGTTTTAAAAAGAGGAAATTATAATGATGTTTTGATTTTAAGAGAAGATGAAAATTTCTTTGAAAATGAGCAGGCAACTATTGCAACAGGTAGCTTAAGACGAAAAGCACAATGGCTACACCGCTATCCTAAACACACTATTGTTGGCTTGCGTGGTAATGTTAATACCCGATTGCAAAAACTTAAGGACAGCTCGTGGAATGCTGCGATTTTTGCATTAGCCGGTTTATCAAGAATAAAACTTCTACCCAAAAAGCATAAGCACATTAAATTAGATTGGATGACTCCCGCTCCAGCTCAAGGTGCAGTAATGGTTGCTGCACTTGAAAAAAATAATTCTGTAATGGATATTTGCAAAGAGCTCAACGACGAAGAAACTGCGCTTTGTGTTCATATAGAACGTCAATTCCTTAGAGTTCTAGAAGGTGGATGTACAGCTCCTATAGGAGCTTTAGCAACCCTAAAAGAAGAAGAATTAAGTTTTAAGGGTGTTTTATTTAGTCCAGATGGTAAAAAGAAAATTGAGTTTAGTAAAACCGCCTTAAAAAATGAAGTAAATGATCTTGGAGAATTTGCCGCGAATTACATATTGTCTAAAGGTGGAAAAAAAATAATGCGAGAAATCGTTGAAGTGGACAAAACCATTAATGTGTTCTCTACAAAATATCTATCTAAAGAATTAACTTCTAAGCTTCAGTCTGATATTGGTATTTCGATGAGTGATTTTATATCTATCAAAAACCAAAGGATAAAATTAAAAGATATAAAAACACCTATCAAAAATGCTGTTTTTACCAGCCAAAATGCGGTAGAAGCCGTTTTATTTAATTATCCTGCTGAAGAATTAGAATTTAAAGACATTTATTGTGTTGGCAGAAGGACCAAGCGATTAATTAAAAATAAAATAGGAATTATTGCTCACGCTGAAAGTTCAGCTGAAAAACTTGCACTTTATTTAAAAGAAAAATTAAAAGATAAAGAGATTGTCTTTTTTTGTGGCAACAAACGACGAGAAGAACTACCAAAAATTTTAACCCAGAGTGCTTTTAAAATTCATGAAATTGAGTGTTATCAAACGGTCTTAACTCCTCAAAAGATTGATTTAAAATTTTCTGGCGTATTATTTTACAGCCCATCAGGAATTGAAAGTTTTTTACAAAACAATACGACAAAAAATCGAGTTGCATTCTGTATTGGAGAAACGACAGCGTCTAAAGCAAGATTGCATTTTGACACCGTTATTGTTGCCAAAACCACCTCCAAAGATGGAGTCATTAATGCCGTTAACAACTATTTCGAAAATCCAATAAAAGTGTCATGATAAACAGAACTAGACGTCTCCGTAAAACAGCAAACATTCGTAGATTGGTTAAAGAAAACAACCTAACCGTAGATGACTTTATATATCCGATTTTTATAGAAGAAGGAGAACATATTGAAACGGAAATTAAGTCCATGCCCGGCATAAAACGTTTTTCACTGGATACTGTTTCTAAAGAATTAGATGAGGTAACTGCACTAAATATTCCAGCAGTATTATTGTTTGGTATTCCTTCGGAAAAAGATGACACAGGAACTGAAACCTGGAGCGATGATGGAATTATTCAAAAAGCAATTCGTTATATAAAGAAAGAATATCCTAATTTATATGTGATTACCGATGTTTGTTTCTGTGAATATACCAATCACGGCCATTGTGGGGTCTTAAATGATCTAGAGGTGGACAATGAGGCCACTTTAGTCAATATTGCTAAGCAAACCCTCTCTCATGCAAAAGCTGGTGCCGATATGGTGGCACCGTCTGGCATGATGGATGGTACAATTATTACCATGAGAGCGGCCCTAGACAAAGAAGGGTATTATGATCTTCCAATAATGGGTTATACCGTAAAATATGCTTCTGCTTTTTATGGCCCATTTAGAGATGCAGCGGACTCTGCCCCATCTTTTGGAGACCGAAAAACATACCAAATGGATCCCGCTAATAGAGCTGTTGGTCGAAGAGAAGCAGCTTTTGACGACGCAGAAGGTGCAGATATTCTGATGGTTAAACCAGCACTCTCCTATTTAGACATTGTTAGCGATTTAAAAAATAACTTTGACCACCCTATCGCTTGCTATAACGTTAGTGGAGAATATGCAATGATAAAAGCAGCAGCTGAAAAAGGGTGGATTGATGGGGAACGTGTAATGATGGAAAGCTTATTATCGATGAAAAGAGCAGGTGCAGATATCATCATCACTTACTTTGCAAAAGAAGCAGCAAAAATTTTAAAAAGAAGTTACACATGAATTTTGATAGATCGAAAAGGCTTTTTGAAGAAGGTCAAAAAAACTTAGTTGGAGCCGTTAATTCTCCTGTTAGAGCTTATAAGTCTGTCGGTGGAACTCCTTTGTTTATAAAAAAAGCAAAGGGAAGTAAGATTATAGATGTCGATAATAATCAGTACATCGATTTAGTCTTGTCCTATGGCCCTATGATTCTAGGGCATCGTCCTAAAAAGATTGAAAAATCGATAGTAAAAGCGTTAAAAAATGGATATACTTTTGGTGCTACCTCAGCGGGTGAAATTGAACTAGCAAAAATAATTTGCGACGCTTTTCCTGGTATGGATAAAGTTCGTTTTGTTAACTCAGGAACCGAAGCTGTTTTGAGTGCTTTACGGTTGGCTAGAGCTTTTACGAACAAAAATAAGATTATAAAATTTTCGGGGTGTTACCATGGTCATACCGACGCTCTTTTAGTGGCAGCTGGTTCTGGATTGGCAACGCTAAGTCTTCCCGGATCTAGTGGGGTCCCAAAAGAAGCTGTGCAAAACACATTGATTGCAGAATATAACAATATTGAAAAGGTTAAAAATCATATCAACAAACACGATGATATTGCTGCAGTTATTCTGGAACCAATCACCGGAAATATGGGGGTAATAGTACCCTCACCAGAATTTATATCGGAACTGAGGAGAATTACCAAAGAAAAAGGAATTTTAATTATTGCCGATGAGGTCATGACTGGATTTCGATCTAAATTTGGAGGCGCTCAAGAGTTAATTGACTTAGAAGCTGATATTACCTGCCTTGGAAAAGTAATTGGAGGAGGCTTTCCTGTAGGTGCTTATGGTGCAAGAAATGAAATTATGGAAATGGTTGCTCCCCTTGGCGACATGTATCAAGCGGGAACTCTTTCAGGAAACCCCATAGCAATGGCTTCTGGCATCGCTACTTTAAAAGAATTAAAAAAACAAAACCCCTTTGATACCTTTAATAAAGTAGCTGAAAAAATAGAAACAATACTAAAGGAGGCAGCTAAAGAAAACAACGTAGCGCTTCAAGTGAATCGATTTGGATCGATGATCAACCCATTTTTTTCAAAAAATAGAGTTGTAGATTTTAAGACCGCTCAAACTTCCGATACCGAAAAATTTAAAACATTTTTTTGGAGTATGATTCAAAATGGTGTGTTTTTGCCACCTTCTCAATTTGAAGCATGGTTTTTATCTACAGCACTTTCAAACAAGGATTTAAAAATTATAGAAAAAGCAATTTACGCAGCGATGCAAGCAATTGACGAACATCATAACTCATAACAAATGTATAAAAACGATCTATATTTAAGAGCGCTAAAAGGAGAAATAGTAGAGCGTCCGCCTGTATGGATGATGCGTCAAGCCGGAAGGTATCTTCCTGAATTTATTAAGATTAGAGAGAAATATGATTTCTTTACGCGTTGTAGAACCCCTGAATTGGCTTCCGAAATTACAGTGCAACCCATTAGACGTTATGGAATGGATGCTGCCATTTTGTTTTCAGATATTTTGGTAATACCGCAAGCAATGAATATTGAAGTGGAGATGAAACCTGGTGTTGGCCCCTGGCTACCAAACCCCATTCGAACTCAAAAGGATCTTGAACGTGTCATTGTTCCTGACGTTACTGTCGAGTTGGATTATGTCATGAAAGCCATAAAAGCCTCAAAAGACTTATTAAACAATGAAATTCCTTTAATTGGTTTTGCGGGATCACCATGGACTATTTTATGTTATTGCGTTCAAGGACAAGGCTCTAAAAACTTTGATAAAGCAAAAGAGTTTTGTTTTACACAGCCTATTTTAGCCCACACTCTATTACAAAGAATAACAAGTACGACAATCGCCTACCTTAAAGAAAAAGTAAAAGCAGGTGTAGATGCTGTACAAATATTTGACTCCTGGGGAGGTATGCTTTCACCTACTGATTACCAAGAGTTTTCCTGGCAATATATTAATCAGATAATAGAGGCTTTAAAAGATGAAGCTCCAGTAATTGCTTTTGGAAAAGGCTGTTGGTTTGCTTTAGAAGAAATGGCCAACTCGAAAGCTGCTGCATTGGGAGTTGACTGGACTATTAACCCAAAAATAGCGAGAAAATTAGCTGGAAGCGAAATTACATTACAAGGAAATATGGATCCAAGCCGATTGTTATCTCCTCCATCCCAAATTAAAAAAATGGTAACAGAGATGATCCGGAGTTTTGGTAAAGACCGGTATATTGTAAATTTAGGACACGGTATTTTACCAAATATTCCTTTGGAAAATGCCAAAGCATTTATTGATGCTGTTAAAGAATTTGAAGCCTAATTTGGTATGAAAAACTTAATTCAAAAATACAATATACCAGGACCACGATACACCAGTTATCCAACGGTTCCCTATTGGGAAAAGGAAGGAATAACTATTGATAATTGGAAACGCTCAACACTAAAGGCTTTTAATGAAAGTAATGATTCGGAAGGAATTAGCTTATATATTCACCTTCCTTTTTGTGAAAGCCTCTGTACGTTCTGTGCTTGCCATAAACGAATTACCAAAAGACATACCGTAGAAGAACCTTATTTGGACACGGTACTTAAAGAATGGAATTTATATTGTGATTTATTGGTAAAAGTACCTAAGATTAGAGAAATACATCTTGGAGGTGGAACTCCTACTTTTTTTTCTTCTGAGAACCTAAAAAAACTAATCAACGGTATTTTTAAAAGAGCAGAAAAGTTTAATGAGTTTGAATTTAGTTATGAAGGACATCCAAATCACACAACTAAAGAGCAATTGCAGACCCTATACGATCTGGGCGCACGAAGAAATAGCTTTGGAATTCAAGATTATGATCCAGTAGTTCAAAAAGCAATTAACCGTATTCAAAGCTTTGAGCAAGTTAAAAAAGTAAACGACTGGTCGCGTGAAATAGGATATAACTCTATAAGCCATGATTTAATCTTTGGATTACCATTTCAGACCGAGAAAAGTATTCGATCCACTATAAAAAATACCATTGCGTTAAAACCAGACCGAATAGCTTATTACAGCTATGCGCATGTTCCTTGGATAAAAGGAGTTGGCCAAAGAGGTTTTGATGATAACGATTTACCAAAAGATGATGAAAAAAGATATCTATACGAATTAGGAAAACAACTTTTTTTCGAAAATGGCTATGTAGAAATTGGAATGGATCATTTTGCACTAAAAACTGATACCTTATATAAATCCTTGCTAAGCAAACAGATTCATCGAAACTTTATGGGCTATACCGCAGGTAAAACAAAATTAATGATAGGTTTAGGAATGTCCTCTATTAGTGATTCCTGGTATGGTTTTGCTCAAAACGAAAAAACAGTTGAAGGGTATGCAGAAACGGTAAATAAGGGTGTAATTCCAATATTTAGAGGCCATTTATTAACCGAAACCGATTTAATTATTCGCAAGCATATTTTAAATTTAATGTGCAATCTAGAAACACAATGGAATTTAGGATTGCCTCTTTCGATAAAAAAAGAAATTATAGGACGATTACAGGAAATGGTGGCAGACCAACTAATAGAAGTTACCGATACCCAAGTAATCGTAAAAGAAGAAGGTAGAATGTATGTGAGGAATATCTGTATGGCCTTCGATTTAAAGTTAATAGAAAATAAACCCAATACTCGACTATTTTCTATGACGATTTAGTATCAAGCCCAATAAAAAAATAACATCAAGAACACATACATCAAAAAACTTTAAAAAGCTGAAAAAATTAATTAATATAAGTTATAAAAACTGAAACAATTATTCTTGCCTCAGCTATACTATTGACAGGATTAATGGCGGGTATTTTTTTTACTTGGTCCAATGCAGTAAAACCTGGAATTGGAAAATTAAGTGACCTCGAATATTTGCGATCCTTACAGTCGATGAATCGAGTAATCTTAAACAAAGCATTTATTGGGATCTTTCTTGGAGCTATAATAGCGGTGTGGCATTGGTTCCTATATTCCATTTTAAAATAGCGCCTAATAGTATCTTTTGGCTATTACTACTTGCTCTAGTCACTTATTGGATTTGCGTTTTTGGTGTGACTGTTTTTGGCAACATCCCTTTAAACGAAATTTTAGATAAAATCAATTTAGAGTCCATTACTTTGGAAGAAATAAAAGCTCTAAGAACCAACATAGAAGTTAAGTGGAATAATTTGAATTTAATTCGATCTATATCTTCAGGAATATCTTTTTTATTGCTTATCGTCTCATCGCTATTTCTAAATAAATAAAAACCGCCCAAACCATTTCGAAAATAATGCGATTCGCATCTTAGTTAAAAAAAGATTAAGGTTTTACTTTCATATAAACTTTAGGATCATTTAATTATCTTTGTTGGCTATGAAAAAAAACGAGGGTTTTATTGAAGTTTATGGTGCAAGAGTTCATAATTTAAAGAACATTGACATTAAAATCCCACGTGAAAAGTTAGTCGTTATTACAGGTCTTTCTGGTAGTGGTAAATCCTCCCTAGCTTTTGACACCATTTATGCTGAAGGTCAACGACGTTATATCGAAACTTTTTCAGCGTATGCCCGACAATTTCTAGGCGGCTTAGAGCGACCCGATGTAGATAAAATCGAAGGTCTTTCTCCTGTTATAGCCATCGAGCAAAAAACAACCAGTAAAAGCCCAAGATCTACTGTTGGTACTATTACAGAAATATACGACTTCTTGAGACTTCTGTACGCAAGAGCAAGTGATGCTTTTAGTTATAACACTGGAGAGAAAATGGTAAGTTATAGCGACGATAAAATTCAGGAATTAATTTTAAATGATTTTGAAAATAAAAAGATTTCAATTTTAGCTCCAGTTGTTAGATCAAGAAAAGGACACTATCGTGAATTATTTCAGCAAATTGCAAAACAAGGTTTTGTAAAAGTCCGTGTAGACGGAGAAATAAGAGATATTGTGAGCGGAATGAAACTAGACCGTTATAAAAATCATGATATCGAAATTGTAATTGATCGTTTAAAGATTTCATCAGTATTAGCTTCCGATAAAAGACTCACTGAATCTATCAAGACCGCGATGTATCACGGAGATGATGTGCTGTTAATTTTGGACAATGAAACCAACAAAACCCGTTACTTCAGCAGGTCTTTAATGTGCCAAAGCAGTGGGATTTCTTACCCAAATCCAGAACCAAATAATTTCTCATTCAATTCCCCCAAAGGAATGTGCACAACTTGTAAAGGTTTGGGTAAATTATATGAAGTGAATGTTAATAAAATTGTTCCTGATAAAAATCTTTCCATTGCGCAAGGTGCACTTGCTCCTCAAGGATCTCAAAAACAAACATGGATTTTCAAACAGTTAGAACTTATTGCACAACGCTATAACTTCAAATTGTCAGATCCTTTTAAAAAAATCCCTAAAGAAGCGGTTGATGTTATTTTATTTGGCTCCAACGAAAAATTTGAAGTAGCCTCTAAAACGCTAGGAATTACAAGAAGCTACAAAATAGATTTTGAGGGAATCGCAAACTTTATTAAAAATACTTTTGAAGATAATGAATCTAAATCTTTAAAAAGATGGGCGAAAGATTTTATGGATCATACCAACTGTAACGATTGTAAGGGTTCAAGACTCAGAAAAGAATCGCGTTATTTTAAAGTAAATGGCAAAAGCATATCGGAGCTAGCACAAATGGATATATTAGATTTAGCAGATTGGTTTCATGTTTTGAAGTCTAATTTATCAAAAACTCAAATTAAAATTGGGGAAGAAATCATTAAAGAAATAAAAACTCGATTACAATTTTTAATCGATGTTGGGCTTACTTATTTAACCCTAGACAGAAGTTCTAAGTCGCTTTCTGGTGGAGAAGCCCAACGAATTCGATTAGCTACTCAAATAGGATCTCAATTGGTCGGAGTTTTATACATACTCGATGAACCCAGTATTGGCCTTCATCAACGGGATAACGAAAAGCTAATCGATTCGCTTATAAAACTAAAAAATATTGGAAACTCCGTAATTGTCGTAGAACACGATAAAGAAATGATAGAAGCTGCTGATTATGTGATCGATATTGGCCCCGCTGCAGGAAAACACGGAGGTGTCATTGATTCCAAAGGGACACCAAAAGAAATATTGAAACATCAAACATTAACTTCTGATTATTTAAATGGCATAAAAGAAATTACTATTCCGTCAAAAAGAAGAAAGGGAAATGGCAAAAAATTAAAGCTGTCAGGAGCCACAGGGCACAATCTTAAAAATGTATCCATAGAAATACCTTTGGGTAAAATGGTTGGAATAACTGGAGTATCTGGTAGCGGAAAATCAACATTAATTAATGAAACCCTCTACCCCATTCTAAATGCCTACTTTTTTAATGGTGTAAAAAGACCCATGCCATACCACAAAATAGACGGTTTAAAACATATCGATAAAGTAATCGATATCAACCAATCTCCAATCGGCAGAACACCTCGATCAAACCCTGCCACCTATACAGGTGTATTCGCTGAAATAAGAAGTCTTTTTTCAAAGGTTCCTGAAGCTATGATTCGTGGTTATAAACCAGGCCGTTTTAGCTTTAATGTAACTGGCGGGCGTTGCGAAACTTGTAAAGGTGGAGGTTTACGAGTAATTGAAATGAATTTTTTACCCGATGTTTATGTAGAATGCGAAACATGCCAAGGAAAACGATTCAATCGAGAAACATTAGAGATTAAATACAAAGGAAAATCTATTTATGATGTGCTTGATATGACGATTGAAGAAGCTTGTCCTTTGTTTGAAAATATTCCAAAAATATATAGAAAATTAAAAACAATAGAAGATGTGGGTCTGGGTTATATTACCCTGGGACAACAGTCAACCACACTTTCTGGAGGAGAGGCACAGCGGATTAAATTAGCAACAGAATTGTCAAAAAGAGACACGGGAAATACCTTTTATATTTTAGACGAACCAACAACAGGTCTGCATTTTGAGGATATTAGAGTCTTACTTAATGTACTAAATAAAATTGTTGACAAAGGAAATACGGTAGTTATTATAGAACATAATTTAGATGTTATTAAAACAGTTGATTACATCATTGATATTGGCCCTGAAGGAGGAAAAAGTGGTGGAAAAGTTCTGGCAAAAGGAACTCCAGAAGAGATCATAAAAGTTAAGAAAAGTCACACGGCTCGCTTTCTTAAAAAAGAATTACATTAGCAATACAAGGCTAAAAAAAATATTCACAATAAAAACATCGTTTAATATGAAAAAGGAAAGAAATCCAAAAAATTGGAATGAAGTAAAAACAAATGACTCTTGGGGTATTTTTAAAATCATGGGAGAATTTGTAAATGGATACGAAAAGTTAAGCAGAATTGGCCCTTGTGTTTCTATCTTCGGTTCTGCAAGAACAAAACCCGAAGATGAATATTATCAATTGGCTGAGAGCATAGCAAAAAAATTATCTGACAACGGATATGGAGTGATTACTGGTGGAGGTCCAGGCATCATGGAAGCAGGAAATAAAGGTGCGCATAATGCAGGAGGCACCTCGGTTGGCTTGAATATAGAGCTCCCATTTGAACAGCACGACAACCCTTATATTGACAGTGACAAAAGCATTGATTTTGATTATTTTTTTGTTAGGAAGGTTATGTTTGTAAAATATTCTCAAGGGTTTATAGTAATGCCCGGAGGGTTCGGGACCTTAGATGAACTATTTGAAGCAATAACCCTAATACAGACTCATAAGATTGGTAAATTTCCGATTATTTTAGTTGGAAAGAAGTTTTGGAGTGGTTTAGTGGATTGGATTAAAGAAACCCTTCTTGATTCGTATCATAACATAAGTAAAGAAGATATAGATTTAATAAACATTGTTGATACAGACGATGAGGTTATTGAAATATTAAATAAGTTTTATGAAAAGTATAACTTAGAACCCAATTTTTAAAAAAAAGATTAACTATCCCCAATTATGAAATTCATTTTATACGCTGTAATAGCTTTAGCTAGCTTTAGCTCGTTTGCACAGGAAACTATCAATGCTATGTTTTATAATTTATTAAATTTTCCAGAATCCACACCAGCGGGGCGCTCCATAATTTTAAGAAATATTCTTACAGACTTTGAACCTGATTTGTTCATGGTTTGCGAATTAAGAAATGAGGGAGGTGCCGATGATATTTTAAATACTTCACTCAACTACAACACAGCTAATTTTGCACGAACTGATTTTGTTGCGAATCAATCGGGCACCCCAGGGTTGCAACAGTTATTGTTCTATAGAGAAGATAAATTTTTATTAGAGTCATCCGAGATATTGCTAACACCTATAAGAGATATTAATAAATATGTATTAAAGTTAAATACCTTAGATCAAGCCTCCGATCCAATTTTAATTTATATTTATGTTGCGCATTTAAAGTCGAGTCAAGGATCTTCAAACGAAAATCTTCGTTTACAAATGGTGAACGAATTTACTGCCGATTTAGAAAATTTAGATGCTAATTCATTTGTATTATTTGCAGGCGATTTCAATGTATACGAATCCGCAGAACCTGCATATCAGGAGATTATAGATGAAAGTAACGCCATCATAATGGTAGATCCTATAAATACTCCAGGGAATTGGCATAATAATGATACGTATCAAGACATTCATACACAAAGTACTCGACTTGGCTCAGGACCGTATGGAGGTGCTAGTGGTGGACTTGACGATCGTTTTGATTTTATTACTATTTCTGAGAATGTATTAACAAACCCAAAACTAAAGTACATTCCTCAAAGCTATAAAGCGTATGGAAACAACGCAAATTGTTATAATTTGAGTATTAGTAATGAAGCCTGTGTTGGACAATACAATCAAACGTTAAGAAACCAACTATATAGTATGAGTGATCATCTTCCAGTTGTGATGAAAATGGAAACTAACAAAGAATTTATACTCCAAAATCAAGACGTTTCATTTATAGAAAACATAATTATAAACAACACACTTGTTACCGATAATTTACTATTTAAATTAAAAAATTCTTCCTTTGATAAAATTTCTATTCATCTTTTCAATGTACTTGGTCAAAAAATAAAAACAGTCACTAGTTATAATAATGAAATGACCGAAATTAATACTTCAGACTTAAAAAGTGGTTTTTATTACTTAATGTCAGACGAACTTAATGGCGTTCAAAAAATTTTAAAAATATAATTGTTTTTAAAAAAGTACATATCATATGTGTTTTTTTTAATTGTTACGCTGGTCCAAGCGCAACATCAAATCAATATTAATGCAACGCTAGTACCCGAATCAAAAACTATAGTAGTTGAACAAGAATTAATTTATAAAAATAATTCTGATTCCATCTTAAAAGAAATTTATTTGAACGATTGGGCCAATAGTTTTTCAAGTAAAAACACTCCTCTTGCAAAAAGATTTGCTGAAAACTATCAAGCCTCTTTCCATTTTGAGAATAATAAAAATAGAGGGCATACTCAAATAATAAAAATCAACAACAGCATCGATGAGCCTTTAGATTGGAAAAGGCGCAGTCAATTGGATATCGTCAAAGTAGAACTGGACAAAAAACTATTGCCTGGTGAGGAATACACCCTAAAATTAGAATACAAAATTATTTTACCCGATGATAAGTTTACGCGGTATGGAATTACTAAAGACGGAGCAATTAAAATCAGGTACTGGTATTTAGCTCCAGCGGTATTTGACCAAAAATGGCAGATTTATAGCAATAAAGATTTAAATGATTTGTACCTCACTCCTAGTACTTTTAAAATTAAGTTTAAGACTCCAGCACATTATCAATTAATCACCGATTTAAATGTAGTATCAGAAAGTATTGATGATAAAATAAAGGTAACCCAACTAGAGGGCGACCTCAGAATGAACGTGAAATTACAATTTTTAAAAGTTTCTAACTATCAAACACTAGAAACCGATAAATTTATTATTTCGACAAATCATAGTCATAAAAACGTATCGTCAATATCACAAGCATTAACAATTGACCGAATCACTCATTTTTTAGATCAAAATCTAGGTGAGTATCCCTATGATAAAATGGTTATTAGCGAGATAGACTATGAGCGGAATCCTGTTTATGGTTTAAATTTATTACCTGAGTTTATTAGCCCGTTTCCTGAAGGTTTTGAGTATGATATTGAAATGTTAAAAATAATGACTCGAACCTACCTCGAAAATACCCTTTCCGTTAATCCTCGGAAAGATCATTGGCTAATTGGTGCATTTCAAGTCTATTTAATGATTCATTACATAGAAACCTATTATCCAGATATGAAACTAATGGGTAATTTGAGTAATCTTTGGATCTTAAAAATTTTTCATGCCTCCGAATTAGCCTTTAATGAACAGTATCCCTTTCTATATATGAATATGGCGAAGTACAACCTTCATCAAAAAAATACGGTTCCTAAAGATTCATTACTAAAATTTAATAAAGACATCGCTAGTGACTATCATGCGGGTACCGGATTGGTTTATCTTTCTGCATATGTTGGCAAAGAGCCTGTATTAAGTTCCATCAAAGAGTTTTATGTAGAAAATAAATTAAGTGCAATTACTGCTTTAGATTTTAAAAAATATTTACAAAGAAATACAGACAAACCAATTGATTGGTTTTTTGAAGATTATATTGATAATCGGAGTAGTATTGATTTTAAATTAGAAAATCTAGAGTCTTCAAAAGATTCTTTAAAAATTGATATCGTTCATAAAAAAAACACGACCCTTCCTGTTTCAATTTACGGTCTCAATAAACAAAACATTATATTCAAGAAATGGCTTGATCCTTTTGACTCTTTGGTTACTGTAAAACTACCTGCTAAAAATATTAAAAGAATTGCAATAAATTTTGAAGGTGAAATTCCGGAAATAAATCAAAGAAATAATTACAAGAAAATAAAAGGACTTACCAACAAACCATTTCAAGTTCGACTTTTTAAGGATGTTGAGGATCCGCGTTACAATCAGCTTTTTATAATGCCTGCTTATAATTATAATATTTATGATGGTGTAACAATTGGTTCTATGTTTTATAATAAAGCTGTTTTAAGAAAACCTTTTCAATATAAAATAACTCCTATGTGGGCATTAAAATCAAATACATTGGTTGGTAGTGGGTCTGTATTGTATAAAGAAATGCCTGAGTTTGGAAATTTATATTTTTATAGACTTGGTTTTTCCGGAAGTTATTATTCCTACGACAGTGGATTGTTCTATAAAAGATTTAGTCCTTTTGCTTCAGTGGGCTTTAGAAATAGTAATGATTTAAGAAACAATAAAAAACACATAATTAATATTAGAAACGTTACAGTAGACCGAGATAAAAATCCAACAGTAGCACTTGAATCTCCTAACTATAGTGTTTTTGACATCAATTATACATATTCCAATCCAAATTTAATTAATTATTATAAGGCCATTGTTGATTATCAGGTATCTGCTGATTTTAGTAAAATTTCAACTACCTTAAATTATAGAAAATTATTTAATAATAATCGTAAAATCGATGTCCGTCTGTTTACGGGTATCTTTATTAAAAACAACACAAAACTAGAGGACGATTATTTTAGTTTTGCTTTAGACCGACCCACAGATTATTTATTTGATTTTAATTATTATGGAAGAAGTGATGCTGCTGGTTTATTTAGCCAGCAATTAATTATCGCTGAAGGTGGTTTTAAATCAAAACTACAACCTGCATTTTCAAATACCTGGATGACTACCCTTAACGTTAGTACTACTATTTGGAGATGGATCCAAGCCTATGGAGATTTAGGTTGGATAAATAATAAAAATCAAGGAACTGAAGTTGTTTATGACAGTGGAATACGTCTGAGTTTGGTTGAAGATTATTTTGAATTATTTTTTCCAGTATACTCAAACCTAGGTTGGGAAATAGCACAACCTCGATATGATCAAAAGATACGATTCATCGTTACACTTGACCTTAAAACACTCTTTGGTTTGTTTACAAGAAAATGGTATTAAACGATTAACTACCTATAAGTTGATTTTTTTAATGGTATTATTTTTTTACAAGGACTTTTTTTGTTGAATAATTTACCTAAATGCTAAAAAAATCAAAATATCATATTTTTTGGCTCTCAAAAGGGAACATGATTTAAGAATTGACATTTATTTTCATGTATATATGAAAATTGTATAAAATTTTGTTTTTCACTATTTTTGTACACTAATTAAGTTAAAAAAAAATATGCACACGAACTCAGAAACAAATAACAAATTAACATTCGAAGATTTTAAGAAAGAAGTTTTAAGTGATTATAAAATTGCTGTAACTAGTCGAGAATGTAGTTATCTTGGTCGAAGAGAAGTTTTAACTGGGAAGGCGAAATTTGGAATTTTTGGAGACGGAAAGGAAGTGCCTCAACTAGCTTGGGCGAAGGCATTTAAAAATGGTGATTGGAGGAGTGGTTATTATAGAGACCAAACGTTTATGATGGCGATAGGTAAATTAACCATCCAACAATTTTTCGCAGGTTTATATGCACATACCGATGATAAAGCTGATCCTATGAGCGCCGGAAGACAGATGGGAGGTCATTTTTCAACGCATAGTTTAAATGATGATAATTCATGGAAAAATTTAGCGAACCAAAAAAATAGTAGTCCAGATATTTCACCAACAGCAGGACAAATGCCAAGATTGGTTGGTTTAGCGCATGCTTCAAAAATTTACAGAAATCAAAAAGGCTTAGAAAATCACACTTCTTTTTCTTCACACGGAAACGAGGTAGCCTGGGGCACTATTGGAAATGCAAGTACTAGTGAAGGGTTGTTTTGGGAATCAATCAATGCTGCAGGAGTACTTCAAATACCGATGGTAGTAAATGTTTGGGATGATGATTACGGAATATCCGTTCACGCAAAATATCAAACCACCAAAGAAAATATTTCAGAAATTCTAAAAGGATTTCAAAGATCAGAGGATTCAAATGGATATGAAATAATAAGAGTTTATGGATGGGATTATCCGAATTTGGTAGAGGCCTATCAAAAAGCTTCAAAAATAGCCAGAGAAGAACATATTCCTGTGCTTATACATGTTAATGAGCTTACGCAGCCACAAGGACATTCAACGAGTGGATCGCATGAACGTTATAAGGATAAGGATAGATTAAACTGGGAGAAAGAACATGATTGTAATGTCAAAATGCGACAGTGGATCGTGGAGAGCAACCTAGCTACTGAAGAAGAATTAACAAGTATTGAAAAAACAATAAAAAAAGAAGTTAGAGAAGGAAAAAATGCCGCATGGAAAGCTTTTTTAAAACCACAAATTGATGAACAAAAAGAAGCGTTAACACTCATCAATAACGCAGCAGAAAAAAGTGCTAATAAGGCCTTTATAGATACCATTTCCTCAGCTTTACATGCCAGAAAAGAGCCTTTACGTAGAGAAATTATTGGTGCTGCTAGAAAAACACTTCGCTATTTAATTGGAGAAAAATCTGTTGAAAAAGAACAATTACGAGATTGGATTGAAAATTATTTTGAATTAATAGAACCTAAATATAGCGCTCATTTATATTCAGAAGCTAATGATAATGCTTTAACCATTCAGGAAGTTAAACCAAACTATGAGGAGTCATCAGAAGCTGTAGATGCCAGAATTTTACTTAGAGATAATTTTGATGCAATTTTAACAAAATATCCTGAGGTGGTGATTTTTGGAGAAGATAGTGGAACAATTGGCGACGTAAACCAGGGTCTAGAAGGGCTTCAAAGTAAATTTGGAGAAATTCGCGTTACCGATACAGGAATTAGAGAAGCTACTATATTGGGGCAAGGAATTGGGATGTCGATGCGAGGGTTACGTCCTATTGCCGAAATTCAATATTTAGATTACATTCTTTATTGTTTGCAAATTATGAGTGATGATTTAGCAACAGTAAGATACCGTACTAACGGGAAGCAAAAAGCACCCCTAATCGTAAGAACTCGTGGTCACCGATTGGAAGGTATTTGGCACAGTGGCTCTCAAATGGGAGGATTGGTTCATTTGTTACGTGGAATGTATATACTGGTTCCTAGAAACATGACTAAAGCAGTTGGTTTTTATAATACACTTTTAAAAACGGACGAGCCAGCACTCGTAGTCGAGTGTTTAAACGGATATCGTTTGAAAGAAAAAATGCCCACTAACCTAACTGAAATAACTACACCCATTGGAATTGTTGAGACTGTTAAAAATGGAACTGATATAACTTTGGTTTCCTATGGAAGTACTTTGCGAGTTGTTCAAGAGGCTTCAAAAGAACTACAAGAAGTTGGGATAAATGCGGAAGTGATAGACATCCAAACATTATTGCCCTTGGATTTAAATAAAGATATTGTAAAAAGTGTTGCAAAAACAAATAGGCTGCTTGTTGTCGACGAAGATGTACCCGGTGGAGCTTCCTCTTATATCATGCAAAACATTTTGGATACACAAAATGGCTATCAATACTTGGATAGCAAACCTCAAACCTTAACTGCTAAACAACATCGTCCTGCCTATGGTACGGATGGCGATTATTTTTCAAAACCACAAGTAGAAGATGTTTTTGAAAAAGTTTACGAAATGATGAACGAAGTAAGCCCAAATGATTTTCCAAAATTACGATAGCTAGTACCTATTGGGTGAATAAAAAATATAGTTGGTTTTAATTTTATAGGTGCTTTTTATAAAAAACGTTAAGGCAGCCATTTTTTTATAAAATTTGGTTTTCTTTTTTCTAAAAAAGCATCTCGACCTTCCTTAGCCTCGTCTGTCATGTAGGCAAGACGCGTTGCTTCACCTGCAAATACTTGCTGACCAACCATTCCGTCATCAGTGAGATTCATGGCAAACTTTAGCATTTTAATAGAAATCGGTGATTTAGCTAATATCTCTTGTGCCCATTCAAAAGCGGTATCTTCCAGGTTGATATGAGGAATAACAGCATTGACCATTCCCATTTCATAAGCCTCTTGAGCGGAGTAATTTCTTCCGAGAAAAAATATCTCTCGTGCCTTTTTCTGCCCAACCATCTTCGCAAGATAAGCACTTCCGTAGCCCCCGTCAAAACTAGTTACATCTGCGTCGGTTTGTTTAAATATAGCATGTTCTTTACTGGCTAAGGTCAAATCACATACTACATGAAGACTATGCCCTCCTCCTACTGCCCAGCCAGGTACTACGCAAATTACTGCCTTAGGCATAAAACGAATCATTCGTTGTAAATCTAGAATATTAAGTCGATGATAACCATCATCTCCAACATACCCTTGATGACCTCTTGCCTTTTGATCACCGCCACTACAAAAACTATAAACGCCATCTTTAGAGGAAGGCCCCTCAGCTGACAGAATAACTACTCCAATAGCGGTATCTTCTTGAGCATCATTAAAAGCATCCAACAATTCACTGGTAGTTTTTGGCCGAAAAGCATTACGAACATCTGGACGATTGAATGCAATTCTTGCTACTCCATTACATTTTTTATAAGTTATGTCGGTATATTTTTTTTGAGTAATCCAATTAGGAGACTTCATATTTAATAATTTAGTGTAAAGATAGAAAAGACTTCATAAATAATCTTTTGTTCACATAAAAAAGATAATTTGTGTAAAAAAATACTTTTTTTGGAACTATAAATTACAGATAATTATTATTAAAATAATTTTAAAATATATACCTTAGAACCCAAATGATTTTTAAATAATTATCATGAAATATCTATCTATTATCTTTTTGACAATTACCTTGTTAATTGCTTGTAAATCTGAATCAGAAAAAAAAGAAAGTACGCTAACTAACGTGTTAAAAGTAAAAGATTTAAAAAGAGCTACAACTACAAAGTTAAATCCAAACAATACCAACGAAACCTATTTAACCCTAGTAGATAATAATAAAACTGGTATTGACTTTGTGAATACCATTAAGGAAACAGAATTCAAAAACCACAAGTCCTATCCACAAATTTATAATGGCGGTGGAGTCGCTTTAGGTGATTTAAATAATGATGGTTTACCTGATATTTATTTAGCTGGAAATGGATCAAAAGATAAAATTTATTTTAACATAGGTGATTTTAAGTTTAAGGATGTAACAGAAGAATCTGGAATTTCAAAAGAAAATTACGGTTGGTCATTTGGCGTGAATATGGTCGATATTAATGCCGACGGTTTTCTAGATATCTATGTTTGTAAAGCAGGACCTTACAGTGAAGAAAAATATTTAAGAAATAGATTATTTATAAATAATGGGGATGGTACCTTTAAAGAGGAAGCAGAAAAATATGGATTAAACAGCACAGAATTCAGTGTACAATCTGCTTTTTTTGATTATGATTTAGATGGAGATTTAGACCTTTACCTAGCCAACCATCCGCCAACTGAAAAAAGAAATGGAAAAGCTAAAAACTTAAAAAAGTTAGCAGCAGAAGTCAATAAAGGGATTCTGATGACCGACCGTTTTTATGAAAATATTGACGGAAAATTTGTAGAAAAAACTAAAGCAGCTAATTTATCTAATTTTGGATATAAGAATAGTGTCAGTGTTGGAGATTTTAATAAAGATGGTTTCCCCGATCTCTATATTTGTTCCGATTATATGCTTCCGGATTTATTGTACCTTAATAATGGCAATAAAACATTTACCAATAAAGCTGAACCAAATTTAAAACATATTACCTACTTCAGTATGGGAAGTGAGGTTACCGACGTAAACAATGATGGAAATTTAGATATTTATGTTACAGATATGACACCTAACGATCATGTCAAATCTAAAGTTTTTATGGCATCCATGGATTCAAATAAATTTAACGCACTTGTTAGTTCTGGGTTTCATCATCAATACATGTTAAATACCTTACAAATTAATAATGGAGATGCTTCATTCAGTGATATTGGGCAATATGCTGGAATTGATAAAACAGATTGGAGTTGGGCTCCCCTATTTTTTGATATAGATTTAGATGGTAATAAAGATTTGTTTATCACAAATGGTATTAAAGAAAATTTGAACGATAATGATATCAAGGAAAAAGTTTATGCAAAGGAAAAAACAATTAATAGAAAACTAACCTTAGATGAATATTTAGAAGTGGTGACTTCTGTTATCACTCCGAACGAAATTTATAAAAATGAAGGCGAAGAACATTTTAAAAATGTTTCAAAAAATTGGATTGATTTTACAGAATTTAATTCCAACGGAGCTGCTTACGCAGATTTAGATAATGATGGAGATTTAGATTTAGTTATGAATAATATGGATGCACCTGCTGCTATATTTGAAAATAAAAGTGAAGAAAAATCAATTGGAAACACCATCGTTATTAATTTAAAAGGGCCTGATAAAAATCCTTTTGGAATTGGAACAAAAATTTCATTACCATTTGAAAATCATACCGTTTATCACGAACACTATCCCGCTAGAGGATACCTTTCTTCCATGGGTTACAAAATAGTTTTAGGGATTGGAGAAGCACAAAGAATACCTAGAATGATTATTGAATGGCCAGACAGATCGACTTCAACTTTTGATAATCTCGAAGTCAATAAAGAATATGAAATTGGGTATGATGAGGTTTATAAATCTAACCCTAAAACCTCCAAACCTCAAAATATTTTTACAGAAAAAATAGCTTCTGATAATTATCAAATAACCTACGTGCATACCGAAGACGAGATTAATGATTTTAAAAAACAAGTTCTTCTTCCCTACTCACAATCCCAAAATGGCCCCTTTATAGACAAAGCAGATGTCAATAATGATGGTCTAACCGATTTTTATGTAGGAGGTGCTGCAGGACAAGCTGGAGAACTCTATATTCAAACAAAAAATGGGAAATTTAACATCGATACGAATTCTATCTGGGAGTTTGATAAAGCTTTTGAAGATTTAGGGGTTTTATTTTTTGATTATGATCAAGACGGAGACAGCGATTTATACATAACCAGCGGGGGTGCTGCCTTTGACGAAAACAATTCTAACTACCAAGACAGACTATACAATAATGACGGTAATGGAAAATTTTCAAGATCTACTAATATCCCAAAAAACAATACCAGTAACCAAACAGTAATTGCCAACGATGTAGATGGCGACGGAGATTTAGATTTGTTTATTGGAGCTCGAGTAATTCCCGACAAATATCCATACTCTCCTAAGTCACAGCTTTTAATCAATGATAATGGAATGTTTATTGATCAAACAAAACTACTAGCTCCAGATTTATTAACAGCTGGATTGGTTACCGATGCCATATTTTCAGATTACGATATGGATGGAGATAAAGATCTAATTGTAACCGCTGAGTGGAGCCCTATTAAAATATACAACAATAATAATGGTTATTTTGAACATGCCAAGTTAGATATGTTGAAGGGTACCGAAGGGATATGGTTTAGTGTTGAAGCGTTGGATATAGATAATGATGGTGATGAGGATTACTTGTTTGGAAATCTAGGTCTCAATTCTAAATTTAAAGCGAGTACTAAAAAACCGTTACACCTTTTTTGTGATGATTTTGATAAAAACGGGACTTTTGATATTGTTTTTTCAAAAGATTATAAGGGAGAATTAGTCCCTATGAGAGGAAGACAGTGTTCCTCAGAACAAATGCCTTTTATTGCAGAAAAATTTAAAAACTTTATCTCTTTTGCAGAAGCCAATCTTCAAGATATTATGGGGGAAGACAAACTAGCCAATGCCCTACATTATGAAATCAAAACTCTTAGTAGTATCTGTTTACTGAATGAAGGAAATGGAAATTTTAAAGAAATACCATTGCCAAGACAAGCTCAGTTTTCGCCAATCATGGACTTTTTAAGTACCGACATAGATCAAGATCAAAATCCTGAAATAATCGCTATTGGAAATCTATATGCAACCGAAGTAGAAACTACTCGTTATGACGCCTCTATTGGCACCGTACTAAAATATAATACCCGTAACAAAAGCTTTGAGGTTCTAAAAAACGCTACAACTGGAATTATTATTCATGGAGATTCTAAGAATTCAGAAATAATTGATATAGATGATCATAAGGTACTAGTAGTTACAAACAACGACGGACCGTTATCTATGTTCAAAATCAACAACTAAAATAATGAAAAAAACACTTTTATATTTTGGTGTACTATTAAGTAACTTATGGGGCACTGCCCAAGAGAACTATCAGTTTACCGATTTAATTAACATTGATTCGACACCTGTAATTAGTCAAGGAAATACAGGGACTTGTTGGAGTTTTTCAACTTCTTCATTTATAGAGTCCGAAATTATTAGACTTACGGGTGAGTATGTCAATATTTCTGAAATGTATAATGTACGAAATACGTATCCAGTAAAGGCTAGTAATTATGTTTATAGGCAGGGAAAAGCCCAATTCAGCGAAGGTGGTTTAGCACATGATGTTTTAAATAGCATTAGAGATTATGGTCTGGTACCTGCTGAGGTGTATAGCGGTTTACTAGGAGGTAAAACAAAACACAATCATTCAGAAATGGCATCTATCTTATCTTCAATGCTAGATACCTATATCAAAAATCCAGGAAAAACATTAGATCCAAAATGGAAAGAAGCTTTTAATTCTATTTTAGATGTGTATCTTGGAGAAAATATTACTGAATTTTATTATCATAACAAAAAATATACTCCGCAACAATTTGCAGAAGCATATAGTATCCAACCTGAGGACTACATAAATATTACCTCGTTTAGTCATGAGCCATTCTACGGTGAATTTATATTAAATATTCCCGATAATTTTAGTAATGGTAGTTATTTTAACTTACCTATAGAAGAGTTAGTTCATACTATAGATCACGCTCTAAAGGAAGGTTTTACTATTGGAATTGATTGTGATGTTAGTGAAAAAACGTTTTCATCAAAGAATGGAATAGCTGTTGTTCCTGAAAAAGAATCAAATAACCTGGAAGCACTTCACAGTATTTATCCTGAAAAAGAAATTACTCAAGAATATCGTCAACAGGAATTTGAAAATTACAATACTACTGATGATCACCTTATGCATATTACAGGTAAAGTTGAAGACCAAAAAGGGAATAATTATTATAAGGTTAAAAATAGTTGGGGTTCTGATGAAAAAACAACAAAATATGGAGGCTATGTTTATTTTAGTGATGCCTATATACGGTTAAAAACTATCAGTATCACCTTGCATAAAGATGGGGTTCCCAGAAACATCTTAAAAAAATTAAATCAACACAAAACAGTTGAAAATTGAAAATACTAGTAGTTGGAGGAACAGGTCTAATTGGTTCCCATTTAAAGAATCGATTACGCGAAGAAGGCGTTACAGTTAACCTACTAAGTAGGAAAAAAAGTAAAGAAAATAATGTTTTCTTATGGGATATTAAGAATAATTATATTGATCTTAAAGCTTTTAAAGAGGTGTCTGGAATTATCAATTTAACAGGTGCCAATATTGCTAAAGGTAAATGGACAAGTAAAAGAAAAAGAATTCTTTATGACAGTCGCATTCTTTCAACAAGATTTCTTTTTGAAACCGTAAAGAAAAATAATATTTTAATTGATTTTTTTATAAGTTCTTCTGCTATAGGTTATTATGGTACAAAAAAATCGTCTCTAATTTTCAAAGAAGACGATAAGTGCGGAATTGATTTTTTAGCTAAACTTTGCGTTGATTGGGAAAAAGAAGCGCAACGTTTTAATGAATTAAATATTCGTACAGTTTTAATAAGGACAGGAATTGTACTGACTAAATATCAAGGTGCTTTAGAAAAAATTAAACTACCTATAAAATTTGGAATATTACCATTAATTGGAACAGGAAAACAATCGTTTCCCTGGATACATATAGACGATCTGATTGCTATAATTAGCAATTCAATTAACAACAAAAAATATATAGGTCCATACAATGCCGTCGCCCCAGTAGCTTATACATCATATTTAGAGCTAAACACAAAAATTGCTGAACTACTGGACAAGCGAGTACTAAGAGTAAAAATTCCTACTATTTTATTGAATTTTGCTTTTGGAAAACTCTCCGAAACTTTGACTAATGGAAATCAAATAGCAGCTGATAAATTAATCGCAATTGGATTTAATTTTAAATATAAAAAATTAGACAGTGCATTGTCGAATCTTTTAGTGAAAAACTAATACGATTTTATTTTACTCTTTTAAATTTAAATAAACTTAATATCCATCTTGGTAATGGGTGGTTGCCACGTTTACGGAAGTCGATGTTCCAACCTATTTTTTTAATAAGAGGTATTTTGTGAGTTTCAACAAATTCAATTAAGGTCCCTTCGGGTGCTTGAATATAGGCAAAATTTCCTCCTGCATCACCCATATCAAAAGTATCCATTGCTTTTGCACTGTCAACTGTAAAGGGAAAACCTAAGTGTTTTGCTTTTTCTCTTAAAGTATCCATATCATTAATATCAAAACATAAATGGATAAATCCTGGATCTCCCCAGATTCGACCCTCATAAATATCCCTTGATTTCCGATTTAAAACTTGAATTAATTCTATCTCAGATTTTCCAAAAAGGGGACTAAATGCACCATGTTTGATATCTGAATGTCTTAATAAAACTCTCCGAAACTCTTTATCACCACCTGGAATGGATTTATAATCATTAAAAATTCCAGTTTGATCATAAACAACTTCGTTATATCCTAAAATATCTCGATATACTACTAAGCTTTCTTCGATACTGCTTACTCCTATTATGGATCCGAAAACACCTCCATTAACGGCTTTTTCTTTTTTAAAGACTTCAGAATGTTCTTTAATCTCCCAAATATTATTGTAGATGTCTTTTAAAAAAAAATGTTTATTACCATTGGGGTCTAAAGTGATTTCACCTAATATGTTTAACCCAGCAGCAGCGTATTGTTGATATGCAATTTCTGAATTCTGACATTTTAGGACTCCAATATTAATTCCTAAATCTCCTAATTGAATTTCAAAATCGATAGGTGTTGGATTTTTACCTGTATGTTTCCAAATTTCGAAACCACCTCCTCCCTCAAGATTTAAAGCTAAAATAGCATGTCTTTTTCTAGGTTTTCCATCGGTGTGAGCTAGCATCAGTTCAGCAACGTCTTCTTCATCAAACATTAGAATATCCATAGAAAAAAATCTTCGATACCAATTCCAAGCTTCCTCAATATCTGTAACTCCAACTCCAAGTTGCTGTATTCCGTTAATCTTCATAGTTTTTTTTAAAAAGGCTTAATTTTAGTTGACAAATAATAATAGACTCTTGGAAAAAATCTGCGTATATAAACCATTATAATCTCCTTACCTCCCACTAAAATTTCTTTTTTCTCCTTTTCTAGATTATGAATAATTGTTTTTACTGTACTTTCAGCCGTTTTACCTTTGTCTTGGCCTGGGTCCATTATATTGTATGAGTTCCCTTCTTTATCGATAGCATTTTTTGAAATATTAGTTTTAATTCTTCCAGGTATAATCATTGACACGATCATGCCATTTTCCTTATTTTCTGACCTTAAACTCTCAAAAAAACCATGTAATGCATGTTTAGTAGCAGCGTAGGAAGACCGATATGGAAATCCAAATTTACCAACTATACTAGTTGTTACCCCTATTTGTGATTTTCGATTTTTCAACAAAATTGGTAATATTTTTTTTGTAAGCGCTATCGTTCCAAAAAAATTTACTTCAAATATCTTTCGATCTACAGTCAATTTAGTCTCACTTGCAATAGAACGTTGACTAATACCTCCAAAATGATACAATCCATCTATATTTAATTTTTTATCGATAACACTATTAGCAGCGAGATCAATACTTTTTTCATCTGCAAGATCAAAGGGAATCACTAGCGTTGAACTACCATTTACATTACATATTTTTGAGACTTCTTCTAACGATTCTTCGTTTCTAGCAGAAAGTATTAATTGGCATTTTTTTTTAGATAATTCAATAGCGAAGGCTCTCCCAATTCCTGAGGAAGCACCGGTTACCCATAATGTTTTATTATTAAAATTCACCTACAATAGTGTTGATATGTTTACGAAGATAGGCGTTATATGATGTCAAAAAAAATATGTATTAAAGTTATTTAAAAGATAACATTACACCAATTCTATACCATCTTCTTTAAAAAGTATTAAACGGTCTTTATAAAGACTACCAACTGCTTTTTTAAAGCTTTTTTTACTTAATCCAAGTAATTCTTTGATAGTTTCTGGTGAAGATTTATCATTTATTGACAAAAACCCTCCAGCTGTTTTAAGTTCGTCCAAAATATATTGAGCGTTAGGCTCAATACTACGATAACCTTGCTTTTGAAGAACAACATCGATTTTGTGGTCATCTCTTATTTTTTTTATGTAAGCTTTTAAGCGATCACCTGTTCTTAAATCTTCAAAAATATCCTCCATATAAATAAGCCCCTTGTGTTGTCCATTTATAATTACATTAGCACCTTTCTCTGTTAGATGAGTTACCAAAATTTCTACCTCGTCAAAAGTTTCTACCGTGATACGATCGTTTTGTAAAAACTGATTGGTTTTGCTAGATCCAGCGAGTCGGTTAGTTTGTTCATCTAAATATAAATAAACGATATACCAATTATTTACTTTCATCGGTCTGGCCTGTTCTTTGAAAGAAACAAATAAATGCTTTTCTAGACCCCAGTCCATAAATGCGCCGTGCTTAGTAACATCCGCGCATCTTAAAAATCCAAAACTATGAAGCTGAACGAAAGGCTCGAGCGTTGTTGCAATTGGTCGCTCTTCATAATCTAAATATATAAACACTTTTAATTCATCTCCGATTGCATAAGATTCTGGTTTATATTTATGGGGTAGTAAAATAACTTCTTCAACTTCACTATCGCAACCAAGATAAAGGCCAGGTTCTGTTTCTCTTAAAATTTTTAAAGTTGTATATTTTCCTATTTCAAACATCTCGCAAATATAAACGCTATTATCAATATAAATTTTAAACTAGCGATAAAATTATTTTAGATATTCAAAATAATCCAAAAGTACTTGATCATTTAAAGAAGCAGGTGTGAAAACTTCTAATAAATGGGGTTGTTTTTGTTTACCATAAAAGAGTGGTAATGCATTTTCTAACTCTCTTTTGGTAGTTGCAACAAAATATTTAATATTAAACATTTTAGATAAATACTCAGCTGAAAGGTTGTGCTTAGTCTCTATAAATGTATCAAAGTTTGGCGTGTTTTTTTCTCCAGGTAGTATTCGAAAAATACCACCACCACCATTATTAATGATAATAATTTTAAAATTTAAAGGAATGTAATTATTCCAAAGCGCGTTGCTATCGTATAAAAAACTTAAATCTCCTGAAATAAATACTGTTTCTTTTTCAGTTGCTACAGCTGCGCCAATTGCTGTAGAGGTACTGCCGTCGATTCCGCTGGTGCCCCTATTGCAAAATACCGCTATGTTTTCTTTAAAATTAAAAAGCTGAGCGTATCGAATGGTGGAGCTATTGCTTAACTGTAAATTAATATTAGAAGGCAATGAGTTAATTAACTTCGAAAAAACATATAAATCAGAAAAATCAATTTGATCCATGTAAACCGCATGTTTTTTTCTCCTATCGTTCCTTTTATCAATAAAAAAAGATTGATAAGTACTGTTCAACTTAATGGTTAGTGGTAAAAATTGCTTAAAGAAAAGAGTGGGAGTCGTTTTAAAGTGATGAGTTAAACAAAAATAAGTATCTAATGCTTTTTTTGTGTCGATATGCCAATGCTCTTGGGGCTTGTTTTTTCTTAATAAAGCTTTAATTTTTTTTGAGATCACCATTCCTCCAAAGGTTAAAAGAATGTCTGGTTGAAACTTTTCAGTATCAATATCATCAAAAGGAGTAATTAATTGATCTATGGAGTTGATTATATTTTTATGATGTAGATTAGAGGTAGTTTCAGTTAAAATTAGCACACTTTCATCTTTTGCCAAAATCTCTAAAAAAGCTCCTTCCAATCTATTGAAATAATGAACACCTATCAATATTAATTTTTTCTTTGAGGTGTTCCATTTTTTTGCAAAAAAGGATACATCATTTATTAAAGTAGAATCCTTTTTTGCTTGAATATCATCATTAATTTCAATAGATAACAAATCACAGGTATCATATAAAGGTTCTGAAAATGGGACATTTATATGAACAGGACCACTCTTTTCAATAGCAGTATTTAAGGCTGAAGAAACTAGTATCTGATTAAAATTAATGCAATCATCTCCCTCTATGCAATTACAACTCTCTAAAATATGATTTTCAAAAACATTTTCTTGTCTTATTGTCTGACCGTCCCCTATATCAATTAAACTTGAAGGCCTATCTGCAGATATCACAACTAAAGGGATATCACTGTAAAATGCTTCCGATACTGCTGGATAGTAATTTAATAATGCTGATCCTGATGAACAAACTAAAACAGTTGGTTTATTGAGCTGTTGAGCTATACCTAGTGCAAAAAAAGCAGCACATCGTTCGTCAACGATACTAAAACAAGAGAACTTTTTATTTTCTGAAAAACCAATAGTTAGCGGAGCGTTTCTAGATCCTGGAGAGATGATAATATTTTCTATCCCTCTTGATATGCATAATTGAGTAATTAATTGAGATAATTTTTTTGATGAATATTTCATTGGTGTAAAAATACAAATAGTAAAAGAATAATACTTTATATCATCGATGAGATTACTTGGAGCATTGTTTGTGATTTATGGGAAGTTTCCTCCCATTCTTTTGAGGGATCTGAATCCTTAGTAATTCCACAACCAAGGTAGAGATTGGCAGTAGTATTCTCAATTTTCATACACCTTAAATTGACAAACAATCTTGAGTTGTTTTTAGATTCATCAACAAATCCAAGGAATCCTGTATAAAAATCACGTTTGTAGTTCTCTTTTTCTAAAATATACGTTTTTGCATAATTTTTAGGTGAACCACAAACTGCAGAAGTTGGATGCAACAACGACATAATAGTCCTTAGTCCAGTATGTGCTTTTTTGATGGTTCCACTTATATCGGTTCTTAAATGAATCAGAGAACCAGCTTTATGGTTATAGGTATTTGAAATAGTTACGTTGGAGGTTATTTTTTTTAAACTTTTTTGTATCGAATCCACAACAACTTGTTGTTCGTTTTTTTCTTTTAAATTCCACTCTACCTTTTTACGATGATGATTTTTCTGAGTACCAGCCAATGCCATTGTTCGAAATGAATCACCATCTGTTTCAAGCAATACTTCTGGAGAGGCGCCACACCATAATCCCGTACTGGGATGATACCATATATATCGGAAAGCTTTAGGGTATAAATTTAATATCCTTTCTATTAATTCAAGAAGATTAAATTCTTTTAACTGAACTACTTTTTTTCTAGAAATTACAATTTTTGTAGCTTTCTGCGATTGTATATTTTGAATGGCATCTGCTACTAATTTTAAATAGCTTTTTTTATCATTAACGTGATCTGAAGTCTCAATTTCATTTATCTCAACATTAGTTTTTAAATAATTAGTTTCAAAATGACAACTTTTTGCTAAAGGAATACAAATAGCTTTATTTTTACTGTCAAAGGGTGAAAAAATAAAATATTCTTTAAAGGAAGACTCGGTATCATACCATACATCATCTTTTTGTAAAATAAAATTTACATTTTCTTTTTCAGGGTATGAATAGAGAACAAAAGGTAAATTATTTTCATACTGTTGTTCAATTTTTTTTAGTAGATGTAGGTTATCCAATTGATCGTTATTTGTGCAGTGTAATGGTCGTTAATTTAACTAAAGAAATTAAGTCTCCGTTTTCATTTTCAATTCGAATTTGCCAAAGTTGGGTCGTTCTTCCCTTATGCAAAGCGATTGCTCTGGCATAAACATAGCCATCTTTTATACTTTTAATATGATTCGCAGCAATTTCTAAGCCCCTAACAGTTACATTGTTATTCCCCAGAAAAACAAAAGCGGCTGCACTTCCAATACTCTCAGCCAAAGCGACTGTTGCACCTCCGTGTAGTACTCCATCTGGTTGATGAACTCTTTTCGTTACGGGCATTTTTGCAACTAAAACCTCATCCGTAAGATCGATAAACTCTATCTCTAGAGTTTCCATCAGTGTGTCTTTACAGATAGCATTACATGCTGCTAAAATCTGTTTTTTATTTTTTTTCATAGAAATCGATTACTTTTGTAAAAATACAAAACGTATTATTAATGGCATCCGAAAAAAGTGTAATCTATTTATCCTCGAATACCTATTCCGTATTAAATAACTATACAACAAAAACAAAAAATGTTTGGATTGTTTTTCATGGTTTAGGGTATTTAAGCAAGTACTTTATTAACTACTTTTCGAAAATAAACCCCGAAGAAAATTTTGTAATTGCACCCCAAGCGCCTTCCAAGTACTACCAAGGAAAAGATTTTAAACATGTTGGCGCCTCATGGTTAACAAAAGAGAATACTATTGAAGAAACTAAAAATGTATTGGCATATGTTGATCAGGTGTATAAATCTGAAATTAAGGTAAAACCTCCAAATTTAATTATTTTAGGGTACTCACAAGGTGTTTCGATAGCAACAAGATGGGTAGCAGCAAGAAAAATTAATTGCAATCATTTAATATTACATTCAGGAGGTATTCCTTCAGAGTTAGAACCTGAAGATTTTTCGCATTTGAAAAAAACTAGTAAAGTCTCATATACCTATGGAAATAAAGATCCATATATAGATGGTGTAAGAATAACTCAAGAAACTATCAAAGGAAATCGTTTGTTTGGGAAATATTTAAAAATTGAGGTATTCGATGGTATTCACGAAATAAATTCCGATTTCATAATGAGAACCTCAAAAGAGAATATTTCTTCAACATAAAAAAAAGCGACCCCCTCGGATCGCTTTTAAATTTATTATAGTAATATGATTATTTAACTTCCTCGAAGTCTACATCTTCTACATCACTATTTTCTTCCGTTGCTTCTCCTTGTGCTCCAGCATCTCCTGCAGGAGCTCCTTCAGCTTGTTGAGCTTCTGCTTGTGCTTTATACATCTCTTCAGAAGCAGCTTTCCAAGCTTCGTTGATTTTATCTAACGCTGGTTGAATTGTTTCAACTTCTTTAGTTTCATAAGCTTTTTTCAACTCTTCTAACGCTTCTTCAACTGGCTTTTTATTGCCTTCAGAGATTTTATCTCCAAATTCAGTTAATTGCTTCTCCGTTTGAAAAATCATTGCATCAGCTTCATTTAGCTTATCTGCTTTTTCTTTTACTAACTTATCCGCTTCAGCATTCGCTTCTGCATCTTGTTTCATTTTTTGTACTTCCTCATCCGTTAAACCTGAAGATGCTTCGATACGAATATCTTGAGATTTACCTGTGGCTTTATCAGTAGCACTTACTTTAATTATTCCGTTAGCATCAATATCAAAAGTAACCTCAATTTGTGGTGTTCCTCTTTGTGCTGGTGGAATTCCATCTAGATGGAAACGACCAATCGTTTTATTATCAGCTGCCATCGGACGCTCTCCTTGCATTACGTGAATTTCAACACTTGGTTGATTATCAGCAGCAGTCGAAAATACTTGCGATTTCTTAGTTGGTATGGTTGTGTTAGATTCAATTAAGTGAGTCATAACACCTCCCATAGTTTCAATTCCTAAAGAAAGTGGAGTTACATCTAATAACAATACATCTTTTACATCTCCTGTTAACACACCCCCTTGAATAGCAGCTCCTAAAGCAACTACCTCATCTGGATTTACTCCTTTATTTGGTTTTTTACCAAAGAATTTTTCTACTGCTTCTTGCACTGCAGGAATACGTGTAGATCCACCTACTAGAATTATTTCATCGATATCACTTTTTGAAATTCCAGCATCTTTTAAAGCTTTTTCACAGGGTGCGATGGTTCTTTTTACCAAGTCATCGATTAATTGCTCAAACTTTGATCTTGTTAATGATCTCACCAAGTGCTTAGGTCCACTGGCAGTAGCGGTAACATATGGTAAGTTTATTTCTGTTTGAGTAGACGCAGACAATTCAATTTTTGCCTTCTCCGCAGCTTCTTTTAAACGTTGAAGAGCCATTGGATCTTCACGTAAATCAATACCTTCATCACCTTTAAACTCCTCGGCCAACCAGTTAATAATTTTCTGATCAACATCATCTCCTCCTAAATGAGTATCTCCGTCAGTAGACAAGACCTCGAATACACCGTCTCCTAATTCTAGAATAGAAACATCATGTGTACCGCCACCAAAATCAAATACTACGATTTTTTGGTCGGTTCCTTTTTTATCCATTCCGTAAGCTAAAGCTGCTGCAGTTGGCTCATTAATAATTCTTCTCACTTTTAATCCAGCAATTTCACCAGCTTCTTTTGTTGCGTGACGCTGACTATCGTTAAAATATGCTGGTACAGTAATTACTGCTTCCGTTACACTTTGTCCCAAATAATCTTCTGCAGTTTTCTTCATTTTTTGAAGAATCATTGCAGAAAGTTCTTGTGGAGTATACATTCTTCCGTCGATATCTACACGAGCAGTATCGTTATCACCTTTTACTACTTTATAAGCAGCACGTTTTGCTTCTTTATCAGATTCAGTGAACGTATTTCCCATAAATCTTTTAATTGAAGAAATAGTTTTTGTTGGGTTGGTTACTGCTTGTCTTTTCGCAGAATCTCCAACTTTAATTTCACCATCTTCAACAAATGCAATAACTGAAGGTGTTGTTCTTTTTCCCTCAGCATTAGGAATTACGGTTGGCTCACTACCTTCCATTACAGCCACACAAGAGTTGGTTGTTCCTAAATCGATTCCTATTATTTTACTCATAACTATAAATTATATTTTTATTTATCTTAATTTCAAATCTCAACCTTAATTGAGACATTTGGTATATGGCAATCTTTATGCCAGTAGATTTGATATGACAGGGTGGCAGATTTATTCTTAAAAAGTCAGTCAAATTAATGTTTAGTTGTTTTAAGTTTTAATAGCTCTTTCCATTGGGTGGTATATCTAGGGCTTCGATCTTCCTTTACTAATTCCCATTCTTTAACTCGCGTTCCTACTAAGCCTGAAAATAATGTGGACTTACCATACTTGCGATTAATTTTATCAAAAACATGCATCAATTCATTTTTTTCCCAACGAGGAGTTGGTGTAAACAAATTTCCTTGCACGTAGTTGTTAGGAATAATTCCACTTAAACAGACACCTACTTTTTTAAAACGATAACCTGGCCTATAAATAATATTTAACGCTTTTTTTGCCTCCGAAATTAAAACAAAGGTGTCACTTGTAGGTATACTTAGCGTTACCGTAACACTATTAGAGTATTGCTTATCACGATCGCTGAAGTAATTGGTATGCAAGAACACCTGAAGATAGGTTGCACAAGATTTTTGGCTTCGAAGCACTTCACTCACTTCACTAATGTAGGAGGAGCACGCTTCCTGAATCATTCCTAAATCTTCTATTTTTTTTCCGAAAGATTTTGCAGTACCGATTCCCTTTTTTGGTGCAGGCATGGTTTTAAATTCAATACTAGATTTTCCTTGTAATTCGTTCCAAATACGAAGGCCTACCACTGTCATATTCTTCCGAACCCACTCCCCTGGAAGTTGTGTAAACTCATAAGCGGTTAAAATACCTATTCCTTTTAAACGCTTCGAATGCTTACTCCCGATTCCCCATACCGTACTGATATCTGCCCATTTTAACGCTTCAATTCTTTTTTCTTCGGAGTCGATAACAAAAACACCCTTGTTCTCTGAAACTCGTTTCTTAGAAATTTTGTTAGCTAATTTTGCTAACACCTTGGTAGGCGCAATACCAACTCCTACAGGCAGTCCTGTATATTTAAAAATAGTATCCTTAATTTGGTGCCCATAATAGTTCATAGAAAAATGTTTCATTCCAGATACGTCTACAAAAGCTTCGTCAATACTATAAATTTCAACTTCTGGCGAAAAAGAACTAAGAATATTCATAACACGTTGAGACATTTCGCCGTAAAGCGTATAATTAGAAGAAAAAAAAGTTACTTTATTTTCTATGAGTTGTTTTTTAATCTTAAAAACAGGCTCAAACATAGGAATTCCAGAAAGTGCTTTAGCTTCTTTATTTGCAGCAATTACACAACCATCGTTATTACTTAATACCACCACAGGTTTTCCCCACAAGTCTGGTCTAAAAACTTGCTCACAAGTAGCGTAAAAACTATTGCAATCGACTAAAGCAATCATCTAGCGTAATGAATAATATAACTAATTAAACCCCATAAAATAAATTCCGTTTCTAAAGAAGCTCCAGAAAATCTAATTACTTTAAACTCACCGTCTAAAACTACTAAAACTAAATCATTTTTTTTTGGAGTTAAGGATCGATCTATAAGTAATACATCTTTGTCCAAAATATTGTAATTTGAAAGTTCGTCTCCGTCTATTCTCACATAAAAAGTAGCATCACGATTAGCAATCAACTCGTCGTGTAAATCGATACTTGGTTCTGCATAATGTGCTGCTGGGCTAGGAAAACCAGTTTGTTTAGATATCCTTGAAACATGGCTGTTTTTTATTTTACTAAGCTTTCCTGACGAGAATATTTCCATGATTCAAAAATATGGAATATTTCCATTTTAAATATGGAATATTTCCATTTTTTTTTAAAAATTTAATATTTATTTCTTCGCTTCTAACTTCAAATTTTATCATAACCAATATAAATTGATTGAGACGGGATTTCGTATCAGAATATTTTAAAAATTAAGCGCCAAAATTAGTACATTTACCATTCAATTTGAAAATTATGAGCACTGCCAAAAAAGAATACAAACGAATAACTACCAAAACATTGGTGGATATGAAGAGTAAGAATGAAAAAATAGCGATGCTAACGGCTTACGATTACACGATGGCTAAAATATTAGATAACGCTGGAATAGATGTAATCTTGGTGGGTGACTCTGCATCGAATGTAATGGCTGGTCACGAAACCACCTTACCTATTACATTAAACGAAATGATATACCACGCCTCTTCCGTAGTAAGAGCAATTGATAGAAGCTTAGTGGTAGTCGATTTACCATTTGGAGCATATCAAAGTGATCCTAAAAAAGCTTTAAGGTCTGCCATTAGAATCATGAAAGAAAGTGGTGGGCATGCTGTTAAATTAGAAGGAGGAAAAGAGATAAAGGATTCCGTTAAAAGAATTTTAAATGCAGGAATACCCGTAATGGGTCACTTAGGGCTTACCCCACAATCTATCTATAAATTTGGAACCTATACTGTAAGAGCAAAAGAAGAAGAAGAGGCTAAACAATTAAAAAAAGACGCTTTATTACTTGAAAAATTGGGGTGCTTTGCAATTGTATTGGAGAAAGTACCTGCAAAACTAGCTGAAGAAGTTGCTAGTAGTCTTCAAATTCCAATCATAGGTATTGGTGCAGGTAGTGGTGTAGATGGTCAAGTTTTAGTGACTCATGATATGTTGGGTATGACACACGAATTTAACCCAAGATTTTTGAGAAGGTATTTAGATATGTTCACAGAAATGACCAATGCATTGAGAAAGTATACAAATGATGTTAAAAAAGGAGACTTTCCTAGTGAAAAGGAACAATATTAAAAATACAAACACAGCAGTTGCCTCTAAAAATTATTTCAAATAAAGAAAACCTTCAAGTTATTTATGAAGACAATCACATCATCGCAATCAATAAAAGAGTTGGTGATATTGTACAAGGAGATCAAACAGGAGATACTCCTCTTTCTGAGGTTGTCAAACACTACATAGCTGAAAAATACAATAAGCCCGGTAAGGTATACTTGGGTGTAGTTCACCGGTTGGACAGACCTACAAGCGGAATTGTAATATTTGCGAGAACTAGTAAGGCCCTAACACGACTTAATAAATTGTTTTCAGAAAGAAAAACCGAAAAAACCTATTGGGCTATTGTAAAAAAAAAGCCATCCAAAGCATCTGATCTAATAATTCATTATCTTAAAAGAAATTCTAAACAGAATAAATCCTACGCTCACAATAATGAAATTCCAGATAGTAAAAAAGCTATTTTAGAATATAAAGTTATTAAAAGTCTGGATCACTATTCGCTACTAGAAATCAATTTAAAAACAGGAAGGCACCACCAAATTCGAGCTCAACTATCTAAAATTGGATCACCAATAAAGGGAGATTTAAAATATGGTTTTGACAGAAGTAATTCAAATGGAGGCATACATTTACATTCAAGGAGACTGTCTTTTATACACCCTGTAAAAAGTAAAAAAATTATTTTAACTGCTCCACTACCAAAAGATCCTATATGGAACGCCTGCGGTTAGATTGAATTAATAATAAATTAATAATACTCATGAAATTATTTGATTTAGAATATGAATCCAAACGAAACTTATTACCATTGGATGGTACTGTCAATTATTTTGGTAAAATTTTAAATCAAGAGCAAGCTGACTATTATTATCAGTCATTACGAAAGGGTATTCAATGGGAACATGATGAAGCAATGATGTTTGGAAAAAAATTAGTAACCAAGCGGAAGGTTGCTTGGTATGCAAACGAAGCCTTTAGTTACACTTATTCTAAAATAACCAAGCAAGCTACACCTTGGACTCAAGAATTATTAGAATTAAAAAATATCATTGAAGAAACTACTAAAGAACAGTACAATTCTTGCTTATGTAATCTATACCATACCGGTGAAGAAGGAATGGGTTGGCACAGTGACGGTGAAAAAGATTTAAAAAAAAATGGCGCGATCGCATCAGTAACTTTAGGAGCAGAAAGAAAGTTTGCATTCAAGCATAAGGAATCGAAACAAAAAGTAGAAATTTATCTTGAGCACGGAAGTTTATTGGTTATGAAAGATGAAACACAAACTCACTGGTTACATAGGCTTCCTCCTACAAAAAAAATCAACACTCCTAGAATAAATCTTACTTTTAGAAGTATTTTAAAAAACAGTTAACCTAACCACCCCTCTCGATCCAAACTTCGATATTGTATGGCCTCTGAAATATGTTCACTTAAAATATTTTCAGAACCTTCTAAATCTGCTATTGTTCTAGAAACTTTTAAAATACGGTCATAAGCTCTTGCAGACAAATTAAGTTGCTTCATTGCACTTTTTAGTAATTTAATAGAGGTATCATTTAATTTGCAAAATTGTCTAATTTGTTTAACTCCCATCTGAGCATTGTAAAAAATAGTTTCTAAATCATTAAATCTTGTTGTCTGTATATTTCTTGCTTTAATAACACGTTCTCTAATTACCTTGCTTAATTCACCACTGCGATCATCACTTAATTTATCAAAAGGTACAGGTGTTACCTCTATATGAATATCTATACGATCTAATAATGGTCCAGAAACTTTGCTTAAATACCGTTGCATTTCAGCAGGTGTTGATGTCATAGGCGCATTTGGATCATTAAAATAACCACTCGGACTGGGATTCATACTTGCGACTAACATAAAACTGGATGGGTACGTAACGGTAAATTTAGCTCTCGAAATAGTTACTTCTCTATCTTCTAGAGGTTGCCTCATAACTTCTAAAACTGTTCTTTTAAATTCTGGTAATTCATCTAAAAATAATACACCGTTATGTGATAATGATATTTCTCCAGGTTGCGGGTAGGTACCTCCTCCTACAAGAGCCACATCCGAAATGGTATGATGAGGACTTCTAAAAGGTCTGGAACTCATAATTCCTCCTTTTTTAATGGTCCTGCCAGTTATACTATGTATTTTGGTAGTTTCTAATGCTTCGCCTAAAGTCATGGGAGGTAAAATACTGGGCAATCGCTTTGCTAACATTGTTTTACCAGAACCTGGAGGCCCAATCAAAATTATGTTATGACCTCCTGCTGCAGCGATCTCCATACACCGCTTTATAGATTCTTGACCTTTAACATCTGCAAAATCAAATTCAGGATTTTCTAATAGATGATTAAATTCAGATTCTATATCAACTTTTGTTATTTCTAAGGATTCTCCTTTATCAATATAATTAATAACTTCTTTTATATTATCAACTCCATAAACATCGATCCCTTCAACTATCGCAGCTTCTTTAGCATTTATTTTAGGAAGTATAAAACCTTTAAAACCTTCCTCTTTAGCTTTTATAGCTATTGGTAAAGCTCCTCGAATGGGCTGAAGATTACCATCTAATGATAATTCACCCATGATGATATAATTTTCTAATGGGTTAGTTTCTTTAATTTGTCCAGTAGCAACTAAAATTCCCATTGCTAATGTTAAATCATACGCGGATCCTTCTTTCCGCATATCTGCAGGAGACATATTTAAAATTAATTTTTTTCCAGGAATTTTAAAGCCGTTGTTTTGTAGTGCAGCAGCAATTCTATAATTACTTTCTCTAATAGCATTGTCTGGTAATCCAACCAAATGATATCCAATACCTTTATCAACATTCACTTCTATTGTAATGGTGCTTGAATCAACTCCAAACACAGCACTCCCATATACTTTTGTAAGCATATTAATTTATTTTATAGTAAAGGGAGCTATTGAAGGTATTAAGATAGTAATTTTATATGAATTCTAATTTTTGACTTTTAATAGTCATTTTTTACTTAGTTCAACTCCCCAATGATTTAAAAAAAATACTGTAGTATTTAATATTAAAATATTAACTATAAATATGTTACATTTGAAAAAAAACAAAAAAAATGAAAAAAATTCTCCTTTTAGCTTTTTTCCTCCCATTTATGTTACTTGCGCAGGAAAATAAAATAGGTAAAGTATCTCAATCAATAAATGCTGCAAAGTCAATTTCTGGTGAATTTGAGCCTTTTGAAATCTTTAACTCAGCAATAAAAAGCGCTACTGAAAATTACTCAGCCGCTGTTGAAGATGGTGTCGTTGTAGCCATTGACCAAACAAAGATTAACGAGATTAGAAACCAAGATCCTAAACAAATGCAGCTTAGTATCCCATTAAAATCAAATGGAGAAACCGTTGCATTAGATTTAATTCAAGTAGCTGTTTTTTCGCCTGATTTTAAAGCGATTACTAATAACGGTGTCGATATAACCAATGAAGTAGACTTTGGAAAGCACTATCGCGGTATTATTGCAGGAAATCCTAATTCGTTGGTTTCAATAAGTGTTTTCGAATCACAGATTAGTGGTTTTATTTCTAACGAAGAAGGCAATTATACCATAGGTAAATTAGAAGATTCAGATAAAAATCATATCATTTATAAAGATAATGATTTAAAAAATGATACTCAAGATATTTTCTGCTCAACAGAAGACGATGGTATCGCATATACGGAAGAAGAATTATCACCACCACCAATAAGTGAACAAGAACCAGGAGACGAAATAGATGTTTATATAGAATCTGGACAAAGTGTTTATAATGCCTTTCAAGGAAATCTTACCAATACAATTGTTTTTATAACTGGTATTTTTACACAAAGTTATGTGCTTTACGCTAATGATGGGATATCGGTAAGAACATCTAGTATGATGGTATGGGTAACTCCAGATCCTTTTTCTGGCGGAGATTCTCTTAGTCAACTAAACGCTTTTACTGCAAATGTTAATAGTAACCAACAAAATTTAAATGGAGATATAGCCCATTTAATTGAGCGCCAGAATTTTGGTGGAATTGCTTGGCTCAATGGGATGTGTAGTAATAATAATGTTTGTTATTCTGGCTTAGCAAATAATTCAGTTATAACTGTTCCAACATACTCCTGGAACGTGATGGTGATTACTCACGAAATGGGACATCTAATGGGCTCAAATCATACTCATGCCTGTGTCTGGAACGGAAATAATACTGCTATTGATGGTTGTGCTGCTACTGAAGGTAGTTGTGCCCGACCTCAAAACCCCCCAAACGGAGGAACCATAATGAGTTACTGCCACCTTCAAGGAGTAGGAATTAACTTTAATACGGGATTCGGACCCCAGCCAACTGCAGTGATTCTTAATAAAATTGCAAATGCTGGAAGTTGTTTAGATCCAGAAGAAATAGACAACCCTCCAGTAGCGGTATGTAAATCATCACACGTGGTTGAATTAGATTCTAACGGAGAAGCTTCCATAACTGTAGAAGATATTGATGGAGGAAGTTTTGATAATGAAGAAATTGTTGAGATGTCCATTGATATTGACACTTTTGATTGTGAAGATGTAGGTCTTAATAATGTAACATTAACAGTTACAGATAATGATGGATTATCCAGTACTTGTGTGGGATACGTTCAGGTTTTAGATGGCTCAACAATGGTGACTACCTGTCCTGAAGATATTACTGTTAGTATTCCAGATGGAACCACTTATACACTTTTAGATTATAGCGATGAATTAATTATAACTACAGATATTTGTAATGTCACACCGGCTGCAACTTCTCAAAGTCCTCTTCCGGGAACCCAATTACCAGTGGGTGTACACGTAATTACTGTCAATGCGCTATTGGATGATGGATCAATCATTACTTGCCCTTTTGAAATTACAATTGATAACAATTTAGGGTTAACAGATAATTCAATCTTATCCAGTCTATTATTATATCCTAACCCTGCAAGTGAAATAGTAAGATTAGGCAATCCTCAGAATTTAGATTTAGAATTTATTTCTATTTATGACATGACGGGAAGGCTTATTAAAACTATAGATTTGGAAGGTATGGTAATTGAACAATTAATAAATGTTTCAGAGTTATCCGAAGCAAATTACTTTGTAATAATTCAAGGAGAACAAACCAAAATAGTTAAGCAACTAATTATAAAGTAAAGACATCTTTACTAAACAATAAAAAACCCTTCTCAAGTACGAGAAGGGTTTTTTATGTTCAGAAATGTTTTAATAGTTTTTTTTATAGATTTCTTCAATAAAAATTGAAGGATGTGCGTCTTTAAGCAATCCGCAATTAACTCTTTCTAATACTCTATAGTTAATTCTAACTTTTAGACTATCGGTATAAAATTCAGGAAGTAAATTCTTAGGCATATAAATAGTTTCAGAGGCTTTTACGACCCATCCACAACCGTCTGAAGCAGGTTCTCCGTAAAATCTAATGAGGGCATCTTCACAAGATTCACAGCTAACTTCGGGTAGAGTTTCTTTTTTGCTTTTGCATGAAGAAAAAAATATTAAGGCGATAATTAAAATAAAAAATGAATTTTTCATTGGTTTTATATTAAACATAACTGTTTTAAAACTAGTTATGTATTTTACAAGAATAGTAATTCAATTCAATAAATCTTCGTAGGTCTGGGATACGATTAAGAGTTTAATATTTTGTTGGCATTTTTTTTACCTAATTCAACTCCCCATTGATCATAACTAAATATATTCCAAATTATACCTTGAACAAAAAGCTTGTGTTCATAAAGCGCGATTAAACTTCCTAGGTTTTTAGGTGTTAACTGATCTATAAGTAATGAATTTGATGGTTTATTACCCTTAAATGTTTTATAAATATTACTTATATCTTGTTGGTAAGTTCCTTCCAATAAAGATTCTGACTGACCGTAGAAATTTGCCATCAGTAATTTATGCTGATATTCATTTCCATGAAGCGATTCTTTAAAGCCGATAAAATCTATAGGTATCATTTTAGTGCCTTGATGTAGTAATTGAAAAAAAGCATGTTGAGAATTAGTGCCAACATTACCCCAAATAATAGCTCCAGTCTGATAATTTACAGGGGTTCCATTTCTATCAATTTCTTTACCATTACTCTCCATAACAGCTTGTTGAAGGTATGGAACAAATTTATCTAAATATTGGTTGTAAGGAATTATAGCCTCCGTTTCACAATGATAGAAATTATTATACCAAATCGAAATTAAACCCATCAATACAGGAATATTCTTTGTAAATTCTTCATTTTTAAAATGAAGGTCCATCTCGTGAGCACCTTTTAATAAATCTTCAAAATTGGAATAACCAACGGCACAACAAATTGATAAACCTACAGAACTCCATAAAGAGAATCTGCCTCCAACCCAATCCCACATTGGAAAAATATTTTCCTCAGTAATTCCATAGTTAACAGCTTTTTCTATATTAGAAGAGACCGCAACAAAATGTTTTTCAATATCTAATTGACTAGCATCTTTTAAAAACCAATTTTTAATAGTTGATGCATTTGCAAGGGTTTCTTGTGTAGTAAACGTTTTTGAAACAATTATAAAAAGAGTAGTTTCTCTATCTAAACCTTTTATTGTTTCAGCTACGTGATCACCATCTACATTTGATACGTAGTGTACGTTTAAATGATTATTATAATATTGCAAAGCGTTAACAACCATCTTCGGGCCCAGGTCACTACCTCCTATTCCAATATTAACAACATCAGTAATTGTTTTGTTGGTATATCCTTTCCATTTACCTTTTATGACAGAATTAGAAAAAGCTTTCATTTTTTGAAGTGCCTTTTTTACTTCAGGTTTCATATGGTTAAAATCACGTAAAGCAGAGTGAAGAACTGCTCTGTCCTCAGTTTGGTTAATATTAAAACCCTCAAATTGAAGTTGAATGGCTTGTTTAAGTCCAACTTCATTTGCTAATTCATTGAGCAATACTAAGGTTTTTCGATTTATTCTATTCTTGGAATAATCGAATTGAATTTCATTGCATTTAATTTTATATTGTTGATTTCTATCAGGTTCTTGATCAAAAATATCCATCATATGGACATCTTTAATTTCAGAGAAATGAGTTGTTAATTTCTTCCAAGCTTCTGTAGTAGTAGGATTGACAGATTTAAAATTCATTTAACTTAGTTTATTTTGTCGGTAATAATCTATTAAACCATCTATGGGACGTCTGATAATATTTCCAAGCTCTAAGTTGTAAGGTTTCATACAATCCTTAATAATATCTTCTGAAAAATGAGCTATAGATCCGATAAAATGAATGGGTACGTTTTGAGATTCTTTAAAACACAGTATACGATATTCAATAAACTTTAACATACCTTCAGTAATTAATTTATAAAAGTAACCATTTACTTCTGTGGAGGTAAAAATAAATTCTGCAAATGATGCTAAATACATATTGGGATTGTGTCTTTTGTATAAGTGGTTTTTTATTTCGTCTGGATCTAAATTAAATTTTTTTTCAAATTCTAATGCTAATTGTGTAGGCATCTTTTTATAAAAATAGTCTCTAATTAATCGCTTGCCGAAATAATTACCACTAGCCTCATCCATTAGCGTATAGCCTAAAGATTCTATTCCATTGTGAACGTTAGTTCCGTCAAAATAACAACTATTGGAACCTGTTCCTAAAATACAAACAATACCCGGTTCTGTTGTAGCTGCATAAACTGCTGCCACCATATCTTCATTTACTGTAACTTTTGCTGCAGGAAATATTTCAGTAAGTATTTTAGTTAGCATCATAATAGGAGTTTTGGTTCCACAACCAGCTCCATAAAAATCGACTACAGTTACCTCATTCACATAGGGTTGTAAATCTTGATTCGCTAAAATTCGCTCTCTTACATTTTCTTCTGGAACAACCGCAGGGTTTAACCCTTTTGTTCTTGTTTTTAGAACAATATCCCCAGTTTGGTCCAACAAAATCCAATCACATTTTGTAGAGCCACCATCCGTTATTAATATCATTTTTTAAATTTTTGAAGTGTGAACTGCTAAATCTATTAACTTGGAAGAGTAACCATATTCGTTATCATACCATGCCACTAACTTAAAGAAATTTTCGTTAAGAGCAATACCGGCTCCAGCATCAAAAGTACAAGTGTGCGCATCACTCACAAAATCCTGAGAAACGACAGCATCTTCTGTATAATTAACTATTCCTTTGTAGCTGCCCTCTGCAGCATTTTTAAACAATTCCATTATTTCTTTATAGGTAGTATTTTTCTTGGTTCGAACCGTTAGGTCAACTACAGAAACATCTACTGTAGGAACCCGTAATGCCATTCCAGTTAATTTACCATCTAAGGTAGGAATTACTTTACCTACTGCCTTTGCTGCACCCGTTGAGGCTGGAATTATATTATTCAATGCGCTACGACCTCCTCTGTAATCTTTTCGTGATGGTCCATCAACAGTTAATTGCGTAGCAGTAGCTGCGTGAACCGTTGTCATTAACCCCTCAACTATTCCATATTCATCATCAATTATTTTAGCTAGTGGTGCTAAACAATTAGTGGTGCAAGAAGCATTAGAAACAATAGTATCAGTACTTTTAACTTCTGTATGATTAACGCCCATAACAAACATTGGAGCATCTTTTGAAGGAGCTGAAATAACAACTTTTTTAGCACCAGCTTTTAGATGAGCATCAGCTGTATTAAGAGTTGTAAATATGCCCGTACAGTCTAGTATTACTTCAGCGTCAATAGCATCCCATTTAAGATCCTCAGGATTTCTCTCTGCAGTTACTCGGATTTGTTTACCATCAACTATTAATTTTTCATTTTTCACTTCAACCGTTCCTTTATATTTTCCATGAACAGAATCATAGTTGAGTAGATACGCTAAATGATCAACATCTAGTAAATCATTTATAGCAACAACTTCTACGTTACTATTTTGTTGAGCTATTCTAAATGCCAATCTACCTATTCGGCCAAAACCGTTTATTCCAATTTTTGTTTTCATATTTTTTTTTATATTGACGTTATGTCAGCGACTCTTATTAATTCTAAATCTAATTTATTTGTTGTTTTTAATGTTTCAAGGAATGGTACACCTATTAGTTTGTTATGGCGAATACCTATCATTATATTTTTTTTATCTTCTAGCAATGCATCTACGGCACCAATACCTAATCGACTAGCTAAAACACGATCGTAACAACTGGGGCTTCCACCCCTTTGTATATGTCCTAAAACAGTAACTCTTACTTCGTAACCTGATAGTTTATCTTCTATATAGCCTGCTAATTTGAAGATGTTTTTTCCAATTTGATCTCCCTCTGACACGACAATAATACTAGATGTTTTACCCGAATTTTTACTTCTTTTTAAGGATTCGATTAATCGATCACGTCCCATATCTTGTTCAGGAATCAATATTTCTTCAGCACCAGCACCTATTCCAGCATTTAAAGCAATATCCCCAGCATCGCGACCCATTACCTCAATTAAAAACAATCGATTGTGAGAATTTGCAGTGTCTCTAATTTTATCGATAGCCTCAACCACTGTGTTTAAAGCAGTATCATAACCTATGGTGTAGTCGGTTCCGTTAATATCGTTATCTATTGTACCAGGAATCCCAATAATAGGAATGTTATATTCTTCACTAAATACAGATGCTCCTGTAAAAGTCCCATCCCCGCCTATTGTAATTAAAGCATCTATAGCTTCCGCTTTTAATTTTTCGTAGGCAGCTTGTCGTCCTTCTTTTGAAAAAAAATCATCAGATCTTGCAGATTTAAGTATGGTTCCACCTCTGTTAATAATATTTTTTACGGAACGTGCATTCATTATTTTAAACTCACCTTCAATTAGTCCTTGATATCCTCGGTAGATACCAACGCATTCTAAATTATTAAAAACACATGCTCGAACTACTGCTCTTATTGCAGCATTCATACCCGGAGCATCTCCACCACTCGTTAAAACACCTATTTTTTTAATATCATTCTTCATTTTCCATTTTTTTAAAATTATCTAATAAATAAACATATAATTTTGTGTTCAGTTTAAATATAAATAAGTATTCTTTTTGTTAAGCGCTGATTACTTCAATTTCAAAATATGACCTACTTTTTGAGCAAAAAATGCTAAATAAGCAAAGCATATAACTGCAATCCAATACGAAGAATGAATGCCAATGATATCAGCCAGTTTTCCTTGTAATGGCGGAATTATAGCACCGCCCAAAATCATCATTACTAAAAATGAACTTCCTTGAGAGGTATACTTCCCTATATCTTGTATGCTTAGAGCAAAGATGGAAGGCCACATAATTGAACAACATAAACCTCCACTTAAAAAAGCAAACAGTGCAATATTACCAGAAGTAAATAATCCTATTAACATTGCTATAACTCCTAAAAAACCAAATATTTTTAAAGTTAATGCTGGTCGTTCTTTACCAGCAAAAAATCCTATAATTTGAATTGCAACACATACAGAAAACCAAAATAATATAGAGATATCAAAACCTGAAATAAAGTTAACGGCTAACACAGATCCAAAAGCAATATAAGGAACAAGAATATACAACCATGTTTTTAATTTCCCTACGGGATTAAAAACAGCAATAGCACCAGCCCAACGACCAATCATTAAGCCACCCCAATACATTGAAATTAAAGGAGCAATTTGTGAATCACTCATAGAGGGAAGCCCGATAGGGTTGAGTCCATTTCCAAGATTTACTTTTAACAATTCACCTAAATTAGATTGGATAGTAACTTCAACACCTACATAGGTAAAGATAGCTAACATTCCAAGCACTAATTGAGGATATTGCATAGCTCCCCAATTATCTTTGTCTTTAGCAGCTAATTTGTTAGAAACAAGTAAAGTCCCTACTACAGCAACTAAACTTAGTATTGTTAGATAAAGGATCGTCTCATTGTTAGGAGTATCTCCTCTGTACTGATCAAAAATTAAGTAAAAACATACCACTAAAACGACTGTCATAAATAATAATGCACGCAGTGCTTTGGGCGCTTTTAAAAACTCAGAATCATCTTTTCCTTGAGGTAATTTTTTAGAAAAATAAAATAATGCTGCAGCAGCTAAAAACAGCGCGCCAACAGCTAGATAAAGCATTTGAATGGTTGATAAACTAATATCGCCATTAGCAATCATAGCGTCTAATTCTGGACCAGACTTAGGTGTTGAACCAAATAAAATCAAAGCAACAACAATAGGCCCTATAGTAGTCCCAAATGAATTAACACCTCCAGCTAAATTTAATCGATGCGACCCTTTCTCAGGATCTCCTAAAGAAACAGCAAAAGGATTTGCTGCAGTTTGTTGTAAGGAAAAACCGAGACCAACAATAAATAATGCCCCAAGAACATAATAAAATATGTGAGAATCTCCAGCAGAGGCTCCTTGAACGGCAGGATACATTACAACTGCCCCAAGGCAACTAAGTAAAAGACCATATATAATACCATTTTTATAACCCCATTTATTCATAATATCTTGCCCAGAAGAATTGGAGAGCACAAACAAAATTAAGGCACCAAAATAATAGGCACCATAAAAAGCAAAATCTACTAATTGGGATTGAAATTGATCAATTTGAAAATAGGTTTTACAAAATGGGATAAAAACTCCGTTGGAAGCGGCTATGAAACCCCAAAAGAAAAATACGGTGACTAGAGTTGATAGTGCTTGACTATAGTTTTTGTTTTCAGACATAATTATTTTTTTACTAGTTATTGGTTGATGGTATCGTAAATATCAAAGGTTTTATTAAAACTATTCCGACTCGAATTTTACTAAAAGATTCTCGAAGTATTTAAGCTATCTAAAAGAGGTAACTCATCTGTTAAAAAATCAGATAAGTCACCTCGTTTGTTTAAATAAAAACTAAAATATTTTTATTTTTTAATAAACTTTACTGTTTTACTAGCATTTTCAGTTGATAATACTGCAAAATAAGCACCTGCATCTAGATTAGAAGTGTCTACTGAAAAGTTTGTAGCATCTGGAGATACATTTCTTACAGTTTGACCAAGAGTGTTATAGATGACAACATTCGTTATTTGTTCTTCAGACTGAATATTAATGTTATTTGATGTTGGATTAGGATAAATAGAAACATTGATCATATTTACATCGTTAACACTTAATACATCACTAGTTATTACAACACTACCTAATGCAGCTTCATTTACAGGGTTTCCATTTAAACCAAATACTTGAAAACCATATTGAACCACAGCATCTGCGTCTTCAACATTATCATAAGTAACAGAGAAATCAGTGCCATCGGGACCTAAATCTACATATTCATCTTTTAAAACTGTATAATCCGAATTGAATACTTTTATAAAAGCTTTTGTCGTATAATCAGATAAAACCATTGTTGTATTAACTCCATTAGTCAATTCTCCAATAATAGCCTCACCAACAACATCACTTACCATTAATACCGGGATAGTAACCGATTCCCCATCAGCACCACCAGCCATAACGATCGGTGGACCTTCTACGTTATTTACAACAATAACAGCTACAGCTCCAGCATTTTGAGCCTGTAAAGCTTTGAATCCAAATTCACAAGCTCCTCTTCTAACTACAGCCACTTTTCCATTTAAATCACCTCCGTTTGTAACGGGATCACAAGCATCATTTTCGTCAGGATCAGAATTCTCGTCTGTTACAAGAACAGCATCTTCAGTAAGTGCTGTCGTAGTAAAAGCTCCTCCAAATTGAGCTGGAATAGCTTGATGTCCTCCTTCTAGGGGTCCATTGTTAACACTAAATAAAAGTTGTCCATTTCCTGCTAAGGTATTGGTAGTTACCGTACCTGTAAAAGTAAGTTCACTTCCAGCTAATGCATTATTTTCTACATAAGTATTTCCCTCAAACATTTTATTTCCATTCGTAGTAGCTTGATCTACCCAAAAGGTATCGGTTCCATCACCGTAAGTATTAAAATTTGGTTGGATGGTGATAGTGTTGTTAGCGGGATCTAAAACAGTTTTTAAATCTGGAACACCCCAACTTTCTCCGAAAGCAAAACCTCCTCCATTAGCTTCTGTTTCAAATACATTTGCGTAACCTAATTGTGTAGCAGAGGCATCTACGGTAACTGTATTTTGTGAGAAACCAACAAAGGTTAAACAAAATACTAAAGCGATTGTTAAATAATTTTTATTCATTTTTTTATATTTAAATTAATAATTAGCAATATACTAAATTTAGATATTACTGTTTTCTTATTTTATTGTTTTAAAACTTTTATAATTTTAGTTCCTTCATCCGAAATTACATGTGCTAAATAGATACCTGATTTAAATTCAGACATATTTAATGAAGCATCAGACCTATTTGGGGTAATTGATAAAATTCTTTGACCAAATAAATTATAAATAACGATGTCAGTGATGGTATGTTCAGCGCTTACATTCCAATATGATTTAACTGGATTTGGATACGAAACTACTGTTGACATAAAATTATCATCGATATTCAATGGAGCATCAGCTACCTCAATATCATCATAATAATAAGTCGTTCCATCACCTGGTAAATCAACTACAAACTCAAAGAATACAACCACGGTAATCCATTCTACCTCGCCA
>Ga0209374_1000347_pt1 | contig 52848 bp, 51 predicted proteins | sample SaaInlLV_DNA_10m_FD_184683 | JGI IMG/M metagenome (GOLD analysis project Ga0209374, IMG submission 184683) | Marine microbial communities from expanding oxygen minimum zones in the Saanich Inlet - SI075_LV_DNA_10m (SPAdes) (version 2) | ecosystem: Environmental > Aquatic > Marine > Unclassified ... | reverse complement strand
CATTTTGTGTTGGTATGTGGCGCTAAAGGGTGTCCGCCTTTGATTCCCAATGCATATCTACCTGAAACTCTTGAGAATCAACTACAAAAACAAACGTCTTTGGCTATTAATGGGACATCATTTATCAAGATTAATATCAAGAAAAAATGTGTAGAAGGCTCAGAAATACTCAAATGGTACAAAGCTGATTTTGTAGCAAAAGGACAATCAGAAATTGATTTTTTAAACCAATTTCGAACCGATAAAATTCCGTCAAAATTCAAATTAACCTATAGCACTTATAACTGGGCTTTAAATAGCCAGTCCAAAAAATAAAATACCCAAACAAAAACCTTTATGAAACTCAAAATCATTTTGCTTCTAGTTTTAATACTCACATTTTCATTGAGTGCCCAAGAAGAACAACCAGAAGAAAAAAGTAATATCATTACCTATACCCCCTCAAAATTACTAAACCAAGGGCAGTGGGACATCAAATGGTTTAATAATTTATATACACAAACCAAAGATTCTGAACAAGCTGAAAAACAACCTAGAGAAACCTATTTCACTTCTACAATTGATATTTTTACAGGGATTTCTAAAACTAATAATTTTAATGTTGGTTTACTTTTTGAAATTCGTTCCAATGCTGTTAATGATCTCGCGGTTCTGAGGTATTCAAATTTAAAAACAACCCGCTTAATAGCACACGAACTGGGCTCACATCTTTTGCCCCAGCAGTAAAATTCAACCCTTTCAAGCAATTAAATAATTTAACAATACAATCCGCATTTCATATTCCTTTGGTGAAAAATGAATCTGTAAATAGTGTTTATTTAGATCAAAAGGGGTACATATTTCAAAATAGATTCTTGTATGATTACACATTTTCAGGCGATGAATTTCAGTTGTTTGCAGAACTCAATACTGAATTTAATTTTGGAGACAAAGAAGATAGTTTTGCCAACAACAGCTTGGTTTTAGCACCAAGTATCTTTTTGAGTTATTTTCCAAGGCAACCAAAGATGTTACAAGTCTTAACCTTCCAAACGAAGTGGAGACCAATAAGCAGCTTATCAAACTTATTTATACCCACCAAAACTTAGATTATTATTATTTCTATATACAAGGGTTTAAAAGTGTTTTTAATGGGCAATTTGTGACTGCCAATAATACTGCTAAAAACAATTTTTTTATCGCTTGGAACGATTTTTTATATTATAAGAGAGTGGGAGCCAGAGGCAACTGGGCAAAGCGTTTGCGTTTAGGGTTGTCCACCAACAACGAGAGTCCATTTGCACCATTTTCACTAGACAATAACATTAATCTTAGAGGCGTTGGAAATGCAGTAGATAGAGGTGCTGGCAGTATTGTGTTTAATACGGAGTACCGCTATACATTAGTTGATAAAAAAAATATTGCACTTCAAAGCAACGGTTTTATTGATGTAGGCTCTTGGCGTACGCCAGGTAAAAGCCTTAGAACATTTGCCGATTCTGAAAATATTCAAGTGTATTCTGGAGTAGGTTTTCGTTTGATCCATAAAAAAATAGCGAATTTCAATTTCCGTATCGACTATGGCTATGGCCTCACCAAAAATGCAAACCGAGGGTTTGTGTTTGGGATTGGGCAATATTTTTAGACATGCGGTTTTTCTACCTGACTAGGTATATCTTTATTGTTTATGTAATAAAAAATTAGCTTCGCCCAAAAAGGCTATCCATGATCGTGCGAATTCCTTTAAATCCAAAGTATATCGCTGCACCACAGATTAAAATACCTAAAATCACTAAAGGAATATATAGTGGTTTGTCAGGGTTTGTTAGTCCTACATGCAAAATGAAAGGCCCTAAAAACGCCAAAAACAGAGTAATCCCCATTTTTTTTAGTCCTTCAACTAAAAGGTCTTTATTGGTTCTTGGTGTGTTCATTGGAATAGTGTTTTAGTGCGGTTCGTACATTTTTATGTGTCTCTAAAAGCTGTTGGGCTTCAGTTTTAGAAATTTGTAATTGATCCATGAGCATATTTACACCACGTGCTACTAATTTGTCATTACTAAGCTGCATGTCCACCATTTTATTTCCTTTTATCCGACCGAGCTGTATCATGCTTGCTGTGGTAATCATATTCAATACTAATTTTTGGGCGGTACCAGCTTTCATCCGCGAACTGCCAGTGACGACCTCAGGTCCTACCACCACTTCAATTGGATAATCCGCTACTTGAGCAAGCGGGCTACCTAAATTACACGTTATACATCCCGTACTAATATGATGCTGCTGACAAGCTTTTAGAGCCGCAATAACATAAGGCGTAGTTCCTGAAGCTGCAATGCCAACCACCATGTCGTTAGACGTTATTGCGTTGGCTTGTAAATCTTTCCAGCCTTGTTGGGTGTCATCTTCTGCAAATTCAACTGCATTTCGAATCGCAGTATCTCCGCCTGCAATCAGACCTAAAACCATACTAGCTGGTACGCCAAATGTAGGTGGACATTCAGAAGCATCCAAAATGCCTAAACGTCCACTTGTACCTGCTCCCAAATAAAATAAACGTCCCCCGTTTTGAAGGCATTTTACAGTCTGTGTCACAAGAGTTTCAATTTGTGGAAGTGCTTTTTCGACCGCTACTGGAACACTTTGATCCTCCTTGTTAATGACCGATAATAGGGCTTTAATGGATTTTGTTTCCAGCTGATTATAATGCGAATCTTGTTCGGTAGTTTTTGTAAAACTCATACACAAAAATAGAATTTTTGAATCACTTTTATACTATTCTAAAACTAAACTCGAACTATAGGTTTCAGAAAGTCTAAAATATCCCAACGGATAATGGTCTGGATTGGTCATATTATAGAGATTACCGCGTACTGTTGATGGTGTAGTGCTAAAAGGGTTGCCGCCGTCTTCGGTCTGCTCAATCAAAATGGTCATAAAATTAAAATGCCGTTCGTCAATCCCCATGATTTTAATAAACGCTTCATCTCCTGCTTTTAAATTGTCATAGAAAAATGAAAACGTAAAGAGATTGCCTTGGTAAAATTCATCTTTTGTCGCCAAATATTGTTGCATTCCAAAGTCAAGTAGGTAGAAGTCATCACGTTCAGCACTATCCGTATAAGACACAATAACTTCAATTTCATCGCCTTCAAAGAGTGTACCATCGCCTTGTTCTAGGTTGTCAATTGGAACGGTATGCATCAGTTGTTCCACAGAAGATTCGTAAGTTTCGTTAGCATACACTATTCGTAATTTATAGTCAGTATCAAAACTTGGAGTGAAATCTAGCCTGAAATCATTTTCTAGCACGTCATCAAAGATAAAATCGAATGTTTGATTATTGCTAAGGTCTAGTAATTGAACGGTAGCATCAGAAATAATGGTGTTTTCTTCTTGATAAAAACCGCCAGTCAAACTCAACTTTACGACTTGGGTTATTGGTTCATTGGGCGTCATTTCGAGCAAAGCTTCTATACTCAAACGTGGAGTGTCTGTTGGCAAATCGAGTTGCACCACTTCTTCGCAACCAGCGGTAATAAATCCAAGACAGATGAGTAAAATTAATTTTTTCATAGTTCTAAAATTTAAAATTATAAGACACAGCACCTACAGCACCAAATAGTGATAATTTGATCGCTTCGTTCTGTCCCGTTTCTTGATTTTCTCTGAAATTTAACGACTGTGTGTTTTTTCGGTTATAAAGGTTATAAATACTAAAAACCCATTCGCCTTGCCATCGTTTATCTTTTTTGGATTTAGGGGTGTACGTTCCCGAAATGTCAAAACGGTGATAGGCGTCTAAACGACTCGAATTTCGAGCTTCAAAGGTGGGTACAACCAAACCATTGAACGAATATTGTCCGTTGGGATAAGTGGTGGGTTGTCCTGTCTGGAAAATGAAATTAGCATTTAACATCCATTTTTCAGTTAGATCATAATTGGATGTAATGGAAATATCGTGTGTTTTGTCGTAGGGCGTGTTGTACCAATTTCCATTATTGATTCCAGGTTCTGAAGGATGTTGTCCTTTGGTTTGTTGTTCAGATTTCGATAGGGTATAAGCCAGCCATCCTGTAAATCGACCTTTGTTTTTTCGAAAAAGAACTTCCATTCCATACGCTCTAGAGCGCCCGTTAAGTAATACTTGTTCAATGGCATTGTTGGCAATTAAATTAGCGCCATCAATATAGTCAATGCGGTTTTTAATGTTTTTATAAAAACTTTCAACCTCCAAAGAATAGATGTCATAATTTTTAAAATAGCCAATCGCCACTTGATCAAGAAGCTGAGGTTTAATAAATTTTCCACTTGGTGTCCATACATCTAAAGGTGCTGGCGAAGTTGTGTTTGAAAGTAAGTGCAGATATTGTGTCATTCGGTTATAACTCGCTTTAAAGGACGTATCGTCGTTTAATTGGTAGGCTATCGCCAAGCGTGGCTCGAGATTTAAAAAGGATTTGATCACTTTTCCGTGTCCATCACTTCGAGTCCCAATAGGATTTATTTTCTCGTACATTTGCAGATCACTGTTATACGCTACTGCTTTATTGTTTTCATATATATTGAGTTCTTTTTGTCCTAGACGTAAAAACGAGCTCAAACGTGCACCATAGCTAAGTGCCAAACGTTCAGTCAACTGCTGATTTACATCGACGTAAATAGCATTTTCAAATGCAAATTTATTAATAAGCTCATCGCTGTTTATTCCAGAATTTGGCCCATTGGGGCTGATTACCCCTGGATTAAATCGGTAGTAGGTACTATGAAATCCATATTCGAGTTTGTAGCGGTCATTAATATATTGTTTAAAATCATATTTAATATTCATGTTTTGAATCCCTGAATTCCATTCAAACCCTACAAAGTTTAAATTTAAACCATAATAGTAGTCGGAATAAATAAGCGATAAATTAGAAAATAATTGATCTGTAAATAAATGATTCCAACGAAAGTTAACCACAGTGTTGCCATAAGTATTTTCAAAACTATCAGAAATATTAAAGACGTCTCTGCCAAAATATCCTGAGAGGTATATGCTATTTTTTTTGTTGAGGTTATAGCTTAATTTAGTATTTAGATCATAGAAATAAGCAACGTTATCAAGGTCAAACAGCGGTAAAAACAAATGCGCATAAGTGGCACGACCGCCTAAAAGAAACGAGCCTGTTCCTTTTTTTAGTGGCCCCTCAAGCAATAAACGGCTGGCAACTAAGCCTAATCCTCCGTTGGCATGGAATTCATTTTTGTTTCCGTCTTTTTGATAAATATCTAAAACTGAGGCTACGCGACCGCCATATTTGGCAGGAATACCCCCTTTATAGAGTTTTAAGTTTTTGATCGCATCAGGATTAAATACAGAAAAGAACCCGAATAAATGAGAGGAGTTGAAAATGGTTGCTTCGTCCAATAGTATTAAATTCTGATCTGTTGCACCACCACGAACATTAAAGCCTGCAGCACCCTCACCGCCACTTGATACACCGGGTAATAGCGTAATGGCTTTAATCACATCGGCTTCGCCAAACACTACAGGAATTTGTTTGACAGTCGAAGCATTCAATGAATTGACACTCATTTGAGGGGTTTTGATGTCTAGTCGTTCACTATTCGTTTCAATCACAACTTCGTCCAAAGTTTCTTGTGCTTCAACAAGTGTGAAGTCTTGTGAAATATTCCGATCTAAAGTAATGATTTGTTGTATAGTGCTGTATCCTATGTTGCTAACAGAAACTTCATAAACACCTTCATCTAGTGTGATGGAGTAGAAGCCATATTCATTTGAAATGGTTCCCGTGTTGAGCTCAAAAATAATAATATTTGATCCAATCAAAGTTTCTTGCCCTTCAGCTTCAAAAATGGTGCCGCAAAGCGTAAATTTTTCTTGTGAGTATCCTAAAAAACTCAATCCTGTAAACAGGAAAATTAATAAGCGTGTCATTGGTTAACGATTAGGATACAAAATTAAACGAAAAAGCACCTCAAAAAGGTGCTTTTAACAAAATATTCTGATAGAATTTTAGCTTAGAATTCTATTGAGTGTAGAGCTAGGACGCATTGCTTTGTTTGTTTTTTCGGCATTTGGCAGAAAATAACCCCCAGTTTCGATTGCTTGCCCTTGAACGTCAATTAATTCTTGAACAATAGTATCTTTATTTTCTGAAAGCGAATTCGCAATACTTTCAAATTCAGTTTTCAGTTCAGTATCCTTGTTTTGAGCCGCTAAAGCTTCAGCCCAATACAATGTGAGATAAAAATGACTTCCTCTGTTGTCTAATTCATTCACACGTCTTGACGGAGATTTCTTTTCATTTAAGAACTTTTCAGTGGCAGCATCCAAAGCCTCTCCAAGTACAGCTGCTTTTGGGTTAGAATTTACTTTACTGAAATGTTCTAAAGCTACTGCCAATGCTAAAAACTCTCCTAATGAATCCCAACGCAAGTGGTTTTCGTGATTAAATTGTTCAACGTGTTTTGGAGCCGAACCACCAGCACCCGTTTCAAACAATCCTCCACCATTCATTAATGGTACAATCGAGAGCATTTTGGCACTCGTTCCAACTTCTAGAATCGGAAATAAATCTGTCAAATAATCTCTTAAAACATTACCTGAAACTGAAATCGTATCAAGGCCATCTTTTAATCGCGACAGTGTATAATGCGTCGCTTCAATTGGGTCTAAAATCTGAAGATCCAGTCCGTTTGTGTCATGGTCTTTTAGGTAAGTGTGTACTTTTTTGATTAACTCTGCGTCGTGCGCACGTTGTGCATCTAACCAAAATACAGCTGGTGTTTGAGATGCTTTGGCACGTGTAACGGCTAATTTAACCCAGTCTTGGATTGGCGCATCTTTCACTTGACACATGCGCCAGATATCCCCAGTTTGTACTGAATGTGAAATTAAAACAGTACCGTCAGCATCGATCACTTCAACTTGTCCATCCGATTGGATTTCAAAGGTTTTATCATGCGATCCATATTCTTCTGCTTTTTGAGCCATTAATCCTACATTAGGAACGGTTCCCATGGTGGTTGGGTCAAATGCTCCATGTTTTTTACAAAAATCAATGGTGGCGGTATAAATCCCAGCATAACTGCTGTCAGGAATTACAGCTTTGGTGTCTTGCGCTTTTCCTTCTGCATTCCACATCTGTCCAGATGTTCGAATCATAGCAGGCATAGAGGCATCGATAATAACATGGCTTGGAACGTGTAAATTAGTGATGCCTTTGTCCGAATTTACCATCGCTAAGTCAGGACCATTTTTTAGTGCTGTATCAAAATCAGCTTCAATTTCTTGACGCTTATCAGCAGGTAATGCGGCTACTTTTTCTAAAATATTTCCATATCCATTGTTAGCGTTCACGCCAATTTCGTCGAAAGTCGCTTGGTGTTTTTTAAAGACATCAGCAAAAAAGAGTTTAACCGCATGTCCAAAAATTATAGGATCGCTAACTTTCATCATCGTTGCTTTCATATGCAAAGAAAATAACACGCCTTGTGCTTTAGCGCTAGCTATTTCAGCTGATAAAAAGGCCTTTAATTTTTGTACACTCATTACAGTGGCATCAATGATTTCGCCTTCTAAAAGTGCAATATTTGATTTTAAAATAGATTTTTCAGCCTTGGCATTGGTATGGACAACAGTCACTTCAGTGGCATCCGCAACAGTTATAGATTTCTCATTGTGCGCAAAATCTCCAGCTGTCATTGTAGCTACATGGGTTTTTGAGTCTGCCGTCCAAGGGCCCATACTGTGTGGGTTTTTCTTGGCATAGTTTTTTACAGCTTTTGGTGCACGACGATCCGAGTTTCCTTCTCTCAAAACAGGGTTAACGGCACTACCTTTTATTTTGTCGTAACGAGATTTTATGGCTTTTTCATCCTCATTTTGTGGAGTATCAGGGTAGCTAGGTATCCCAAATCCTTTAGATTGCAGCTCGCTAATTGCTGCTTTAAGTTGAGGTATAGAAGCACTAATATTTGGAAGCTTAATAATATTTGCTTCTGGTTTAGTTACAAGTTTGCCAAGTTCTGCAAGGGCATCTTCAACCTGTTGGTCATCTTGTAAAAACCCTGAAAATGTAGAAAGAATTCGAGCCGCTAAAGAAATGTCTTTGGTTTCTATTCCAATTCCTGAACTTTTTACAAAAGATTTAACGATTGGAAGGAATGACCGTGTTGCTAGTCCAGGGGCCTCGTCTGTGATAGTATAAATGATGTTTGCCATATTGGGCGAATAAGGTTTAATTTTTCTTCAAAAAAATAGCTTTTGCTTTACATAAATTAAGGCGTGCAAATATATGAATTTTGAATGATTTTATGAGGTAATTTTATTCTAAAAATAATTGAATAATTGAATCGTAAATTTCTAGAAATTTAGATGAGAATTACTCATAAAAATAGGGCAAAAAAAAGCTCTAAATAATTAGAGCTTTTTGCTGTGTTTGAATTGAAAATCGGGCTAACGTCTTCTTTCTTTAATTCTGGCTTTTTTACCAGTAAGTTCTCTGAAGTAAAAGATACGAGCTCTTCTTACTTTACCACGTTTGTTGACTTCAATTTTTTGTAAGGCTGGTAAGTTTACAGGAAAAATACGTTCAACACCAATGGTGCCCGACATTTTTCTGATTGTAAATGTTTCAGAACTTCCTGAGCCTCTTCTTTGAAGAACAACGCCTCGGAAAAACTGTGTACGTACTTTTTCACCTTCTCTAATTTCGTAATAAACAGTGATGGTATCACCAGCTGCAAATTCTGGAAAGTCTTTTTTTGTTACAAATTCGTCTTGTACAAATTTAATTAAGGATTCCATGTTTATGGTTTTTATAAGTGTATTCGAAACAACATTCACGATTATCGCCAGAGGTTAACTCGAAATTGGCTGCAAATATAAGTAAAAAGTGAATTATAGAAAGTGAATTGTAGCTTTTTTTTAAATCAAAAGCACAATTAATCGTCCAATAAATCCGGTCGACGCTTCTTGGTACGTTCAAGAGCTTGTTCTTCCCGCCATTTTTCTATTTTTGGAAAATTACCACTCACCAAAAGTTCTGGCACCTTCCATCCCTTATAATCTCTTGGTTTTGTATAAATAGGAGGCGCTAATAATCCATCTTGAAACGAATCGGTTAGGGCTGAAGTTTCATTGCCTAAAACACCAGGAATGAGGCGGATTATCGTATCACATAATACAGCAGCACCTAGCTCTCCACCTGAAAGTACATAATCTCCTATAGAAATTTCTTTGGTGATGAACATATCACGTACCCGTTGATCAACCCCTTTGTAATGTCCACACAACACAATTAAATTTCCTTTCATAGATAATTGATTCGCAATACCTTGGTTGAGTTTTTCACCATCAGGGGTCATATAAATGATTTCATCATAATCGCGTTCCGATTTTAATTTAGAAATACATTTATCGATAGGTTCAATCATCATAACCATTCCTGCGCCACCGCCAAACTGCGTGTCGTCAATCGATTTGTATCTATCGGAAGTGTAGTCCCGTAAATTATGAAAATGAACGCTTACCAAGTTTGCTTCAATGGCGCGCTTTAATATGGACGCCTCAAATGGACTTTTGAGTAATTCTGGTAAAACCGTAATGATGTCTATGCGCATCTGCTAAATTTAAAGCGCTAAGATAACGAATTCCAAAAACCTAATAGTATGTGAAGCGCCTAACTTTGGCTATGTATTTTGCCAATCGAATCACTTGATGGCTATACCCAAACTCATTATCATACCATACATATAGGATTATGTTTTTTCCATTTGACCCCACAATAGTAGCTTTGCTATCATATATAGCAGGAGCAGCACAGCCCACAATGTCACTTGAAACAAGCTCGTCATTAAATTCATATTTGATTTGTTCAACGAGATCACCAGATAAAGCCGCTGTTTTTATGAGGGAATTTATTTTTTTTAATGTCGTTTGTTTTGTGATTTCAAGATTTAGAATAGCTAGACTCCCATTTGGTACAGGTACCCGAATAGCGTTCGAAGTGAGTTTGTTTTCCAAAGCGGGTAGTGCTTTGCTTACGGCCTTGCCAGCGCCAGTTTCAGTAATCACCATATTTAGTGCTGCAGCGCGTCCTCTTCGATACTTGGAATGCATATTATCAACTAAATTTTGATCGTTTGTGTATGCATGAATAGTTTCGAGATGGCCATGAACGATGCCTAAAGTCTCTTCAACAACTTTCAAAACCGGCGTGATAGCATTAGTAGTACAAGAAGCGGCAGAAAAAATTCTAACTTTTTCTGGGGAGTGCTCTAAATGGTTAACACCATGTACAATATTTGGAATGCCTTTTCCAGGAGCGGTTAACAATACTTTTGCAGCACCTTTTGAGTCTAAATGTCGATTTAGTGCTTTTTGATCCCTAAAAGCTCCCGTATTATCAATAATTAATGCTTGGTTTATGCCATAGATCGTGTAATCAATATCTTCTGGTTTTGTAGCAGATATAATGTAAACGGTCATTCCGTTAATAATTAAAGCTTGTAATTTTGTATCCACTCGAACGGTTCCATTAAAATCACCATGAACAGAGTCGCTTCGAAGTAATGCTGCTCTTTTCTCTAAACTACTTTGAGATATTTTATCTCGTGTTACAATGGCACGTAGTCGTAATTGGCTTCCGCCCCCAGATTTTCCCATGAGTTCTCGTGCTACCAATCGACCAATTCGACCAAAGCCGTAAAGCACCACATCTTTGGGTTTTAGTTTGGGTTGGTGTTTTGCTGCCTTTAACTTTTTAGATAAAAAGACAGCAGTATTGTGATTGGAGACCTCCTCTTTATGAAATTCAAAAGTTAATTTACCAATGTCTAATTTTGAAGCAGGGAGATTTAAGACTTTAATCGCTCGTGCCATTTCAACAGAATCAAAAATAGAAATAGGTTTATGGACAAATTCGCCTGCATAATCGTGAAGTTTAAGAATTTCACTAACATTTTGATCCAATAATGGATTTCTAAATAAGACTAATTCAATGGCGCTATCATGCCATAAATCACTCACAATTTTAATAAATTCAACTGCTGCTTTTCTGCGGTCAGACTGAAATGCAATTTCGGATTCGTAGGTAGGTTTTGAGGCCATGTAATGTAGGATTTAAACGTTTTCGTAACTTTTTAGAATAAAAAAAAATCTAGTACTCAGGATATGAATACTAGACTTTAAAACTCTAAAAAACAGTATTTTATCTAAATCTATAGACCACTTTTTCGCCGTTGTTTTTAACCAAAGCTAGTCTTAGAACATTGTTGGAGTATTTTTCTAGCGCTCGCTGGGCATCATTGATAGAATTTATTTTGATATCATTGATTGCGGTGACTATACTGCCTTCTGAAATACCATCCATCTCCCAATCTTTACGGTGCATTTCTGAAAGTTCAGAAAGCTTTAAGCCATGCTTTATATTTAAATCTTTTAAATCGTCTTTTGTAGGTTCTTGCAAAATTCCAATTATAGGGATGTTGATTGTTGTACGTTTTTCTAAGATGACCTTTAAATTTTTTTTATGGCCCTTTCTTAAAACTTCGACATCAACTTGATCGTTTGGTCTTTTGGTATTTAAAAAGCCTTTTAAATCAGAGAATTTAGAAATTGAAATCCCATCAATACGTTGAATAATATCGCCCTTTTTTAGTCCTGCTTTTTCAGCACCTGTTCCTTTTTGAATTTCTGTTATAAAAAATCCTTCGGTTTGGTCAACACCATATGTTTTAGCATTTTTACTGTTTAATTCACCACCTATAACTCCTAAAATTCCGTTTTGTACATTTCCATATTCCATTAAATCCTCAACAACTTTACGAGCAATATTACTAGGCACTGCAAAGGAGTAACCTATATAAGACCCTGTTTGTGATGAAATCGCAGTATTGATGCCAATTAATTCACCATTAATATTCACTAATGCCCCACCAGAATTTCCTGGATTTACCGCAGCATCTGTTTGGATAAATGATTGTGTGTTTTGTCCTGATAAATCTCGTGATTTGGCACTAATAATGCCTGCCGTCACGGTAGAATTTAAATTAAAAGGATTTCCAACCGCCAGTACCCATTCACCTATACGCGCGGAATTACTATCACCAAATGTGGTATAATCTAAGGTTTCATTGGTCTCAATTTTTAATAATGCAATATCTGTATTGGGGTCTGTACCAATGAGTTCAGCATCAAATGTTTTGTTGGCATTAGTTGTGATTTCAATAGATTGTGCACCGTCTATAACATGGTTATTTGTAATGATATAACCATCAGGCGAAATTATGACACCAGAACCTGTTCCGATGTGTTCGCGTTGTTGCGATCTTCCAAAAAATAAATCTTCAAAACTCGTATAACTTTTACTTAGTGTTGTGTTTTTAACATGCACCACAGCGTGGACTGTTTTTTCAGCAGCTGTCGTGAAATCATCATTAGTTCCACCTCCTAAGGAAGGGGTGTAACTTACAGGAAAAAGTGTAGTATTAGACTTATTTTCAATTGTTTGAGGAACTGAAGTGTTTTCAAAAAAGTGTTTGTATGCGGTAAGCGTTAGGGCACCACCCAATACAGAAACGCATACAAGTTTGAGTATTTTTCTCATAGTTTTAGTGTTAATGTTTTACTTTAAACTTTAAAATTAATTTTTTATTGAATTCAAAATTCAATTTTAACGCTGATTTAACACCTCAACATACAGTTTAATATTCTTATATTTGTTCTATATATGAAGCAATTATTTTATAAATACCAAGGGACTGGGAATGATTTTGTGATGATCGATAATCGATCGGGCGTTTTTGATAAAAGCAATACGCCTTTGATTGCACATTTCTGTAATCGCCGTACTGGAGTCGGCGCAGATGGTTTGATTCTTTTAGAATCTGAACCTGGATATGATTTTAAAATGGTATATTTTAATGCCGATGGTAATGAAAGTACCATGTGTGGTAACGGAGGTCGCTGTATTGTCGCTTTTGCAAAATTTTTAGAACTTATAGACAATAAGGCTTCGTTTCTAGCCATTGATGGTCCACATTTAGCACGTATCGATCAGGGCTATGTTGAGTTGAAAATGCAAGACGTTTCAACCCTCATCTCCACAGATCACTATCACGTATTGGATACAGGTTCTCCTCATTATGTGGCGCTTAAGCCAGGATTAGAGTCTATTGACATGAATATAGAGGGTGCTAAAATTCGTTACAGTAAGCCCTTTAATAATAGCGGTATTAATGTGAATTTTGCAGAAAAAATCGATGATACAACCTTTGCTATACGAACCTATGAACGGGGTGTTGAAGCAGAAACCTTGTCTTGTGGCACAGGCGCTACAGCCGTTGCTATTGCCATGTTTCATTCTAATCAAACGGCCTCAAAATCTATTAATTTAAATACCCAAGGGGGACGGTTACAAGTTCGATTTGAACCTCTTTCATCATCGTATACTGAGGTGTGGTTATGCGGACCAACACAACAGGTTTTTAAAGCGGAATTAGAATGGTAGTTTTGCAAGGAAGTCGTGTGATCTTAAGACCATTAGAGCTGAATGATTTATCATTTTTGTATGTGATTGAAAATGACATAACTTTATGGGAATTAAGTCAAACCAAAACGCCATTTTCTAAAGAAATTCTAAAAAGTTATTTAGAAACATCTCAAGGCGATATTAAAGACACAAAGCAATTGCGGCTAGTTATTACATCCTTGTCTAATGAGTCATTAGGTTTTATTGATTTGTTTGATTTTGATGCACAAAACAATAGGGCTGGAGTGAGTATCGTGATTACGGCAGCTCATCGCAACAAAGGGTTCGGTAAAGATGCTCTCAAAGTGTTGATGGAACATAGTTTTAAAACCTTAGCACTGCATCAATTGTATAGTAATATTTTAGAAGAGAATACAGCAAGTCTACGTTTATTTGAATCTGTTGGATTTCAAAATGTTGGACAAAAAAAAGAATGGCGTTTCTTTAATGGATCCTATAAAAATGAATATTTACTTCAATATATAAATCATGTACTTTAAAAAGATAGCCATTGCCATTGTATTAATTGGATTGATAGGAGCCGGAATTTTCTCCTACTATATTTATTCGGTGATGTTGGTGCCTAATACGAGTTTCAACTCTAAAGAGGCGTATATTTTTGTGCGCTCTAATGCAACTTTTGAAGAGGTCCGATCAGATTTAGAACCTCTATTAAAAGACATGTCCACTTTTGAGACACTTGCTAAGCAGAAAAAATATGTAAATAATATCAAAGCAGGGCGGTTTCGAATTACAAAAGGGATGACTAATAATGATATTATTAATTCTATTCGAAGTCGTAATTTACCGATTCAGTTAGCATTCAATAATCAGCATTCGTTAGAAGATTTAGCGGTACGAATTTCGAGCCAAATAGAGGCCGATAGTACCGCCTTAATTACCGCTTTTACAGATGATAATTTTTTAGAGTCTCATGATTTTACTAAAGCTAATGCGCTTGGAATGTACCTCCCTAATAGTTATGAGTTTTTCTGGAACACCTCGGCGAAAAGTTTTCGAAAACGAATGTTAAAAGCATATAATCGATTTTGGAATGCTTCACGCTTAGAGAAGGCAAAGTCAGCAGGCCTTAAACCACTCGAAGTCATGACACTAGCTGCGATTGTTCATGAAGAGTCCAAACAGGCATCTGAACAGCCACGAATTGCTGGAGTCTATATCAACCGCATAAATAAGGGTTGGCCTTTACAAGCAGATCCTACACTTAAATTTGCGGCTTACCAATTACCACAGTATCAAAACACTATTATTAAACGCGTTCTGAACAAACATAAATCCATTGACTCTCCTTATAATACTTATATGTACAAAGGCTTACCACCGGGTTTAATTGCAATGCCCGATCTAACGGCGATTGAAGCGGTTTTAAATTACGAGAAACATTCCTATTTTTATTTTGCTGCAGATGCCAAAAACCCAGGGTTTCATCGGTTTGCAAAAACTTTAAACGGTCACAATCGAAATGCTAGAAATTACCAATCCTATTTGAATCTTCAAGGTATAAGAGAATAAGCTAAGTTGTTAATAGACAGATAATTAAAATTAGTTGTATATTTGCACTGTTTTAAAACACACAAGAGTTAGAAATAAAACACATATGAATTTTAAACATTCATTTTTATTTACAGGTTCTCTACTTTTAACATTTTGGTTGTTGATTTCATTTTCACCTAAACCAAAAATAGTTACTTCTGATCTAGCAGTGCCTTCCGTGTTATTTTATACTGTTCTAGACTACCCCTCCCAATTAAAGACGTCTCAACCCAATACAGAAATTCCATTTTTAGACAATTCATATGTTGCTTTTAAAGAAGCGCTTGCTTTTAAGGAATCTCAAGGGAAGTACGGCGCCGTAAATACACTAGGGTATTTAGGAAAATATCAGTTTGGTGTATCTACTTTAGAACTATTAGGGATCAAAAATCCACGAGTATTTCTAAATTCTCCTGCACTTCAAGAAAAAGCTTTTTTAGTCAATACCAAAAGAAATAAATGGGTTTTACGACGTGATATAAAACGCTTTGTGGGTAAAAAAATAAATGGAATACTAATTACTGAATCTGGAATCTTAGCAGCGGCACATTTAGCGGGTCCTGGAAATATAAAACGCTATTTAAGGAGTTATGGTGCTATAGGAACAAAAGATGCGTATGGTACAGATATTAGTTCGTATATGCGCAAATTTTCCAATTATAATACCTCTTTTGTCACCGCTCAAAAAAAGCCCGATCTCGCTTTGCCTTAATCTTTTTGAATAATAAATAGTGCAGGCCGTTTGTGGAAATCCATTTTGGAGAATTTCCAGTCTTTTGCCGTTTGTGTTTTAATATATTCAGAAGGAAGTGTCAAGTCACAAGCCACACAAATTCGAGTTTCGGGATGAAGTACGGTGCTTAAATCTTCTAAAATACTATTGTTTCGATAAGGCGTTTCTATAAATAGTTGCGATTGCTGTTCGTCAAACGAACGTTTTTCGAGTTGTTTTAGTTTAGATTTTCGATCTGCTTTATCAATAGGTAAGTAGCCATTAAAGGCAAAATTTTGACCATTCATCCCAGAGCTCATCATTGCTAAAAGTATAGATGATGGCCCTACCAAAGGAATAACTTGAATGTGTTTTTGGTGTGCTATTTTAACAACTTCAGCGCCTGGATCAGCTACGCCTGGACAGCCAGCATCGGATAATAATCCTATGGAATTTCCTGCTAAACATTCTTCTAAAAATGAAGGAATTTCTAGGGGATCTGTGAATTTATTTAAACTAAATAGGTTTAAACTTGCTTGAGATTTCCCTGAACTTATCGTTTTAATAAACTTTCGAGCAGCCTTTTCATTTTCGACAATATAAGTGTCTATGTGTTCAATGATTTTTTTGACGGAAATGGGCAGTACTTCTAAAGGCGCATTATCCCCTAAGCCAGTAGGAATAAGATATAATTTTCCAGTCATTTTTAGGCGTTTTGTGGTTTGTTTATTACAAGAAGTTACAAAAAATAAGGTGTATAACTCTAGAACTCTTCAGTATTTCAGGCGTTTTTAGATTGACAACTTCTTTGTCAGGTCTTCTACATACTTTCTAAACTGTTTATCTGTTGTAGAAAGGTTGTTTACCGTCTTGCAGGCATGTAAAACCGTAGCGTGATCTCGTTTTCCAATTTGGGATCCGATACTAGCTAAAGATGCTTTAGTGAATTTTTTGGCAAAAAACATAGCCAGTTGACGAGCTTGAACAATGTGGCGTTTTCGAGTTTTGGACTGCAAGGTATCCACATCCATTTGAAAATAATCTGAGACCACTTTTTGGATGTAGTCAATTGAGACTTCACGTTTTGTATTCTTAACAAATTTTTCAACTATTTCCTTAGCTAAGGAAAGCGTTATTTCTTTTTTATTAAATGAAGATTGTGCAATTAAGGAAATGATGGCACCTTCTAATTCTCGCACATTTGATGTGATATGTTTGGCAAGGTATTCAATAATGTCTTCTGGCATTTCAACACCATCGCGATACAATTTGTTTTTTACGATAGATACTCGAGTTTCAAAATCTGGATTTTGAAGTTCTGCCGATAAGCCCCACTTGAACCTTGAAAGTAAGCGTTGTTCAATGTCTTGCATGTCCACTGGCGCTTTGTCACTTGTTAAAATAACTTGTTTCCCGTTTTGGTGTAAGTGGTTGAAAATATGAAAAAATACATCTTGAGTTCCTGATTTCCCAGAGAGAAATTGAACATCATCAATAATTAAAACATCTATAATTTGATAGAAGTGAATGAAATCATTACGGTTATTTTTCTTAACCGATTCTATATATTGTTGTGTGAATTTTTCAGCTGAAATATAGAGCACTGTTTTTTCGGGATACTTGTCTTTGATATCCACGCCAATAGCATGTGCTAAATGGGTCTTTCCTAAACCAACACCTCCAAATATGAGTAATGGGTTAAAAGACGTGCCTCCAGGCTTATTCGCCACCGCAATACTTGCATTTCGGGCGAGTCGATTTGAATCCCCTTCTAAAAAATTATCAAAAGTGTAAATTGGATTGAGTTGTGATTCAATTTTTACATTTCTGATCCCAGGAATTACAAATGGGTTTTTTAATTCGGGATTTATGTTTTTTAAAGGGATGTCTACACGTTGAGAAAACACTGCTGTTCGGTTCGAGCTTGGAATTTTTTCGGTAAACGGCTGTTTATTGCCATAAGTATTCTCCATTTTGATGATGTACACCAGTTTGGCATTAATACCCAGTTCTTTTGTGAGTGCTACTTTTAGAATTTTAACGTAATGTTCTTCTAACCATTCGTAAAAAAATTTACTCGGTACTTGAATGCTTAGCGCATGCTTGTCGAGTTTAACAGCTACGATTGGCTCAAACCATGTTTTATAGGCTTGCGGCTGAATATTGTCTTTTATAAAATTTAGACAGTTTTCCCATGCCGATTGCGCAGTGTTATTCATTTTAATACTTAGTTTTTTGTTTGGTTAGTAATATAAAAATTACAATAATTGTTGGGACATAAATTATTCTAAATTTTCAATACAAATATGTGAACAAAATTCTAAAAAAAAAAATGAAATTCAATAGAATATTTAATTATTTTTTCGCATACTTAAACAGTTTATAAATATACAACTAATTACTAATGAAAGCACACCAAACACAAATTAAAGTAAGATATGCAGAAACAGATCAAATGGGTGTTGTTCACCATGCTAACTATGCTCAGTATCTGGAAATTGGACGTTTAGAGTGGCTTTCTGCTCTTGGAATTTCATATAAAGAAATGGAGGCAGAAGGGATTATGTTACCTGTGGTTTCTATGAGCTTAAGTTACAAAAAACCAGCACTTTACGATGATATTTTAACGGTATCGACTCAACTTTTAAAGCCGCCGACTGTGTCTATCGAATTTAATTATGAAATTCATAATTCTAGCGGTGAATTACTCACCACAGCCAATACGAAATTGGTATTTGTTAACATGAAATCGAATTCTCCAATGCGTTGTCCGCATTATATTTTAGATAAACTGCAGATTTAATCGTTTAATGCTTCAACTTTAATTTTATGAAAGGCTTCAAAAGTAGTCATAATAGAATTTAGGCTTATTTTTTTTGCCAAAATCACAATTTCACAATCCAATTCTAAGGACTGAGTTTTTAAAACAAGCTGATACTTTTTAATAATCCGCATGACTTGACTTAATTCCTTGTAAGCAAAAGTGAGTTTTAGCGGAATTAAAATATCAAGGGTTTGAATATGACTCGCTTCTAAACTTAGTCTTGCCGTTGTTTTATAAGCACTGATTAGTCCTCCAACACCAAGTTTTGTGCCGCCAAAATAACGCACAACTACAACCAGCACATTTGTAACGCCAAAGGCTAGTAATTGTCCATAAATTGGTAAGCCGGCACTGTTTGAGGGTTCTCCATCATCTGAAGATCTGTGATATGGCGTGTCAATGCCCAACTGGTATGCAAAACAAAAATGCCCTGCACTTGAATGTTCCTGTTTGAGCTTATCGATATGTGCTTTGAAGTCGTCCTTTGATTCTGTAGGAAATGCATATCCGATAAACTTACTTCCCTTGTCCTTGTAAAGCACTGGTTCAGAAGGGTTTTTTAGCGTTTTATACGTCGTTACAGGATTCACGAATTCTTAATTAGTGGATGATTAAATAAATCGATAACATCGTCTTTTAGGGGGTCATTATTCCAAGTGTGTATTCCAAGCTGTGCTGCGGCCTCAGTATTTTCTTTGGTATCATCAATAAAAAGACAATGCTCAGCAATGAGCTGGTTTTTGTCTAAAATATACTTAAAAATCGAAACATCAGGCTTTCGTAATTGGAGTTCATGAGACAAATAAAATTGATCAAAACATTTTTTGAAGCGCTCGTATCTACTAAAAGTCATATTTTTAATTACTTGTTCGATATGTAGTGCATTGGTGTTGCTCAATAATAGGAGTTTATACGATTTATTTGTTGAGAGTTTTTCTATAAACTTTAAACGATATTCTGGAAAATCTAAAATAATTGCGTTCCAAGCCTTTTTGAACTGTTCGGCTGAAATTCTAGGATATTTAGTTGTAAAAGCCGTCACAAAATCTTCAGAGCTTATCAACCCTTTTTCATATTGAAGGGCAATCTGATACATGTCTGCTGTGATTGTTTCCACTCCTAGCTTAACTAATTCACGTTCAATTGCTGGTTTGTCCAAGTTGATAAATACATCCCCAAAGTCAAATATAATTGTACTAATCATTTATTAGTAGTTTTAAAAAATCAGATTTAATAGAATGTTCCGAGACTAGTGTACCTTTGATTTTTGGCGTTGAAATTCCCGATTTCAACGGGCGTTCTCCCACAAATATACGGGCTTCGTCCCAAAGATTTTCGTCAATAAATGCCTGTAATGTTTTTTGACCACCCTCTATAATCACCGACGTTATATGGTGGCTGTGTAACGCCTTGCACACCTGAAAAGCAAGCGGAAGTTGTGCATCAATGTCTTTAGCGGTTAATCGGATTGTTTTTGCTTCGGAATTAAACACCTGATAGAAATCTGCTAACGAATGTTTCAGATCGATAACCACTCGAATAGGGTTGGGCCCTTCTACTTCTCGTGTTGTTAAGCTAGGATTATCTTGAACGACTGTATTGGCGCCTACCAAAATCGCTTGTTCTTCTGCACGCCATTGGTGGACAAGTTGTCTTGAATAGGTATTGCTAATCCAAACCGGTTTCGTTTCAGACTTTGACCGTGGTGCCATAAAGCCATCAGTGCTTTCTGCCCATTTTAGTATTATATAAGGACGCTTTTTGTTATGATATGTAAAAAAACGCTTGTGGTGTGCTTTACATTCCGCTTCCAAAACGCCAACAGTCACTTCGCAACCAGCAGCTTTTAATTTTGCAATGCCTTTGCCACAGACTTTAGCATGTGCGTCAATACATCCAATGACTACTCTAGGAATTTTATGGGCGATTATCAAATCGCTACAAGGGGGTGTTTTTCCAAAGTGGGCACACGGTTCTAGGGTTACATATAAAGTCGCTTTGGCGAGTAAGCTCACATCTTTCACCGCTTTAATGGCATTGACTTCGGCATGCGGTCCGCCATACGGACTTGTATAGCCCTCAGCAATAATTTGAGCATCAACCACAATAACACAGCCTACCATTGGGTTTGGCGCTGTGGTACCCAAACCTTTGGCGATTTCAATACAACGTGCTATGTAATCTTCGTGTGTGATTATAATTTGATGTTAACGGTTTCTGTTTTATCAATAGGGTATTCATAAGTAAACCCTAAGGCCTTAAATTCAATAACTCCTTTATATGTTACTTCTAAATTTTTGTTGAGCACACTATTCAGTAAGCCACTTAAAAACCCATTTGGATCTTTTCCTAGCAGTTCTTTGGTCTTTATAACAATTTGAAGTGGCACCGTAAACTTGTCTTTTGCAGGGACTTTAAATTCTTCAGCGCTAATAAATCCAAAATCAACACCATTGACAAGTACACTTACGCCCTCAGTATTTAATCGTCCACCAACACTGTTTGGGTTATTAAATACGGCATTTGCACTTAGAGTGATTTGTCTAGAATTGGCGTCCACCAACTGAATGGCATCGACTTTGATGAACTCTGGTTTTTGCTTTAAAGTGCAACGCGTTGTGAAAGCTAGTAAAAGTAGGATCGTAAAATTTTTTATCATTTTTTTGGGTATTATGTGTATCTTCGAACAACAAAAATAAGATTTATTAATTTGTATTTACAACATGCGTATTAGAGAAATTCAATTCGGGGATAATTCACAACTAGAAGCCCTTATAAAAACTACGTTTTTAGAGCTTGAATTGCCTTTAACAGGGACGGTTTACGAAGATGTAGAAACCACACAAATGTTTGAATCGTATCAAGACGATGCAGCTATTTATGTTGTAGTAGAAGATCACGGACTTGTCAAAGGGGGCGCTGGCATTAAAGCCTTAGCGGGCGAGGAGACTTCCGTTTGTGAGCTTCAAAAAATGTACCTTGCTCCCGATATTAGAGGAAAAGGGTATGGCAAAAAACTCATGAAAGTATGTTTAGAAGCTGCCAAGTCAATGGGGTATAAACAGTGTTATTTAGAAACACTTTCTGAACTCAAAGCCGCTCAAGAATTGTATAAGCGCTATGGCTTTGAATACCTAAACACTGCGATTGGAAACACTGGGCATAGCTCTTGTGGAATTAGAATGATAAAAACCTTGTAATGCACTTAAAATCACTTCAAGTTTTTTTTCAAAATGGACTCTTAGGTTATTATCCTAAAGAAGAGATTTCCGCTTTTTTTTATCGCGTTTGCGAACACCATTTGAAACTCAAACGTATAGAGGTCCACATCAAAGCGGATGCAATTATTACAACTCAAAATTTTGAATATTTTGAAGACGTGATCAGTCGATTACTCACTTATGAGCCGATTCAATATATATTAGGAACAACCTCATTTTTTGGCTTAGACTTTAAGATTGATCCCAATGTGTTGATCCCACGTCCTGAAACCGAAGAATTAGTCGCTTGGATTATAAAACATGCCAATACCAACACCCCTCTTAAGATTTTAGATATTGGTACTGGTTCTGGCTGTATTGCAATTAGCTTAGCAACACAGTTGCCCAATGCCTCCGTCTTTGTTTTGGATGTGAGTCCTAAAGCCTTAGAAATTGCGCAGTACAATGCCCAACAACATCAGGTACAGCTAAACAGTATCGAAGCCAATGTTTTAGAATGGTCCACCACTGAACTAGAGTTTGATCTCATTGTGTCCAATCCGCCCTATGTTCGTGAGCTCGAAAAAACACAAATGGCGCCTAATGTCTTGAATCATGAACCGCATTTGGCACTATTTGTTGATAATGATAAGCCTTTGGTATTTTATGAAGCCATAGTCGAATTGAGTAAGAAAACCCTGAAAACGAATGGTTTACTCTATTTTGAAATCAACGAATACTTGGGAGAAGCTACCAAAGCGCTTTTGTCTTTAGAGGATTTTGACGGGCTTACATTAAAATCTGATATTTTTGGAAAACCCCGCATGTTACGCGCTACAAAACGCTAATGTGTTGTTGACTAAATTGCTGATAAATTCTTCCTTTTTCACTTTTGTGTACCATGCATTTTCATATCTTAGTATTGCTAAAACTTAAGTTAGATTATTTTTTTTGATGAATATAAAAGAACAGATTTTACAACTGCGTGACGAACTCAGTCATCATAATTATAAGTATTATGTCATGGACACACCGTCCATTTCTGATTTTGAATTTGACACCAAATTAAAGCAACTCCAAGACTTAGAATCTGCTTATCCACAGTATTATGACGCCAGTTCCCCAACCCAAAGAGTAGGCGGTGAAGTGACTAAAAATTTTGAAACTGTTGTGCATGCCCAACGCATGTATTCTTTAGATAATTCCTATTCCAAAGACGATTTGATGGAGTGGGAAACTCGATTGCGTAAAATGGTAGATGGGCCCATTGAATATACCTGTGAGCTAAAATATGATGGCGCTTCCATAAGTCTGACCTACGAAAATGGGGTCTTAGTGCAGGCCTTAACTCGAGGCGATGGCACGCAAGGGGACAATGTGACTGCAAACATTAAAACCATTAAATCAGTACCTCTAAAATTACGGGGTAATTATCCAGAAAAATTTGAAATTCGCGGAGAAATTGTATTGCCTTTTAAAGGCTTTAAGGCCATGAATGCCGAGCGTCTTGCCGCAGGGGAGGAGCCTTATAAAAATCCAAGAAATACCGCTTCGGGGAGTTTAAAATTACAAGACAGTGCTGAGGTTGCCAAACGCCCTTTGGAGTGTTTGTTATATAGTATTGTTGGCGAAAACACTTCCATCAAAACCCAATTTGAAAATTTGGAAACCGCCCGTTCGTGGGGGTTTAAAGTGCCCACAATTGCCAAGCTCACGGACTCTATAGATGGTGTTTTGGAATTTGTCAATTATTGGGATGTGCACCGTCATGAGTTGCCTTACGAAACGGATGGCGTGGTCGTGAAAGTGAATAGCTTATTTCAACAAGCAGAGCTGGGCTATACCGCTAAAGCTCCGCGTTGGGCGATGGCATATAAATTTAAAGCCGAGCAGGTGTCCACACGACTCGAACATATTTCCTATCAAGTTGGACGAACGGGAGCGATTACTCCGGTAGCCAATCTACAGCCAGTTGAATTGGCAGGCACGATCGTCAAACGTGCTTCGCTTCATAATGCCGATCAAATTGAAAAATTAGACGTGCGTGTGGGCGATTGGGTCTATGTCGAAAAAGGAGGTGAAATCATTCCCAAAATTATGGGAGTCGATTTAAGTCGCCGTACGCAAGAAAGTTTACCAACAGTTTATATCTCGTCCTGTCCAGAGTGTGACACGCCACTCGATCGCAAAGATGGTGAGGCACAGCATTATTGTCCAAACGATTTGGGCTGTTCGCCACAAATTATTGGACGGATTCAACATTATATTTCTCGAAAAGCCTTGGACATCGAAGGCTTGGGTGGCGAAACCGTGGCGTTATTGGTCAATGCAGGACTGATCCGAGATTATGCCGATTTATACGAGCTTACCGCCGACCAAATCATTCATTTGGACCGCATGGCGGAAAAAAGTGCAGATAATTTGGTCAAGGGCGTTCAAGCCTCAAAAGACGTGCCTTTTGAACGAGTATTGTTCGGATTAGGGATTCGGTATGTAGGAGAAACAGTTGCTAAAAAACTAGCCAAACATTTCAAGTCTATTGAAGCGCTGTCCAAAGCAACTATGGAAGATTTAGAAACCGTTGATGAAATTGGTGTGCGCATTGCCGAAAGTGTGGTAGACTTTTTTAGTTCCGAAGCCAATGTTCAAATGGTGGCCCGTTTGATTTTGTACGGGCTTCAATTGCAACTCTCTGAAGAAGCCTTATCCAACCAAACCACACAGTTAGATGGCTTGCGGTTTGTGGTTTCTGGGGTGTTTGAAACCGTCTCTCGGGATGAACTCAAAGCCCTCATTGATTCTAATGGCGGAAAGGTAGTCAGCTCCATTTCTGCAAAAACTTCCTATGTGGTAGCCGGCGCTAATATGGGACCTAGCAAACGTACCAAAGCCGAGAACCTTAAAGTGCCTATTATCTCGGAACACGAATTTTTGGGGATGATTGATTAGATGGATGTGTCGCAAAGACTTCCAATTTGGAGCAATACTTTTATTTTTTTATGTTCCGCAAAGTCTCTGAATTTGCGGAGCGGTGGTTTTACTTTTGTATCACCACACGAAAGGATTCCCAAGCTGGCGCAAGCGTCACGCTTGTGCAGTGTACCAAATTCCAATCATTCATTTATTTAATTATAATTTCTACGGATTAATTAATTTTATACACTTTTTTTTCTTGACTGGCACGAGCAAAGATGCTCGCGCTAGCGGGGGTTTTTCATTTCGTTTTTAAATTAATACCAACTACAGTATATCGGAACCTTTCCAATACAGCATTCAATACAAAAAAATCTAAATCTCCGGTCAAATTCTTTTTGAAGATGTAGACTTGGGGTTATAATCAAAGTATAAAACTATAACATAATTTTTAAAATACCTAGAATAATTACAACCTAAGTACTTGGCTGTAAATGGGTTGTATTTTAAAACCTATTTACAGCATAGTAGGGTAAGTTCATCACACAATACATGAGTTGTTAACTTTAGTGTGGGTTTGCTCTTAATTTTTTAGCAAGAAATTAGTAAAACTTAAAGATATAGTTGATATTTTTGTGTGATGATGGAAGAACAGGTCATACTTGTCAATGCACAAGACGAACAAATTGGTACCATGCCCAAAATGGAGGCGCATGAAAAGGCGGTTTTGCACCGTGCGTTTTCGGTATTTATATTCAATGCTCAAAACGAATTGATGTTGCAACAGCGTGCCGCCCATAAATACCATTCGCCTTTGTTGTGGACCAACACCTGTTGTTCGCACCAACGTGTAGGTGAATCCAATTTGGAAGCTGGCAGTCGCCGTTTACAAGAAGAAATGGGCTTTGTGACACCCCTCAAAGAAACCACTTGGTTTATCTATAAAGCCCCTTTTGACAATGGCCTTACCGAACACGAATTGGACCATATTATGGTAGGGCATTACGAGGCTGAACCCGTCATTAACCCCGAGGAAGTCGAAGCCTGGAAATGGATGCCTTTAGAAGCGGTGAAAGCCGATATAAAACAGCAACCCGAACTTTATACCGAATGGTTTAAAATCATATTTGAAAAATTTTACGAACATATAAACACCAGCCATGAGAGTCACCGTCAGTAGAAAAGCACATTTTAATTCCGCCCATAGATTGTACCGCCCCGATTGGAGTTTTGAGAAAAACGATGCCATATTTGGGAAATGTAACAACCCTAATTATCACGGGCACAACTACGACCTCACAGTGAGTGTGACAGGAGAAATAGATCATGAAACAGGTTTTGTGATGGACGTTAAAATCCTAAAAGACTTTATTAAGTCGGAAGTGGAAGAGGCGTTTGATCACAAAAATTTAAACCTTGATGTGCCTGAATTTAAGAACTTAAATCCGACAGCTGAGAATATTGTGGTGGTTATTTATGATAAGCTAAAAAAAGTGCTTGATTCTAATTTAGATTTGGAAGTCACCCTTTATGAAACGGCTCGTAATTTTGTAACCTACTCTGGAAATTAAAAAATGACACCATTATATCCTTTAAAATTTCAACCCATTCTAAAAGACAAAATTTGGGGTGGACAAAAATTACAACAGCTTTTACATAAATCGACCTCCTCGACAAAAGCAGGAGAAAGTTGGGAAATTAGCGACGTTGAAGGCGATACCTCCATCGTAGCCAATGGGCCTTTGAAAGGGACGTCTTTGAAAACGCTCATGGACACTTACACTTCAGATTTGATGGGCGCGAAGAATTTTCGTCAGTTTGGAAACAAATTTCCGTTGCTTATTAAGTTTATAGATGCGAAGCAGGATTTATCGGTGCAGTTGCATCCCAATGATAAATTGGCCAAAGCCCGACATAACAGTTTTGGAAAAACCGAAATGTGGTATGTGGTACAAGCCGATCCAGCGTCTAATTTGATTGTTGGATTTAATCAAGAGATGACGCCAGAGTTGTATGTGAAACACTTAGAAGACAAAACGCTGCAAAGCATTTTGAATTTTGATGCTGTTAAAGCAGGTGATACTTACTTCATTGAAGTGGGGCGTATTCATGCCATTGGCGCAGGGGTTCTTTTAGCCGAAATTCAGCAAACCAGCGACATTACCTATCGCGTATATGATTGGGATCGTGTGGATGCTGATGGGAATGAACGCGAGTTGCATAACGATATCGCTCTAGAAGCGTTTGATTTTGATATGCCCGATAATTTCCGCGTGCAGTATGCTCCAAAGTCTAACGTTTCTACAGAACTGGTCAGTTGTCCCTACTTTACAACCAATGTTCTAGAAGTAACTGAAACCATATCAAAACAAAACACCCAGGATTCATTTGTGATTTATATGTGTGTAGAAGGAAAGGCTAATTTGGTAGTTGATGGCATTGTCACTGAATTTTCAATGGGGGAAACGGTTTTAATTCCCGCCTGTATTGAAACGTTTTCAATTTCATCAAATCATGCGAAACTTTTAGAAGTTTATATTTAAAATTACGTAATTTTGCAAAAACAAAAATTAAAATAATGGCTAACGTTAGAAATTTAAAAAAAGATATCAATTACGTCTTAGGAGACATCATTGAAGCAGTGTACATTTGGGAGTATGCCAATGCCGATAAAGACACCAAAAAAAGCGAAGCAATAATTGATGAAGCAATTTCAGCTTTTGATGAGTTGATTGAAAAGGTTAACGCTAAAAATGTTGACAATCAAAAAGCACATTTCAAAGGCATTGCTAAAGATTTAGAAGCAAAAGGAAAAGCCTTAATCGAAAAGGTTAATGCGCTTTAAATTACTCAGATTTTAAAGTCTCAATATAGGCCTCCAAAATAATTCCGTACTTGGAATTTGCAATTTTTGGGGGCAATACATTGTTTATGGTGTCTAAGAACTTCACATTTGCATCGTAAATTTCAGATACTGCCACAAAAGGCGCTACTTCACTATCCTTATTATTGATCGCAAAATTAACCGTATATAAATAGCTACGCTTTGTGATGTTGTCCATTACCGCTAAAAGCGAGTCTGCTTGATCTTGGTTGCCCTCTTTTTCTGCATTTAGTTGGCCCTCCATGGCCTCTAAGCGTTGGTCTTTGAAACGGCCTATGTTTTTGTAGTAGGTGTCTAACAGTTTCTGCTGTGTTCCGCCTTCAATTTGAGCGTCATATTTGAAACGTTTCAAGCTTGTGTTTATAGTGGTAACCCCTTTATCAGCGAAAAAAGAGATGCGTTCTGCATTTATGTCTTCAGAAAAACTTAGGAATAAAAGCTCAGCTTCCTCCAAATCGTAGCCCAATTCAAAATCGGTAGTGCTGTTCATGGCTAAAGAGTCTAAAGTTAAAAAACGGCCATCATCTACACGTTGAAGATACAATGTTCCTTTTTGAAATCCTTTAATCGATCCATTAACCGTCATTGTTTTTGAGGGTTGACTACAGGCTGTTGCTAAAAAGATAAGGATTAAAAAGATGTTATTTTTCATAAGATTTTAATTTGTGCTCACATCTACTAGTTTGTGAAACATGCCTTGTATAAGCGTGTTTTTTAGATGTGGTAAAAAGGGTTAATTTTTGATTTCAAATATAATTATTTCTAAACTGTTGTCGCTGCTAATTCCATAAGAATTGTACAGCCAATAGCAGCAATAGTTCCAATGGCATAGCCTAAGACTGCTAAGAGCACACCTACACTGGCTAAGGAGGGGTGAAAGGCTGCAGCGACAATAGGAGCAGAGGCGGCGGCACCAACATTGGCCTGGCTGCCCACAGCCAAAAAGAAATAGGGCGCTCGAATTAGTTTTGCGACCGTGATTAATAATACCGCATGAATAGTCATCCATACCACACCAATAGCGATCAATCCCGTATTGTCAAAGATTAATGTTAGATCCATTTTCATGCCGATACTAGCCACTAAAATATAGATAAAAACACTGCCTATTTTACTAGCGCCAGCGCCTTCATAATTTTTTGCTTTTGTAAATGAAAGCCCAATTGCTATGAGAGTAGCACAACTAATTAACCAAAAGAACGAAGACCCTAAAAAGGTAAAGATATTTCTTGAAGTTTCAGATTCAATGGTGGAGACAAAGTCCCTAAAAAACGGTGCAAGAAAACTAGATGCTAGGTGCGAAAAACTGACCGTTCCAAAAGCTATACCGACCATAATCATAATATCTGTAAGTGAGGGAGTGCGTTTAACACTTTCAGTGAAGGTTGAGACTTTTTCTTTAAGGGTTTCAATCGCTGAGGTATCGGCTTTGAACCAGTTGTTAATGCGATCCGATTTTCCGATTCCAATTAATAAAAGTGCCATCCATATATTAGCCACTACAATATCTACAAACACCATGCCTCCAAATAGTTTAGGATTATAACCATAAATCTCAAGCATGGCAGTTTGGTTGGCACCACCACCAATCCAACTTCCTGCCAAAGTTGAAAGTCCCCTCCACACGGCATCGGGTCCCACACCACCCACCGTTTCTGGGGAGATAAATGAAATTAATAAGATAGCAATAGGCCCACCAATGATAATGCCTATAGTTCCTGTAAAAAACATAATCAAGGCTTTCCATCCGAGATTAAAAACAGCTTTTAAGTCAATGCTTAAAGTCATTAAAACCAAGGCAGCAGGTAATAAATAACGACTTGCAACATAATATAAACTGCTGCTATGTTGAGTCCGTTCGCCGGTTGGTGATAGACTTTCCCAATCAGGTGCAATCCAGCCTAAGGTGGTAAATAGTGCTGGGATCATATAGGCCATAAATAGTCCAGGAACAATTTTATAAAATTTATGCCAAAATCCTGTAGGACGCGATTCTGTGTAAAAAATCAAGGCAATGGCCGACATGAGTAAACCAAAAACAATGGTGTCGTCTGTGAATAATGGAGTAGTATCTATCATGAATTTTTAGTTTATGGTTTTCAAATATAGATAAAAATAGTTTTTAGCACGACTATTGCAAAGGAGCATTAGTACTTGAAATCTTTGTAACATTAAATTAATTGCTTTCAAAAGACTGTTAAATTGTTAACAGTCCAGCTTTAGTATGTGAAAGTTAAGTTAAAATATAATAATTTTAAATTTCTGGCACGGAAGTTGAAACTAAGTTTATATATTATTTTGTTAGTAATATATTTGGTTGGTTAATAGTTAAAAGCATCATTTCTTAGTGGTGCTTTTTTCTTTTTTAATAAAAGCGGTTATAATTTCAATAACTTGAGGCATTACAACGTAGGAGTTGTCGTTATACGATTTTGAATTCACCAAATCGTCGCCATTAATTTCAAATAAAAGATGATTCATGTTTTCTATGATTTCCAATTGAGCCTCTTCTTTTGCCTCTTTTAGTTGTTGTGCTTCCGTGATTGCAACCTGTAAATCTTTTGTGCCATTAATAATGAGCACAGGAATTTCTAATTTTTTGATGAGGTCTTTGGGGTTGTATTGCATCCAATTACTCATAAAGGGTTGTAAGTCTAAGTTAAATATTGAGCTTAACGCAGGCGGAAAATCTGTTGTTGTTTGCCCACTTTTGAGCAGGTCTAACACCCGTTTGGTATCGGCTGTGAAAAAAGGCGCAGATTTCGAGATTTGTTCTAAAATAATTTGATCTATAGAATTAGCTGCTCCAGCCAAAGAAATAAATCCATTTGCTCCTGCATCTAGAGTAAGTAAGCCTACTAAACTCCCTTGGCTATGTCCCGCAACAATGAGATTTGAATAGGTGCTTTTAAAATGATTGATAACAGATTTTGCGTCGGTTACAAAATCATCAAACCGGATATTTTTATCTAAGTTTCGTGTGCGCAATTGTTTCACAACCCGTTTATCATATCTAAATGTAGCAATACCCCTCTCAGATAGGCTTTCCGCTAGTTTCTTTAGCATATTATTTTTCATCAAAGCCTGATTGCCATTTCTATCGGTTGGTCCTGATCCTGCAATGAAAATGACTAATGGAGGTTGTTCTATGCCATCTGGAGTCAACAAGGTGCCGTCAACATGTCGATTTATGGACAGCTCTGTGGCTGAAAAATTCTGCGCTGTGTTAACCGAAACCATACTTACAAAAATGAAAGCTAAGGGATAGAGGAGTTTGATCATAGTCTTATGGATTTATAAATCTAAAAGTTAAGTTTATTCGTTTTCCAATTGGTTTTTTTGTTTTTGGAATTTGGTGAAGCCAGTGGTGTTGCGTACTACCTTTCATAATTAGTAAACTTCCGTTTTGTAAAACGAGTTTGTGTTTTAAGGCCTTATTGGTTTTATGTTTCAAGTGAAATATGCGTTCAGCTCCTAAGCTTAAAGAAGCGATTACGGGGTTTATCCCCAGCTCTTTTTCGTCATCGGCATGCCATCCATTGCTGTCTTGACCGTCTCTATATAAGTTTAGTAAACAAGATGTAAAGGCGGTATTTGTAGCCGCTTCAATTTTATGTTTTAAAGTTTTTAAAACAGGGGTGAAGTGGTGCGGCGTCATTGTAATGTTCGCGTAGCCATAGGATTTTTGGTTGTTTGCAAAAAAAGCGGTTAACCGTGGTTGCTTATAGAGTTTTCCATACACTCGAATATCATCTTCTTGCCAAGGCGTATTAAGCATTAATTCCTTGAAAAGAAGCACAGCCTCCTCCTCGTTTATAAACTGAGGGATGTAGTCAATTTCTGCATCTTGAAGTTGAAGATTTATAGTTTCGGATGAACCAAACAAAGCCATGCGTAAAGTTTGCTATAAAAATAATCAAAGTTTTGATTTGAGCGTTATTTTAATTATTTTTTATGGAACTGTTTAACCTAAACCAAAAAAGCTGCCCAAATGGACAGCTTTTTGTAGCTACTAAGAACAATTTATTTGATCATTTCATAACTTCGATTAATGAAATTGGTCAATGCTTCTCCTTTAAGAAGCCCTTGAGACAATTGTGCTAAATCTAAGCTTTGAGAAATTAAGCGCTCTTGTTTTTTCTTTGTTTTGGTGTTTAAAATTTCACTAACCAAATCAGCATTGGTGTTTACAACAAGGTTGTACATTTCTGGCATATTGCCCATTCCAAACATACCGCCTCCACCGCCGGTTTGCTGCATTTCTTTCATTCGACGCATAAACTCCGGTTGGGTAATCATAAATGGGGCAGCGTTACTGTCCATAGTTTCTAGCTGAACGGTGAATTTTTCAGAAGGAACAACAGTTTTCAAAATTGTTTCAAGAGTTGTTTTTTCGTCTTCACTAAGCTTCGAAACAGTGGTGTCGTCTTTTTTGATTAAATTATCAACATGATCAGAATCTACTCGTACAAATGACGTATTTTCTTTTTCACTTTCTAGTTTTTGAATCAAGTGAGATACAATAGGAGAGTCTAATAATAGTACTTCATAGCCTTTTGTTTTTGCAGCTTCAATATAACTGTGTTGTTCATCTTTGTTAGATGCATATAAAATGACTAATTTATCATCCTTATCGGTTTGATTCGCTTTGATTTTATTATACAATTCTTCATAGGTATAATAAGTGCCATCGACAGATGGATACAATGCAAAAGCATCTGATTTTTCAAAGAATTTATCTTCGGAAAGCATTCCGTATTCGATCACAATTTTAATATCATTCCATTTGGCTTCAAAATCTGCTCTATTAGTATTAAATAGCGATTTCATTTTATCAGCCACTTTTTTGGTGATGTATGAAGATATTTTTTTAACCGCACCATCCGCTTGAAGGTAAGAACGTGAAACGTTTAATGGGATATCTGGAGAATCAATCACACCACGAAGCATGGTTAAAAACTCTGGAACAATACCTTCTACATTATCAGTTACAAATACTTGGTTTTGATACAGTTGAATTTTGTCTTTTTGGATATTCATATCGTTCCCCATTTTTGGGAAATATAATATACCTGTCAAATTGAACGGATAATCAACATTCAAATGAATGTTAAACAAAGGCTCTTCAAACTGGGTTGGATACAATTCCCTGTAAAAGTCTTTATAATCGGTATCTTCTAATTCTGACGGTTGCTTAGTCCAAGCGGGTGTTGGGTTATTAATGATATTATCAACCGTAACTTTTCGTTGTGGTTCTATTGTTTCTTTACCGTCTTTGTCAGTTGTTGTTTTTGGTTCATGCGATTCATCATTGATTTCTTTAGTTCCAAATTTAATTGGAATCGGCATAAACTTATTGTATTTATTTAGAAGCGCTGTAATTCGACTGTCTTCAAGAAATTCTGTCGAGTCTTCAGCAATATGTAATATAATTTCTGTTCCTCGTTCTGTTTTGTCTGCGGCCTCTAATGTGTATTCTGGACTGCCATCACAAGTCCAGTGGGCAGCAGGGACGTCCTTAAAAGATTTGGTAATAATTTCTACTTTTTCAGCGACCATAAATGCCGAGTAGAACCCTAAACCAAAATGACCTATAATTCCAGCATCATCAACTTTGTCTTTGTATTTATCCAAAAATTCTTCTGCTCCAGAAAACGCAACTTCATTAATATATTTTTGAACTTCTTCCGCAGTCATCCCTAAACCTTGATCGATGATATGAAGTTTTTTTCCTTCTTTATCTATTTTAATTTCGATTTTTGGTGTTCCATATTCAACACTAACTTCACCAATATTAGTAAGGTGTTTTAGTTTTAAGGTTGCATCTGTTGCATTACTCACCAATTCACGTAAAAATATTTCGTGATCGCTGTAGAGGAATTTTTTAATCAGTGGAAAAATATTATCTACCGATACATTAATCGTTCCTTTTGACATAATTATAGTTGTTTTTAAGTTATATTTGATCACTATAGGCAAAAAAAATACCAAATATGAAAACGTGACAAACTGACATTTTAGTTTATATTTGTCTAACTTTCACACAAACTTAAAGCATGTACAATTCAAAAATTATTGGTTTGGGCCATTATGTGCCAGAAAACATTGTCACTAATGACGATTTGTCTAAAATCATGGATACCACAGATGAATGGATTCAAGAACGTACGGGAATCAAAGAACGCCGTTGGGCAAAGCCCGGCGATGGACAATCTACGTTTACAATGGGCTTGGAAGCCGCCAAAAAGGCGATTTCCAATTCTGGAATAGAAAAAGAAGCAATTGATTTGATAGTATTTGCAACCTTAAGTCCAGATTATTACTTCCCTGGGCCTGGCGTGCAAATTCAAGAAGCATTAGAAATTGACACTGTTGCAGCTCTAGATATTAGAGCGCAGTGCTCAGGATTTGTGTATTCGATTTCAGTTGCCGATCAATTTATCAAAACAGGAATGTATAAAAATGTTCTTGTAATTGGAAGTGAATTGCAATCTCATGGGATTGACAAATCGACGCGAGGTCGAAGCATTTCAGTTATTTTTGGAGATGGTGCTGGTGCTGCGGTATTGACACGAGAAGAAGACTTAACAAAAGGAATTTTGTCTACACATATACATTCTGAAGGCAAACATGCGCTTGAGTTAGCAACCGAAGCACCGGGCATGGGAACGCGTTGGGTAACCGATATTATCAAAGATAATGATCCTGAAGACTTTAGTTACCGACCGTATATGAATGGACAATTTGTGTTTAAACATGCCGTTAAACGTTTCAGTGAGGTGATAAGCGAAGGCTTACAAAAAAATAGCTTGGACGTTTCAGATATTGATATGCTCATCCCACATCAAGCCAATTTGCGCATCTCTCAATTCATTCAAAAGCGTTTCGGATTGTCGGACGATCAGGTGTATAATAACATTCAAAACTACGGCAATACAACGGCAGCTTCTATTCCAATAGCCTTGTCTGAAGCGCATGAACAAGGCAAGATCAATGCTGGTGATACGGTTGTTTTAGCGGCCTTTGGAAGTGGGTTTACTTGGGGTAGTGTGATTATCAGATGGTAATTTAAAATTATAAAAATCCACCACCAGATTTTTCATTGTTAGCTCTATTTTTTCGAGATTTCGCACTGTATTTGCTGTTTCCAAATCTATATGTAAGCCCTAGGTAAATGGTGTTACTCTCCCAATTAAATTCGCCTTCTTGGACGTATGGACTTGTGCCGTCAAAAGCAAATTTCATCGTATTAAAAATGTCATTATAATTAAGACTGAAACTTCCTTTGCCTTTATCAAAACTTACACGTGACCCAATATTGACAAAATACATCGGTTCGATGTTAAATTGTAAATTTGCATTTCGTCCTCGGTAAAATCCAAAGGCGGTTAGGCTTATTTTTTTATTCACTTTTAAGCTGTTGTAAAGCCTAAAACTCCAAGCAATATTATCAACTGTTCTTGTTTCGGTAATAATATCCTCAATTGTAGCGGTCTCAATAGGAGCCCCTAGACGTTCTGCAATTCCTTTTAGTGTTCTTGAGTAGAGGTCAAAACTACCGTTTAAACTCCACCATTTTGCAGGTTTTAAGCTGCTTGAAAGTTCGACACCATAGGCTGTGGAGTCGTCAAAATTATCATGGGTTAAAATTAAGCGTCCCGAGTTTACATCCGAGCGATCGACAAACAGTGCTCTGTTAATTTCATTGGAAATTTGTCGGAAAAAAGTTCCAAAAGTCACACTACCACCTTTTAGATTACGAGTATAGTTAAACTCCACAGAATTGGTAAACTGAGGTTGTAAATTAATGTTTCCAAAAGAGGATACCAAAGGCGTACTCCATTCTTTTATAGGGTTCACTTGTCCTATTCCAGGACGATCAATGCGTCTGCTGTAATTGAGTTGAAAGGAGTTTTTTTCAGAATGTGCATAGGAAACAAATGCGGTGGGGTAGAATTCAAAATAATCATTAGAAAACGGAACCTCTGTATTTAAAGTTTCGATAGGACTTGTTTGTACAGCTAAGGCAGTTACTTCAACATTTTCTAGACGTAAGCCGACTTGATAAGACCATTTTTCATTAATTTTTTTGTTATAACTGCCATATAGTGCATGAATATTTCGAGTGTACTCAAAATCTGTTGCAGGAGTTGGTTCTAAATCACCCGATAGGACATAGGTCTCACCCGTAGAGGAGTAACCAATTAATGAACTGAATAAGTTGGATTGAAAACCAGCTTCAAGCTTTGTTTTTTCATCAAAAGCATTCGCATAATCTAGGTTTATTGTGGTTCGTTTACGGTCAACGTCGTTAAAATCAATATAGTCAGTGTTTTCACCTTCAGTAAATAAAAAATCAACATCGCTAGTTCGTTCATAAATGTTGTGGTCTATTTCAAGTTCAAGATTATGACCTTCATCGTTAAAGTCAATTTTATAATCAAAGTTATATTGGGCTGTAAAATCTTCGCCGTCATCAAACCATAACTGGGTTTGGTTAAGGGAGTTGTCATTGGCATAAATTGCATTAGACTCTCCGTTTGTTTTAGAATTTGAGGTATTTAAACTGGTGAAAACCGAGAGCGTATTTTTGTCGTTAATATAATAATCCAATCCAAATTTGACCAAATTATTTTTGGAGTTTTCATTGAATTTGAACAATTGTTTTGAGTTATTTTCAGGCCTTTCAATAATTCCGTTATTTTTATTTTTAGAGATGTTATTACTGTAATTAGCAAACACATTAAGCTTTCCGTTTCGGTAATTAGTGATCAGGGCACTATTAAATTTAGGGGTTCTTTCATGCGCTAGACCCATGCTTAAATTCCCATTGAATCCCAACATTGTATTTTTATGTAAAATAATATTTATCAAACCACTCAAGCCTTCAGGATTGTATTTTGCGGATGGGTTGGTAATAAGTTCTATAGATTTAATAGCAGTAGATGGAATTTGTTTTAAAAGCTGCGCTGTTGGGATGTTTGACAGTTTTCCATCGACCATGACCCGAACATTTGTATTTCCTCTTAAACTAATATCTCCTGTTTGTGTGTCCACACTTACAGAAGGAATACCGACCATGAGTTGAGACGCTGTTCCACTAGCGGCTAAATCTTTTCCAATAGTGATTACCTTGCGATCGACTTTTTGTTGAATGCTTGAGGTTTCTGCAATTACAGTAACTTCATCTAATGCCGTGTTATCTTCTTCCAAATAAAGCGTTCCTAAATCTAGTTTATTAGTGTCTGTATTTATGACCAACTCTTTGTTTATGGTCTTATACCCAATGAATTGTACGGAGACTGTAAATGTAGCGTCTTTGATATTTGAGATTTCAAAAATACCGTCATCGTTTGTGATGGTTCTCGTAATTAGTTCTACTGAAACAGACGTGATAATGATGTTTACATAAGGTAGGGGTTCGGAGGTTTTAGAGTCAACTACTCGACCGCTAATACTTCCTTCTACTGTAGTGTTTTTTGCTGAAAGGGCTTGGCCTGAAAACAAAAGTAAAGCGAGTAAAGTTATAATGTTTTTCATTTATTTGGGGCTATATTAGTATGCTTTTGTAGATTAGACGACTGTACACTATTTTTGTTACGATTTAATTCAAAATAATCTATGTCAAGCCAAAAAACCTTAGTTCTCGGGGCCTCTTTGAATCCTGAACGTTATTCCAATATAGCCATACACCGCTTGTGTGCTCATAGCTTAGAAGTTAATGCGTTTGGTTTAAGAGCGGGAGAAATTTGTGGTATAAAAATCGATACCGAATTACAGCCTTATAACGCTATTCATACTGTTACCTTGTACTTAAATCCAAAACGCCAACAAGCGTATTATGAGTATATTATAGGATTAAACCCAGCCCGTGTAATCTTTAATCCTGGAACTGAAAACCCTGAGTTTTATAAACGTTTAGAGTCAGCCTCTATTAATTTTGAAGTTGCGTGCACCTTGGTATTACTTTCGACGAATCAGTATTAATCCTAAAAAAGTCAAGAGCCCATTTAAAGGGAGAAGTTCATAGCCAATGACATAGCCTCCTATATAGCTTGGAGGTATTGAACCTAGAAAAAACACGATACTCACTGAAGCTAACGCCACCAACCAAACATAGCGGTCTTTGATCTTATAGTTGGTGAATATTCCAAAGGCATATAAGCCTAAAAGCGGTCCATAAGTGTAGCCTGCAACGGTTAATAAACTATTAATCACATTAGAATTTAAAATGTATTTAAAGGCAATGATGACCACCACCAAAAGTATACTCATGCCAATATGTGTTTTTTTACGAATTGATTTTTGCTCATCTTCCGATTTATCTTTTAGATCTAAAATATCCACACAAAATGAGGTTGTTAAAGAGGTTAAAGCGCTATCGGCACTGCTGTATGCAGCGGCAATTAATCCCAAAATAAACGTAATTCCTAGGGTGATCCCCAAACCGCTATTCAAAGCGATTTCTGGAAATAATAAATCGGTTTTAGGTTTGCCGTCTAGTAGCGGAATCGCGATATTGTTTTTCTTGGCATAAATAAATAAAAGTGCTCCGAGAAGCATAAACAGAAAGGTCACAAAAGTGAGTACAACACTAAAAGAAAGCATGTTTTTTTGAGCGTCTTTAAGCGACCTACATGTTAGATTTTTTTGCATCATATCCTGATCCAGTCCCGTCATACAAATAGTAATAAATAGCCCTCCAAAAAAGGATTTCAGAAAGTAGTTTTTCTCTAAGATATTAGCGGTATTAAAAATAGTGTTATAAGATTTTAATTCATCAGAAGCCAAAAACCCTTTGAAACTCCAGCCCAAACTATCAGTAATAAAATAGATGGATAAAACCACTGCCGTAATCATGAATAAGGTTTGAAGCGTATCGGTCCAAACAATGGTTTTAATGCCGCCTCTAAAGGTGTATATCCAAATTAAAAGAATAGAAATAATCACAGTTATTTCGAAAGGTACATTCCAGTCGCTAAATACAAACTGTTGTAACACAATAGCCACTAGATATAAACGGAAAGCCGCACCTAAAACTCTTGATATAAAAAAGAAAAAGGCGCCCGTTTTGTGACTTACAACCCCAAACCGCTGAAGTAGATATTCGTAAATGGAAGTTAGATTTAATTTATAATACACAGGGAGCAAGACATAAGCGACTACCACATAGCCCACCATATAGCCCAAAACGACTTGAAAATAACTAAACTGAGAGGCCTCGACCCAACCCGGAACCGAAATAAAGGTAACTCCAGATAACGACGCACCAATCATTCCAAAAGCAACCAGATACCAAGGCGATTGTTTACCGGCTTTAAAAAAGTCCACATTGGAGTCGTTTTTTCCTGTGATGTAAGAGATCAGGATCAAAACTAAAAAATAACTGATAAGGAGTGCTAATATTAAAAAGGAGTTCATGCGTTAAAATAGTATTTATTATCTTTACAATATTAACCAATTATACTACTATTATGAAAAAATTTGTGATCATTTTAGGCGTTTTTGCAATTAGTTTTTTTTCTATTGAAGCTCAAGAGTATCAAGAGATGATCAATTCTGGGCAATATACAGTTCAGGAAATACAGACTAGTGCTGATGCTTACTTTTTAAACAGAGATAAAGGCAGAGGTACTGGTTATAAAAGTTATAAACGTTGGGAGTATGATGCGCTTCGTATGCAAGATGAGCGTGGACTATTAAAGTCGCCTTCATTTTACTATAATGAAATTGAACGGTACAATTCTTACCAAAATAATGCGTCGCCATTAGGACGAATGCGTAGTGTTGCCAATTGGGAGCAATTAGGACCTTCAACCTGGAATCAAACTTCAGGATGGAATCCAGGTGTTGGACGGATTACTAGTATTGCAATAGATTCCTCTAATGACGATCATATTATTGTTGGATCTCCAGGAGGCGGAGTTTGGAAAACCACTGATGGCAGTGCTAGCTGGTCTGTACTGACAGATAATCTTTCGAATATTGGTGTGTATGCTTTAACCATACACCCTACGAATTCTGACATCTATTATTGGGGAAGTACTAGTGGTGTTATCTTTATATCCACAGATGCTGGAGCGACTTGGAACGAATTAGCGGATACAGGAAATGGTAGTGTTAATAAAATTTTAATCAATCCAACAAATACAAATCAACTATTTTGTTCAACCCAAAATTCTGGAATTTTTCAATCTTTGGATGGTGGTGCCAATTGGGTCAAAATTCACTCAGAATCTTCTAGAGGTTACGATATAGAGTTTAAGCCTGGAGATGTCAATACGATATATGCTTCTGGGGATTCGTTTTTCAAATCAACAGATGGCGGTCAGAGTTTTACAAAAACTCAACAGTATACTGTAATCCCTTATTTTCCAGGAACGCCACGTTTTTGGAGTCAAGAATATGTGTCTGAGACTACTAAATGGACCCTAGCTGAATCTAACTACAATAGTTCAGTAACTGCTAAAAGCGGCTCAAAATTAGCAATTTTAAAACTATATTCTGCAGCTAATTCGATTACAAAATTAATTACACCTGCAATCAATCTTAGTGGGATTTCAGATGCAACATTAAAATTTTCTTTTACAAATGTAAATCTTCGATTTCCAGATAATCCTGCTAATCCTCTTAAAATATTTTATAAAACTGGACTTTCTGAACCATGGATTTTATTGAGTTCTATTTCCAATGAATTTTCAGCATGGGAAGACGTCTCAATTGATTTACCAAATCCAACAGCAGACTATTATGTAGCTTTCGAAGGGCATTCCTTTTATGCAAGTGAAGTCACATTAGATGATGTTTCCGTTGAAAGTCCAACACAAGGCGTCTTGTTTTCAGATAATTTTGATGCTATTGTGCCGTCTAGTGTAGAAAACTTTAGTGCAAACCCAAAAATGATAGGTGTTTCTGCGAACGCCCCAGATGTTGTCTATCTACTTGAAGCTAATGGTGGTCGATTTGGAGGGTTTTATAAATCTTTAGATGATGGTTCTAGTTTTTCTAAACTAGCCCATGACGGGAAAAATTATTTTGGTTATCAATCAGATGCAAGTGATGACAGAGGGCAAGCACCTAGAGATATGGACATTATTGTCAATCCTTCTGATGCAGATGACGTGCACATTGCGGGTATTTTATCATGGCGTTCAACAAATGGCGGTACGGATTTTAATGTAACATCTCAATGGGTACCTCAAAATGCTTCATCTGAAAACATAGGCTATTGCCATGCCGATATTGATATGATGATCTATCATAATGACAAAATATATGTGGCTAGTGATGGCGGTATTTTTGTAGCCAATGACCCGCTAAATGTCAGCAGTAGCTATTATTCCGATTTAAGTGCTGGTTTGGGAATACGTCAATTTTATAAAATTGGAATTAGTCAAACAGATCCAGTTATTGTTTCCGGAGGCTCACAAGATAATGGAACCTCGGTTTATAGGGCAGATGGTATTTGGTATGATTGGTTAGGAGCCGACGGTATGGAAACTTTTGTGGACCATTCTAATCCTGATATTTTGTATGGAACTTCTCAAGGCGGGAGACTATATAAATCAGTCGATCAAGGAAATAGCAGAAGTACTTTAAATCATGGCGATTTTGATAACGATGGAAATCCAGATGGTCAATGGGTCACTCCTTTTGAGCAAGATCCTAATGTTGCGACGACTCTCTATTCTGGTTACAGCAAAATATGGAAATCCATTGATGCAGGGGATAATTGGACTGCTATATCACAAGATTTTGGTAGCGCTGCAAACCATCTTAAAATAGCACCTTCCGATAGTAATACCATGTATGCTGCATTTGGGAGTAATCTTTATAAAACAACAAATGGGGGCTCCAATGGAGATTGGGTACAGCAGACAGGGTTTGCAGGCAATATTAATTCAATAGCCATACATCCTACAAATTCAAATAAACTAGCCATTGCCACAAGTTCTTCAAATAAAGTTTATGTTTCAATCGATGGTGGCCAAACATGGAGTATTACAAAACAAGACTTGCCTAGTTTTAGTGCCTTAGCTTTGGTTTGGGATACCACTTATAACGAAGATATATTGTACCTCGGGATGAATTATGGGATTTATTACCTCAGAGCGAATGACACCTCTTGGACCTCTTATAATACGGGGTTGCCCAATGTTAAAGTCAATGAACTAGAAATCAATACGGCAGATAATAAGTTGTATGTCGCAACATATGGTCGTGGACTGTGGCGTGTTAATTTATATAATCCATCAGCCTTAGGAGTTGATGACTTACAAATTTCTGAGCTGATCGTATCGCCAAATCCATCCACTGGAATATTTAAGCTAAATTGGAAATTAAATACTCAAGTGACCATAAAAATTTATGATACACTTGGAAAGTTGGTTTTTTATGAAAAAAACAGAGATTTATCTCAAAACTCAGAAATTCAATTAGAGGCTCCACAAGGCTTGTATTTTCTAAAAGTAAATACATTAAATCGGGAAATCACTAAAAAATTAATTATAAACTAAGCTCTGTTTTTAGTGTGAAGAGATGTTAAACTTCATGACTTGAAGTCGTTTAATTTTATCTAAATTTGTCTTATGGAATTTTCTTCAAAATTATTACAAAGTGCCGTAGATGAAGTGGCGCAACTGCCAGGAATAGGACGACGTACGGCACTACGACTTGTACTTCATTTGATGCGTCAGCCTGAGTCGCAAACACTTCACTTAACAGAAGCCTTGCAACAAATGCGTCAAAATATTAATTTTTGTAAGAACTGTCACAATATTAGTGATTCAGATTTATGTGAAATTTGTAGCAATTCCAATCGAAATCAAGACGTAATATGTGTAGTTGAAGACATTCGAGATGTGATGGCTATCGAGAGTACGGCCTCGTATAGAGGGGTGTACCATGTGTTGGGTGGAAAAATTTCTCCAATGGATGGTGTTGGTCCACACGATTTAAAAATAAATAGTTTAATTGAAAAAGTTAGGTCTGGCCATACAAAAGAACTTATTTTTGCGTTAAGCTCAACAATGGAGGGCGATACAACCAACTTTTATATTTTTAAACAAATTCAAGACATGGAAGTAGTGATTTCTACCATTGCTCGAGGGATTTCTGTAGGAGACGAATTAGAATATGCCGACGAAGTCACTCTTGGACGAAGCATAACCAATAGGATTCCATTCGAACTTTCTTTTAAATCGTAATTTTTTTTGAAACTATCCGTTGTCATACTAAATTATAATGTGCGCTATTTTCTTGAACTGTGTCTGCAAAGTGTAGGGGCTGCATTAGATGGTATTGATTCAGAAATTATTGTTATAGACAACGATTCTAAAGATGGGAGTTGCGCCATGGTAAAGGAAAAATTTCCATCAGTAACTTTAATTGAAAATGCATCAAATGTCGGATTTTCAAAAGCCAATAACCAAGCCGTTAAAGTGGCTAAAGGGGAGTATGTTTGTATTTTGAACCCAGATACTGTAGTGGCAGAAGACACGTTTCAATCGCTTCTTGATTTTGCAGAGCAACAAATAGATTTAGGGATTATAGGTTGTCGTTTAATTGATGGAGCGGGTAAATTTCTTCCTGAAAGCAAACGCAATATTCCAGTAATTAAAATTGCAGTTAAAAAAATATTTGGAAATTCTAAGGCCTATTATGCCAATCATATCAATGAATTTGATACTGCAAAAGTAGAGGTCTTAGTTGGTGCCTTTATGTTTTTGAAGCGCTCACTATATAATTGCCTAGACGGGTTTGATGAAGATTATTTCATGTACGGAGAAGATATTGATTTCTCTTTTAAAGCTCATAAAAAAGGGTTTAATAATTACTATTTTGGATCTACATCTGTGATTCATTATAAGGGTGAAAGTACGCAAAGGAATGCGGTGTATCTAAAACGGTTTTATGGTGCCATGCAAATATTTTATAAAAAACACTTTAAATATAATAGGTGTTTTGATCTCCTGGTTAGTATAGCAGTTAAGTTATTAGTTCGGGTAATGCCGATGAATAAGCAGCACCCTCAACACAAGAAAAAATTGGTATTAATTTCAACACATCCTGAAGCGCGATTAGTGAATACATTGAATCCGTCTGTGATTGCTTCTTTAGAAGAATTAAATTCCATTTCTGAATTAATTTTTGATGCCTCAATACTGTCGTTTAAAGCTATTATTAATCAGATGCAAGATCCTAAAGTAAAGACTTCTATTTTTAAGATACAACCTAAAAATTGCCACTATATACTGGGTAGTAATTCTGCAGATAGTGTAGGCGAGGTCATACAATTTTAAATTTTTCAAATTGTTTCATCAATTTTAGTTAATTTTGTGCTCTATAACAATATACCCTATCGCATAAAACTATGGCAAAATTTGAACTTAAATTACCCAAAATGGGTGAGAGTGTAGCAGAAGCCACTTTAACGGCATGGCTCAAGGATGTAGGTGATACAATTGAAGCTGATGAGGCTGTTTTAGAAATCGCGACGGATAAGGTTGATAGTGAGGTTCCAAGTGAAGTTGAAGGTATTCTTATTCAAAAACTTTTTGAGGTTGATGCTGTCATCGAAGTTGGTCAAACCATTGCAATTATTGAAACAGCGGGCAACGATTCGGTTAGTACAGAGCAGCCCAAGGAAACACTACAAACTCCTGAACCAGTAGAAGTTGAACAGTTAGAAGCTTCAATTGATAAAGTTCAAGAGACATTAACTTCAACACGCTCTAACGACGCCCGTTTTTATTCACCATTAGTAAAAAACATTGCTAAAAAAGAAGGTGTTTCACAAGCAGAATTAGATGCGATTGTTGGGTCTGGTAAGGAAGGTAGAGTTACCAAAAATGATATTTTATCTTATTTGTCTAACAGATCAAATTCGAAATCAGAAGAAATAAAAACTCCACAACCGCCTCAGGTTTCTGTTGCCGCAAATTCAACCACGGCTCAGCCAGTAATCAGTCGTGGAGATGATGAAATTATAGAGTTATCTCGTATGGGTAAACTTGTGTCTAAACATATGACGCAGTCTTTACAGACCGCAGCACATGTACAGTCTTTTATCGAAGTTGATGTTACCAAAATCTGGAATTGGAGACTCAAAATAAAAGAAGCTTTCAAAGCTCGTGAGGGACAAAACTTGACCTTTACTCCTATATTTTTAGAAGCTGTTGCCTATGCGCTCACACAGCATCCTATGCTTAATATTTCGCTTCAGGACGGTAAAATAATCAAACGTAAAAATATCAATATCGGAATGGCTGCGGCTTTGGACGATGGTAATTTAATTGTACCAGTAATTAAAAATGCAGATCAATTAAACTTAATTGGTATGACTAAAAGCGTGAATGATTTAGCGCATCGTGCACGAACCAATACATTGAAACCGGATGATATTCAAGATGGTACATATACCGTAACTAATGTTGGAAGTTTCGGAAGTATTATGGGTACACCAATCATCAATCAACCACAAGTTGGTATTTTAGCCCTTGGCGCTATTAGAAAAGTGCCAGCTGTTATTGAAACTAGCGAAGGCGATTTTATAGGGATTAGACAAAAATTATTTTTATCACATTCCTACGATCACCGGGTAGTTAATGGTGCACTAGGCGGGCAGTTTATAAAAACAATCAAAGAGTATCTCGAAGCTTGGGATGAAAACAGAACACTATAAACATGCAATTAAATCTAAATAAATCGATTTGTTTCTTTGATTTAGAAACGACAGGCATCAGTATCACTAAAGATAGAATTGTTGAAATTTCTATTTTAAAAGTAAATCCCGATGGTTCTGAAGACAAAAAAACATGGTTAGTAAATCCAGAAATGGACATTCCTCCTCAGGTTGTTGCCGTTCATGGGATTACAAATGAAAAAGTAGCTAATGCCCCCACATTTAAATCCTTGGCAAAAGAAATTCATTCATGTATTAAAGATTCAGATTTAGGAGGGTTTAATTCTAACCGTTTCGATATTCCTTTACTAGCAGAGGAAATGCTAAGAGCAGGTGTTGATTTTGATATGAAAAACAGACAGTCTATTGATGTGCAAACTATTTTTCACAAAATGGAACAACGCACGCTATCGGCGGCATTTAAGTTCTATTGTGATAGAAGTTTAGACGATGCTCACAGCGCTGAAGCTGATACTATGGCAACATACGAGGTTTTAAAAGCGCAACTAGACCGTTATGAAAATTTAGAAAATGACACCACATTTTTAGCCGACTTTAGTTCGCATAAAAAAATTGCTGATTTTGCTGGTTTTATTGCTTATGATAAAGATGGTGATGAGTGTTTTTCTTTTGGAAAACACAACGGCAAAAAAGTGACTGAAATTCTAGAAAAAGAACCGGGGTATTTTGGATGGCTACTTTCAGCGGATTTCCCGCTCTACACCAAAAAAGTATTAACGGCTATAAAATTAAGAGCGTTCAATAATAAACTCCTCTAATGAAGCTCATTTGTATTGGGCGTAATTATGCGCAACACATATCAGAACTCAAAAATGAAAAACCATCCGAACCGGTAATTTTTTTGAAACCTGATACTGCAATCCTTTTAAAAAAACAACCCTTTTTTATTCCAGATTTTTCAGATGAGGTACACCATGAAGTTGAGGTTCTAGTAAAAATCAATCGTGTTGGAAAACATATCGATCCAAAATTTGCGCATAAATACTACGACCAAATTGGCTTAGGAATTGATTTTACAGCTCGAGATCTTCAAAAAAAACTGAAAGATAAAGGCTTACCTTGGGAAAAATCGAAAGCTTTTGATGGTTCAGCCGTTGTAGGGAAATGGGTTTCAAAATCAAGTTTTGATGACCTTAGCAATCTTCCCTTTAGTCTTCATAAAAATAACACAATTGTTCAGTCTTCCTCCACAAAAGATATGTTGTGGACTATTGATGAAATTATCGCTTATGTTTCTCAGTTTTTTACGCTAAAGATTGGAGATATAATTTTCACTGGAACGCCATCAGGAGTGAGTCGTGTGGAAGCTGATGATACTTTAAAAGGGTATATTGGGGAAGACGAATTCTTTTCGATCAAAGTTAAATAAAATATGAAAGCAGAAATAATAACCATTGGAGATGAAATTCTAATCGGTCAAATTGTAGATACCAATTCTGCATTTATCGCCAAAGCCTTAAATAAAATTGGGGTTTCAGTATATCAATTCACGTCTGTTCAAGACGATAAGGCACATATTTTAAACGCTTTTGAAAATGCGGAAAGAAATGTAGATATTGTGCTTATAACTGGGGGATTAGGTCCGACCAAAGATGATATTACAAAAACAACGTTAGCCCATTACTTTGAAGATACATTGGTCTATGACGACGCTGTTTTGGCTAATATTAAGTACTTATGGAAAAACTTTGTTAAACAACCACTTTTGCAAGTGAATATCGACCAGTCACTAGTCTTGTCTAAAGCTACTGCCTTGATGAATAAGTCGGGGAGTGCTCCAGGCATGTGGATTGAGAAGAATAATACGGTTTTTATCTCGTTACCTGGCGTCCCTTATGAAATGAAAGGTTTAATGAATGAAGAGGTCTTACCCCGAATTTCAGAAAAATTTGATTGCCCTTTTATATTACACAAAACGCTACTGACCTATGGGTTAGGAGAGAGTGTTATTGCAGAGCGTATCAAAGATTGGGAAGCAGCCTTGCCATCTTCAATTAAACTAGCTTATCTTCCAAATCTTGGTAGAGTGCGTTTGAGGTTGTCATCTACGGGATTTGACGAAGCAGTTATTAGTGCAGCTGTCGAAGCACAAGTGACTGCATTATTGCCTTTGATTAATGATATTTTTGTTGGTTTTGAAGAGCAGTCTTCAATTGAGCAGATTATTGGTAATCAACTTGTCAAACTTGGAAAGACCCTTGCCATTGCAGAAAGCTGTACTGGAGGTAAAATCGCTGAAAACATCACTGCTTGTCCAGGAGCATCGACGTACTTTAAGGGCGGTATGGTAGCCTATTCCACAGCGTCTAAAATCAATATTTTGAAAGTAGATGAAGACCTAATTGAAAAGCATTCGGTTGTCAGTTCTGAAGTTGCAGAAGCAATGGCTGAGAACGTTAAACGTGTATTTGATTCGGATTATGGTATCGCAACAACGGGAAATGCAGGACCTTCTAAAGGAGATTCAGACGAAGCGGTGGGGACGGTTGTTATTGCTATTGCTACGCCTAAAGGCGTTTATTCTCAAAAATTTAACTTTGGATCACAACGACTTAGGGTGGTTCAAAAAGCAGTAACTATGGCGTTTACCTTGTTTCAAAAAGAAATTTTTAAAAAATGCTAATATAAAGCTTGTGTACTTCTAAAGAATTCGTATTTTTGCACCTCGTTTTGAAACAACAAAACAATTAAAGTTAAGAAAAATGTCAAGAATTTGTGAACTAACAGGTAAAAGAGCAATGTTTGGAAACAATGTTTCTCACGCCTTAAATAGAACGAAACGTAGATTTAATGTCAATTTAATCAAAAAACGTTTCTACATTCCAGAAGAAGATAACTGGATAACGTTAAGGGTTTCTGCTGCAGCCTTAAAAACGATCAATAAAATTGGTATTGCTGCTGCAATAAAAGAAGCAAAGTCTAAAGGGTTTTTAAAATAAACCTAACATTAAAAGCATTGTAAAATGGCAAAAAAAGGAAATAGAGTTCAAGTAATATTAGAATGTACAGAGCACAAAGATTCTGGAAAAGCAGGAACTTCAAGATATATTACAACTAAGAACAAGAAGAATACACCGGATCGTATGGAGATTAAGAAATTTAATCCAATCCTAAAGAAAATGACGGTTCACAAAGAAATTAAATAATTAGAAATTTTACACAAGTAAAATTTCAAATGTAAAACATTTGACTCATGGCAAAGAAATCAGTAGCATCCTTACAAACAGGATCAAAGCGTTTAACAAAAGCGATCAAAATGGTGAAGTCTCCAAAATCAGGAGCTTACATTTTTGTTGAATCTATAATGGCACCTGAAAAGGTAAATGAGTTTTTAAGTAAGAAATAAATTTACGCCATTAATATCCCCTTCAAAGCTGCTTTATTTTTAAGCAGCTTTTTTTTTACTTTCCTTACTTTTAATGCTACTTTTGTGAATAGATAAATAGTTGACTTATGAGTTTTTTTAAAAACATATTTTCATCCGATAAAAAAGCGACGCTTGATAAAGGCTTAGAGAAATCTAAATCCTCCTTTTTTGATAAGTTAAGTAAAGTTGTTGTAGGAAAATCTAAGGTTGATGCAGATGTTTTAGATGATTTAGAAGAAGTGCTGGTTACAAGTGATGTTGGTGTTAATACAACTTTAAAAATCATTGACAGAATAGAAGCTCGTGTTGCCCAAGATAAATATGTAGGAACTGAAGCTTTAAATCTGATTTTACGCGAAGAAATTGCCGGGCTTTTATCTGAAACTAACGCTGGAGAAGCTACCGAATTTTCGGTTCCAGAGACTCATAGACCATACGTTATTATGGTTGTAGGGGTTAATGGTGCTGGTAAAACCACTACTATTGGCAAGCTTGCCTATCAGCTCAAAAAACAAGGCTTAAACGTTGTGTTAGGTGCTGCCGATACATTTAGAGCAGCTGCCATTGATCAATTACAAGTTTGGGCAGATCGTGTGGGTGTGCCCATCATAAAACAATCCATGGGTAGTGATCCTGCTTCTGTAGCATTTGATACCCTCCAAAGTGCAGTAACCTCAAATGCTGATGTTGTTATTATTGATACCGCAGGGCGTTTACATAACAAGGTTAATTTAATGAATGAATTGAGTAAAGTCAAACGTGTGATGCAAAAAGTTGTAGACCATTCGCCTCATGAAGTTTTATTGGTACTCGACGGGTCTACTGGACAAAATGCATTTGAACAAGCGAAGCAATTTACTGCGGCAACTGAAGTTTCAGCTCTAGCAATTACAAAATTAGACGGTACTGCCAAAGGCGGCGTTGTCATTGGAATTAGCGATGAATTTCAAATTCCTGTCCGCTATATTGGCGTTGGTGAAGGTCTAGAAGACCTTCAAGTTTTTAATAAATTTGAATTTGTAGATTCTTTCTTTAAATAAATTATAATACACAATAGTGCTTCATGAGAACCAAAACACTTAAGAAAAATAAAATAAATGTCGTCACTTTAGGATGTAGTAAAAACGTCTACGACAGTGAAGTGTTAATGGGGCAACTCAAGGCAAGTGGCAAAGAAGTTGTTCATGAAGACGATGGTAATATTGTAGTAATCAATACCTGTGGTTTTATTAATAATGCCAAGGAAGAAAGCGTTAATACCATCCTAGACTACATGCAGAAAAAAGAGGATGGAGACGTCGATAAAGTCTATGTAACCGGATGTTTAAGCGAGCGTTATAAGCCAGACTTACAGAAAGAAATACCAAATGTTGATCAGTATTTTGGAACGACTGAATTGCCTCAACTCCTTAAAGCATTAGGAGCGGATTATAAGAATGAGCTGATCGGAGAGCGTTTGACCACTACACCAAAAAATTATGCCTATCTAAAAATTGCAGAAGGTTGTGATCGTCCCTGTAGTTTTTGTGCAATTCCACTTATGCGTGGAAAACATAAATCGACCCCCATTGAAAACTTAGTCATAGAAGCCGAGAAGTTGGCAGCTTCTGGCGTGAAAGAATTAGTTTTAATTGCACAAGATTTAACCTATTATGGGTTAGATTTATATAAAAAACGCAACCTTGCAACACTTTTGGAAGCCCTAGTAAAGGTAGAAGGTGTCGAATGGATTCGTTTACATTACGCCTTCCCAACAGGCTTTCCGATGGATGTTTTAGATGTGATGAAACGCGAACCAAAAATTTGTAATTACCTAGATATTCCATTACAACATATTTCTGATAAAATACTCAAAAGTATGCGTCGTGGAACAACCCAAGAAAAAACAACTAAACTTCTCAAACAATTTAGAGCTGCTGTTCCCGAAATGACCATCAGAACAACCTTAATTGTGGGGTACCCAGGAGAAACAGAAGAAGATTATCAAACTTTAAAAACTTGGGTAGAAGCCATGCGTTTTGAGCGTTTAGGATGTTTTACGTATTCACACGAAGAAAATACACATGCTTTTAATTTAGAGGATGATGTGCCAGAAGAGGTGAAGATGGCACGAGCTAATGAAATTATGGAAATTCAATCTCAAATTTCATGGGAATTGAATCAAGCTAAAATAGGAGAAACTTTTAAAGTTGTTATCGATCGTAAAGAAGGTGAATACTTTGTGGGTCGTACTGAATTTGATTCGCCAGACGTTGATAATGAGGTGCTTATTAAGGCTTCACAAACATATCTTAAAACGGGTGAGTTTGCCACTGTTAAAGTCACAGAAGCTGCCGATTTTGACTTGTATGCGGAAGTTGTATAATGCACTTTTCAAGTACAAAAGAAATAAAGTATCTTTACATCCATTAAGTGAATACTATGCCAACAGATTGTATTTCTTTCCGTAACACTGCCTATGTATCGAAGCTAATCTGCGATTATGTAGAAAACCGCGCGGAATTGAAATCGCTCTATAACCGTTTTCCCACTATAGTGAACTTTAAAGCCCAGTTTGAAGCCAAACAATCCACTTTTAGTTCTGATAAAAGAGCAGTTTTAGTGAAGACTTTAACGGCACAATATAGCCAGTTTCAAACCACAGCATTGACGACTAAGGTTATTAAATCCCTTGAAAATAAGAATACCTTTACCGTAACTACAGGGCATCAATTAAACTTAATGGGTGGTCCATTATACTTTTTGTATAAAATTATTTCGACCATTAATTTAGCAAAAACGTTAAAAAGCACCTATCCACAACAAAATTTTGTTCCTGTTTTTTGGATGGCTACTGAGGATCATGATTTTGATGAAATAAATCATTTCAATTTTCAAAATAAACGCTTTCAATGGACGCAAAATACTTCTGGAGCCGTCGGTCGATTATCGACTTCAAATCTTACAGAGTTTATAGAGGTATTTTCTAAAGCTTTGGGTAATTCTAGTCATGCTTTAGAGCTTAAAGCATTGATCACAAATGCGTATACTACTACTACAAATTTGGCAGATGCCACACGTTTTTTAGTTCATACCTTATTTGGTTCAGATGGATTACTGTGTATTGATGGCGATGACAGTACCTTAAAGCGCTTATGTATCCCACACATCAAATCTGAGCTAACACATCAAAAGTCCTTTAACTATGTTAGTGCGACTAATAAATGTCTTAAAGCTATTGATGATTCTTACAAACCACAAGTTAATCCACGTGAATTAAATTTATTTTATTTAAAAGATAATTTGAGAGAGCGTATCATTAAAAAAGAAGCTACTTTTTCAGTACTAAATACCAACATCTCTTGGGATTTATCGGGTATTTTGGAAGAACTGGATGCACACCCCGAGCGCTTTTCTCCAAATGTAATCCTACGTCCATTGTATCAAGAAACTATTTTGCCAAATCTATGTTATATTGGCGGTGGTGGTGAATTATCATATTGGCTGCAATTGAAATCTTATTTTGATTCTGAACAGCTACAGTTTCCGATTCTTTTACATCGAAATTCTGTGCTATTAATAAGTAAAAAACAGCAGCAAAAATTAGAAAAATTAAAACTGTCTGTTTCTGATATTCTTTTAGACAAACAGTCCTTAATGAATTCTCAGCTCAAAAAAATAGCAGCATTACCAATTGATTTTTCAATTCAAAAACAACATTTAGCCCAACAGTTTAAGCACTTATATGCTCTTGCTAATCAAACAGATAAGTCTTTTTTAGGCGCTGTTTCAGCACAAGAAAAAAAGCAAATAAAAGGGTTGAAGGTTTTAGAAAAGCGCCTTCAAAAAGCTGAAAAAAAAATGCATAAAGATTACCTCAACCGATTGGAAGCACTTCACTTAGCATTGTTTCCGAATTGCAGTCTGCAAGAGCGGTTCACGAATTTTTCAGAGTTTTATATGGACCACGGCGATGAGCTTATAAAACGCCTCAAATTAGAGCTTGATCCTTTAAATCAAAAATTTCATGTTTTAACACTTTAAAAGTTTAAAAATATGCGGGTCAATTTAGTAATAAATATTACTTTTGACCATGCAACATGATAAGGTATTAATTCTCGACTTTGGATCTCAATATACTCAACTAATAGCGCGCCGTGTACGGGAGCTCAATATATATTGTGAGATTCA
>Ga0209374_1000343_pt1 | contig 53316 bp, 47 predicted proteins | sample SaaInlLV_DNA_10m_FD_184683 | JGI IMG/M metagenome (GOLD analysis project Ga0209374, IMG submission 184683) | Marine microbial communities from expanding oxygen minimum zones in the Saanich Inlet - SI075_LV_DNA_10m (SPAdes) (version 2) | ecosystem: Environmental > Aquatic > Marine > Unclassified ... | reverse complement strand
AAAATTTCACTACATCGCTAGCAGAAGGAGGCAAATTTAGTCTAGAATGGACTCCTACTGGTGATATAAACAATGACTATATCGGAGGATGGAACATCTATCAAATCAGTTTACCTGAAACTGGAGGAACTGTATTCCCATCATCTAATCAAATATTCAATCAGTTGGTGTGGGATGACCTAACAACAAATTCTTTTAGAGCGTTCTTAAGTATCGAAGAGAGTACATGGAACGACCCATTGAAACTTGAAGAGGGATTATGTTCTTCCTATGCCATTGTCCCAGTGGACCGACAAGGAACTGCTTATTTCGAAAGAGCAAATGTTACTACTGACGAAGGCGGAAACGGGACATATCTGTGTGGTGATAACGAGCCACCTACTACCACTGCCATTCAATTCCAACACACTTGGGAGTTCACTAATAGTAGCGACTGCTTCAAGATTGAAAATGATTGGTCAATGTGCTATTCTGTGGAACTCACATGGACTTGGCCAGAACACGAAATTGATGGAAATGTCACTTGGAACCTATACCGAATTGAACAAAATCCTGATGGTATTGATATATCTTTGATCAACCCCATCTTGGCAGATATGGAAGCAATTCCTATGCAGTCAGGGAACTATACTGAATACGGCTGGGAAGATGATGGAATTAGACCTCAAAGAACTTACTACTATATTTTGACACCAGTGGACTGGGTTGGAAATGAAAAGAGTGTCATCCAATTCCCATCACAAAATGTTGAAAGAGTGTACATCGAAGATGACTGGTGGTCATATTACCAACACATAATTCCAGCAGAAGAAGAGCCGGAAGAACCACCATTAGGAAATGAATGGCTTGGAAACTTCAGTGATAGTTTAGAACAAGATGAATTTAAAATTGCAGGGGTTGTTGTACTAGTAACTATTTGTTTTAGCTTCATAGCACTCCCACTGATAATCAAGAAGCGTAAGCGTCTAAATAGAGTAATCAATGCTAGAAACAGACAAAAGATGGCTGACTCAATGGCAGACGAATTTGATGACTTCTTTGACTGACGTTATGGCGCGGCAGGGGAGATTCGAACTCCCGAGGTGAAACACCACTGGATTAGCAATCCAGCGCAATGGCCAGGCTATGCGACTGCCGCAGTAAACCTCGCCACTTTCGTTTAAGTCATGAATATGACGGTCAAGAAATCAAGTGATTTTAAGACTCTAATGGACCCAACCAACCCAGTAAATCAGGTGGAATGATACAAATCAATACCAAAAGAATGAACATCCAACCAAGATAGTATAACGAACGGAAAAATGATTTGGCTGCCTTTGGCATTCGGCCGTTAGAATCAAATTCTTCTTTTGGATCAATGTTCCAAACCGAAATCGAATACCAGATAGTAAGTCCAACTGAAATTGGAATCCACAACATTGGCAATCCTGATTCAGGCCAGAAGTATGGAACTATACTGAGCAGAAAGAGTAATACGCAGTAAATTTTTGATTGTTTCAAAGTATACTCGGCCCCTTTTACCTCATTCATCATAGGAACTTCTGCTTTAGCGTATTCACCAGAACGATACAGAGCAAGTGCCCAAAAATGTGGAGGTGTCCATAGGAAGATTAGTGCAAAGAGCATCCAAGGGATTGCAGAGCCTAAATCAAACGGATTTAGATTATTCAAAGATTCTCCTGCAGCTCCTGCCCAGCCGATTAGAGGTGGAGTTGCACCGGCAATTCCTCCAATGACTATGTTTTGAGGTGTTCTTCTCTTCAACCACATAGAATATATCAAAACATAAAAGAACACAGAAAAGAAGGACCAAAAGGCTGCCTTCCAGTGCAAAACAAAAAATACCGAGGACCCCAATAATGAAATTATTATTCCAAATATAAGCGCACCAACTGGCGAAATATGACCTAACGGAATTGGCCTCTTTTGAGTTCTTCTCATCAATACATCTATGTCAGAATCATACCACATATTGATAGAATTTGAACCACCTGCAGATAATGTACCTCCGATTAAAGTAATTAGAATAGTAAAACAAGTATCCGTCCAAGTTCTTTCAATATCTAGCAACCCGTGACGTGATAATAAATCGTGAATCAATATTGCGCAAACTGCGGTTATTTGAAGTAAAACGATTACTCGTAATTTCATTAACTGAATAAATACGCTCATCCATCCTGGATGACTTTCGACACCGGCATCCAAGGCAACAGTATCGTCCATGAGGCTCACTCCTCTGCCGAGTTTATATTTGTTGATAGTGATGACAACCTAATCATAAACGGACAAACTAGGGAAACTAGGAAACAAGAAACCCCGCCAACCAAATGAAGCAGAGAAAGCCATTCAGGGAAGTCTCCAGCCTTTGCAAAAATCAAATAACTAGCACCAATCAGTAAGTTTAACAACCAAAGTTGACCAGTATGATACATATATTTGACAAAAATATCTGATTCCGGTGAGTCTTCATTATCTTTCTTAACCTTGATTATTGAAGCGAGTAGAATGAAACCGATTACTAGAGCACCAATACGATGAATCATTTGTATTAGCACACCGGGACCATCCATTGATGGTAAAATTGAACCGTTACATTTCGGCCATCCATCTGGAAATCCTACTGAGCATGATTGATTATATTGTCCGCCTGCTGTAGAAGATACCCATGCTCCAAGAATAAGTAAGAATAGTACTGACCCTGCAATTGCATCAAATCTCTTTTTATTCTCTTCAATAAATTGTTTTGATGTGGAAAGAAAAGTCCAACTTACACCCTCTTTAACACGCATCAGCAAATATTGCCAAATTATAGATGCTGAGAAAATACATGCGAGTGAGAGATGTAGTGCTACCGTCCAGTCCGCATTGTCAAAAAATACTGTAGTTGCGCCTGCTGCCGCTTGAATAACTAACATAATTCCGATGAATATTGAAGAATAATAATTCGATTTACCATAAGTTTCTATCCTCTTCCTAGATATGAAAAAGTTAGCAATGATGGGAATTGCAATAATTCCAACTAGTAAACGATGAACCCATTCGAGGAATATCTCAAACACTGTGTATCTATGGAATTCACCACGTGAATCAATTTCATCCGGATTTTCTTCCCAGTACTGTCCCTGCTCCTCAGGAGACACATCAAACCCGTATGTACCAAAACACTTTGGCCAATCAGGACATGATTCGCCTGCATCATTAATCCTAATGGAGCCTCCTGCAATTATAATCAAAAGAGCCATTGATAAAATAATCAAAGGTAATGTTGATGGGCGTCGCCACCAAGCAGTGTCCATGGGCAGACGGAAGGGTACGCCCCTTTTCAACACATGCCCGAACAGATTTACATTTACAAGAACTAAATTATCTACAAAAGTACTTACTCTGTTTCTAATTATCGCATTACTTCCAAATAACTCTGTTGCAGAACAAGTTGAAGCCCAAGAAACCGCTGTTCTGCTAGATGTTCATGTACTGGATTCGACATGCCAGGATGAAGAATCATGTAACTCATGGAGACCGGATAACTTGGTCGAGTATTTCGGGGCAGATTGGTGCGAACCTTGTATGGAAGTCGAACAAGAAATTAGCAATATTGACTCAAACCGGTCTGTGATAATACAACATCACCCATCTACAAGCGATAACACATTCTTTAGTCAATCAAAAATGAAATTTGAAAATCAGTATAGGCTACTATTTATTCCATCTCTTGTGATAAACGGGGAATCATTGCTTACAGGCTCTAGTCAAGCATTAGAGATCAGTCAAGTATTACAACAGCAAAATAGAACATATAGCGGAATTTCAGATATCAATTATCAAAATGGAACACTATTCTGGAATGCAAGCGAGGGATATAATCTCAACATTTGGATGCTAAAGGATACTATGCATGAATTTGAGAATTATTCCCACCCCAATTTAGCCACTTCGCTACTATCATTCCATTCCGGAAATAAGTCTGCAAATATTTCTGAATGGATTGAAGACTGGGACGGTAGATTAGTATTCATGCTTGAGGACATCGGCTCGGCTGAATTAACATCAGCATCCACTCAGCCTACTGGTAATTTTAATTTTAATCAAGAGGATTACAAGCAAAATGATACTGAAAAAGATGCAACCTTAAATCCAAAAATATTGGCCATAGTCACTGGATTAATCATGTTCACAATACTTCTTCCGGGATTGATTATGTTCCAAGGTTTGAGAAAATTTGAGGATGAAAATCCACCTGATGAACAAGAGTAAACTAACTCTTTGACATGGGGTAGGTTCAAAAACAGTTGATATCACGCTTACATGCGACTCACACTCGCAGGTGTCAAATTATGGTTAAACCAGCTAGACTACATACCCGCTTCGAACGTGCTAGAATAATTGGGGCTAGAGCCTTACAAATTGGAATGGGAGCACCACTATATGCTGGTGAAGATGACCTTCGTAACGCATTCAAGGAAGAATTAATTTCATTATATGGATTTGAGGAGGCTTCTGTTAGATACGTACTAGATCCTTTGAAAATTGCTCTATTCGAATACGAGCATGAGTTGATACCAATCGATATCGACCCTCACGAAAACTAATTCAGTTATTTGAATTAAATCCATAATATTCTGGATTTGATAAATCTTTAAGATTATCTCTTTTGATTAGTATTGTACGTACAGCCCACAAATCTACGAAAATTCTGTACTTCAATGTTGCATCAAGATAGTCAACACCGCTTGAACCACCAGTTCCCATCCTTCGTCCTATCATTCGTTCAACCATTCTCGCATGGGAATTTCTGAATAATAGCATGGATTGTTCAAGTTCTACAAAAGAATCAATTAAAATTCTAGGCCATGACAGTAAAGGTAACTCTCTGTATGATTCGATAAATAATAGGCCGGCTCTAGATCGATTTACAACTCCTTCTGGCCTAAGGAAACTTTCTGCTTGAGTAATTGAAGCTTCCATCCTTGGCCTGACTTGAGATTCAACACCATGACCAATTTTAACAATGTGAGATATCACGTGCTCAGAATGTTTTTTCATAGCAGAAATGTGACTATCGATAAATTTGGATACAACTTCCGAATCATTGTCATCGCCACTCAATGAGCCATTGATTGGAGTCCTAGAAAGCCAATCTTCCAATGACTCTCTGATGGATGGTTGACTAGAAACATTCTCGAAGTTTTCAAGAACGCTTTTCGAAACTTTACCTTCTTCGGCTAATTTTCTCATATGAGTTAGTGGATTCATACCTCCGTGAGTTTCATGTTCTAGTCCGAGTAGTACTTCCAGTTCCCTCATTTGCCATGACTCAAATCCTGATGAAGTACCTAATCTGTCTCTAAATGCTAAAAACTCTTGAGGCGCCAAGGTCTCCATCACCTTCCATTGCTGAGACATCAAACTGAAAATTGAAGTGACACGCTCAAGATGATGAACAAGTTTTGGCATTACTTTTTCTTCCACTTTATCGGAATTAAGGATGGCATGAGCACATTTCAATTCTGATATAATTAGTTTAAACCATAATTCAAATGCTTGGTGAACGATTATGAAGTGCTTCTCATCATTGCAAGGTTGAGGAAGATATCCCTCTGGACCTTCCTGCAATTGTAGTAATTCTTCGAGTCGTAGATATCCTCCATAAGTCATCCTCTGCCCAGACGGTACTTCAGCCATGACACGGCATCGGCTCCTAAGACTTGAACTCTTCAGTGAACATGTCTTTCTCCACTGAAAAATTTACCGCTAAAATTATTGAAAAATCAATAAAAATTACATAATGCTCATAGAGGTAATACAAAACCCGTTGACATGGGCGTAGATACTGACTTACTAGCAAGTTGGCTTGCTGGCTACGACAAAGATAAACTCACTATCGGAGTGGTCGCTTCACATTCATCACTACAAATCCTTCATGGTGCTAAAAAAGAGGGTTTTCGCACGTTAGGAATTGCGGTTGGAGAAAATCGAAGAAGATTCTACAAAGCATTCCCTGGAGCAGAACCAGATGAATGGTTAATGTTAGAAAATTATAGAGAAATGTTGGACTATGCTGAATGGTTTCGAGAGAGAAACGTAATAATAATTCCGCACGGCTCTTTGGTAGAATACCTAGGAGCGACTAATTATAAAAATCTCCAAGTCCCTACATTTGGAAATAGAGGTATTCTTCATTGGGAAAGTAGTAGACATCGTCAAAGGTTGTGGCTTGAAGATGGTGGTTGTAATATGCCCAAGGTATTGGAAGACCCACATGAAATCGACGGGCCTGTCATCGTCAAATATGCCGGTGCAAAGGGTGGTAGAGGCTACTTTATCGCTAGAGATTATCGGGATTTCAGAAGAAACGTGGACATAGAAGAAGAATTCACTATCCAAGAGTATGTTCTTGGGTGCAGATATTATCTACATTTCTTCTTTGACCCGACTGCGGATGATGGTTTCCAGGTTCAAGGAAAGAATTCTAACGCTGGAAAAAATCTTGGACGCTTAGAATTGCTTTCAATGGACAGACGAGATGAGTCTAATGTTGATGAATTTTACAAACTTGGCTCCCTAAGAGACTTGAGAGAAATGAACCTTGAGCCTTCATTTGTAGTAACTGGAAACCAACCAGTTGTGATTAGAGAATCATTACTACCACGTGCCTTTGAAATGGCAGAGGGAACTATTGCGGCTTCATTCGAATTAGAAGAAGGGAGTCGAGGGATGATTGGACCTTTCTGTCTAGAAACTATTGTTACTGACAAGTTAGAGTTCAAGGTATTCGAGATAAGTGCTAGGATTGTTGCTGGTTCAAATCCGTTTGTCGGTGGCTCACCTTACTCCGATATTAATGAAGAAAGAATGTCTACTGGAAGAAGAATCGCTAGATCAATTAAGAAGGCTAGTGAGAATGATAGACTATTGGAAATCTTATCTTAATCAATTTCCAAGTTCGCCATCTTCTTCTAATCGAACTTCTACTTCTTCTAACTCTTCCTCAGAGTCTTCAGAACCACCCTTAGATATCTGATCTAATTGGGCTCTAATGGACTCAAGCCTTACTCTTCTTTCCTCAGCAGAAGGTACTTCAAATTGAGCAACTAATTTGATTGGATCGCCGTGAGTTAGAGATCCATTGAATTCTAGCAAATCACCAATATTGTTTACAATTACTTGGAATTTTGTCGGGTCCTTTGAACGTCTCTTGTTATGCTTCTTGTAATGATGAACGTAAACTTGGTACATACCAGGTTTAGCAGTATCATCATCCCATACGACATTTTCTACTGGTTTCTTAGTATCTGGCCTAACATTTGCGTCAACATCTAATTCACCGCCACATTCAGAGATTTTATTTCCACCGTGGATTCTCTCTCCTGAAGGACATACTACATGTAAATCTAAATCATTGTAGTTATTCCACATCAATGAAACTTGAACGTCACCTGAACGTGCGCCTTCTCTGTCCAGCCTCTGTTGCAATTCAGACATGGCATTCTCTGCTGCTTGTCTTGATTCCATTTCCTCTTGCTGCCTAGCCAGTTCAACCTCTGCAAGTCTTTGTTCCTCGACTGCAGCCATTTCAGATTGTCTTTGTCGCTCTTCTTCAGCACGCTCATTTTCTAATCTTTCAGATTCTTCGGCTTCTTGGCGCATCTTAAGTTCCATCTGCCTCTTGGCATAATCTTCTTGTCCATCACGCTCAGGCACATCAAATTGACAGACCAGTTTGATTGGATCGCCGTGAGTTAACTCACCATGAAATTCCCTAAAGTCGCCAACATTATTGATTATAATTTGGAATTTAGTTGGGTCACGAGTTCTTCGCTTTCTGTGCTTCTTGTAATGATGGACATAAACTTGGTAGGTACCTGGCGATGCAGTAGTGCCTTCCCATACTACATTCTCAACAGGCTTCTTGGTCTCTGCCCTAACATTGGCATCAACGTCAAGTTCACCTCCACATTCTGAAATTTTGTTTCCACCGTGAACTCTTTCCCCTGAAGGGCAGACAACGTGGAGGTCTAAATCATTATAATTCTCCCACATAAGAGAAATTTGGACATCTCCACTCTTTGCACCTTCTCTTGAAAGTCTTGCCTGTAATTCTGACATGGCAGCCTCGGCTGCAGCTCTTGATTCCATCTCTTCTTGCAGCCTAGCGGCTTCTAATTCAGCCAACCTTTGTTCTTCAGTCGCTGCCATTTCAAGTTGGCGAAGTTCTTCTCTTTCCGCCTCCAATCGAGATTCTTCTTCTGCTCTTACTCTTGTGAGTCTCGCATCTTCTTCAACTCGCATACGCTCGGACTCCTCTGCTTCATCGCGCTGGCGGGATTCTTCCTCACGTCTGCGGTTTTCTGCTTCTTCAGCAAGTCTTCGTTGTTCTTCACGTCGAAGTCTTTCCCTTTCCGCTTCTTCTTCAAGTAATCTTGACTGTTGGGCAGCTATGAGTTCTGCCTCTTGAACTGCTAAACGAGAATCTATGATTTGCTGACGGCGCCTTCGATTTTCAACCAATGCTAATTTTCTATCGATCTCTTGCTTAGTTTGACCAAAACTTGGAGCCCCACTGCCTTGCCTAAGACCTTCAGCAGTCATTCCTGGACGCATATTCAATTTGGCGTCTTTTCTGACTAAAATATACCACATACCGAGTAAAAATCCGCCACCCATGAGAGCCATTACACCCAAAGCAGCCGTATCCATGTTGACCCCATATCGAACTTGTCTATTGAAGCATCGGTCAAAAGTATATATTTTAAGGCAGGAAATGGATTACTTTACATGATAATTTAATATCAATCCATGAGATTTATCCTATTACACAAAGCAAAGGATTGAGAGGGAGGAACTTTTCGCATTAGCATGGGCAAAGACGAACTGTTGTCTAAGTTACTTCCTGGTGGTCGCGGTGTTTGGATACCAATTGACCACGGAGTTTCAGACTATCCTGTTGAAGGTTTAACAAATACTGAAGATACTATTAAATCACTTATCTCTGCAGGAGTCGATGCAATTATAGCGCACAAAGGTGTTGTTGGACACTACAATAAGTTGTGTGAAAACACAAATACTAGTATGGTAATTCACCTATCAGCATCCACTCGGCACGGAGGCTTAGAATCCTCTAACAAGGTGCTAGTTGGTGGAGTTGACGAAGTTAGAGAAAGAGGTGGAATTGGCGTCTCATGTCAAGTCAATATGGGAAGTGAAAGAGAGCCTGAAATGATGGAAAGAATGGGTGAAATAAGTCGCCAGGCACTCATAGATGGGCTACCCATGTTTGGTATGGTTTATGCTAGAGGGCCAAACTTGAACATTTTGGAAAATGATATCACTAAAGGAAATGCACATGCCGTTAGACTTGCATTTGAATTGGGCTGTGACGCTGCTAAGACTGTTTGGACTGGTGACAAAGAGAGTTTTTCTGAGATAGCAAACGCTGTACCAATACCAATTCTTGTTGCTGGAGGACCATCAACTGGTGATACGCGAGCCATCCTTTCCATGATTCGTGATGCTCTAGATTCCGGGGCATCTGGAGTATGTATGGGAAGACAAGTCTTTGGACACCCAAATGTAGAGTCAATTGCCAAGGCAATTGTCATGCTTGTACACCAAGATGCTTCTGTTGATGAAGCGATGAACCAATGTTCTTTGTGAGGTGCTTATATGGAAGTATGGCTCGACTACCGCCATTCACAAAATAGTGGTTTATTCCATGATCACAGTTTTGACAAAGTAATCGCTACTGAGATAATTGAGAATCAAAAGACACTTACTATGTCTGATGAAGCGCTATATTTTGACCAAAAACTAATCGGTAAAAAAGTTCGAATCTCTGATTCCAATTCGCAAAGTAATGCCAAACAATTCGTTGGTAGTGTTGCTTGGGTAATTTTAGAATTTGATGATTGGTCGATGATACCGATCGAGAATCTTGTTGCAGCATCACAAGATACTCCAACAAAAATTGCTGCCAAAATAAGAAATCCTGAAGAAGCACAAGGAGCAGGTTTTGCGCTAGAAACTGGCGTCGATGCATTGATTGTAGGAGATGACCCCGATTTGATTGAGGCTGCCTTCATAGTAAAGTCGCAAAGAGGCGAAAGAGTCGTTGGAGAAGTTGTAGAAAGTACGGAATCTGGAATACTCGATATTACCAAGCATGAAATCAAATCGATCGAACAAGGAGGCGTTGGAGAGAGATACTGTATTGATTTGACTTCACTTCTTTCAGTTGGCGAAGGTATGTTAATTGGTTCTTCTGCATCCAGTCTAGCACTTGTTCATGGGGAAACATTAGATTCAGAATTTGTCCCACAGCGACCATTTAGAGTAAATGCTGGGCCTCCACACTCTTACGTAATGATGGCAGATAGATCTACGAAATATATTTCAGAATTAAAATCTAATGATTCGGTACTCATTTCTAACCTCCAAGGAGAGACAAGAACTGCAACAATTGGCCGTTTGAAAATAGAAAAAAGACCCTTTTTGACCTTTTATTGGCATAATCTTTTTGATAAGCCGTCTTCCATATTCCTACAACAGGCGGAGACTGTGCGATTGATAAATTCCTCTGGGGAACTAATTTCTGTAACCTCGATTAAGGTTGGAGATATTATTCTTGGCTGGTCTGGAGAAGGTTCTAGACATATCGGAGAATCGATTAGTAGCAAGGTCGAAGAAAGGTGATTTACTTGGCAATACTTGGCAGTGGACAATCTCACGGCGCATGTAGTTTGCTTCATGCTGCGGGAACCGGCTACGGTTCAAGCATTGCTCTTGACTTACCGGTAGCTGTTCGATTATTGGACAGGCCTAGTAAAAGAGATTTAGACGACCCCGATGGACTGCTTGATTCAGTGGTTAAAATCTGGATTGAAAATGGATATGCTCTACCAAATGATTTGGAGCCTGAACAAGTATTCTGGGCAGTCGCATCAAAAATCCCTCCTAAGCAAGGTTTGAAATCAAGTGCAGCAGTTTCAATAGCGGCATTACGAAGTTTATGTGATGCCACTGATAAAGAATTGCCAATACACAGATTGGTCGAGTTATCTGCTCTATCGCAATTTGATGCAGGAGTATCTCTCACCGGCTCAATAGATGATGCTTGGGCATGTGCTACAGAAGGATGGAAATTGATTGATGTTAACGCAGAATCTATAGAAGCAGGAGTTATTATGGAAGGAAGAGGTCCGGAAAGTGATGATTGGTTTGTCCTTATAGTTTCTAGAGAGAAACGTACCGAATATCCAAAATTAGAAGATTTCCAGCCATATTTCAATGACTTTCAACAAGCATTAAGCGCAATACAAGAAGGAGATCTCCTAAATGCAATAACTTGGAATGGTCGTGCAATGAGCGGCGTTCTAAACGATTATGATGGTAGAAGAATATCCAATGATGCATTCGTAAATGGAGCAAGAGCCTCTGGAATTAGTGGTTCAGGCCCTGCAGTTGTGATATTATCTCCGTCTATTACTCCGCAGACGGTCAACAGAATGAAACAAATACTTAGTGGAAAAGGCAAAAATACAACAATTATTGAAACAAAATTCCTCAATTCAGAAGGCGAAGATGCAGACTCTGACTGATTTGCACAACTTCATCAATGAATAGCGCTTGGGTAGTATGATACACATGCAGATGACATTGGGGGAACACCTACAATTGACTCTGTTTGGAACTAGTCATGGACCTTTGGTAGGCGCATATCTTGAAGGCGTCCCAAAAGGTATCAAAATAGATAGAGATGAAATCCAAAAGGCGATGGATAAAAGGAAGCCTGGAGGAAAATTCGCCAGTAAGCGTAAGGAATCTGATAATGTAGAATTACGAACTGGAATTACCCAAGAAACTACCAATGGAGAAAAAATTGAGATTTCTATAAAGAATAAAGATGCTCGCTCTTCTGATTACTCATTCATTCCTGACCATCCGCGTCCAGGGCACCAAGACATGGTCATGCTGAAGAGGACAAATGGAGAGGCTGACCTTAGAGGTGGTGGAACTTCCAGTGCTAGACTCACTGCACCGATAGTTGCTGCTGCTGCAATAATCGAGCCTATATTATCTAAATTAGGAATAAAAATGGAGGCACACGTCAGTGCAATTGGCGGCGTAGAAGCAAGACCAATTAATCAATGTCCTGAAAAATGGGCATCTGAGAGTTGTCAAGAGATAAGATGTCAAGATCCTGATGTCGCAGAATCTATGATTGAACTTATTCAAAGCCAGAGAAAGAGTCTTGATTCTATAGGTAGTAAAGTTGAACTTTGTATCTCTGGACTACCTTTAGGGCTAGGAGAACCATGGTTTGATGGGGTAGAACCTGCCCTTTCTAGAGCCATGATGGCGATACCTGCGGCTAGAGGAGTCTCATTCGGACATGGTTTTGAAGTCGTAAAAATGAGTGGTAGCGAGCATAATAGTGCGTGGGGCGGAACTAATGAGAAACCAATATTAGAGGGAGAAAATCCAGATGGGGCTTTAGCAGGACTGGCGACTGGTTCTGATTTGCTTTGCTCTGTAGCATTTAAGCCGCCTTCTAGCATTGCTAAAGAACAATTAACATTGAATCTCAAAACGAACAAGAAAGAAATTTTGGCAGTTCGTGGACGACATGACCCTGTTTTAGGGCCTAGAGCGGTTTCTGTGGTTGAAGCTATGGCTAAATTGGTAGTTTGTGATTTAATAATTAGAGGGGGGTTTTTTAATGAATAATTCTACTATAGTTCACAAATTTGGTGGTTCATGCCTCAGAGACAATGCGGATTTAGAACAAATTTCCAAAATTATTCGTACTTTTTCCGGCCGCCCTGTAATTGTTGTATCAGCCTTATGGGGAACTACTGACCGTTTAATGCGTGCATCTAACGAACCGAAATATGCAACTAGGCTAGTAGACGACCTTAGAAGACAACACATCAGATTTGCACCAAATATTGAAACTTCAGAATTTGGGGCTATGTTTGAATCTGTGCTATCAGGAATAGAAAAATCCCTTACTGAAATCTCAAAAAAGCTTGACCAACACTATCACACTAACACACTATTAGCAGCTGGAGAGAGATTATCGGCATTGGTTGTATCTTATCATTTGAGAGAATCTGGTATTGATGCACACCCTGTCGGCTCAGAAGATATAGGTCTACACCTGGATGGTATAGGCCAAGCACAATCTGTGGACATAGAGTATTCAAGTAAAAATCTAGACTACCAATCTCTAAATGGAATACCGGTGATTACCGGTTGGTTTGGAGAAGGCAAAGATGGAGAGATTGCATTACTTAGCCGTGGAGGTAGCGATCATTCTGCCACTGCCATTGCGAGATTATTAGATGCTCAAAAGGTTATTCTTTGGAAAGATATTGAAGGTGTTTTAGCGATAAATCCTCGCTGGGGAATAGAAACAAAGGCGATTTCATATCTTGGTTATGAGGAAGCCAAGGAGTTAACCAGAATGGATGCTCCAATCATACATCCATCAACAATGGAACCGATTCACGAACTTGGAATACCCATCGAAATACGTCATTTATATGCAAATGAAGGCGGAAATGCGCCCACAACTATCGGCCCTGATATAGTTCAAGAAAATAATATCAAAGCAATTGGATGCTTACGAAGTGTTTCAAGAATCGAAATTAAAACTGATAATATCACTAATTCAAGTAAAATTCTTGGTGAGTTATTAATTCTCTTAAATAATAATAATATTACATGCTGGTCACTAAATTATTTACCCGGTAAAATAGATATCGTAATTTCACAAAATGATTTCACTGCTGCTGAGCAAATAATCTCTTCACTATTCCCTCAAATTCGAGTTGATGACTTCCCGGCCTTGATATCTCTGATTGGAAATTTAAAACTAGAAAGTTTCAAGGTAAAGTTAGATTCTATAATAACTCTGAAAAATGATATTTCGGTATTATCTCAAACGCCTCACTCAATACAATTACTATGTGTAAATGAGAATATATCTGATGTATTAACTCAGTTATCGAGCCTTGTTGAATCTAAAAGGATTAGATTGTAATCAATCTGCTCTCTTCTCACGGAATCTTTGAAGATGATTAGGAAGGTTAAGAGCAAATAATCCGCCTACGATGCAGAATACAAAGAAAGTTCCCAAAGCAACTCCATAAACAGAGATAAGTTCGACTGATTCCTCCATTCTCAAGGCAGTATCTGATGAGAAAATACCAACAATCAATGGTAGAATTGTATTTGCTGATAGAACAATAATTGCAAGTACACCAGCAACTATTGGATTGATGATTAATGAGCGATGATATTTACTAACTATTTTCTTAGGATTCATGACATAAACTTCATTTGTTCTAATACTTGTATCAAGCATTGAATACCTAATTACACCGTTAGCCAATTCGAAATACATAACCAATAATACTGCGTAAACAACAACCAAAATATTTAGCATTGTAGCGCTATCCTGTAATCCAAATGGATCGCTTGCCAAGGAAACCTTGGAAGCCGCAAATCTGAGAATTGCTAATATGAATAATAAATTACTGATAAGGGTATATCTTCCATCTCTTTGGAATGTACCCCAAAAACCTGTACCTGCAGCAACTGCAATAATCAATAATTGCATAATAAAAGCGATTGCTAAATTCCCTGTAACCATATACCAAATGGTTCCTTCTGGAGGAGACACCATGTAAGTCATCAGAGATAATGCAACTAGAACTCCATAGACTCCTAGTTGTAAATTTTGTACCATTCTATCTGGTGCTAGGAATTTCATCTTAGTGACAAGTGGTCCACCCAGTAAACTCTCAATAAAACTAGGGATTTCAACTTTAGGAATTGCATCTTTAGGAATTTCACTGCCTAAGCCTGCTTGACCTGCAAGCTTCTTTCTCGAAGGAGCAGAGGAACGAACTGTCTTTCCATCATATAGATGACTTGTATCTCCAGATGGTTTATTCATTGTCATACATAATCACCTCAGAATCCTCTTGCACCTGCAAGGGCGGTTGACAGGAGCATATCTGGCTCCCAATCCATGATATTAACCCCTAGACCACGAAGTTCACTAATCAAAACATCTCTCTCTGTCTTCATTACTTCATATCCGGTCCTATCAATTCTCTTTGCATCGAATTCAAATTCGAGTGAAGATGGTGATAGAACTGTAACATCAAAGTCTCTAGCCCTAAAGTCTCTTAGAGCATTGACAATTGTAGGGTCATCTTCTAGGTTAGACAAGAAAATTATCGGACTACCCTTATTGATGTGAGGAAGTATTCTGTTTACCACAACTTGAAGAGGAATATTTCCTCTAGCAACAGCGCCTGCCAACTTGGTCAAAATAACATATAACTGCTTCTTACCTGTATCTCTGTCGACACTCACAACTTCATCCCCATAAACTACTACTCCAACGGAGTCACGTCGACCAAGGAAAAACTTAGCGAGTGAGGCTGCTGCTCTAGTAGAATAAACCAGAGCATTCCTAGAGACTGGACCTGTTTCTGCAACTGCCCTGGAATCTACGATGATAATTACATCGGATACTGCATCTCTCTCTCTTTCGTTAACCATCAATTTACCAGACCTTGCATAAGCAGCCCAGTTAATCGCTCTAAATGAATCACCATCAAAGTATTCTCTTAGAGAATAAAATTCCGAACCTGGACCAGGTTGACGTATGTTGACTGCACCAGTGAAAATCTTAGGAACTCTAGACTTGACAAAGGTGTCTTTCAAATCTTCCATCTTAGGAAAGACAAGGAAATCGTCGTAGACATGCATTTCTTTTTCCTTGTGAAATAAACCGAATGGGTCTTGAATTCTAACTGCAACTGGACCTATACTGTAAAATCCTCTAAGAGGACATTCTAATGTATATTCAATGAATGTCTCTCTTCTAGGCCCAAGTTCCATAAGAATATAGTTAGAACCTTCCTTAATTCTCATAACTTCTGGTACTCTGTCTTTAACTTCTAAAATCTTAGGTAATGGAGATTCATTCTGCATTCTCAGTGTGACACTGAGTTCGCCATCTTCGAACAACCTAGCGCTAGAAAGCTTTCTCATTGCTGAGACACTACTCAGTGCCAGTCCTTCTTCTCCACTCCATTCCTCAGCTCGTCGGCCTGATGATGCAACATCAGCATGGCCTCCAAATAGTGCTGCCCATGTCAAGAAAACAAACACAACGACTGCAATTGTAACCAATTGTTCGTTACGTAGAGTGAGCCCAAGCAAATACATTGCCACGGCTAAACTACCCAACATCGCTGATTTACGGCTCCACATAGGCTAAAACTCCTGAAATTTCTCTCAAACTGTAGGAACTGGAACTTCACGAAGAATTGTTTGAATAACTTCTCCGGACTCTAATCCCTTGATTTGATGTTCCGGCTTTAGAATGATTCTGTGAGCTAGCGCAAGTTCTGCAATTTGTTTGACATCATCTGGTGTGACGAAGTCGCGACCTCTTAGGGCAGCAGCAGCACGAGCTGTCTTTAGTAGAGCCTGAGAACCACGAGGAGAAGAACCAACTAGAACTCGTGGGTCTTCTCTTGTACGAGATACTACTTCTACCATATACATTCTAATTGCTGGGTCTACATATACATCTTCACAAGCTTGTTGCATTGCAATAACTCTCTGTGGGTCAGTAATAACATCTACATCAACAGCATCTTTACCACGAGAAATACGTCGTGCTAGAATTTCGTCTTCATCAGCTCTGTCAGGATATCCTACAGACATCTTGAACATAAATCGGTCAAGTTGCGCTTCAGGAAGTGGATAGGTACCTTCTTGCTCGACAGGATTTTGAGTTGCCATAACAAGGAACGGTGCTGGTAATTTGTGTGTAACAGTACCGATTGTAACTTGCTTCTCTTGCATAGCCTCAAGCAAAGCAGCTTGAGTCTTTGGCGGAGCACGGTTAATCTCGTCAGCTAGTAGAAGGTTACAGAACAATGGCCCTGGCTTGAAAGTAAATTCTCCTTTCTTAGCATCATAGATGTTTGTACCAGTGATATCAGCCGGTAGCAAGTCAGGCGTAAATTGAACACGCTTGAAATCGCAACCGAGTGCATCGGCGAATGTGTTAGTCATCAGAGTCTTAGCCAAACCAGGATAATCTTCGAACAGAAGGTTACCGCCGGAAAGGATGTTGATCATCACGTTTTCAATAACGTGGACCTTACCGATAATTACTTTCTGGACCTCGGCGCTGATTGCTTGAGCAATCGCACCTACGGCGGAAAGGCGTTCTCGGACCTCGGGTGTACTCTGGTGCTTCGGCTGGGCCGGAGCGGCCGGTGCTACAGGTGCTGCTGGCATTGGTGCTGCTGGCATTGGTGCTGCAGGTGCTGCTGGCATTGGTGCTGCAGGTGCTGCTGGCATTGGTGCTGCTGGCATTGGTGGTGCTGGCATTCCTGGTTGCGCTGGCGCGGGCTGGTGTGGGGGGGCTGGTTGCATGTCTATTTCCTCCTATTATTTTCAATTGCCCCAACGCCGAATCTGTGGGATTATTTCCCTTAATTCTTCGTTGGAGTAGGAACGGTTCGAACTGATTAGTTCGACGAGTCGCGGGTCACGCACCATGTGCATTATTTCCGCTGGGGTTTTTCTAACAAATTCATCTCTTGTCAAGTCATTGAATTGACGCACTTTGGATAAAAATGCCTCTTTGGTTCTAAGTTGGTATTGAGAAGAATCTATCTTCTTTGGCCTCTCTCTAAAACGTGTCAAATCAAACACATGACGCCAGTTTTCTTTCTCTGGGACAACCATTATGGCAATTGCCAACAATGCGAATAGATTGAGAATGATTAACCATTTTAGCACATTGTCGCTAGTCAAGAGAACAATAGCACCTATTGCTTCAGTGAAAGGTGAAGACAAAGCACTAGATACGTGTCTGCTTTCATCAAAGACCATATTAAATTCAGATGGGAATCTAGTAACAGTAGTGGAAATCTCCTTGTTGTCAAATTCCATCATATCATAAATTAATGCAGAGAAATATTGACTATTCCCTCTCCATGTGGTATCTCCGTATGTCGAGGAAAGACCATTTGAAGAATCCCAGCAGGAGTGTGATTCCTCTAATTTATTTGATGAGTAATATTGAGAATTACATTGTTGCTTTCCAGTTTCAAGACCCAACTGCTCATCCCATAGATGATTTGCTAAAACGGAGTGATCTGAAACAAAAACAATTGAACCAGTAACATCGACTTTACCGTAATCATTGTTTGGTTGCTCATCTAGTACATCCTTTACTGGGTAATCGATTCTAATTATTAGTCCGGTTTTACCTTCACCAAGAACTGGATTATTTCTATTATTGACATCCATATCATATCTTGCCACAAATGCAGGTGTTGATGCATGAGCAAGAACCTTTACTTCTCTATCTTCATCTACATCGTCATCTAATACTTGAATCGCTGTTGCTCTGTGGAAAAGAACAGGCATTCTACAATTTTCGACTTGAGAATTTGCAATATTATTTTCTGAGCACGGAATTGACCTTTCATCACCCATCTCAGTAACATCCCTGTTGATACTTGCTGCAGCCCAAAGTTTTCTCTGGTCTGGCATTAGAACTTCCTCATTTTCATCTACTACTTCGTAATACTGAAATGGGTCAACTACGGGTGCATCGAAATATTTGACGCCGAACTCTGAAGCAACTAGTTGAGCATTGGTAGAGTTTGCTGCAAGAATAACCTTACCGCCCTTGTTTGTTACAAAATCAAATATCGATGAAGCCTCAGCTGCATCAAAGGGTTTCTCTGGTGCGGCAATAACTAGCATAGTTCGGTGTGGATCTTTCCAATCATTCACCAGCATAGGAGTAGACATAGTATTGGCAATTGAATATCCCTCTCCATCCGAACCGAGAGTATTTCTCATCTCAGTCAATTGCAGATTCGATAATTCTAAACTTTCCTCATAAGGTGAAAATACAGTTTCCTTGTTTAAACTGACTAAACTGATGACGATTATTGAAAGTAAAAGAGAAGACATAAATCCAACTTTCAGCCAGGTTTCGAGGCTAATTTTGGTTTTTATTTCTTCTGCCATAATCAATCCCTTCCCTAACTAAGCGCTAATAATACACACCAATAAACGGCGGAACTTCTCTCCACTCATAATGCTTGTCCATCAATGGGCGAGTTAATACAACGGTTTTTAACAATAAAAGCATTCGGCTGCTACGCTAAAAACAATGGTTGTACCAGCCTGTAGGTACAAAAATAACAGTTGCTTATTTACGGCGTAGGAATATCGAATTTGCCACTAATGTAACTGAAATAAATTCAACAAAAGATAGGAATGGAAGGGAACTAGATTCTGTAAGTTCTGTAGACTCATCAGATTGCGAATTATCATTATTATTTTGATCCGAATCATCTGCCGTACTATCGACTGCTGTAACTTCGATTTCGATAGTGATACTACTAGTTAGTTGATTACCCGAAGAATCAATCGAAAGAGTAACTTCACAGGTTCTATCTGGATGTGCCGTAGAAGCGATTAATTTCAATTTGGTTTGAAAGTTTTGGCCCACTGCGATTACTTGACCATCTAAATCATCAAAGTTTTCAACATCTAAATTTGGACATGACCTAATACTCACCATAGGATTGTCAACAGCATCATCTGAGTTACCCATATTCTCGATATTGAAATCATATTCGATAAATGAGCCTGCAAACAAGTTTTCGCCTCGGCTGGTAGCTCCCACTACTAAATCATAGACTTCTGGAATTTCGACATCTGCCTCGATATTTTGATTGCTAGTGCTTTGTTCTAAGGCCACTTCGTCTGCAGTAACTGAAATAACCATAGTGCTATTAGGCGACCTCTCATACACATATCCATTCTCATTTTTTAGAGTGATAGTAATAGTTTCATTGGTCGAGCCGCTAATTGTAATGCTCTCTTGATAGTCCAGTTCAATAGGTATATCACTAGAATCCCACTCAACTGTCAACTCAATATTCAAATCCGACATTCGTTGATTATCTATGAAAATAATCAATTCATCTTCAATCTCGTCTCCATTTACTAATTTTAGCGTATGAGTACCGTCCATATCCTCATCCCAACCCAATTCCCAGGATGGCATTTGTAGTTGATCTTGGGCACCAACTGACAATGCTGTAATTGGTAACAAGAATAAGATAATTATCAAACCTACTTTAAACTTCATTAAATCAACTCATTTCATTTGTGAAAATGCTCTTTTTATCAAAACTCGTACCACTGAGCGACGATAATTAGGGGGTAAAGCAGTGTTGTTCACTGGCTTAACACTTTTTCTAATTACACCTGCCAAGGATTTTACAGACTTCTCATCATCCCACCCTTGCTCAATAATTTGACTCACTTCCTCTGTGTGGATTCTTGGAATTGATTCAAGAGCAGTTGTGGCCACCTTTATTGAACTTCTATCTCCTTCAATCCATGATGCGGCAACACCTGCTTCCGGGAAGTCCCATGAGTCTCTAACCCTCAACTTCTGATATGAGCCTACTCTGCTTAGAGAATCCTCTGGAAGAGATACTTTGAGTAAAAATTCGCCATTCTCAAGTACGTTCTTCTTCATTCCATCTAACTGATAAAATTCGGACAACGGAATTACTCTTTCACCGTTAGGACCAATCAAGTGTACAGAAGCACCGAGTACCATCAAAACAGGCGCTATATCGCCTTGGTAAGTAGCTACACACAAAGTGTTTTGATTTGGAATCACCCGACAGTCCGCACCAGTCCCACAATCTGCTTTATGACACCATTCAATCGAGCGACGCCAGTCCTCGCTTTGGTTATACCAAAAGCATCTGGTATCAAGGCAGAGATTACCTCCCAAAGTTGCGCTTTTACGAATTAATGATGAAGCGACTTTTCCAGCTGCCTCAGCGATCATTGGATGTACATTTGAACCTTCTAAATTTGATAATCGAGCCATGCATCCAATTTCTAAATCTGAAACGGTATCAATACCTGGTATCTTGGATAAAGAGATGACATTTGGTTTAGTATTAATTCGCCATTTATAATTGGCCAATAAATCAGTACCACCCGAGACCCAATCAAAGTCTTCACCTCTCTCAATCAATTCAGAAGCAATACTACAAGCCTCTTCAACCGAACTTGGATGATGTAGGATAAACGGAGGCATTAGCATTATTCTTCGCCTCCCATGTGTCTCTGCTCTTTCTTCAGCCAAGCCTTACCTGCAAGACCAAGTTCAGCAAGTTGTTCCGGGTCAGGCTCTGTAGCCATACGCCAGCCTTCAACTTGGTCTTCTAATGGAATATTTGGGTCAAAGCCGAATAATACTCCGTTGACATACGGTGAAGTATCTTCTGTCTTCTGTCTTGCTAGGTCCCTCTTTTTGTGCTCTTCCGAACGCTTGACAAGTGCTTTTTGAAGTTCAATACTCTTTGGACCATGAGTGAATCTTGGAGATGGGAGGTCTGTTGCCTCTTCTAAGTTTAACTTCTTTCTCTTCTTCTCCACGCCTTTGAAAACTATATCAGGAGTAAGAGGTAGATCATTGTATCTAATTCCAATTGCATCATATACAGCATTTACCACTGCAGGTAATATTGGGAGAAGAGGACCTTCTCCCGCTTCTTTAGCACCAAATGGGCCTTCAGGGTCACTAGATTCAACGATAATTGGTTCAACATGAGGCATCTCATGAATTGAAGGAATCTTATACTCGAGTAGATTTGCATTCTGTAAATGACCAGTTCTTCCATAAACCATCTTTTCTGAAAGGACTTGTCCTAGCCCCATGTGGCAAGAGCCGATTATTTGGCCTTTGACTGCCAATGGGTTAAGCGCTTTACCACAATCGTGGGCTGCCCATACGTTGGTACACTTGATTAGACCTAATTCGATATCTACATCGACTTCAGCAACATAAGCCGAGAATGAATATGCTGGAGCTAGCCCTGCTGCTGCTCCCTTGTGAACTCCACCCATTGGAGGTGAGCGGTAAGAGCCACTAGAAATTAGAGCGCCTTTGTCTTCTTGGGCCTTATGTAATGCTTGGAGATAAGAAACTCCAATTGCAGGGTCATGCTTGTAGTAAATTCTTCTGTCGTTAATAATAAGAGTATTTGGATGATATCCTAGAATATCCCATGCAGCATCAAGTAATTTCTCCCTAATGTCAAGTGCCGCTCTTATCGCTGCGTTAGCATTCATGAAAGTTACTCGACTCGAATAAGAACCTAAGTCCACAGGAGATGTATCACTTTCGTGACTTCTTACATGAATCATCTCTATTGGAAGTGCTAATACTTCTGATACGACTTGTGCAACGGCTGTTGTAGAACCTTGACCGATATCTGCTGCACCAGTGTGAACTGTTACGCCACCGTCCATATCAACCTGAATGTGGACTGTTGCGTGAGGGAATCGATTTGGGTCCCAGTGAATAGGTAATCCTGATCCTGAAATGAAAAATCCACAACCGATTCCAATTCCTTTTCCTAATGGTAATTTACGGAATTTATTGTCCCAATCTGAACCTTCTCTGACTCTCTCAAGGGCTTCTCTCATCCCATTAGAGGTGATTCTAAATCCTGTAATTGTCCTACTGTGTGGTGGTAACAGGTTAGCCAGTCTGAGGTCAATTGGATCTACATTCATCTGTTCAGCCATTTCATCAAGGCCAACCTCAACCGCACAACGAGTATTGACTGCACCGTGGCCTCGCATAGCACCAGATGCTGGCTTATTGGTCCAAACTCTTGCACCTGTGTAGTGAAAAGAACCTAATTCATAAGGTGCGGTTGCTAAAACTCCGTTGTAATAAGAGGTGACGTGTCCAAAGGAAGCAAAGCCACCTCCATCAATCAAAGCATCAATATCAAATCCTGAAATTCTACCTTCTTTATCTGCTGACATTTTCACTTCGATATTACTCGGGTGACGACCACGATTTATCCAATAAACTTCTTCTCTATCAAATGTAATTCGTACTGGCCGACCTGATTTTCTTGCAAGGATTGCTGCACACATTTCGTGAGGGAAGGGGTCAGACTTTCCACCAAATCCACCGCCAACAAATGTTCGTATGACGTTTATTTGATGCATAGGGACATCTAGAACTGTAGATAGTGCTCTATGAGTATAATGGGGGACTTGTTGAGGCGTGTATAACTGTAAACGGCCATTTGGGTCCCAGTGAGCAACTACTGCATGTGGTTCTGTAAAACCGTGGTGGACTCCGGCCATAGTCCACTTACCATGAGAAGAAGAAAATGGATTTTCAACCAAAGAACGATCGCCAAATTCTTGGAATACTCTTTTTTGTACATTGGTTTTTGCAAGGTGGTACTTACCTCTCCAGTGTATGGGTTCATCGGTGTCTTCCAGCCCCTTTTTTGGGTCAAATACTGGTTCTAAAATCTCCCATTCAATCTCAAAGAGACCCAGTGCTTCAATCGCCGTTGCTTCATCAATTGCACTAACACAGGCAACCAAGTCTCCCATGTGGCGAACTTTCTCAACAGCCATTGCATGTTCATCTTTTGTAACTGGCAAAACTCCAAAACTATTAGGAGAATCTGCCCCCGTTGCTACAGCAATTACTCCTGGGAGAGCCTCGACTTTCGAGGTATCAATAGAAATTATCTTTGCATAATGGTGAGGTGAACGTAATATCTTTCCAATCGATTCATTGGCTAATCTAACATCATCACCGTACCAAGCTTGACCTGTAACCTTGGCATTAGAATCTACGAGCGGCAGTGGCTTACCGACTATAGTGCCTGTTCTTATTCTATCATGAATGTGGGAACCGGCAGGTTGAGGTTCTTTACCGCCGACTGATTCTGGTATGAAATTCAAATCCCTTTCTTTCATAACCGGGTCTGAACCGCCAGCCCCTGGAGGAGGGAATACCTGCTTACCCGCTACGCGCTTGCCATCTTTACGCGCTGAATTGGGTTGTTGACGATATCCTCCTGACATAAAATCACCTTGCATGACCTGGAGGCATTGATGGTTCTTCAGGACCATCGGGATGTGGATTAGGATGAGGGTTACTTGCTGGCGGAACAGGTTCTGATTCACCTCTATGTATCTCTGCTGCAGCCTTTATTGAATCTACGATTTGTTGGTATCCAGTACAACGGCACAAATTACCTTCAATGGCGCATGAAATTTCTTCATCGGTGGGGGAGTCGTTTTCTTCCAGTAATGCTTGGGCACTGAGTAAAAACCCAGGAGTACAAAAACCACACTGTGAACCTCCATGCTCTGCAAAACATGTTTGAATAGGAGCCAAGTGAGCGCCTTCTGAAAGACCTTCAACTGTTGTGATTTCACTATCTGATACTTGACCAGCAAGACATAAGCAAGATAGTCTAGCATCACCGTCGATAATAACTGTACAGCAACCGCAAGTTCCCAAGTCACATCCCCTCTTGACTCCAAGAGTTCCAACTTGGTCTCTCAACACATCAAGTAGGATAGCATTAGAGGTAATCAGTTCTTCAACAGACTCACCGTTGACCTTTGCAGACCAAATTTCTTTAGCCGCTTTAGGGGTCATTGAAACATATTCAGTGCCTACCATAGCCCTCGCCTATATCGACGTAGGGAAAGATGCATATCAATATAGGGTTCAGTTGGCACATTTTCAAGTCCTGTATTTGACACTCAAAATATCATCTGAACCTGTATTAGGTTCAACCCAATCGGGATCACCAGGAAGTATCAAACTATCACCTAAATTGATCAACTGCTCACCGATGGAATCCTGTCTTTGTTGAAGTGTAGACCAATCATGCTTGTCATTTCTCCACATTCTCCAACGCTTAAGCATCCTCCAACTTTGGACTAATCTAGCATATAGTTTCAAATGCATTTTACCTGAGATAGGCCACCATACAAGTAAAATTAGGAATACTAAAATCGGATTTAGTAGTGTTAATCTAGCCAATAGCCAGTGCATGTTAAGCAAAGAGAATACTGGACTGGAACTAGATAATAATAGCCATGTCAGAGACAAGGAGGAGATGACCCACCAAAGTGGAAATAATATGATTGAAGACATTATTTTCATTGTACCAAGTATCGATTCCGAAATTTTACCCTTTTTCAAATACCACATCAATAGGTAATTTGCTTGGTAAGGCGGCACATTGCCGATTATAGCACTCCAAGTAACTAAACCCAACATCCATGCAGCTGACCAAATCCAAATGGAAAGTGCTTTCATATAACCCAAGAAAGATGGTTTCTCGGGTTTTGCAGCAACATCAAAAGGAGTTAGACCGATTGAATCTAGTTCTGCAAAGTGTTCTATAGAATCTGATACCAAAGATTCGGATTTTTCAGGTTCATTTTTAGAAATGAATTCCCATCCCGCTCGCATCCTTCTTGCACCATATACTGATTCAGAATAACTCGGTTTTTTCAGTTTACTACCACTCTGTTTTATCCTTTCAGCATAAACAACACTTCTTGCTTTCCAAATCAAATGTCTGTCTTCCCACGAGGTCTTAGAGTGGCTGGCTCTATTCAGTTCTGAGTCTATTGCATTGGTTACTTCATTGATCCACTCACGGTCTGCTAAGTCTTGAGTCGATATATCCTCCGCCATATGTGGTATAGGAGGCAACTCCATTGGTCGCTCCAAAATAACAGCCCCTCTTTCTCTAAATTTATTGGAGTTTGAATAATGAAGGCCGACTGGGATTATTCTAGGTACTGGTTCATCCTTTTTCACTGCTTCTCTAATGGCATGAAGCATTATTCTAGCAGCACCGGAACGAGCCCGTGATACTGATGAATCAGCGTGAGTTTTCCCTTCTGGGAATAGTAGTAAACGCCCCCCTCCGGCTATCTCACTTCCAACTCTAGATACCATTTTTGCATTTTTAGTGCGTGATTCTTCCTTGTTGGAACTATCACTTGAACGTTCAATTGGTAAGCCACCTGCTGAGCGTATCAACCTACCTAAAATTGGTATTTTAAACAAGGTGTGTTTAGCCAGCATCGATAATCTACCCGGTAGAGAAGCGTGCAATAACATTGGGTCGATGAGTCCGCTAGGATGCCAAGCGATGAACATCAATCCACCTTCAGGGGGTAGATTTTCATTGTCTACAATATCTAATTCACGGAACCAGACACTCATCAAAGAACGCGTAAATCTACGCATCATTCGGTAAGTAAATCCCATTCTAGGATGATTGTTACCGCTTGGGTCTTTCAACCATCCCATGTTCGACGGTTGCAGTTCTCATTGATTATTACACCGCCTACATCGACATCAAAACTACTTTTTACCATCCCAAATACTCTGTCCTTCGACTCAAACCGGAGAGTCTAGGTCATTAGCATAACTTTGTTGATTTAGAAAAATTACATTTGTGGAATACGAATTATTAGAATTATAAAGGACGAATAATAGCACAGGTCAAGCGATTATTGAAGCTCTTTAATCACTCTTCTGTTTCTTCTTTACGAGTACTGATGAATGCAGCCATTGCGATAGCAGCAGATGCTACAAACAAAGTAAATCCAGGTGTATCTTCAGAGTCTCCTGAATCATCAAAAGCACTTGCTGTATCCATTAGCATGATATTGGTCGATGTCAAAGGCGAGGATGAATATTCTCCAGTGGAATTATACTTCAATGCCCTAAAGGAAACAGTATGATTTCCTTCAATAGTGATTCCAGGAAGGTGTTCAAGTTGATGAATAATATCGATTGCCGATAGTTCTCCTGTATCACTTCCATGCTCATAACTGTGGAGATTTGACCAATCATCTCTGAGATGGTTACTGCGCCATTGAACAGTGTGTACACTACTGGCACTAGAACCTGAAATTTCAAACTCTAAACCATCAGTAGGTAACATGTGAATTCTATTATCCATTCCAACTTCGGTTGTTAATCCTAATTCCATTGAATCATCAAAATCATAATCTCTCTCTGCCGCTTCAAATACAGCATCAAGGGCTCGAACTTCACCATGCCCATATACGTTGTTTTGACGGTTTTTTGGTATAAGGTCTTCAGGGCAAGGTTCGTTACCCATTAGGGCGACTTGTTCAGGGCTCAATGGGTAAGTGCACCAACGGTAAGTAGCGGTCTCTTGCATGATATTACGAATGTCGAACGGACTTAAGTCTGGATTAGCCTGATACATTAACGCAGCAACTCCAGCTGCCCCAGGAGTAGCCATAGAAGTTCCAGACATGTCGGTATAACCATCACCAGAATTGAACGCTACAGACATTACATTTGACCCTACATAAGCGATATTAGGCTTTACTCTACCTTCTTCTGTTGGGCCCTGACTTGAGTACTCTGCAATTGTACTATCCTTATCTAATGCTCCGACAGTGATTGCGTCTTCTGCTGAACCTGGCGTACCTATTTGAGCGGACACTGCGGTATTTCCTGCGGCAATGAATATTGCAATACCTGCTGCCATCATTTCGTTTGCATATCGGTTCACACTGTCTTCTTCTGAAGAAGTCCATTCGATTGCCCCAGGACCTCCAAGACTCATTGAGGCTGCTCTAATATTGAATTTGTAACGGTTCTCGACTGTCCATTCCATTCCAGCCATAACTGTTGCAAAAGACCCAGAGCCTCCTGCATCTAACACTTTAACGCCTACAAGGAATGCTTGAGGAGCCATCCCTTTGTGCTCGTATGTTGGTGCTCCTGTTCCTGCAGTAGTACCTGCACAATGGGAACCATGGCCTTGGTCATCATATGGGAAAACTTCTGTTCCGTTGACCTTGTCAGGATTATTTACCGGGTCATAAAAACCTATAATTTTAGGATCATTTGTTGAATTATCATCGTCCAAGTCATCTAATCCGACGTGAGAACCGTCTATACCGGTATCGATAATTGCGACCGTAGAACCTGCACCATCATATCCAGTATCAGCCCAAACCGAATCGACACCATGAAGTGCTGCAGCATCACCATTTACAGTGGTTAGAATTCCATCGAGTTCAATCATCACTACGCCTGGAAGTTCAGATGTATCCCAAATTTTGTTCAATGGGATTCTACCTGCTAGTGCATCTATACCTTCTAAAGTCCATTGATGCTGATAGTTTACTTCTTTTTCCAATAAAGCAACTTCTTCCTCTCCAGGAGTGTGGTCGAAGTCTATTATCAGTGGCAATGTATTGTCATCATCAAGGAAAATAGGATTATCTTTGTGCAGTTCAACCATATCACCAATCCCATTTCCATTTTTATCGACCGTAGTGTTTACCCACCAGCCTTCTGGTTCATCTGTATTTTCAACAGCAGAAACGGGTGCTGCAAATGCAAGCATAGGTAAAACCAGTATTGTCAAACAGAAAACAGACATTGTTGCACGATTGAATATCATAGTATCGCCTTAACTACTGCAAAGTGTAACACTTTTTCAACCCATTGTGAGAATGTGAAATTACTCAAAAGAGATATTTAATCCCTAATCAATGTTCCTTCAGCCCCAAAAACAGAATATTCACTTGCTATTTCAAGACTAGGGTAAGCGCCCCAATATGCTTCTCTCGCATCTTGATTAACCTGCATACAAGCGACTACGTCTGCCGCCCTCTGAGATAAACTTTCAGTCCCGTTAAGATGCTTTATCATCGGTTCAACATTAGATAGATTCACCAATCCCCATCCGGTTTGTGTACAAGGTAGAACTGGAGAGATTGGCATAGTTCCCGAAGTAGGGTCCCAGCCTAGGTTTGGATACCAAGCAGAAAGATTGAGTGCTTCTCGAACTTGTGAATTTGAGATAGTCATATTATTTCCATTAACCAGAAAACCATCTCTATCGCCAGAAGCACCTGAGCCAGAATCTCCAAACTCTTCTCTCAAATTCTCTAGTACGAACGAAATTAAGCCGGCAGTTCGAGGAGTTGCGAAGGATGTACCTGATGTTTCATGATAACCGTCGATATCATCGTGATTGGGTAGTACTTGAGTCCAATCTGCAGAAATATCTGGATAAGAACCCGACATAATCTCTTTTTGGTCATCACCTTCTTCAGCATAGCCTGCAATTCCAATAGACCAAGGCGGTCCTGCAGTAGCGTCTTGAACTGCTGGGGACGGTGAATTATCTGCAGCCCCAGTATGCAACTTGTTTTTCTCTGTGACCGCTACCTTGGTAGCATCTTCAATTCCTGGAACAGGAATTGAACCGATGGCGCCGAAGGATGTTGTTATCACATCGACAAGCGGTTGGTTAGCAGCGGCTAAAACCGCTTCAGAACTGAAACCTTCGACAAAGAAAATAACTGCATTAGGATTAGCATTTAGTACAGCACCGGTCACTGCAGAGCCGTGACCGTCACTTGGGTCATCCAAAATTAATATCTCACTGTCTCCATCTGGAGATGCACCGATAATCTTAGTACCAGGGAAATATACAATATCTGAAGCGTTCAAAGAATCCCAACAAGATGACCTATCTGCGTCATATCGCTCTTGCCATGAACCATTGAATGTCAAATCACAGACTTTGTTGACCCCAAGTTCGTCAAGTAACCAGTCTGGGTATGTTTCATTGGTTCTAAAGTGGTCATGATAAACGTTAATTCCTGTATCGATTGGGGCAATAACAGAAAAAGGACGCCAACCTTGCTCGATGCTGGACTGTTGTTCAACCTCTTGGGAGACTTCTTCGTTATTGCTTAGAACAACAAAAATGGCTCCTAAAATAAGAAGTGCTATCGAAATAGCAATAGCCATTTTGGCATTACTGGCCGCTGGCATCAACTCAGCCTCCAAAACCTCGGACATGATGTCTCCTCTATGGGGTAATACATCAACACTACGCCCATTTGAAATGTCAATAGTATTTGGATAGTATATGGCAGATAGGGAACAGCGTATGGTTTGGATTGACCTTGAGATGACTGGATTGGATATTGAAAAGGAATCCATCATCGAGATTGCAACAATTATTACTGACGGTGAATTGAATATACTTGCACATGGGCCTAATGTGGCAATAACTGTAGATGAATCTCTGATTGAAGGAATGGATGAGTGGAACACTACCCATCATTTCGATAGTGGACTGGTAAAGAGAATTAGGGAACAAGGGGTGGATTTATCGGAAGCGGAAAATATGACACTTGATTTCTTGAAGGAATGGGTCGACCCTAATACTGCACCTCTATGTGGAAATAGTGTATGGAATGATAGAAGATTCTTGGAAAAAGAAATGCCTCTGGTTGCAGAATATTTACACTACCGGATGATTGATGTTTCAACCGTCAAAGAATTAGCAAGAAGATGGTACCCTGAAGTGGATAAGTATCCTAAGAAAGGAGCACATTTGGCTCTCGATGATATCATTGAATCTGTGGAAGAGTTAGATTACTTTAGAAGTAAAGTGTTCAAATGAATTATCTCCAACTAGGTTTGTCAGGATCGATATTCTTGAAATTTGACATTATTTGAGCAAGTACTGCTATTGCTATCTCCTCAGGAGATTGGGCGCCGATATTCAGACCAATTGGGCAAATTACACTATCCAAGATTTCTTGACTGATTCCTTTAGCGAGACCTTGCTTTTCAAATTCTTGCCATTTCGAACGGCTTCCAATCACCCCTATTCGAGGCGCTAAGGAGCCGTCTAATTCTAAATTCTGATTAGAATACAGTTCTAATAGACCGAGTAATCTATTTTGGTCTTCACTCCAATCATGGCCAAGCAAAAGAATATCTGAAAACTCTGAGGCATCTTCACCTTCAATTGATTTGAGGAATTCTGAAACTTCCAAGTGATATAATTTATCTGCTGAAGGATATAATTCGCTATTACAAAATTCCTTGCGAGTGTCGTGAACTGAGAATGTCCATCCGAGTAAGTCAATACTCTGTGCTAAAGCTTGAGCACAGTGTCCTCCACCGATTAAAAGAATGTGTGGCATCGGAATCATTACCTCCAGAGACAAAGTAACTTTGCCCCCGCATAATGAATCAAGTGGTTGTACTTCATAGCCCTTCGCCCCTTTGTTAAGTCCGAAGGTTTTGACCTCCCCATAGGGTTTTGAAGTATCATTAATTAATTCTCTACAGCGATTTAGTACCTTCATCTCAAGGCCTGCTCCACCAACAGTACCAACCCAAGCATTACCTGATTCACTCATAGCGATTCTGGCTCCTACTTTACCTGGAACGCTACCCGTTGTTTCAATCACAGTTGCTATGACTACCGCTTTACGCCTCTCTAGACACTTTAGCGCCCAGCGTAGAACAGTTGCTGTCATGGTTAGGGCTAGAGTTCTTCACACATACTTTTTGTGATTAAAGCGCTTCAAAGAATTCTGAATGTGATTGGAGTAATTCTAAGTCTTCTTCTGTATCAATATTCAGCCCGAGTAATGGTTCATCGACTAGAACTTTTTCAAAGGAAATGATATCTCTAAGCGGTGTGGTTTTATCAGCCATCAAAATTTTGTGTAAGTCATTGTTTACTAGGACTACAGGGTGGCCACTAGTGCCATTTGAAGATAGGCAAGAACTGGTGTTTGATTCGAATAATTTGACTATACTTTCTGACTTCCAACCGGGCCTATCCACAGGAGCTAAAATCAACTTTCTAGGCATTCTACCCATCTCATCGATTAAGTCAGATAAACCGATCTGAATTGTCCCAGTCCTACCGTCATCCGGATTATTATTCAAACAAACTTTGGCACCATTCGATTCCACAGTGGCCTGAAATAAGCAGTCTTGATTAGTAACTATGATAATTGGATTACAATTTAATGATTGTAGTTTAGAAATAGAGTGCTGCAGCAGTGTCTTACCTGCAATTTCGACAAAGGCCTTGGGACGGCCTAATCTTTTACTTAGCCCCGCCGCAATGATAATTGCTGGAATACTAGCGGCCATAATCACATTAGGGAGTGACCGGTTCATTTGTCTATCGTTAATCCTTAATAAAGTGTTGAAAAACTGAAATTATATGGCCAAACAAGACCCTGAAAGTCGTTCAATAGAGTTACTAAGAGATATCGCTAAAGAAAATAATTGGCTAAATGTAAACTTCAGCCTACCAAACTACATTTCAATGAGAATAAATGGTGAATCAAGACGTTGGTATCACGCCCATGCCAAATTAAAGGATGAGGCCATTTTGAGCCCTTTTGATACTGAAATTTGGCATATTGAAGTTAGAGGAGCCGCTAATAAGAATGATATAATTCGTAATAATAAGTTCAATGCTGATATTTGTATCAATACTAATGGACATGGCAAGAAAATGCCTATCGGAGACAGACTGGCATCCTTAGCACTATCCTTGAGAAACGATAGAAGAACAGCAATGAGTGTTCCTCTATTGGCCCAATTTCTAGTTTGTAAAAGGAATTTTCTCCAAGAAGTAATTGTTTTTCAAGAAGAAGGAATAATGACCGAAATTGATATGCAAAATATGGAAGATTTCTATCAGCAGGAGCCAGATGATTGGAGAAGAGAAGAGATTAATGAGGAGCAGGAAAATTATGTTTGCGAAAATCCCCCTTTCAATAATTTTGACGAACAATACCTAGATCTTCCCGACATTGATGAACAAATGTGGACTGATTGGCAAAATAGACTTCATGAAGCAAAACAAGAAATAGACAACAAGGACTTACTCGATGTTGAAGATTACATTGATACTTGGGAAAGACAGGATGACAAGCGCCATGAAGAGAAAAAAGATTAGAAATCCTTAGTTATCTCTCTTCCAATAATCATCCTCTGTACCTGCGAGGAGCCTTCATAAATCTGCATTACCTTAGCACCCCTCATTAATCTCGAAACTGGATATTCTTCTGAGTACCCATACCCTCCAAACACCTGAACAGCATCTGTTGAAACCTCCATTGCAGTATCTGCAGCGAACCTCTTAGCATGTGCAGCTGATTCTGTATTTTTGATATCTGAATCAGATTGTGATGCGGATAACCAAGTCAGCATTCGAGAAGCTTCGATCTTAGTTTTCATATCTGCAAGCATAAATTGTATTGCTTGATGCTTGTGTAAAGGCTTTCCAAAAGTCATTCTCTCATTTGAGTACTGTAGAGCATGCTCGTAGGATGCTCGCGATAAACCGGTTGCATGAGCAGCAATATTTGGTCTGCTTAAGTCAAATGCCCTCATTGCATTCATCCATCCTCCGGATTCTGTTTCTCCAATTAACTGGTCAGCAGGAACTCTTACATTATCGAAAACTATTGATCTAGTATCTGAACATCTCTGCCCCATATTGGTTTCTTTCTTACCTAAAGAAAAACCTTCAGCGTCTTTTTCGACAATGAATCCTGACATTCCACGATAACCTGCATCAGGGTCTGTTTTTGCTAGAACGAAAAAGAAGTCAGAATGTCCCGCACCGGTAATCCACATTTTTTCTCCATTGATGATGTAATGCTCTCCATCTCTAATTGCCGTAGTCTTGCACGCTGCAACATCTGAACCTGCTCCAGGCTCAGTAACCGCATAAGATGCTAATGCACCCTCTTTTGCCACCATGCCGAGCCATTTCTGCTTCTGACTTTCTGTACCACCAGTGATTATTGGAGCGCAGGCTAGAGAAGTTGCATATGCGGCCGTAGCAAAACCAGGGTCACCCCATGCTAATTCCTCATTGACAAGTACCTCTTCCATACAACCTAAACCAGGCCCACCGTATGCTTCAGGAATATGTAAATTCAATAATCCCATCTCATGGGCTTTCATAATGGCTTCTTTTGGATATAAGGCCTCATTATCCCAATGTTCAGCGTGTGGTCTAACTTCTTCAACTGAAAATTCATGTGCAAGTTCCTTCAACATCTCTTGCATTTCATCTAACTGAAAGTTGACCATGTAATGCCGAAGGGGGAGTAGGTTAAGATTTAATGGTTTGAAAGTTTATTTCAGAAACCTGTGCGCCTTAGATACTCACATAAGGCTAAGAAAATTAGATAAAATGTAATGAGTACCATACCTTCCCAACGTTTGAATTTAAATGAAGTACGCATCAATAATAGCGCTGCTAAAGTACAGATAACTGTAGAAGGAAGAATGAAGTAAATAATCATATTAACTCCCTCTGGCGTTATTGTCAATGGACTAACCATTGCAGCCGAACCGATAGAAAGTAATGGGTCTGTGATATTTGAACCGATTAGAGTCCCAATTGCCACACCTTGGCTTTTCCTAGCAGCCATCAATGCAATTGTTAACTCTGGTAATGAAGTACCAAGGCCTGAAACAGTTGTACCTATCACCGAGTGAGGGACATTTAATTTGTAAGCAATATCGCTGGCGTATTCGACCAGATGATGCGCGGCGAAAACAGCTAATGATAGTCCGATTAGTATCATGACGAAATATGCTGTACCAGTCCAACTGATTCCTTTTAATTCGTGTTCTCTGCCTTCATCTTCTTCTTTTTGGATTACTTTTCTATTGTACAGTAACCAAGTGATGTAAAAGAAGTAGCTAAACGAGAGGAAAACGCCTTCTAAACGTGACAAACTATAGTCTGTAAGTAAGAATAAAGAAAGCAATAACAAAGACAACATCATAACTTGTCCATCTCTTCTAAGCCATGAAGGTCTAATTTCTAAACCTCGAGACAAGGAGACAATTCCAAGAATCAATGTAATTTGAACTAAAATTGAGCCAAGAATACCCCCAATTGCAAAATCTGCAATCTCTGGATTTGTTGAGGAATCCATTGCTGCTGTACTCGTAACCAGTATTTCAGGTAGAGAAGTTCCGATGGAAACAATAGTTAGGCCAATGACAACTTCGGGAATTCCCCCTCTTCTTGCTAATCCTTTAGCACCCTCGATAAAGAAATCCGCAGAAACAACAAGCAAACTTAGTGCTAAGGCTAAAATAAACAGAGTAATTGGGAAACTATTGGAACCATAATTAGAGGATAATGCCTGACTTCCAATAATCCCGATAAATAGGGCTGCTAAGATAAGAAGGGTGTTGAATTGTAAAAGTTGGGGGATTCCCATCTCTTTCTGACCCTCGCCCATGGCTTAACGAAGTAGGCTTACTTATTCACGGTTATTATGGAAATGTTAGAATCTTTAGAAAAAGGCATTAAACGGATTCGAGACCCAAGACCATGCTCAAGCGCTTGGGTGCGGAATTTTTAGGAACCGGGATGATGGTTTCATTGGGCTGCCTAAGTATCAAATTAGAATGGTCCAGTTTATGGATTTCTTTTACTTTTGGAGCGGCTGTCTTTATTGCCATACTTCTTTTACGAAACACTAGTGGAGCCCATATAAATCCCGCAGTTAGCATAGCATTCTATAGAACTGGGCACTTAGAAAGAAAGGCCTTACTGCCCTATATTTTAGCTCAACTTTTAGGTGCTTTAGTGGGAGCTTCAATGATTGGCCAGTATGGATATACCGATTTCAATGTAAATATAGGAATGGGGATTTTTATTGAAATCATTATCACCTTTTTACTAATGCTTAGTATTTATTTCATTATTTTCAAAACCGATGATACCCGAATAGTCGCATTATGGGTTGGATTAGTTGTCGCGGTATTAGCATTCCTTTTTGGTTCATTTACAGGAGCATCTATGAATCCTGCAAGGACATTCGGGCCGAATATTATTTCTGGACAAATAAGTTCAATTCCAATTTATTTCGTTTCGACAATTATAGGCGCAGTACTCGCTTCGCATTGTCATAACTTAATTAAAAAATCAAGTGATAATTGAATATTTCATAGGGTATCAATTGATAAATGACCGGCCAATAGGGGATTTATGTCCGAAAAGCGCGTCTTGAGAAAGATGAAAAAACTCGCTTCAAGAATTAACGGCCAAATGGAAACCGTTAGAGACATCATGGAAGACCTTGAAATTGAATTTGAACTTCTTCAAACTCAAATCTCTAAATTAGAGGTAAAGAAAGGCTCACGTTCACAAGCAGAAGATGAGATAGAAGTTATTGTTGAGGAAGAAGACGAGATTATCGACTTGGAAAACACTTCCTCGGTGACAGTCAAGCAGAAATTCTAGTTTCAAAGTTCTGATAACTTTGCTGCTAATGTACTAGCAATAGCATCACCAACATCACTACATGATGCATTTCCACCCAGATCATAGGTCAACATTTTGCCTTCCTTAAGATGGTCTTCCACACTCTGCTCAATAAGTTTGGAAACCTCTAGTAACTTCTCGTCTTGATTTCTGCGACCCAACCAGTCAGTCATCATTTGAATCGAATTGATGGAAGCGATAGGATTGACCTTATTCATGCCAGCATATTTTGGTGAAGAACCATGAACAGGTTCGAAAAACGCGTGGTCATCTCCTATATTTCCGGAACCTGCCATTCCCATTCCACCTTGTAAAATAGATGCTAAATCAGTTGCAATATCTCCAAACATATTGGAAGTGACAACGACATCGTAATGCTCGGGGTTTCTTGTAATCCATTGAGTGAATGCATCAATGTATCCATAGTCAGTAGTTATTGATGGATAGTTACTAGCAACTTGATCAAATGTTCTTCTAAATAATTGGCAACCACGGGTAACGTTACTCTTATCGATACATGAAACCTTACTTACTCCATCTGCTGGAGCCCCATTTCTTGTTTGAGCAATATCAAATCCCATCTTTACTAGTCTTTCTGTACCATGAGAAGAGATAGGCCTTGGGTCATACGCAACTTCTCCCTTCAAATCTGGGAATTCCATATCTGGAATAGTATAATCTTCCAAGCCTTGTGCTCTATTGGACGCTCTCTTCAATAATGAATAATACAATCCTTCTGTATTTTCTCTAAGAATTGTCATATCAACCATGTCTGGTTGCCAAATTTGTGTAAACCTACCGTGAACCTTGTGAAGCACTCCTTGGAATAGTTTCACTGGTCTGACGTTTGCATACAAGTCAAGACCGCTTCTCATGCCTAGAATTACTGAACCACCGGCTAAATCTCCATTCGGTAAATAGGAACCAGGGTGGCCTATCGCTCCAAGGAAAACCGCATCTGCTTCATCGCGACACAATTCAAATGAGCCTTCTTCCCATTCTTTACCAGTCTCCTTGTATAATTGACCGCCGCATGCTATTTCTATTTGCTCAAAACCAAAGTTGGTATTAGCAGCTATAGTGTCGAGTATCTTGGACGCCTCAAGAGCCACTTCCCGTCCTGTTCCATCACCGGGCAAAATCGCAATACGGTAGTCGCTCATGGCTTCTGCTAAAGGTCACAGGTAAATGAATAAAACCCCAATATTATTTGCTAATTTACTTAGCATGAGATTGTTTATATTACCTCGACATTATTACTCCTTATGACTACTAAAAATAATTACCGAACTGTTCCTGCTACTGAAGAGAATCTATCTTTGGAAGACGATATAAATCCATTTGATGAAAACCCTCCAAAGCAATTATCTGAAAGACATCCAGTACTAGTGGATGATATCAAGGGTATTGCCTGCGTAGGGTGTCTTGGAGGATATAGTACAAGAATTAATATTTTATTGGAAAAAAAGCATCCTGAATTAGGTAAGGAATTTCAAACTAAATATTTCATTTTTACAGAACCTGGTTCAGTAAACTGGGGCCACTATGGACAAAGTTTTAAGATACAAAAAATAGTTGAGAATTAAGAATTCACAACTACTGATAAAACATCGATTATATGCTCCATCGATGGAACTGTATGATCTTCTAGCGGTGGCGAAAACGGAACTGGTGTATCAAGAGCGCCTATTACAGCGGGAGTAGATTCTAAAGCATAGAAACATGATTCTAAAATTCGACTTTGGATTGTATGCCCTAATCCACCGTTCCATTGACCCTCTTGTAGAACAACTAGCCTTCCAGTCCTAATCACTGAATCTATACAAGTTTGAGAATCAAAAGGTAATAGCGTCCTTAAATCAATAATCTCAACTTCAATATCCTGTTTACTCATTTCTTCGGCTGCTTGTATCGCAACATGAACCATAGCACCCCAAGTGACCAAAGTGACATCTCTCCCTCCACGAATAACTTCAGCCTTACCAATTTTATAGCGTTCTTTTTTCTCTATTGAATCGTTAACAGATTTGGTATCAACTTTTTGATTAATATTTTGACCCCAACCTGTTAATCCCCCTCTAAGTCCGTATAACCCAATGTGTTCTAACATAATCACAGGGTCGTTCAACTCTGCAGCCTCTACAAGAAGGTCATAAGCATCTTGAGGAGTTCCTGGTGCAAGAACAATCAATCCAGGGTCGTTAGCGAACCATGATTCTATCATATTGGCGTGGAAAGGTCCCGAACGAGTTTTGGCGCCGAGTGGAATTCTAATCGTCATTGGACAATCAGCACCCCAACGCCATCGAAGCATTGCGGCATTATTTATCATCGCATTATATCCTAAAGCGGCAAATCCGCCAAACTGAATTTCAACCATTGGGCGCATACCAGATAAAGCTGCTCCAGTTCCTGTATGGACAATTACAGCTTCACAAAGCGGCATATCTACCAATTTATCTGAGTGCCCTGCATTCTTCAAAGAGATATTCATACCAAATGCACCAGCGACTTCCATATCTTCACCAATAAAGACACAATCATCTCCGTATCTATCAGCGATATCAGCCATAGCTTGCTGAATTGCCCTTGCATATGTCCATCCTCCGGATTGAGCATACTGGATACTCAACTCACCAGCCTCTAGGGGAGATGACGAAAATTGGTGTTCTTTACCTTTCAATCTTTCAAGGTGTTGTGAATGGGTATCTGCATCATTAAGGGTAGTAACTCCCTTGGTTACTGTTTCTGGTTTTGGCCAGTCCATTTCCAATAGAATCTTATGGTCTTGTTCAATAAGAGACTTTTCTTCATCCTCAATATCGATTATCTGTTGTTCATCAACACCAAGGTTAAGCAACAATTCTCTATGAGTTGGCAAGGGATCCTTGGCTTCCCAGTAAGTAAGTAAGTCTCTGTCTACATAGCCTGGAGGAGTTCCTGACTGACTCCCCAAATACAAATCATCATGATGATGGGCATGGCCACAGCCTCTCATAGTTTCAACATGAATTAACGTCGGTCCTCCGCCTTCTAAAGAAAATTCACGAGCACAAGCAACGCTAGCATGCCAAGCCGCTGGGTCAGAGCCATCGATAGTCCAACTTGGGAATCCCATTGCCACTGCCTTATCTGCCCAAACCTCGACTCCGGATTGATTCTTAGGAGATGTGTCCAATGCAATCTGATTGTTTTGAAGTATGTAAGTGATAGGAAGTCCTCTTGTACCTGCAAAATTCATTGCTTCCCAGAACTCTCCTGAAGAAGAGGCACCTTCTCCAATACATGCGACATGAAATCTTTCTAGATTCTTTCTCCAAGCCGCAAATGCTAGACCAGTCATGGTGACGCTTGCAATTGGCAGGGGGGCAGTAGGTGGCAAAACCCCAACATTCCAAGCACCGATATGTAAATCCCTTCCACCAGCATCTTCCCATCCGCCATTTTGATTAGAACCAACCTTTCCTAAGTTTGCCGACATAACTCCAATTGGAGTATCTCCCATTGCTAGTGCAAGTCCTACATCTCGAATCATAGGAGCAACCAAATCTCCATCGTAACCATTCCCTGGAGTTGCATTGGCATCTGCATTTAGGTCTCTTTCTAGTGCTGTAGCAACCGCAACAACACCTTCTTGCCAAGTTGAACGAAATCCTTTACCACCAAATTTAGAACCATCGGGTGTTTCAATTCCATCAGAATAAATATCTTTCAGTACTTCATCTAGATATCTGGTACGGGTCATCAATCTTTGCCATTCCATTCTTTGCTCAATAGTAACCGACATGTAGTGAGCAAGTCTCCTAAGCATAAGTTTCACATCGACTATGAAATGTGACGCTCTACGCTGAACATATTGTGAGAGATTACGACGAGGAATTACTTCCATATCTTTTTCCTTTTCCATTTTTTCCTCTATTTGAGCAATAACAGCCCTTTCTAATGACTCGAGTAGTCTACTACTGAATTTATTCCAAGAGGGGCCTTCAAATTGTTTAGGCTCTGATTCAATAACATGATCCCAAATATCACAGACCAGAGCAATTCTCGATTCATGCCTTTGAGCAATAAACAGAAGAACTTCTTGGCGCGCAGCGTCGCTATGAAGCGGTTGTACAAACTTCAATGGCCCACTAGGAGACCAATCCAATCCGAAAATCTCGGGTGCTTCACCTTGGGCCATAGCAGCCCCACATGTAGCCTACATACAAACGCAACGGGAGATTTTAACTATCATTCTTCTTCGATGGCATTATTTAGGGCCTTCATTGTAACCTTAGTCACTATAATAGTTGCAAATACTGTTGCTACAAGACCCATAATCAATAATGCTAGACCTAAAGGAGATTGTTTGAAGCCATCCATACCATTAGAACTCAATGCGATTTTACCAACAGCGTGTCCGAAGTAAGCATAAGCGAGAGAATAAACTATACTTGAAAGATTAGACATAAAGAAAATCCTTGTGGTAACCGGACCAGATGCCATGATGTAATTTAGCCATTCATCAGGTATTAGCGGAGATAATCTAACCAAAACTGAAATTCTCATGGCTTCTTCGCCGATGGCTGTCTCGATATTTTGAAGTCGCTTATCACTGGCCACTGTTTTGGCTATCGACTCTCTAAAAAGCCACCTTCCAAGTAGAAAAGCAAGTAGTCCTCCAACTATCGAAGCGGTAAAATTAATGGCAACTGCAATCCAATAAGGAAATAATGCACCTGCTGTCACTTTCATTATAGGTGTGGGTGCAAGAATTATAACACCTGTAATTAACATCAATGTGAAAAGTATTGGAGCGAGTGCACCGAGATCTTCAAACCACTCCAAGAAGAAAGAGATGTCTTGGAATATCCAGATAATTATTACAGACCAAACAATAAAAATAGCGATGCTGAGAGCAAGCCTCAATTTCACAACTTTACTATCGTCAATAGTAATCTTATCCTGCTTAAGTAATGACATTGCTCTCATTCCTCTTCAGAATTATTCTCTTTGCCCTCAGTCTCATCTTCTACCTCTGGTAAAGCATCCAAAACATCTGATAACATCTGTGCTGCATCTTCTATTTGAGTAATCAAAGTTACATCCGATACTGCCCCGGGTCTTCCTAGATTCCACATCAAATCATGAACCACTTCTGTGGTCAATTTTGTTAATTTTAATACCTCTAAATCTATTCCAAATAAATCTTCATCTCTATTCAATGCCACTAAATCAGGCATTTCATCTAAGATTTCATCCATTTTCGAAACTACTTCATCACCAATTGAATCTGCTTGTTTCTCTAGAATTTCTTCCATAGAAGTCATCCGAGGTTTCCTCGGTTTAGAAGGGCCAGAACCACTACCAAGTGTTCTTCCACGTGACATATTTCCAAATGAAGGCAATTCTTCCTTCTGTTGAGATGTATCACCTTCTTGAGTCGGTATCGTTTCTGTAGGTATATCTTCAGGAGAGACATCTTGAACAAGGTGATTGAGTGCAATTCTAAGCATATTCGCCATCATTGAGGTATCAAATGTGTCGTTGACTTCTAATCCTTCTTCATCCATTTGAACTAAAATTTCATCAATGAATCCTGGATTTATTTTTTCTGGACTTACCAAACCTTTCAGCATAGGTAATGCCCATGTGGAATCGCCCATAAGCATGGAAACATCAAAACTACCACCTCCACTATTTGGCCCTGCCACCTCTGCAGGAGGAGGTACAAACTGCTTACGAGCATGTTTGTTTAGTTGTTCGATTAACAATGACATATCAATCGGCTTTGTAATTACTTCTGAGACTCCAGCTTGTGCGGCTGAAGTGAGATACTCTTGACCAGAACTCCTTGAAAGGATAACTATTCGACATTTAAACGCAAATTCAGGGTCTGACATAAGACGTTGTGAGGCATCGATAGCATCACCAGATTTCCAGTCCCCATCCATCAAAACAATTTCTGGCATTATCGCTAATGCGGTACCTTCTGCTTGCCTCAATGTACCGGCTCGGGTGATATCAAAACCTTCTCTTTCCAGAGTGTTTGCTAACAATGTACGCCTGCCTTCGTTTTCATCAGCAACTATTACCTTGGCCACAATCTCCACCCCCCGATAGTTGTCATAAATGCCTTAAACATTTGAACCTCATGTATAATTCGAACCTAATGGGCCGTAAAATTCGGATGGTAATGAATAACGGATTATTCTATATCCGAAGGTGAAGTTTGGCTCCATGAAAGAATTCCTCCTTCTATATTGAATAATTTACTCCCGTCAAAACCGGAATCTATCAAAAATAATGCGGCTATTTGTGAACGCATACCGCTTCTGCATAAGAGTAAGATCTCTCTATCTTTAGGTAATGATGAAGCAATGGATAATACCTCATCATGGGCTATTTGCATGTCGGTAAAAGAAATTCTAACCTGTTCATATTCGAGGTCCGATCGAACATCTAATAGAAATGGAGTCCACCCTTCATTGCGTCTTTTCACGCATTCTGCTGGAGTAATATTTTGGAACATACTGTTCTGCTCAGTAGAACTTAGTTCTTGAATTTCTCGGTCATTCTGTTGCGAACCGCTCTGACACCAACCTTCGTCGACAAACATTTCCATAGCTAAAGATAAGTCTTGAATTATAATTCTATCATCCGATTTTTGGAAGTTCAATCTATTAAAATCCATATTTTCAGCATCGTAAATTAGTAACTTTCCCGATAATATTGACCCCACTCCTGTAATGGCTTTAATCGCTTCAGTGGCTTGAATTGAACCGATAACACCGGGTAATACTCCTAATACTCCACCTTCTGCACAAGAAGGTATACTTTCTGATGGCGGAGCCTCGGGGAATAAATCCCTATAATTTGGGCCATCATTGAAATTAAAGACACTCACTTGGCCCTCAAAACGATATATTGAACCATAGACCCACGGGATATTCAAAATGCTACAAAGGTCGTCAATCAAGTACCTAGTTGGAAGATTATCAGTTCCATCAACAATAATATCCCAGTTACCTCCAAAAATTTCCATACCATTTTCAGGAGTGAGGCGGTCTTTCCAAATCTCTACTTCAACTTCTGGATTAAGTGCTGTAACGCGCATTTTGGCGGACTCAGCCTTATTCTGACCTACTTCGGAAGTAGAATGTATGACCTGTCTTTGAAGATTAGAAATATCTACATTATCAAAATCAATGATTCCGATCTTACCAACGCCTGCCGCTGCAAGATACAATATTACAGGGCTACCTAAACCACCTGCTCCAATGACTAAAACCTTGGAGCCTGAAATGATTTTTTGGCCTTCCAAACCTATTTGCGGCAAAGAAATATGCCTTGCATAGCGATTTATGTCGACCATGTACAACCCAGAGGGCGCTATTTCATCAAAGCGCCGGCTAAAATCGTTAATCAATGGGCGTTCTCTTCAAGCCACTTTTCAGCATCCATTGCTGCTTGGCAACCCATTCCGGCAGCAGTAATGGCTTGCTTGTATCGGGTATCAACAACATCTCCGGCAGCAAAAACACCTTCAACGGAAGTCATTGTATGCTTTTTATGCACTATATAGCCTTCTTTATCTGTTTCAATCTGGTCGCCCAAAAATGATGTCATCGGTTTATGTCCTATAGCAATAAATGCCCCAGTAGCACTAATCTCCTCTGTTGAACCATCTCTTGGGTCTTCTATAATTGCACCAGTTAATCCCTTTTCATCGGAGAGCCATTTCTTAACTTGACGGAAGGTTTTAATCTCTATTTTATCATTGTTAGCCGCTCTATCATACATTATTGTCGATGCCTTGAAAACATCCCTGCGGTGAAGTAATGTAACTTTTGATGCAAACCTAGTGAGGAAAGTGGCTTCCTCACAAGCAGAATCTCCACCGCCAATGACCAATACCTCTTCATCTCTAAAGAATGCTCCATCACAGGTAGCACATGTTGAGATTCCACGGCCTTTTTGTTCCGCTTCTCCTTCAGCATTCAGCCAAATTGATTCGGCGCCTGTTGAAATAATAATTGAGTGGGCCAGGAACTCTTCACCTTCTACAGTTACCTTGTAAGGTCTTTGAGAAAGATCAACAGATTCTACATTACGGTCTTGAACTTCTAATCCAAACCTTTCTGCTTGCTCTCTAAGTTGAATCATCATTTCCGGGCCACCTATTCCTTGTGGGTAGCCAGGGAAATTTTCAATATCTGAAGTTAGCATTAGTTGACCACCAGTCAAATATCCTCCAAACATTAGAGGTTCAAGCATAGCTCTGGCTGCATATAATCCAGCAGTATAACCGGCTGGACCCGAACCAATGATAATCACGTTACGTACATCTGACATTTTATCGCCCACATGCTAAACAGGCAGAACAAGCCTCTTGAACATTTACATCAAAAAATTATAAAATTTATAAAAATTAAATAAATTAAAGCATTTTTGCAACCGCCGAAACTGCTGCCCTAGCATGTGATTCAAGACGTGGCTGGATATGCTTTGGCTCAGCACCTGGTCCAATAATGCCTAGTCCGATTGGTTTGTTATGTTTCAATTGTATCTCTATGATACTCTTGATGACTGCTTGACCCATAGCCAAACCATGCTTAGTCTCTCCCTTCTCGATAATTCCAAGACAAATGGCACCATCAACATCTGATAAAAGGCAATTTCGTTCTAGTGCGAGAGGCACTTCCATGGAACCTGGAACCCATATCTCTTCAAGTAATTCAAGAGAGTGATTCTTGGCTTCTTCTTTAGCCCAAGCAAGCATTTGCTTCATTTCTTTATTATGGAAAGAGCCACATATAACCGCAATTCTACTATTCATCGTATCATCTCTGTTCAATTTTTCCTGGTCATTCTTTCTACTGTTGAAACTATCGTTTGAGTGGTAGAATCAATCTCAATATTTACAGCATCTCCTACTTGCTTAGAGGCAATCGTAGTTTGGCGCATGGTCTCAGGGATTATATGTAGATTAAATCTTGAATTGTTTACGTCACCTATTGTCAAAGAGATTCCATCGATTGCCACATACCCTTTTTCGAGTAGGTATTTTTCTATAGAAAGAGGCGCTAATATAGTAAAATCCATTCCTTCTCCGGATTCTGATTTTTCATTAACAATTCCTGTTGCCATAATGTGTCCAGACAATAGATGACCTCCAATTTCATCACCAAATTTTAGCGAACGCTCGATATTTACTGTTTCACCTACCTCAAGTTGACCCAAAGTAGTCCGTTTAAGAGTCTCTTGAATTACATCGAATGAGACTATTTTATTTTCAATTGATGTTGCTGTCAAGCAAACACCATCTACTGAAATACTGGCGCCAATTTCAAGGGATTCTGTATTTGGCACTTGGATTTTGAAACTCCTGATAGTCTCGCCTTCAATAACTTCGATAATTTTACCAGTGCCTTGAACGATTCCAGTAAACATATTTTCAACTCACTTCTTTTGCGACAAGTCTAGAATTCTTGCGATAATTTTCCTTGTTCCATCTAAATCTTCAGATAATCCTTCTACTCTTACAACTTGGATTTCTTGGTAGCCTAGTTTTTCCAATTTTCTATTAATTGATTCTTCGGCATGCTCTTGGTCATAACCAAGAGCGATTATATCTGGCTTTACAATGGGTAGAATATCAAAAATTGGAACTTCTGGAGGGTTACCGATAATTGCATCGTCTACTGGCTTCAATCCTTCTACCATACGCCGTCTTAGATCATGATTTGTCACTGGTTCGTGTTTTCTGACACGTACTGTATCATCATGAGCAATTACTACTGTAAGGTGATGACCAAGCGCTTTAGCCTGCTCGAGATAATGAAGATGCCCAGCATGGAGTAAATCAAAAACACCAACTGCCATAATTCGCTTCATGTTCCCGCCCCAAATCTCTGATTCTAATATTACACATCATCTTGTCGGAAGTTAGTTATCATTATTCAGCGCGTTGATAATATCAATTCCGTGTAGAAAAGGAATCCCTCTTTGCTCGGCCCAAGTTCTAGCGTCTTCAACAGAAAGAGCATTATCCCCATCTGATTGTAACATCTCTGCCCCGATAACGACAGGAGTAGTACCGGAAAGTCTAGCTAGTCCGACTGCTAATTCGGTATGTCCTTGACGGACACTGAGCCCACCTTTTGCTTCTCTACAAACCGGTATATGCCCTGGGGTTCTAAACTCTTCACCGAGGGATTTTTGAGCATCAGCAAGACTCACCTGAGATAGTAATAACTCTTTAGTCAGTTCGGCAAATCTCCTTGTGGTTAACGCCCTGTCTTTATCAGTAATTCCTGTGTATGTATCTCTATGGTTTATTGATAAGGTGAAAGCTGAACGAGCGTCATATTGTAAATCATTGGTGATAAGTTGCTTCAAAACCGTGTATTGATTAGTCAATTCCGGATGAGTGTGTAAATCTTGTAAAAATGGAAGAGAATACAGTTCACCAACTTCATCTCCAATCGCTAAGAAAAGTAATCCACCACATTCTTGCCTTAATTGCCTCATGGTACTGGGCTGAGCATACTGTCCGGAGAATAGAAGGTCGGTCTCTCCTTCCCTCTTTTCTGAATCAAATAGACAAACTGGAAGACCTTTGGAAAAGGCTTCAATTGCAGCAGAAATTTCATCGCTCATGTCTGTCGGTCGTATAACTTCTTCATGAACTGTCGCATATATTCATAATACGATAATAATGAATTTCAGAGGTTTTTTTGAGCATTCGACGGAAAGGTGTTATGATAGGACGACCCTTGGGTTGAACCTGCGGGGGGTTGTGAATGCCAGTTAAATTAGGTCCAGCCGGTATTCCTTTATCTTGTAAAGGAAGAACGATTGTTGAAGGAATGGACGATATTATCTCCCTAGGACTAGAGACTATGGAAGTCCAAACAGTCCGTATGATTGCACCACAGCACTTTGAACAATATTGGCAAGCAGGAGTATTAGCCAATAAAACAAACTTCGAAATGAATATCCACGGACCTTACTACTCAGAACTATTGGGGAATAAAGTGGAAAGAGGACGCTCATTAACAAAAATTGAATCAACTCTTCAGGCTGCTAAAACCATCAATGCTAGACACATCACTCTGCATGCCGGACATTATGGAGAGATGGGCCGTGGCCGAGATGCAAATGAGCAATTAGCCAATGTATTCTCTGGAATTGTTGACAGAGTTGCCGAAATTTGGCATGATGATGAGGATATTTATCCAGTATTTCCTTGGCTAAAAGATGGAACTCCATCTAAAATAGGTATCGAAACATCTGGCCGACAAGAATTATGGGGAAGTCTAGAAGAAGTACTAGAAGTTGTAAATCACGTAGAAGGAACTATCCCTGTGCTAAATATCGCCCATATACATTCTAGGGGACACGGGAAAATGCGTACCTCCGAAGATTATGGAGAGTTATTTGACCAAGTTAGGGAAACTATTGGAACCAAAGAATTCTATTGTCACTTTTCTGGTGTCGAGCATCGAACTGGTAATGCAATGCATTATACTCAAATCAAGAAGTCCGACCTAAATTTCGAACCTTTGGCAGAATTTATTGTCGAAGATGGTGGATGGTTAGACATTACTTTGATTTCAGATTCACCTCTTCTCGAGCACGATGCTATGTATATGTTACAAAATATCGAAAAGTCAAGACATAAGCAACTTGAGCGTAAAGCCCGAGAAGATCGTCGAAGGTCTCTATCTGCTCAAGCCGGTAAATCCTTTGAGGGAATTGCTGGTAATGAAGTTGAACAGGCAAAACTCAGCGCAGTCAAAGAAGAGACTCCTGTCGAGGAAACTCCAAAAGTTGAAGAAAAAGTGGTCGAAAAACCAGCCAAAAAAGATTCAAAATCTAAGAAAAAGGCTGACGGCAAGAAGAAAGAAGAAAATAGTGATGTTTTCGATTTCGAAGAAGATGATGACGACTTGTTTTGAGCATCGCACTTCCCATTCGACCTCCAAACTACCAATATTTTCTTCTAATCATCGGCAACTAACATAAGTGAAGTGATTAGCGTAAGGCTTGGTCATATGGCACATATTGCGATTTTGGGATTGGGCAACTGGGGTACAGCGGTTGCAAGAATGTGGTTACTTGATGGTCACAAAGTAAAAGGTTGGACTATCGAACAAGAAGTTTACGAATCTATAACGATGGACCAGATAAATAAGAAATATTTACCTGAGCACTCTGTTGAAGGACTTGAAGTGACCATGCACATCAATGAAGCTCTCGAGGGTGTGGAAATTGTCGTACTTGCAGTTCCTTCATCTGTCATCTTGGATGTTATGGATGACGTATTGCCTCATTTGCGACCTGGCCATGTATTAATTGATTTAGCGAAGGGACTTGCCCCTGGTAAGAGATTGATATCTGAAGCGATCAATACGAAGTTGAAAGAAGCAAATATGAACAATCCTCTCGCCGTTGTGACTGGTCCAACAATTGCTCCTGAAGCTGCAAGTGGTGTAATGACTACTGCACTAGTTGCCAGTGAAGATGAATCTGTTGCTGAGAAATTAGCTGAAACTCTGACTACTCAAACTTTTATTCTTCACCCAGCCTCTGATCCTGCCGGTGCTGAATTGTGGGGTGCTTTCAAGAATGTTGTCGCACTAACTTGTGGCTTAGTAGACGGTCTAAAGGCCAAAGGAAGTCTTGGAGGAGACAACCTGAAAGCTGCTATTTTCATGGCTGGATTCAAAGAAGGATGTATTTTACTACCTCTGCTAGGTGCAAAAGCGGAAGTTGCTTTCGGACCTGCTGGACTTGGTGACCTCTATGTTACAGCGACATCCCCCTATGGAAGAAATAGAAGCATGGGTGAAAAATTAGGAACTGGACTGACACTAGAACAAGCCTTGGAAGAAATGCACATGGTTGCCGAAGGAGTCAGAGCTGCTAGAATGTTTATTCGACGTGCTGAGGATGAGAATATTAGTACGCCATTCACAAAAGCCATCAATACTTTACTGGATGGCGACATAGATGCTGAAGAATGTTGTCGAAGAATTGTCGCTCTGAATTAGAAATTGACAGTCGGTGTTATTTTGAGGGGGAACTACATCCCCACTCACATGGCGGAGGAGTTAAGCGAACTGGAGGCACGCTTATTCGAATGGATTAGACAATCTGATTTCCACACAATGCCTTGGTCAACCTCTGATGCTGCAAAGGCGTTCAAGGTAAAAAAAGACGAAATATATGAAGCAGTGGCTGCCTTAACAAAGAAGGTCCCTGACCGAATTCAAGTATTCTACAAAGAAGGAACTCTGCATATTGCTGCAGAATAATTTTCACTCTTCCTCTGATTCAGAGTACATTTCAACTGCCATGGAAGGTGGTAATATTACGCTCCACCATTTAGGCCTCTTGACATCTCCTTCTTCGGTAACAAAGGAACGAATCATCATAGAGATTAAATCAATAATTACGACTACAACGAATACTACAATTAGTAATGCAAATGCCTTATTATAATCAAATGGAGGATTGATGTAATTGTCGATATACATTCCTATTCCGCCTGCACCAACTAATCCAAGCACTGCTCCGTGCCTTACGTTATACTCGAACATAAACAGTAATTGACTGAGTAAATGATTACTCGACTCAGGAATTACAACATGGAATAATTGTTCAGAATGAGTAAGACCCATTGCCATTCCAGACTCTAAAGGTGCATTATGAACTCCTTCCATTGCTTCATACTGTAATTTTCCTAAGTAACCAATAGTATACAACGTCATTGCTAGAATTCCTGGTAATGGTCCAAAACCTAAAGCAATTGCAAATAATAAAGCCCATATTATACTTGGGAGGCTTCTAAGTCCTGCAAGTACAACTCTTGCGGGTATTGCAATAGGAAGTGGAGCCATATTTGTTGCCGCTAAAGATGCGAGTGGAATGGAAAAGAAAAACCCCACGAGTGTAGCAACAAAAGCCATCTTAATTGTCACTACCATTCCAGTCCATGCCTTGGAACAAAATAATTCAAAATTTTCATCACAAATATCCCCATTGGGTTTGTGTAATGAACCATCAGACCACTCTTCAGCCTCTAAAACTGACCAATCTGGAGGTAGTAGATCTTCTGTGAAAAACGTCTGCAACTTCTCAGGAGCTCCTTCTACCTGACCCCAATCATCTACTAAATCATCTATAAATACCCAAGCGATGAGAATCAATAAGATTCCTGAGAAAATTAATTTCTTATTGATTGGAATCACCTTCTTCAATCAATTTTTTATCAACTATTCTCCAAATTCTATCAGCGATTTCAATAGCCCTCTCTTCGTGATGCTCTATCAATACTAATGTGGCCCCAATTTCATCAACTATTTTCTTAGTTGCTGTAATTATAGATTTTACATTGTCTTTATCCAGTTCTCCTAAGAACTCATCTGCAAGTATTATTCTAGGTCTTTGGACAAGGGTTCTTGCTATTGCCACACGTCTTTGCTGACCACCGGAAAGAATTCTAACTGGCTCATCAGCAATATCTTCAATTTTCAATGCCTTCATTGCGTTATCTACGTCTTCCTTTAGAGAACTATCAAGAGGATACCACGATGGGTACCATTTTGATCTCCTCGTTCTTGCGCCTAAAGTAATATTACTTCGAACTGAAGAATGTCTAACTAGGCCTAATCTTTGAGGAATGTAGCCAATTCCTCCTCTCCTAGGATAATCGTGAAAAATCTCCCCCGATAATGGCCGAATTAAACCGGCAATAGTTCTCATCAAAGTGGTTTTTCCAATACCTGAAGCACCCAATATTGCTATTGTATCTCCGGGATATATTGTCTTGTTGATATCAAGGACCAATGCCTCATCATAGCCAACAGTTAGACCTCTAAGAGTGATACTTTCAGAGTCCAACTTTTGAACATTATCACCGCCTCGGGAGGGGGGATTTTCGACTACCAAGCAACCAACACCATGACTCCGTAGAATTATTCTATTTAGAGCAAGCAGGTCATTCCTGTTCAGAAGTTTCAGCATCAGTGATGCCGTACTTATCTGCAGAATGGTAATATTCGGAAAGTCCAGGTACTGAGCCTAAAAGGTCGGAATAGCTAGCCAAATGATTTTGACTGTTTCCTGCTTTTAATCCATAACCCTTAGAAGTAACTGAAGATAGAATCTCTCCACCACATTGATTCATAGGAATATCAGCAACTTGGTGGGTCACTATGTTGTAACATCCAGTATAATTTTGGCCGCCCATAGGGTAGTCCTCAATCCACATTTCATCGTTCCAACTCAACATTGCATTCAAAATTGCATTGCGAGTATGGATATCTAACTTATCTGGGTTATACATTACAGGGTGGCTTGGAGATTGTCCAAATGATGGCAATTGGATGTATTGATCCATTGCAAGGCACCAATCTTCATTTTCTGATGCATCGTCATCTCCACAATACTTTTCAGGAGTACTAAAATCATCACCTTTAGCAAAGGCTACATCACCATATCCAGCACTTAAGCACTCAATGGCTCCACCATATCCAGAGTATAAAGCACCAGAATCAGGTATTGATGCTGGGTTTCCATTACTTGTTGAACCATCGAAATGAGTGTCTATTGTTGTGCGAAGGGAATTGATATCAGAGTCGTCGCCAACTGCAGTCACGTAACCATTCTTGATGAGATAACCCATAGGCATCAGCATCCCAGCGGATTTGAGCCATCCAGTGTGGCATGAAGTTTTACCAGCCATTAATGCGAAGGGGTCCGTTGATTCGTCGCCATCTAAGTGAGCATTCGCAATATCTGAACCATTTAGGACCCATGCAGAGGCATTGTAATGAGTATCGCCGTACATTGTGGTTGTTTCAACCGCCAATACCGACAGACCATACTGCTTCCAACCAATCCATGCTGGACCACCTTCCATAAATCCAATATCAGCATTTCCAAACCTCAAAGCTTGTATTATCATTCCTTCAGAGGACACGTCATACAAGTTGACATTCACTCCAAGGTCAGAGGCGAGTCTGTCTGCCATACCTTGAGCATCAGCATTTGCACTTGCGTCATCAGCCAAATAATATGCAACATTAATTGTAGATTTTATTGGAGCTGTTTGAGAGCCATTTGTGAAAGCATTTCCATACTTACTAGAAATACCAGGGATGTTTTGAAGCGCATCTCCGTAGGTTCCCAAGTGAGTTTCCGTGTCTGTAGAAATCATAGCTTCTGTACCTAGTACATTGCTTAGGATATCTAAACCACTTGAATCGTCCTTCATCGCTACAAGAGCATCTTGGATAAGAGTCACTTTATCTGCTGCAAGTACATCACTGTTGTACATAACAGAGTGACTAGGAGAAGAACCAAATTTCGGTAATGCGACATATTGAGTCATATCTAAACACCATGCTTGATTCAGTGTAGTATCTTCATTGGCACAATATGAACCTGGTGTCGAATCCTTTACAAAAGCCACATCTCCATATCCAGAACTCAAGCATTCAATTGCTCCGTCATATCCTGAATACAATGCTCCACTTTCTGGAATCGAAGCAGGATTGCCAGAACTCGTACTTCCATCAAAGTAATCATTAATTGTAGTTCTGAGTGTCTCAGTATCCGACATATCTCCCTGAACTGTGACATAACCATTGCCAATTAGATAACCCATGGGCATCAACATTCCAGCAGACTTTAACCAGCCAGTGTGACAAGAAGTCTTACCAGAAAGTAGAGAAAATGGATCGGTTGAGTCATCATTGTCCAAATGGGCAGCTGCTACATCAGAGTCTGATTTGACCCAAGCATGGGCATCATAGTAAGCACGACCATCACTTTTGGTATCTGCAGCCATAACATCTAGGCCATATGCATTCCAGCCAACCCAAGCAGGTCCGCCATCGATATTCATGGCAATGTCAGCATTTCCAAAACGAAGTGCTTCCATAGCAATTCCTGAACTTCCAACATCATACAGAGATACGTCCATATCTAACTTTTCACAAAGATAATCCGCTATTTGTTGGGGGTTTGATAGTTCAGTATCAATCAGGTCTTCTTTAATTTCATATGCGATTTTCAATTCATCGCCAGTACAGTTATCACTTGAAGAAGATGATTCATCATCCCCACCAATACATCCAGCCATAGATGTTGTCAACATCAATAGTACCATTAGGCTCGATTTCGCAAGTTTAGTTTTCCACATTTTAATCACTCTTTTAGGGTGGCCGAAAAGTGGCCAATATAT